>Ga0180217_1000118_pt1 | contig 166997 bp, 59 predicted proteins | sample eDN3rd37CBELigOP_FD_128521 | JGI IMG/M metagenome (GOLD analysis project Ga0180217, IMG submission 128521) | Enriched Organic Plus compost microbial communities from Emeryville, California, USA - eDNA 3rd pass 37_C BE-Lig OP (version 2) (version 2) ... | reverse complement strand
GATGATGATGATGATGATGATGATGATGATGATGATGATGATGATGATGATGATGATGATGATGATGATGATGATGATGATGATGATGATGATGATGATGATGATGATGATGATATGATGATGATGATAGGGTCGTCCTTCCAGGCCCAGACCGGCAGGTATGGAGTGCACCCGGCGTTTGCACCTGCCACTGCAGAGCTAAAACAACGCTTTACCTGTCGTTCGAAGAACCACTTTCTAGAATTCAGGTTTTACCACAAAATCTTCAGACACGTAGTCATTCGATCCACGTCTCCGACCAGCTACATAGACAATTTGGAGGAATAATTCCGTGCAGAATCCTGTGATCTGCCTCTGCACCGTTCCTACACACCTGTGTCCCCTGGATGCCCTCAAGATTTGACACGAAAAGAAATTCACAGTAGTGACCACATCGAGACGCGGCTGGAACACTTGAAGTACAGTCTCAGTTGCAACAGAGTAAAGCGAACCAGCATCCAAGCATCACCTAGTAGACATCCATCTACGCTGTGCATCACTCATCTCTCTCGACCCGCTCACTCTGGTTTCTCCCTCCCCAGCCCATGTCAGACTCGCAGCTGCCAGACCAGCTCGCGCATCAACACGCACAGCAATGCGCACTGGTCCAGGACCAGTCGAACGCCATCGCAGGTTCCCTCTCCAAACTCGAAGTGAAGCTAGAATACATGTCTGAGGCCCAGGCAACGCAGTGGATGGAAGTCAAGCACAACCTTGAGCATCTACAAAAGGCAGTGACTCCTAATAACCCACCCACCCTCTCACTTGTGGATAAGCTTGCGGCAGTAAAGGGAATGCGACTAGCCACACATGCCGCTCCACCAGTGTACGTTCCGCTGTTGTGTGGCACGACTCGGATCTCCAGTGACGCATCCAGTGACGGTGAAGCCAAAGACGAAATGCTTGAGGAGCGGATTGTAAGCATACTCGCAGGAGCAGCAGCAGGAGCAGCAGCAGCAGCGCCTGATACCATTCCCGATGACAAGACGCTCTGCTCGATCTTGCTCCTGGGCCCATCCGGTGCGGGGAAAAGCTTTGCCCTGCGGAACATCGAGCGGAGGCTTTGGCAGGAACTCGTCATTCATGCTGATGAGGATGCATTCGGACACAAGACGCAGTACGTTCCACTCTTCGGTGCACTGCGAGATGCGAATCTTCCGCACTTCCAGGGAGCACCACTCCTGGATGTCGTACTCCAAGAGGTCAGTTCAGGGATCCTAACTCGCCAGGATCTCACCGAACTCAAGAAACTCAAGGTGTATCCGATCTGGATTCTCGATGGTTACGACGAAATGAACACAATCCGGCCGATGGCGAGTATCCTACGCGAGGCTGGGCTCTCGCTACTGTCGTGCCGACGGCAGTTTGTGGACGGAATCCTTCGAGGTGACTTGAAAACCTTTCTTCTACCGAAGAAGAACGCGCAGGCGTCCACTTCCCATGTTCTGTATGTGCGGCCTTTCACCCCATCCCAGATGTATGACTATGTCTCCAAAGCGCTGGCTTCGGACCACGCCTTGGCTCGTGTAGGGGGAGCTGAGGTAGTCATGCGCGCAATTCAAACGATCCCGAGCCTCAATGAATGGTGTACAAATCCCTTCATGCTCTCACTCGTCGTGCAACAATTGCCCGGTTCGGCGCTTGGGGTCCCCCATTTACAAGATACGTTATCCGGGACCGCAACTAAGGCTGGCCGTTCCTCTGACGCCACTACTCACACACGGTCGATCAAGTCGACAGACATTCTAAGGACTTTCGTCCATGACTACTATGTAAAATGCATGGAGAAGTTTTGTGAAGCTCCAAGCTGGCCCACGAACTTTGCCCCGGTCTTTGTATCCCAATGCGAGACACTTTGCCGCGAACTCGCTGTAAAAATGTTTGAGCGAGGGGTACTCGTCGCGAATTCACGCGACGAGGCCTTCAGCTCTCTGTTTCCTTCTGACCTCACCACCCCTGAAGGCATTAAGCATTCCTTTATCCTCCGTTCAGTTCCACTTGTGAGCGTGGACTCAATCCATTGGTCATTTATGCACAAGTCACTTTGGGAGTACTATCTCGCTTGCGCGTCAGTGTGTAATGGTTCCACGGGCGAAGGAAGGAGCACCCCAGCCGATGAGGGCATAACACTGATCCAGCATCCACCTCATTCAGCGCTTATAAGCACGCTTGGCCGACGCCTCTTCACTCAGGATCGCGATCTCTTGCACAAACACGCAGAGCTCATCGCAGACCGGCCCTCAGCGAAACAAGCCTTCATAGACTTGGTTCTGGCAACTCGCCTAAAAGATTCTGATCCTGCTGCAGACGAGAGGTTAGTTGTAGCGGCGAGCAATGCCATCAGCGTCCTCAACTACGGCGGACTTAGTGGCATTTTCTCATTCCGTTTCGCTGATTTTCGTGACTGGAGTGGCATCCGAGTACCTCACGCAAACCTAAACTACGCGCAGATCTTGTCGTGCAGTTTTGATCAATCCGATCTTTCGTACTGCACAATGTTTCAGGCGGCTTTACGCGGAAGTACCTTCCGCGGAGCTAACCTAGTTGGTACAGACACGGGTGAGAAGGCACCTCTCCTAGGACATACGAAACTCGTGAGCAGCATCAGCTTTAGCCCCGACAACACCATGCTTGCCTCGGCTTCATGGGATCAGACGATTCGGCTTTGGAACGTGACTACAAGAGATTGCATCGCCACGTTGTATGGACATCATTCGTTTGTCTACACACTCAGTTTCAGTCCGGACGGAAGGTTAATCGCCTCCGGGGGACAAGACAAAGTAATTCGCCTCTGGAACGTCGCTTCGCGCGAGTGTGTCGCAGTACTCGAGGGCCATAAGGACTACATACGAAGTGTGTGTTTCAGTCCAGACAACAGGCTCGTCGCATCAGGCTCGGATGACATGTCCGTGCATATCTGGGAGCTCTCCTCGAATGCGCGCAGAGCAACCTTCCAAGGGCAAACCGGCGAGATCTGTAGCGTTCAGTTCAGTCCTGATAGTAGATTGATCGCGTCAGCTTCGAATGACGGTTCAACCTGGATCTGGCATGTCAACTCCGAGGAATGCCTAGTCAAGCTGACAGGTCATGTGAGTTCAATCAAGTGTGTTGCGTTTAGCCCCGATCAAGTGCTTTTGGCATCCGCCTCGAGAGACAACTCCATTCGTCTTTGGAATCTTGAGTCCGGAACCTGTGTGTCCACACTGCTGGGCCATACCCGAGCAGTCACAAGCGTGGCCTTTGATTCGTCCAGTAGGTTGCTCGTGTCAGGCTCAGATGATACTACAGTTCGCTTTTGGGACGTGCCTACCGGCCAATGTGTAGCCACTTTTCGTGGTCACACCCAAAGCGTCCACTGCGTGCAGTTCCGGCCTGATGCTAAACTGGTAGCCTCAGCCTCGGCCGATGGCTGGATACGACTTTGGGATGTTAGCTTCGGGGGTTGTACTGCGAACATATTTGTACACGTACTCGAGGTTGGCTACGTGAGCTTCTCCCCCACTGCTCCTAACCTTTTAGCAACATGTTCGGGCACTCATGTTACCTTATGGGATGTAAAGTCCGCGCTGAGACTGTGTACTTTACGGGGGCATACATCTTGGGTCAATTGCTGCGTCTTCAGCCCAACCGGGCAATCTCTAGTGTCCGGCGCAGATGATTGTACGATCCGCCTCTGGAACCCGCAGACTGCTGAGTGCCAGGCCACTTTGACCACGAAGCAGGACCGATCGAGAATCATGAGCGTTAACTTAACTTCGGATGGAGTCCTCCTGGCAGCTGGCTTAGCCACCGGTTCGGTTGAGCTATGGAATCTCAGATCGAGGGAGCACATCGCAATGTTAACTGGACATACCAGTCTCGTGCGCGAGGTGAGTTTTAGCCCGATGCGAGCCTCCTCGCCTCCGGATCATTTGACAAATCAATTAAGATCTGGAGCGTTCCCACGCATGCCTGCGTAGCAACCTTGAACGGACACCAAGATGATGTCAGGAGCGTTGCGTTTGGTTTAGACAAGACCGTTCTCTACTCGTCGTCACGGGATGGCTTAATCTGTGTATGGCGTCCAACGTCGGCCCCAGAGACGAATGTTATCGCTCTCCAAGGACACACTGCAAGCGTTAACAGAGTCAGGATGCATCCGTCCGGGCACTTGCTAGCATCATGCTCAGATGACACCACTGTACGTTTATGGGATACGACCTCAAACAAGTGCGTTGGTTGGTTATCTGGCCATCTCGAGGGTGTAAAAGCTATCGCCTTCAGTCACGACGGCAACTACCTAGCCTCTGTTTCGATCGACAAAGCTGTGCGGATCTGGCGAGTCGATACAACGGGTGGGCATTTGGATGCAATTCTTGGGTCGTTATATTCACTCGACTTTGCCTATACCGACTTCACCGGCGCTCAAATGGACTCCGATTTCCAGCAAATCGTTAAGCATTACTCCAACTCAACTGAGGCCATCTAAGAGTACTCTGTAAATAAATCATAATCGTATGCAAATGCTTGAATCAACAGCTGTATCAACTTCTATGCACATGTTTTATGGTTTCTACACGACTGTATGTAGATTTCTTCCAGTCGTCGTCGTCGTTACACAACCTATGGACAGTAGGGGGAAGCATTAATGAGCGTATGAGCGTGGGCAGAGTTATTGGACGTCAGATTCGCGACGATCAATCGTTGGCGGTCGCTGCGCGGGGACTGATATACGACGTGGTGAATTGGCGACGGTAGAGCCCTTGAATGTGACCGGTGGGCTCACCGCTTCGTCCTCTGCTGCTTCAGCGCGCGAATCATCTCCTTCAAACTCTGCTTCATCTTGTGTCTCACTGTCATTATCACATTCCTCTAATGGTGCATTGTAGACCTCTGCCTCGATCTCATCCACATCACTTACCGATCGTTGCTTCTTGAGCTGAGCTGCACTCGCTTCGTTGGGGACCTGAAGCGTGTGCGAGAACCCCGATGCGGCGGCCAGACTGGGACTATGTTTGAAGTTCGCCATGTCTCCATCCGTTGACATAGGTTCATTGTTGTTCTGTGCATGGATTGGCTTCTCCTCTTGCTCGATCGGAGCTAGCATTAGCGAGGTCGATACCCCTGGTGACAATTCGACACCGGTCGATTTTGTCTCGGCATCACCATACAGGCTGTGAGTGGCGTATGGTGCGGAATGGGGCTCAAGTTGGTTTAGAGATTCGGTTCTATCAGAACCCTGTGCAAGTCCAGGCGCTGTAAGGGGTTCTGGTAGCACCTGGTTGTGTTCAAGCAATTGCGCTTCATAGAGCTTTTCTCTGTTCAGTGCACCGTTACCAATTTGTGGATGAATATTCACCATTTCATGCGCGGGTAGATCGAATACAGGAAGGAACGCTACACTCTCAGTCTTCCCAATGTCGGAGGCAGGTCTTATTGACTTGCACTCCTTCGCACGAATGAGCTCGAGCCTTTTGGCTAGGAGGTACTCCAACGCGCTTCGTGACGGTGCCGTGAGCACGTCCGAGCCAAGCCGTCCTCCAACGAGCAGCTTTGTTAAGGGTCGCCACTCGACGGAAGTACTAGCGGAGATCACAGACGAGAGCTCAGCCGAAACACGTACGTGTTCGAAATCAATTGCGTGGCGCCAAATCTGCGAAAGCTTGTCGAGGAAGGGACTCTGAAGTTTACACTGAAAACTGGTCACAGGTAAGGTAATCATGGACACACTTCGCGAATGAAGTTGCTTCGATGGCGACAGCGTGACACTGGTGTCGATGCGAGGCGGTCTTATGGCTGACGTGCTAGCAGCCGATGCTAACTGAGTCATGGTTGTGGGATCAGGACGAGCACTATCTGGATCGGGAGTCTGAAGCGAGTCGTAATCCGTGCTCCCAGCAGGCGTGCTCGGGACTGTCGCAATAGAAAGGGTTGCGGACTCTCTAGGGTTAGAACTGGTATGGGTAGTAGTGTCAAGATGCGCGGCTTCGTAGGGTAATGTTGTTGGAATTGGTCTTTCTGTTGAAGAACTGTTGCGATCCATCGCTGCATCTCGGCCCATAGTTTCCTGTGGACTATACGGGCTTTGAGGCTCTGCCGGCGTGTGTCCTCCGTTCGTCTGAACATTTGAATCTTGGGAAGGAGTTGCAAACTGACGAGCTGTGGGTATGGTTCCTGCTCCACCTGGAGTCCAACCTCCAGGAGGCATTGCAAGGAGATCTTGATCAGTCATGCTTCCACGCTTGCGCATGGTCGCTGCGTACACAAATGACCGTGCAGCCTTTGAGTGGTTCCCACTTCGACTCATGCCCGTACGGTTTTGACCAGGCTGGACCGTACTCGATTTACTCCCGGATTCCGTAGCATTGGAGGCGTCGACCGTAATTTGGAATGGAGCGCTAAGGACCGAGCGTGATGCGTCCTGTTTGACTGTCTCATGGTCAAGTAGATCAGAGCAGAATATACTGACCGCTCGCAAAGAAATCGCTGCCGCTGAGTTGTTCTCGGGCTCAGCGACGAATCCAGCGTGCTCACGAGGCATTGCAGATAGGCGTGAGGAGAAGACGTTTCGGTGACGGGCCGTACCCCAAATGAGCTCAACAGACACCAGCTGCTCCGCGAATCGTCTCGGTGTAATTGTACGGAAACCTGGCTCAATGGTTGGGGCTGGCAAGTCGGGTGAGCACAGTCGACTTTGCGTGAACAACCAAAGCGGACTTCGGCATGGATACATGTCAAATCGCCGGAACTGCTGGCGGATCATGACACCGTACTTGTAAAACTCACGAATGTACGGGTGTAGCAGAACGAACCGAACCGAATCGCCATACCTTCCAAGCGCGTCCGCAACCATCGGATCGATATCAATTTCAGTCTTTACGGGAGTGCCGCTCGACACGACCACATCCGTTACGGGTGTGGCAGTGGTATGAAGCGTCCAGAGCAGTGCCGTTTGGTACCGCTCCATGAATTCTGATTCCAGCATATTGGATACTCGCAGTGACGCCACCTCCGCACGCAGGGGTGAGTTCTCCGGAACCTCCGTTCCAGCAATCTCAGAGGCAGGCATGGCGTGAAGGTTATGGTAGTTCGCTGCAATGAAGTAGCAGCGCAGCAGTTGTTGGCCCATAGGCGCGTCAAAGAACGCCAGATCCTCTGGATGGAACTTAACCAGAGGAGACAGCGCTTCGATGAGTGCCCGCAACAGCAAGAACTCTTTCACCACACTTCGAAGTGCATTATCGAGCTTGATGGTGCGGATAAGGAGCAGAAGAATGTGCTGGGCAAACAATCCATTTGGAATGTACTTCACTGCCTCACTAAGGATCTTGGGAGCGACACTTACTCTCATGCGCCGCTGAGCGGCGAGTTGAGCGGAGAAGACGGGAGGCAACGCGGATAAGAGTGCAGCAGCTGCGCGTTGCTCTGGTATTGAAAGCAGGTCGTCTGAGAAGTCTGTTGCCGCTCCGGGCGAGCGGGCGACTTGACCTTGTTCCGACTGCAGCATTGCCATTGCCGTAGTGGGTGAGAATGTACTCGTCACATACGTTTCCAGAGGAGCTGATCCGACAGGAGGCGACGCAACAGCAGTCGCGACTCCTCCCGATGTGGGCTGGTCCATTGATCCTTTCCTGTGGAAGTGACTCGTAAGCGATGCAATTCTTGGATCGAGCAAGTCTCGGGCCTCAATTTTGTTGGGCTCGTCCGACTCCGACTGAGCGGCTGCTAGTTGTTTCACCAGCACAGTTTCCGCGCACTGGAGTGACTTCGCCAGAGCACTACCCTTCTCTCGCGATACGCCACTCGGGACGCTCGCGTCTTTTCCTACTGCTTCAGGAAGGGTGCTAAGCGCGCAGGATTGCTCGTGGGTTGTGCTATTGGGCGGTTTGATTACATCTTCGAATGTCAGCTCCCAAGGAGCGCTGATCGGTTGAAGGAAAACTGCCTTGCGCATTAATGCTGAGGCCACCAGAGGGCCGTGGAGTGTCTGGAGCAGCAATGGTTCCTTCATCGCATGCTCCGAGGGCAATGCCAGGCCTGGGCAAAGACTAACGATCGGGTCCTCATCCGTAAACAAGAACAGGTAAGGCAGGGCCGCGAGATTGCCCAGATCATTCAGGAGCGAGGCTGCCGAGGAGGAAAGATCAATCGTTGGGGATGTGCAACGATCGTCTCCTGATATCACTGGAGGTGGGGGCGCAGTATGGAACGACCCTCCTCGCGTCGCGAAGTACCAGAAGAGATTCCAAAGGAGAGCAGGTCGTTGGCGAATTGCGCGAATCGTGCTTCCGGCGAGTGGCGCAGGTGGTGGGGGCGGAGGCGGAATAGTTGGAATATCCAGCGTTGTATCCACCGCTTCGATGGGTTTATCTAAGGGACGAATCACGGACCCTCGGTCCCGGAGCTCGTTTTGCGCTTCTACACATCTTTTTCGAACTTGGAGAACCTCTTTTGCGCTTCTGGTTAAGGCATCTCCAACGCTTGTGTTTAAGACTTCACCATGTCTCGGACACGTTCGAGGACGCGTTGGTGACCGTAGTGTGAACTTTTTCAGTTCGTCAGCATTTCCGTTTGCGTCTGATAGTCCCGCTCTTGTGGTGCTCTTGTGTAGCTTCAAAGTCTCGTAGTACTGGACATTTGCTACTCGATCAGCTTCGAACTTCTTGAGCATCTGACCACGAACTGTGTGTACGGATGCTCGAAGTAGTCGAGGATTAAGGAATGGCAAGCGGACAATGGAGGTCTTATTGGAACCAGGCTCTGTGGCACCGAATTCAAATACCAGCTCAGGCTTTGTCCGTGCAAGACACGCAACACACGCAACGACACCCTCATTTGCAAGATTTGAACCAACGGTGTCTTCAGAGAGCAGCGCAAAAGCTGTCATAACATCGGAGCCCGACATTTTGTAGCCACATGAAGGACATTTCGCTTCAGTGTACACACGTCGTAAGCGAAGAAAGAGTTCAAGAGGTTGAATGGTATTCATGTTCGCCAAAGTAACATCTGCATGCGAATGGAAGTTAGGCTTCGGCACCGGACACTCCAGAGCGCCAAGGTAGTTCGTCTCGTAAGTACATAACGGACAATCTCCTTGCGCTGTGCCGTCGCCCTTAGGCTTTAGGTGAGGCGCCTCAGTGGCCTCAGCGGCGGTTGTTGTTGCTGCTCCTACTGCTGGTTCTTCAGGTTCTAAACCTCCAACTCCGAGCATTCGTGGTCTCACTTTCAATACCTCATCGATCTCGCGTAGTGTAGATTCCCACAACATTTCTGGACGCTCGCTCACGTCCGATGGGTGAGTGTGACCACTGCAGCTATTTGCAATGGCAAAAATAGATCGCGCACCCGGATGAGGGGTTGCCGCGACCAGGATGCGGTATAAGCTCTGGAACGATGACTCAAGCCCCGTGAGCGCACAATAGGAACAAACCTCGATGAGGGTCATCTTCGTGGGCAGCACCTTTCTCTGGAGCATGAGAGCAAGCTGTGTCACAATAACAAGGAGGTCTCGCGACGCAGCAGCGCGGATCAAGGCCAATGACTCAGTATCAAGCGCGGATGTGGCAAGCTTCTCCATTTTGGGACAGGACCTCTTGGTGAAGAGAGAGAACCCCCCAATCGCTCCTGTAAACCGTATAGAGGAAAGTGCCATGAGATCACCATGAGGACGAGATCCCTCGACACTTGGCTTGAGGTGGGGTGGCTCGCCAGCTTCTGCTAGCATTAGAGCCAAGTCTCGGATCACGTTGTCAAGATCCTCGAGAGAGTCTTCCACGTTGAGGTCCTCCTCGTCGATGGGAGATTTGCCCTTTTCTGTCCTGGACACATCACCGGCATCAAGGCTTTTCTTCGCGATCGCTGACAAGGTACGGGCTAATTTGTCGTCAATTTCAGCCAACTTTGTGCGAATCCCACGAACACGTTTGATCCATCCATGCACACGAGCGATTGCAGCTTGTTCACGCTTAAGCACACAGGTCTTCTGCGTCTTTGTGTCGATATTATCCGGATCAGGAACAGGCATACCGGTTTCACTATCTACGACGAGGTCCTGCTGCTGAAGCGCAAGGACACCAGGCGCCAATAGCGCGGGTGACGCAGTTCTCATCGGAAACAAAGCGAACCAGATCTCGTATACATTTGCTACGAGGCGCTGGGCCACGTGAAGTTCGTTGGACAGAGGAGTCAACGGGAACAGCGGAGGATTAGACCCGAAAGTGTTCGAGCGGCTGATACTGTGCATGCGTGGTCGAGAGAGAACCAAGTCTACATTATTTTCTGAAGGATGGATGCTAACGACTGGAGGGATAGTAGGTAAGACTGACGTGAGGGATTGAACGAGGGCCGCGTCCATAAAAGGTGCTTCCGCAGCGATTTCAATCTGAGCCGAGACATTGGACTGGGAAGTCTCATTGATGTTGCGTACGAATCGGTACGTTGCAGCACTTGGGGACAAACTGACCGGGATTGTGTCTGCATATTCCTGCACCACACGATGCGCCGCGATTACAGATTCAGCAGCGAGTGCTGCCGTAGGACCCGCTGCTTTCGCTTCTTCGAGAGGGTCAGCAGGCCTCGTATCGGCGTCGTTGAGAAACAGCGGCGGATGAGGCGCAAGTGCTTGCTCGATGGATTTTGACGTCGTAATCAGTGCAAGAGCGGTGGATGGAGGGACCGCCAGGCTGTCTTGGACGTTCGAGATTTTTGGCAAGACAGGGGTTGCGTGTTGAAAGCGCTGACGCTGCTGCAACAGTTCCATGGCCCACGTTCGATATGAAGGGAACACCCAGTTGCCCTGCGCGGAGAGATATGCGACGTGCAGAGCCTCTCGGAAGTACGTTGTTAGCAAGAATAATGACGTTACGCTCTGTGATGTCAAGATGTCTGCTGATTCTTGTAGGTGTGTTAGGGGTCCAGTGGGATCGAGACCACCACGGAGGATTTGACCTTTCTTGTCCCCCTGTGCGTTACCTGCGATCGTAATGGAATACAGCTTGGGAGGCCGATATTCAATCGGGAAGCGATGGCGTGCTCGTGCGGGGGGGCGCCACCCTGGATGAGGGGAGGTAGGGAAAAGTAGATCCTCATCATAAGGCTCCATGTTCTCAGCCTCTGCGAGAATACGGTCCGTATTCTCAGGCTCTCCTTGAGTCGCCTCGGATTCATCCTCGATGCCATCCTTCTTACTTTCAAGCGTCTCATCCAGACGTTCCAAAATCTTTTGCGCTCGGTACTTGTCGAATTCGGGATCTGGCACAAGACGCATTGTCTCAAAGGGAGACCCCGAAGCCGCCCTCGATTGAGTACCCTCTGCACCAGATGGCAACTGACTAGGTGTACAATCGAGCTCGCGTGAAGCTGGTACATCTGTCGGGAACAGAATTGGAGCAGCGCGTGCGTGGATAGTCAGTTGTTGGACTAGGTGACTGAGCGCGGATTCCTGTGTTGCCATGTTCTGCTGCGGTTGCGGTTGTTGATGTTGTTGCTCCATATCCGAGAAAGCTTCTACACACCAATCAAAGAAGAGTACCTCGTGGCTGTGCTCCGAGTGAAACGAACGACGCTCGACGAACTGCGCAAAATTTTGAGATCCCACACAACGCTTCGCGAAACCGCGCCAATTTGGCGGAAACAGTGCCGCAAGGCCAGGGGCACCAAGCTTTGTACCCAAATCTAAGCTCTCTTCATGAGTTAAGAAGGGCCTAAGAGCATCCGGAGGTAGCACCGATATTGACGCTGGAACAGGTCTAACAGGCAAGTGGAATCTCGCTGAACTGAAGAGTGCACATGCGGCTCGAAGAAAACATGCTCTGATAGCGCGGTCATCAAATGGCGCACGCGGTCCAGTGGTTGAGTCTGATCCTCTGATGGGAGGTACATCATCCTCACCACTTTCCCATAAGTTGGAATAAATAGTCTGGTCGACGGAAGATAAGTCTTGCGAGCGGTAGAGGTTGGCTCCACATGCATGTAACTCTGCAATAAGCCTCTCTTCAATCTCCCGGGGCAATTCAGTTTCTGTGTTCGTTGGAATCACTGACCAGCTAGTTGTCGACGTCGGGGAGCTGCTTCTTCCGAGTGGGTCTCCTGGTTCGGGACTGGACCGAAGATCGTCCTGTAGCCTTGAGTCTCCGAAACTTCGCAGATCCTCATCGTTTGAGTCATCAGGTTCTTCAACTGGCATTCGAAGGAGATTGCGGTCCAAGTCGACCAACATGATCTCTGCATGAGGCCGTGTGCGTTCCAAAAAAGAGCGATGAACGCCGATGAGGAATGGGACGGGTGAGCCGAGCACAAACGATAAAGAGTTCGGCAAGATGGGGATATATGTACACTGGAAGGGGAGCGGGTAGATTAGGCTTCTCAATACGTCCGTTATTGGAGTAAGCATTTGATGACTGTTGGAAAATACAACGATTTTACCACCAACGAGAAGCTGTCGCCAAATCGCCACAATGTTCTCGATGGACAGCAGCCGGAAGAGATCCTCGAATGCACTCGCAAGAGCGGGAGGTGGAGGGCCAAATGCGGGTGGACGCTGAAAAATTACGCGTTCGTGGCCGACAGGCAGCAAGGAATACTCCAATCCAGGACGAGGTACGGGAACATACTCACAAATCGCTCGAACATACTTTGAAATGGGGTTTGTGACGGCCAAACGATACACCTGCTCCAAAAAGACCTGAAAGGACGTCGTGAAGGGGAGCTGTGAGATGAGACAAATGCACTTACGAACATAGAGCGTCTTGGTATACCGCTTCTTGGTTATGCTATTCTTGCTACGAGAGGCTAGCTCCAAGGCCTTTGCACTGAATTGTGGGTCCTCGGAGAGCTCGGATTCAACATTTACGGGATCTGCGAAGGCCAATGCAGTACCATACAATTCTCGCCCATTCTCCAAGGTTCTCGCAAAGGTCATGAAATGAGGAAGCTGAGGAGTGACTCTAAGCACCGCTCCCATAGGAAAGCTCAAAAACTTGATTGCGTTTACATCCAACTTGTAACTGGTGTGGTTATAGTGTGGGTATCTATCTAAGAGGCAGATCATCAAGTCAGGCGCCGAGAATGTATCCTCTGAAACTTTCATCTTCTTGATGCATATGAAGTAGGAAGTGACCAACTGAGTCACTTCACTCGAAGATTTGACTCCTGGAGGACTTAGCACACCTAGGTTGGGATGGGAGACGGTAACAGGTGCCGTTGTAGATCCGGCTGACAACGAGGTCTGACTCGATGAAACCGTTACAGCTGCTCCTCCCATTGGTAGAGTTGAAGTCGGCGTTCCCGTTAGAGTCCCACCAGTGGCGACTGAAGCACTAAGAGGGGCAGGCGGGGTAGACGTGGGAGCAGGGAGCGCGAAGTCTGCATTATCGGTTGGTGGTAGAGCTGGTGTCGCAGATGCAGAGGCCAGCACCGACTCATGTTGAATGTTGCCACTAATGCTAACTGGACATGGTGTGAAGTCTGGTGGGCAGGCAGCAATCACCGCAGGATGAATCAGGCTTGCGATCCGTTCAGGTTTCGAATGCTCTTTACCAAGCTTCTCTGCGTATGCAGCGCTGAGATACGACTCTGGAACAGCCGCTTGTACGATACAGACATCAATAACTGGTGGTTTGGAGGGGTCCCTGGATACACACAATGTCACATCCCGTCGGCCGTACCGACGAGTACTGATTGGTTCAAAGCCCGCAGGACATGTTGCTTTCTTACCTACAAGAACGCAAATGTCTGTAATCGGCAGGACCTGTTTTTCCTTTGGTTGCTCGTGGTCAGACTCCACACCATGCGTCGATGTCGAAGCACTTGTCGGGCTCTTAGCATTTGGCGGTCCTGGCTCGGTTTCACTGTGCGTCGGAATCTCTTCGCGAATTGTAGATTCATCCTTGCCTTCGGTCTCATCAGAGGTCGGATCAGTGTGGCTTTGGGGCTCTTCACCTTCGCCCGGCTCTGGTGCACCTGGATAACTGGTCGATGCATCCATGGGCACCTGCAAGACCTCTGGATTACGAGCCTCATATAATAAGACCTGGCCTTTTCCATGTGAATTCAAGTCCACTCGTCGCTGTTCAACATCTAGCACAGGTTCATATCCCTCTGGAATGTGGTCTTGCTCGCGTGTGAACACCAAGGTTAGATCCGTGATCGGCACAATCGTGCGCGAGTCCTTACGTATCTGTTCCTGCTTGGCACGAAGGAAGCGTTTGCCCACAACCCTGGGTCCCAGCACGAGACAGTAGTCCACAAGCCGCGACTCCGATGCAGTAGAGCCAGACATGCTTTTGCTGATCCGTTTCGGCGACGGCGGACCCGCTCAAGAGTCAAGCCCACAACGCCGAGTATCGCGTCTCCGGTACTAAAGTGGAGGTAGAGAAAAACGCGAATTTGTGAGGCAATGACGCATCATTGCAGGCGATGGTATACCCACCCAGCAGCATATCACATGCTACATCGAATTAATTAACTAACACCCACTGAGTACACCTCGTTGGCGTGTTCGGACAATACTACAAATATAATCTTCTCTCACGACCTCTCAGTAACGGGTGGATAGAGTCACTGCGTTGGACGCTCAAGTGGCGCTAGGACGGCTCACACAGTTGTTGTTGAGTCAGAGTGACGGATATGTTAAACACCGTGGCGCGTGATCCAGGCGTAACGTGTTAGCATTCTAGCCTGTTCGGTAGAATCTGGGCCACTACTGATCGTCGAATTTGGTTTGGGGACAATTGGACACGAGGTCACAAGTGAGTTGTATTCAGATCAAAACGTAAGGGAGTGAAGCCAACGGATAGCAATGAATAACGCCAATAAGAGTACGAAATCAAACTTGAAGTAATGTGAGCTAGAAGATTCATCCACACGGCCACGACTCTCTGCCGTACCGTCGAAAGCTAGGTCAGAAGGTTGAGAGCTGCAAGCCTGCCAATGAGATACACAAGATCATTCGAGAGCACGCCCAGGCTAAATGGGACCAAAGAGCTCCGTACGGTTAGAGTGCTTGAGGCTCGCACACGTTCAGAATACACTGTTGATACATGTAACGAACGCCATAGTAGTGGAACATCGCTGCTATAAAGGTCATAACATGCCACAACTGATGCGATGAGCACCAAATATCAAAGCGCCCAGGTGCACAGCGCTCAGGCACCTGTGTGACATAGATAATCGCACCTCCGATATACGTGGCGCCCATCGAGAAGAGGTAAAATGCAAATGTTGCGTCAAATCCCCGCAACAAGGTAATGTGTGCGAATGGCACCACACCAAAGAGGCCAAACACGATAAAGAGCACCGCTCGTGTCGCACGGAATTCGTGTCCCGAGTACTTCGGATGCACCGTGGCAAAGAAAGTCAAGAAGCTTCCAATGCAGATTAGGGTCAAGTACAAAGCTTGGTACGTTGGATGGCAGTAGAAGGCGTAATAAATAATGGGGATATTGGATCCACCAATCAAAAGGGCGATACCTGCAAAGTCAAGCTTGTTGAGGAACATCGCAGTTTGGTACGACACTGCAGCAAAGAGATGGAACGTTGCCGAAAAGCCGAAGCACAGTACTGCAGAGAGCAGGAAAACCGCAATGGGCCAAACAGGCAGCGATTCAAAGAACTGCTGACCAGCTTCGAGATAACGCAAGAGAAGGAGGGGCTCTTTGGCTGCATCCAGGTTGGCAATCAGTGGTGATTTCTCGGATGACTTGTGGTCGTCGAGGGATTCGCTTCGTGGAGACGACACACCCGTCACATTTGCCGCACGTTGCTGCTGCTGCTGCTGATTCTCCATGGCCATTACCTGAAGATGTGTCAAATCGCCAGCCATGACTTCAGTCAGAAAGCTAGCGAACCGTCGGTATAGTCTTTTCGTGTTTTGGACTAGGTCTTGCTGAAGATGCGAAACATCGTCCATCTGCTTATCAACGGTTTCCTCTAGGAGCTTTCTTGATCGCGCTACGAGTTCTTCTACGTCCTGGAATGCGCTCAAGGAGGCAGCCTTCAGTGCGTTAGCAACCTTTCCCGCTCGACGTCGTGCTCGTTCAACCTCTTCCGCGAATGCATGCTGCGTAAGTGGTACTCGGTACAAGGCGTCGCGTAGAACATCCCGTGCTTGAAGAATGCCCGCACGGGTCTTGTGTGGCAGGCTCTTGAAAAATGCGTGGATTCTACGAGCCGTATTGATATCGAAGCCGTACTTAGCGTGGGGGCGACATTGTGCTGGAATTGATTCGATCTCTTCCGGTGTTAGCGGCACAAGCCCTTTCGTAGCGGTTTCATCGGCAGGGGTCGTAAAATTTACGATTGGAGGCGGAGTCGTAATGTTCTGACTCAGCTTCTCGTCTTCCATCCGAGCGAGTTGCTCCAGATACGCCAGGTGACGACGAACCAGTTCATTCTCCGTACAATAAGACGGCAGCGGTGCATGTTGTGTGGGATCCAAGCCTGGAGCATACGCCTCACCATTATTCGGGATGTACCATATACTAATAATGAGAATGATAAGCATGATCAGACATGCAATGGAGTGGGTCCAGACATTAAGCGTTTCATTGTGCAAGTACCAGAGCGATCGAAAGGCGTTCTTCCACCCCATGTCGTTGCGATAGCCCTGAAAGATGAACGGATTATCGCGCACCCATTCTGGGACCTCGTGGATTGTGAGGAACTTCAGCTTTCCATCACTGGCAATGGAGTTCGACTTATCTGTTTCAACAAACGCCTGCTGGACTTCGACTTCGACCTTCGGCTTGGCAGCATGTCCTGATTTTCTAAGTTCCGGCTCGCTGTCACTTTGCTCGACTTGACTTCCGGTACTCCGTGAGTGCGAGGCTGAACGTTGCATTCGTTTCGACGCGGCATCTGCAAGCACTGACTGTTCAGCAGCAAGTCGGCTCCGGTTGTATCTAGGGGCAGGAGTGTGATGCAACTCCTGACTGATCGATAGTGCATCTCGATTCCGAGATTGCCTTCGGCTGAGACTTTGAGATCTAGAGGCGGAGGAAGAGGAAGAGGAGTTGCGACGGCTTTCGAACAGCGCCTCAACCTCGTCAGTGCTGGTGGCTTCGTCACCAACACGGTTTGATCTACCTCTGCGTTGAACCGCGCCAGTCGACATGGTGTATCCGCAACAACCGCCGGGGATATAAAAGCACCAAACTCGAGAGTTTCGATAAGTTGGTAGTGGGGGTCTCTTGTAAGTAGCGGGATAGATAACGTTTCGCTACTGATTGTTAGTAGAGTCAGGATAAGACCTAGGGTAAAAGAGAGGGAATATAATGACAGGCCCTTCTACAAGCGAAGGATCCAGGGTTAGATGGCTAGTATCTAGTGCCTAGAGACACGCAGGCGGGTGGGCAGTGAAGTGGAGAGGGTGCGGTTGGGCGCGCGACGCGATGAGAATCGTGACTGGCGGTTGGCTGCGAGCAGGACATCAGACATGGCAGAGGCAGCGTGGGACGTGGCTTTGCACAGGCCATCCTCGGGAATACAAACCTGACTGATACACGTGATCTAGTCAGACTATAACGCCTGCACATTCCGAGACCCAGCATCACGCGGTGTCTCCCGTGACGAGTTGCATTTCCCACACACTTGTTAGACCTGGTACCTTAGAAGTGCAGTCCTTTCTCCACTCCGTGCACGCTCCCCTGTGATTCTGCGGGGCTGCAACCAATTGCAATCGACACACATAAACTTGATCTACTAATCATGCGTATGAATCCTCAAGGTCCTCATAGTCGTCAGCAGCTCGAGCAACCTGAATGTGCGTTAACCGGTCAGCCCGAGGTCCTCCGAAATGAAAAGAGCCGGTTTTTGCATGGGAAGCAGACGTCGGAGCACAACAACATGTGACTTGCAACACACGTCCGGCCTTTTGTAATCAAACCACACCCTCAGCTAGCTCATACCAGGACCACTCCCAAGCATTTCCACATCCTGCAAAGAAGGGAAAAAATACATAATTCTGTATATTGGAAAAGCGCTCGAAATTGGGTATTACAGTGCCGCAAGTGGTTTGATGCTCACCGCATTCGATGTATACTCGAGAGTTATCCCGAACGGTCCTAGCACGCACACACTATTCACGCATGCATCGGAGTAAAATGTGTATATTTTCCACGGCGCAGGTGACAATGATGTGTGCTTTCTGCCATGGGAGTGGGGCGCGTCGATCAACGTGACCTATATCCACTACATATATGTTGCTCACTCATATTAGCCCACACATACCCCTCTAGCCACTTGAGATGCGTAAGGAACAGGGCAAAAAGCCCAGCTCACTGGGCCGTGCAATCCTACGCAGGAATGCGGCGAAGGCGACTGCGCTGAAGCGAGCAAGTAACCAGAAGAACGCGTACCGCTATACGACAGATGAGGACACGAAAGAGCAGTCCCGTCGACAACACCTGGAGTCCGTCATGGAACGCAACGCTCTGGACGAGTTCCTTACCGAGGCCATCATGAAGCAACAGGACTTCACTGCGCAGCGCGCCAGCGTGATCATGGTGGGCGGTGCAACCGTGGTCCAAGTTAAGCCCAAGGAGATCAAGGAGCAACTGGAGTATGAACACATTCGCATCCCACGAAGACCCGCTTGGGACTTCACCATGTCCCCTGACGAACTCACGCGTCGAGAGCACGAGAACTTCTTGCAATGGCGCCGCGAGTTGGCTCAGTATGAGGAGGCTTCACATGACAAACATGCTACTCCCTACGAAAAGAACATCGAAGTTTGGAAGCAACTTTGGCGTGTGGCTGAGAGAAGCCATGTCTTGGCCCAAATTGTGGATGCGCGAAATCCCTTGCTCTATTATTGCCAAGATCTTCTCAACTTGGCACATGAGCTGGACCCCCGTAAGCGATGTGTACTTGTTGTCAACAAGAGTGACTTTTTGTCGCGAGTCGCGCGTCAACGTTGGGCAGAGTACTTCACACAGCTGGGCATCGACTTTGTTTTCTGGTCGGCCAAGATTGAATCCGATATTCAGGAAGAAGAGCAACGCACACTCCTTTCGGAACGCTACGCGGACTATCTTCATCAAGTTGCGGTACTCCAGCAGCGCGCTCTAGATAAAGCACAGAAGGCTGGTCAGCAGAAGCAAGCTCGCAAGCAACGGCATGCGAAGGTTGAAGAGGAAGAGGAGGAAATGAAGGTCCCAGCAACCAAGCCCAAGTCCAAGGCCGCAGTGGTCGCCAGCTTATTCGATGACGAAAGCGATGAAAACCAGACTCAACCCGAGCGTAGCAGTACCGCTGGCGACGCTAATGACGAGGCAGATCTCGTTGATGAGGATGAAGACCTCAATGAGTTTGAGGGCGACGAAGATGAAGACATGGAGGAGATCGACAACGAGGATGAAGACGTAGATGCAGCAGAAGAGGACAATGAGGGTGAAGACGAAGCAGTTCTTGATGAAACTAAGGCTCCCGTCAATCCCACTCTTCAAACCGAGCGTCAACACAAGCCGAAGCAGCTTTGGCGTCGTGACCCAACAACCATCGTAGGCCGTGCCGATCTCATCGAATTCCTCAAATCCCGTGCTGACCCGAAGTATGTTCGCGAGACTCATGAGCAAACTAAGACGTTCCGTAGTGGTACCGCCACCACGCCTAAAATCATCATCGGCATGGTCGGTTTCCCGAACGTAGGTAAGTCCTCTACCATCAATGCGCTCATGGGAGAAAAGAAAGTTTCCGTGGCAGCCACACCAGGCCACACTAAACATTTCCAAACGTTGAACCTTGATGAGAATACGATGCTCTGTGACTGCCCCGGTTTGGTCTTCCCAACTTTTGTCCACAATAAGGCTACACTCGTTACGAATGGTGTTATTCACATTGCAACCTTGCGTGACTACATCACACCATGTGAACTTGTTGCCCAGAGAATCTCACGCTCGCAACTTAAACAAGTGTATGGCTTATCTATTCCACCTCATATTCAAATGGATGGAAGAATTCTACTTCAAGCCTATGCTCGTATGCGCGGTTTCTACAAAGATCGAGGTGAACTCGACGAGTCACGGGCCGCTAGAATTATCCTTAAGGACTTCGTTGCGGGTAAATTGTTGTATTGCCAATGCCCTCCAAACCTTACTCCGGCAGCTAAGAAGGAGTTCTATGAGAGCTTCAGCAATCCATTGGCTTCGTATGCATCAGCAATGACAGCGGCAATCCAGGCTTCTGCCCAGGCTGCTGGTGTTGCTGCCAGCAGTGTTACTACTGGAGTCGAGGTTTCGAACAAGGTGCCAAGCCACATCCGCCCGTCTCTTATCGCGGCAGCATCGAGTTCGACAGTCCCAGCAGAAGATGCCGCCTCCCAATCGGCCGCACTTGCCGCGCTCGGCATCAATTTTGCCAGTGATGAAGCCGCTGAACCATCGATAGAATCCAAAGCTACCTCGGATACCTCAAAAGTTGATCCTGCCAAGGTGTTGGATCCAGAGGCACGCGTGCGACTTCGCCGCCAGCAGGAGTTTGAAGCGGTCTCAAAATCCATCCATTCGACCGCTCCTAAGCCAACAGCGGCCGAACGAGATCAATTAAGCGCAACACAGAAGGCCCTCGATTCATTCTCGCTCGATCTTACGCGACCTGATATGGGTGTGCCAAGTACAAATCCAATGGAACTAGTTTCAGGAGCAGGCCGTGCTGGATACGCAGGCGCAGCTGCCAATGCGGTTGCTGGCGGAGACAGCGGTGATGTTGACGGTGTTATTGAGGTGGAAGTCACGCGAAAGAAGATCCACGAGACCAAGGTTGGCTCCGAGCCTGAGTCAAAGAAATCGGCTCGAGTCTCTAAGCTGCTCACGATGGACCCCGAGAAGATGAGCAAGAAGCAGCTATTTAAACTCAAGAAGGTGATGCTAAAGAATCGCCATGTCGTTGACATCGACAGCGACGGGCTTCTTATGAGAAGCAGTTCGGCAGACCACGCTGCGGCGAGCAAGAAGGGATCAAAGGTTACCATCCTCTAAGCTTCTGGCACTTCTTACCAATGTACAGAATACAATCTCGCGTATTAACGGTTGTGCATTTGGACATGACATCATGACCGCAGGAGTGGTAACCAGCGCTATTATATCATATTTATTCTTACACAGGAGGTGGAGTCCTCAAAAGTTAACCAAGAAAACTCTGTTTGTTTCTACTATAAACTTCTGTTCGGTTCACGATACATTACCCGAACGTGGTCAAGAAACGTTCTCTCTTACCAGCGGTGTGTGCGATTAAAATTGGTTTACGTTGTTACATTCGTGTTAGTCGAATTTGCGTGGTGGCAACATGTCGTATGATACACTCTTTGTGAAACCTGTTCGATTGGGTTCATGGGTTGCACGGTTCAGCGTCGTTGTATCGTCAGCAGCTGCATGAGTCGAAGCAACTTGGTTCGATCTCGACTCATTGCCATCCGCATCTCCGACACTCCCTCGGTGAAGCTGCTCGGTCTGTATCAAAAGTGACGGAATTTGGGTCTTTGTCTCATAATTATCCTCTTCTGAGCTCTGCTCTGCATCTTCATCAACACGCAAACCGCGAAGCGCAGCGAGGCGCTGCTGGCGAATAGCATCAGGGTCTGGAACTGGGGCCACATTTTGCTGTGCTTTAAGAACCGGAGGTGGAGGTAGGTGTGCGCTGAGAATTCGAACACCTCCACTGGAAGGAGCAGCATTCGGGTTAGGAGGGGGCAGTCTGGCAGAGCCGGGCGATACAGGTGGCGTATTACCATTCAAAGCGAGAGTTGGAGGACTTGAGCTGAAAAAACTAGCATGCGAACTCGCAGATGCAGGTGTGGGCGCTGCAGTAGCCCATGGTGAGCTGTCAGACAAGAGCTCTGGCGTATTCGGAGCTGAAGTGCCATAGAACTCGTTGACAAGACTTGATCTGAGGCCTGGGATGATGGAGAATTGCTCGAATCCAGACAGAGCTGACAGGTGTGGGGAGGTATCAACTCCGGTTCCTGCCAAGAACTGAAGCGCACGCTGCAAAAGAAGGTACTCTTGGTGTTCGCGTTGTGCCTGGGCTCCCAACGACTCAAATGCGTCTGGCGCCAACCCAGTATTCGCGAAGGCCCGATGATCTGTTGATGCAGCAAGCTCTCGAAGGGCTGGCAGTGTCGTGTCCTGAACGGCTCCCATGCCCAACAAGTGGGCGGGCAAGGGACATGGATGAAGGACGGCGGTGAATGACTTGGGCGCGTTATAGGTTTCATTCAAGGATGCCAAATATTCCGCTTCAACAACTGTGTGCTTGGAGGCACGTGCTCCATCAGGTTCAGCTAGTGAAATCAGCGTTGATAGGACACTGAGGTCAAGACCTGCTACGATTGCAGACGCTTTAGCGGCTAACAGCGCCATAGAGCTGTCTAAACCCGTTTCTTCCAAGCGTCTTGGCAGCACAGACTGAGTTTGCTTCGGTACATAAATCCGTCCATACGAGAAGATTATAGAATTCAAGATGGGATGCAATTTCAGCGTGGCGTCTGCATTCGCAAGCCTTTGTGAGCTACGGACCTGCGCATCGGTCCGGTCATTCAGGGTCGGGGAGCCCAGCCTGGTGAAGTCTCCGCCGAGTCTAAAACCGCCTAAGGCATTGGAGCCGTGTGACGACATCGGACCCAGGACTGGCGAGCTTGAGAGCGATCGTGGTGCATTTGACCCGGCGCGTAATACAGGTGACGACGACGCGCTTAAACTTGGGCTGTCCAGTTGCGAGGAGACATTAAATCTCGAAGGAGTGGCGTTAAGCCTGGGTGATCCTTGGAGCTTGCCTTGCGCTGCTTTCTGGAAGACTGACGCCAGACCAGGGAAGACAGTATGACCCTGTGCTATCAGCTTTTGGCAAAGTTCGATGTTCTTCGAGATAACTTGCTCCAGTTTGAGCAACATGGGCTCTGTCATATACCGATTACCACCCACATCAGCGAGAAGGAGATTACCACTAATGGGGGGAGTAGTCAAAACTTGCAGGGTTCGGTCACTGAGTTGATGAGCACCAGCAGCGTGGAAGCGGCAGAGTGTGCTTGATGAAGCGAGAAGCATCTCGATAACGGGGCGCTGCGGTAGCATGTGGCATTGACTCACATTGAGGGACCATAGATTTGCAGGAGCAAATGAAACAGTTCCAGGCTCAAAGAGACTTTCAACACCGGCGTTCAGAATCGAATTGTTGAATCGCGCCCCAAAGCGCGAAAGCAGTGACGCAGTCGGCTCTGAGGGCGATGTTTCTTGGACATAGAGTGAGTATGATTGCGTCGCCGATGCTAGCCTCGGGATACTACCGGTAAGACCACCTTGAGGGGTGCTTATCAGGGACTCAAACGTTTGCGAGAGCCGCAAACCGGCAGGGGAATTGATTGCAGAAGATGCCTGATAAGACACTCCCGAGGGTTGCGACGACGCGGATGGCGATGCTGTGCCGTGTGGGATTGCAGAACTTGAACCATTCTTCAGCCGTGTCTCAGGGTTAATTAAGGACAAAACAGTCATTGGCGTCCGATTGGTGACTTCCTCATTGAGGGACACCGCATCCAATTCATATCTTCGACCTGCTTCACTTGCGGCGGTCGCGCCGGTTGCCATATCATCACCCGTGGCACTCATTCGGTCAACAAGATCCTTCAATTCCATTCGATCTACCTGGTAGTTCGCGCTTGACAGTGCTGGGGAGGAGATACGGGTTACGTTCTCAGCCTGTTGAATAGAGTTGTCAGGGCACTTCTGAGAGGAAAGGGGAAGGATAGGGGTTGTCGCATTACTTGTCACAGAACCGCGACGAGAAGATCCTCGTGACACACCACGCTTGGATTTAATTATGACGGGAACCGGAAAGCATTCGGCATCCGCTTGATGAATACTCGACATCTCAGTGCCTTCGGCTTCGGCTTCGTTGGGAAGATCAAGACCTACGGGCTCAACGAACAACGCCTCGTCGTGCTCGTCGCCCAGTAAACTTGTTGCAACATCCCTCTGCGCCTTGATGAAAGGGGAGCCAGAGAGTCGAGAATAATTGGAGGCAACTTCCATCCCGTCATCCAGCAAGCCACTTTCGATCAATTGTTCGATCGTGGGGGAATCTAGCTGACCACCGTAGTAGTCGCGCATGGCGGCTGACGACACCGGCTTGGGTGTCTTTGCTGCTTTGGAACCCCCGCCGCCGCGAGATACTTCGTCGAGCGATGGGAAGTCCAGGTTCGAGAGCACTTCAGTAATACTTTGTTCTTCGGCTCGAGTTAATGGGGCAATCGTGGCGTTCGTTGCAATGCTTGGCTCCTGCTGCTTCGGAGCCCAAGAAAACTTAACCTTAGATTTTGCTCCCTCCATCGTCTCGATATTGCACTCACGTTTGCTTCGCTCAATCGCCATGCGAAGCTGGGCCTCGGACCAGCCCTCGTCTTCGAGGCTTGGCATCTCGAAAGACATTGGCTTGTCTGGTCTCTGCATTGGCTGCTTGGGTGTGGTACCAGCGGACTTCTCAACCCTTTTGGCTTCGCCCTCACTGGTGGGCGACTTGGCTTGTGTTTTTGAGGTTTCTTCTGACTCTTTCAATGCGGTTGAGACGGTCGCGATCTCCTGCATGAGCCCAGGGAAGTGCGCCGACGCGAAGGCAGCTGTTTGCGAGATGGTAGTTGCCATAGACTTGAAGACCAAGCTGCTAAGTCTTGAGCATCCACTCAAGGACAAGGTTCCCAAGGCTGGACAACCCAGCTCTAAATGCCTCAGATTTCGGGCATCATTCGCGGTAAGCTCGACCAACCAAGGGATCAAGACAGAAAGCGAAACGAGTGAAGTGCACGCAGCAACCGAAAGTTGTCTCAGTGACAAGCCTTTAAACGTGGTTGCCTGGAGAGATAGACGTGTGAGTTTGGTGCAGTGAGAAAGATTGAGGGTTTCAAGCTGAGGGAGTGACAAGAGTGATTGAATTGAACTCTCCTGCGACATTTCACAGCCACGGAGGTTGATTTCTCGCAGCCTTGGAAAAATCTCAGGTGTGATCAAGGAGACACCGTAGTCTGACACCGAGCAATTTACGAGCGAAAGCACCCTTAGCTTTGGGAATGTGACTGCGAAGGATCCACTGGTAGCTGGCGAGAGTGAAGCAAGGCCAGCTTCAGCAACCGCAGGGTCCTTAGCGGGCCGATCGTATTCCAGGAGCACAGAAGGCTGACATAGTGCTTCAATAAAGCCATCACTTGCACCCGAGCCATCCAGAATCAAAGTCTCAAGTGAGCTGCTAAGTCGATCTGCAATCAAGCGTGCAACATGACGTCGGACCTGCACTCCTTCAAGATTAAGCTGCGTTATACTTGAGATAGGAGTGGCACTGATGATCTCGCGGAGTGACCCTGACAAGTTTGCGCATCGGCGCAAACAAAGTTGCGTTAAAGCTGGGAACAGCTTAATTGTGCTAACCACAGTCTCAGGGCTCCAGTCTCGATGTCGGCTGAGATCTAAGCGCCCCACTCGGCCGAAGTATCGCTGAACGAGTCTACGTAGCCGTAGCGTGGTATCGCTCAGCGCTCGCAAATCCGCAAGTGTTAAGTACTCACATACGCGCAGAAGACATTCCTCTGGGAGAGCGAAAAGTTGATCCATTGTGGAGCCTCGAGTTCCTTGAGCCGACGAACTAGGCAGTCCAGCCGCGGTTGTGCTTAGTGCGGAAGTAGCAGTTTCGGCCGTACCAAAGATCGATGAGTTTGGGTTCTCGGATTCCTCGATCAAATAGTTGGTTGCGCCCTCAATTGATCCGAGTGACTCTACCAGGAGTTGAATCACGCTAAACTCGACTTGAGGAAACATAGAGTGAAGATTTTTTAACTTGTTCAAGTTTGCTTCATACTCAGCGGCTAGACGAGCTGTCTCGACTTCGCTAACATCGGTTCCAACGGCGGCAGCGACCGAAGAAAATGGGTGGTAGCGAGTGGACGAAGAAATAACCTGATTTGGCGCGTTCTCGGTGCGCCCACTTTGTGATATAGTATTGCGATCGGGCGAGGCATTTGCGTTGGTCTCCTTGCGACGTGTGACACCAGTGATTGTAATGGTCTTACCACGGACTCTAATGCGAGGTTCCTCATACTGATCGTCATCTGATCCTTCGCCGGCAGCTAGGTCGTCGATGTTGATTGTGGGTTTACGACGAGCCTGGCCACTTCGGCGGGATGAGTGACTCATTTACGTGTCCCGATGAGACACAGCCGCGCCTGAAGTTGCGGTGGAACGCCTATGTGCCAAACAACCGGCGAACTTGGCGAATTAAACGCAGGTTCAGGTGAAACGATCCAGACGAGGTCGAGCTGGGAGTCGCTGCAGGCAGGGCGGAGCGGGAGTGTTGGATACGATAAAGCGCTTGAAATTAAGTACGCGAAGATGTACTGTGTATCGGAGAGCGTCTATCTGGCATCCACTCCCATCATTCGAGTCGAATTTGGGGTAGTGTGACGAGTGCCTAGAGGTGGTTCGTATTATTTTAAGTTGTAGTACAACGTGTGAGGGGAATGTGCGGAAGACGTCGCGAGGATCAGCGATATCAATTCGCTGCGCATTGTAAGCCAGGGGTATTCAACCACATCTGACCCAGTATCCCGGTCGTTTGGCACCCAGCACACTGAGCAAAATCGGGCCAAATTTTTAAAAAGTCTGGCCACAGAACAAATGAGCGCCAAACGCGTTGGCTGGGAATTTGGGCAACACCGCTCCTCAGAGCCTTTCCACCTGAAACTGAGGGAGGGCACGGATGTATACCAGAGCTTAGTAAACGCGTTGCCATCCAAGCCGATCCACGTACTAAACAAGGTATAGAGAAAAGCCTGCTGTAGCATGATTCAAGTGTTGCGTCAAGACCTGATTTTCGATCCAATCTGCAGGCATCCGGAGTCTTTCTCTTTTTCGCATGGTAGATACTTCTAAAAGTGGGCGAAATGGGCGGAGTCAGCGTTAACATACGCGCTGAGTCAAACTCCCCTCCCTCAGCGACTGATGACTAAATCCGTTCCCGAGCAACTCGATTCTTTAACCTGATCACGCTAAAATCGTGCTCTTGCGATTTCTATCACGGAACGAGTATGTCACACCACGGCAAGAGGGGCGGACAAAAGCCACACGGAAAAGGCAAGCGACACAACGACGCCTTCGTTAGTCCAGACAGCATCGACCTAACGCCCACGGCAGCTGCACATTACACCCCACACGATTTCCACGGTCACCTCCGAGGAAAACACCGCAAGTCGCGCGCTGCTGACGAGCACAGTGCGGATGAAGAGGGCTATGCTGGTGCAGGCAAGAAGAAAGGAGCTTCCATTCGCGGCAAAAAGGCTTCGGGCAACCAGATGGAGTCTCTCAGTGGAGGAGTAGGTGTCGTTGGCAAATACCGCATTCCCCTCGCAATGTGGGACTTTGGCCAGTGCGATGCGAAACGGTGTACGGGCCGCAAGCTTGAGCGTCTTCAAGTACTCCGTTCACTTAAAACCTCCCAGAAATTCCGTGGCTTGATCCTAACACCAGTGGGTCGTGCAACTGTTTCACCTGAGGATCGAGAGATCGTTCAGGAGTTTGGTGTCGCGGTTGTGGACTGTTCATGGGCCAAGCTAGGTGACGTACCCTTTGGCAAGATTCGAGGTCGTTATGAGCGACTGCTACCGTATCTCATTGCTGCTAATCCCGTCAACTACGGACGGCCACAGAAGCTGTCTTGCGCTGAAGCTATCGCTGCTGCTCTGTACATCTGCGGTTTCCACGATGAGGCACGATACGTCATGTCGAAATTCAAGTGGGGTGATGCATTCTTTGCCATCAATGAAGAGCTGTTCCACATATACGGCCAGTGCCGAACAAGTGAGGATGTGCTAGCCGCTCAAAAGCGTTACCTCGATCGAGTACAGGCTCGAAAGGATCGAAAAATTAATCGAGGCTCTGGCGAGGACGATGAGACCAAAGCTGACAGTGAGCAGGATTATGACGATGCTGATGGAGAAGAAGAAGAAGAGATGTGGTCGAATCGCAATCGAGGTGGCATTCGGCAGTCACGCTGGTCAAAGTATAACCAGTCTGATGACGAGGAAGAAGATGAATTCGATGAAGATGAGGATGTGAATGAGGATGACGTTGACTTCGAGGACGAGGATGAAGACGATGCGGTCGATGAGTACAGTGAAGACGACGATGAGCAAGATGACGAGGATGTTGAAGGAGATGCCGCAGACGAAGAGGACGAAGACGAAGACGAAGACGATGACGAAGACGAAGACGAGCAGGCCGAGGAGAGTGAAGCAGAGGACGAAGATGATGAGCACCAGGAAGATGAGGACGATCAAGACGAGGGCGATGATAACAAGTATTCCCGCACATCTGCGAAAGCATGCCCCTCTCACGAGTCCAAGGATGCAGCACCCAATGGTAAGGGCAAAGCAAGCGACATGATCATAATCGGCTCGATCGAGGTCTCGAAGAAGAAACTTGCCAAAATGTCAGCTGACGAGCGAAAGAAGTTCCTACAGAAGCTCTTGGCCAAAGAGGAGAGGCGTCAGAAGAACGAGGCACGCGTCGCTAGGAAACTCGCAAATCTTTCGATTCAGTAGTCGCTTTATTCTATAAGGATAAAATACAATACATCTTTGCTACATGTACAAGATTGTGCCTATCGCAGACACAGGCTTAAAAGCCCCACACAAGTTCATCATCTTTCTTCGTGAACTCATAAACATATCCCAGGTTGATGGGATTGAGTACAGTCTGGATCGTGGCATTCCAGGGAAGCATCTGATCGAAACGATGGGTCCCAATCTTGGCTGAGTCGTGCGCGTAGAGCCATGGGTGGTTTGTATATCTGAGCCCTGGCTTGACATTCTTCATTTCTTCCTCAATGCGCCGTTCAAGGTCTTCATGTGACTCGCCACTGGCACCGGCAGGTGCAGAACCCGCATTCGTGATTGGCTGCTGACGAATGCGGTTTGGATCGAACCTCCTATCTGGTAGGAAGCCACGATGAATGGTGTAAGTAAACCCATGTCGACGCTGCCAAATGTCCCACAACTTGTCCACAAAGGAGTGGTGCAACCAAAACACTGGGTCGTTTGGCGCGATGGGGACATCACGCATATGCCCTCCTACCCAAAGATGAACCGCATTATGCATGCTGCACCCAACCTGTTCCCAGCCTTCCATGGCATTTCTGAAAGAGGGATGCGAAGCATCATTCCAAGGGGGACGATCGTAGTTCCGAATGGCGAGAGTATAGGTAACATTCTCCTGGGTCGGGAGTTCAGGCGGAATATCCGTGTTCATAAAGGCGTGACCACCAGGTGCGGGCGGCGGTAACTCACATCCGAAGCACCGTTGGAGTCCATATCCCACCACGAAGGTTGAGTTCATACCCACAAAATGGTCCCAGTCCTTGAAAGGACCGTCGGAAACAAGCCAGTCCACTTTGGTTGAATTCAAAACCGCCGGTTCTGCCGTGCCATTATAAATGAGAACATTCTCCACAGTGCGATTCTCAGTTTTGAATGAACCTAGGTTCTTGTCAGTCCAGATCTCGTCTCGTGTTTCAACATCCGACCAGTCCCAGTACGGAAGCGCAAAGTTGCTGTTATTTAAGACGACACGCAGATCGTTCTCAAAATTAAGTAAGAAGACTCGATGCCAAGGAAGGAATGCGGGCGAGGCGTGCGCGATAGTTCGGTGATTCTGATGAATGATTACGTAGTCGTCAAGTCGATTGAGCTTCGCCTTGATCGCAGGGAATCGTAGACTTGGGGGCATTTCGTGGTCTTGCAGGCGGCTTGGTTCTAGACGCAAAAGGTTGATACCCCTTGCATACTCGTCACGTTCGGCTTGAGTTAGTTTGAGGTAGTTTCTTCGTACGCGCACATTCTCATTTTCTGCTTCGTGCTGGACAATCTCATTAAGAACACTTCCAGGTGGTTTGGCCGAGTAACGCGCCTTAGCGTATGCTTGTGAGTTCGACGTAAGGCCGGAGTTAATGCGCGTGGCTGTCGCGACGGCCACCAAGCCAAGTGGCTGGTGGCAACATCTTCTGATGACCGTCCCAGTCCATGTTGGTTGCTGTGGAACACTCGTTTTGGGAAATCCACCACCCATGCCGGTACCACCAGGCAACGTAGAGCTCGCGATGGCTGGGTCATCCGCTGGGACAGGTGCTCCATCCACATCGATTAGTGGAGGTCGACCGTTCTGTTCCCAGTCGGTGATCATTGTGCCTTTGTACTCGTACACCCACCCTTCGGCCTGGGTTCCATTAAGACCGTACCCAACCATCTCGATCTCTGCTATAGTACTGCGTACAAGAATCTTTTCCTTTGTTAAGGGGTCAATTCGGATCTGAGACGTGTTTGTGAAGCGCTGGTAGCCCTCAAGCAGAAGGCCCCAGTCCGATCCTCCCGAGTTCTTGTCCGCTCCCCGCAGCATGCCTGTAACCTCGTTGCTGAACGGGTCCGCGAAGATCTCCATAATACCACGTGCAAAGATAAGCTCCTCCGCACCTGCGGCGGGGTTTGTCACTTCGTGGTAACTTCGATAAGCCCACCTCCCAGTGAAGTCAAAAGAAGGGTTTTCAACGACAATCCGGCTAACTCCATATGTCTTCGGGTCATCGGGACTTGAAGACGAGTCAGCGTCATTGTTACTAAGCACAGAGCTTATCCGTGACCCGTACACAGCGAGGAGTACAATAATATGGAGACCAACCGCACAGATCAAGAAGACTGTCAATTTGTCTAGGCATAGCGCACGACGCTGTGCCTGCGTAGGTATCCGCAACTTACGATCGCGTTCATGGATCGACGATATACCTAATTCTGATGACATCGTACTCGTCTCACTACTTAGCTACGAGTTCTAGCGACATACGAAATATGCATCAGCTCACTTTCCACCCGAAAAAATTTTTGAAATGTGCTGCGTGACTGGGAGGCGAGGATAGGGTTCGTGGCCTCATACAGAGCTACAAGGCTGTCCTCGCCTCAAAACCGGCACATTGGTGCACAGTAGCATGTCTTTGCACATAAGATGAGCAAGTTGTTGATGTATTACCAAGAATAGTGTGTGTATTCATGTGCAACTGAGAGAGGTATGCTAACCGACTTGGACGACTGTGAGTGGAGGACGAGTTCTCACGAATTCAAAGACACATATAGCTAGTGTTGCGGTAAAAGCGCGTCACGACGCTCCGTCTCAGGCCGGGAGTTGTAATTACACCTGGTTCCCTGAGCGTTTGACAGGCCCTCACAAGTATCTGTCCTCGACGAGCTACCTACCCTTGAGACTATTTTACCTATGATTTATCACGAACAGCAAGCAGTTATGCAGAATGCGCGTGATAAGCGCAGCGTAGCCCTTACTTGCGACGCTTCGTGTTCGACTGCTTTGCCTTGGTTGGCGGTGCCTTTCGTCGCAAGCTCCTGCCCGTGTTCAAGGCGTCATAGTATTCTTGCTGCTTTAGGTCCGCTTCAACATGATCAGTGTCTTCAAGCATCTGACCGAAGCGAGCTGCTGATGTAAGGGGATCGTCCTCAAACAAGCCGTCATCGTCAGCATCATCTTCTTGCTTTGCAAAGTCCATAAAGGAATCGTACTCAGGCTCCTCTTCGTAGATTGACTCCTGGCGTGGGGACTTCCGCTTGGCTGGCTTATCAACTTGCAGACCACCGTGCTTCTTGGTGAGCTTGCCGAGTTGCAGCTCGTCCGCAGAAACAAACCTGCTCGTACTAACACGGGCTTTCGCGGCTTTAATCATCGCCTCCGCGTCGTCCTCCTCTCCGTCATCATCATCATCTTCCTCGAGATCTGAGTCATCGTCGAAAGGACTGCGACCTGCCATCGCCTCGACTTCGGCATCGTCTTCATCGAACTCAGCCTCGAGTGCACCATCTTCATCCTCTTCAACACCTGCCTCAGCATCCTCCTCTCCGAAGTCAAGCGAGTCGGCGAAGGCGTCCTCGTCTTCATCGCCGCCATCATACTCGATACCTTCGGCGCGCAAAGCTTCATCAAAGGCATCATAGTCGTCGATGTCATCGTCAGGCTCCTCACCGCGTTGTAGTCGAGTCATCTCTTCGTTCATGAGTCGATCAGCAAAGGCTTCCAGATCCTCTCCATCTTGAAGGTCATACTCCTTTCCGACTGCCTTCCGCATTTCAACAGCCTTGCGCTCTTCTTCAATTGCGCTGCGGTTTTGGAAGAACTTGAGGATAAACTTGTCGTCAGGTCGAACATCAGTCTCCTTCACCTTGTCTGCCTGAGATGTCAGAGTAATCAGCTGTCGTAGGCTTGCCTCAGACATCAACTTGAACTTCGGGCAATGAACGTTCTGTGTACCCTTGACTAGTTTCTCTTCGGGCTTCGGTTTACGTTGCGTGAATCGATCAAAGAATGCCTGTTGTGTGTAGTCAATCAGAGGGTTACCTCGGTAAACAATATCCTCACCATTGAGAATCGTTCTCGCAAAGAGCGCCAATGAGGGATGGTAGTGAGCGCACAGCAGCAGCAACTCCCAGAAAGCCGTATTCTCGGCGTGTGAGTACAGGGCATCACCTTCGGCGCCGTCGTAGAGCTTTTTGGGATCTAGGGTTGTCAAGGTCTCCTCGGCGATTTTGGCGTACACTTCGCCAACCTTAGCGTCGAGTTCGGCTTCTGTAGCTTGCTCATTTTCAAGCTCAAGCTGCCTGCGTTTCTCCTGCAGAATCTTGTAGAGTTCTCGGGCCTGTGCATCAACGTCAGCCGCGAAGTCAAAAATCGCCTTGTGGGTCTTGCCTACCTCAGAAATGACGAATAGCAGCGCACATCCAAAGTTGGGTGTGCACACTGCTGCAATCTGTGCCATGCGCTTCACGAAACCCAGAACACGTCGGGTTTCTGTGTCATTTTTAAGCGACTTGAAGAGCAAATTCAAAAATAGAGTCTGCTTGCTGGTCGTCAGAATCATAGGAGAGATGAGCATCTTGTACAGCGCCATGTAGTAACGCCCCTTGAATGAGTCCTGCATGCTCATAATTTGATAAAGAAGCATGAGCGCCTGGATAGAAAGCATGAAGTTATCTTGGTTGCTCACAACCCCAAAGAGCATCTCTGTGTTCTCGTCCATCACCTTCTGCAACGCAGCCTGACTCTCGGGTGTGGGATCTGACAAGGCGAATGGGAACGAGCGGTTGACACCAATTAGAATAGCGGACAGAATCTTGTTAGTGATGCCCAACGCCTGGATTTCCTTCGTGATCTGCGCCTTCTCAGGATTGCGTTTCTGGCGTACTTGGCGGCGCTTCTTGAGCTTCTTCTTAGTCTTGTCATCGAGATTTGCTATTCGAGCTGCTTCTTCACGAGCGCGATTTGTGCGAACGACGAGAGTTCTAAAGAGAGCGAAGTAAATGCGAATCATGGCCTGCGCGAATTCCCAGTCTCCATCTCTGTAGACAATTTGATTCAAAAAGCACAGCGCATGATACTGCGCACGTTCCTTCACATGAGGACGGAAGAGCAGCCGTTCGACTTCTTGGATGATTGCCACCCGCATGCCGGGATTCGCCGCCATAAGGTCCTTTACCATTCGCTCAGCACGGCCGGCTATGCTACGATTGGCATCACCCATCTTGTTCACAATCAATGCAAGTAAGACATCCTCACCTTCCGACAGCTCTGAGAGAAGGGCAAAGGCCGCCTTTAGATGCTTTCGTTTGATGTAATCAACTGGGTCATACAATCCAGTTTCAATCACTTCAAGTAGAGCATGGTAACTGGTCTTAATGGTGTCTTCTAAGACCCAGAGCGCAAGCAGTTCATTGGGTGGTCGGTGTGCAAATTGGTGCGTGTGAGGAATGCGAGAATCGTTGGGATGCTCGGTGTGGAAGACGTACCCCTTGACCCACAGCTGGTTCTTGAACAGTTTGAGTTTACGGTTGCGAGGAATTAGTTCTGAGAGGAAGAGATCTTGGAGAGCCTCCATTGACATGAGAGTTTCTCGACGGCCCTTCTTGCGCGCAAATCCCAGTAGGTGTTCTAAGTTCGTTTTGCATTGTAGTGGGTGATTGCGAACCTGGAGAGTCAGCGCAGAAATCTTATCGGAAAGGGTACCCGTCTGCAACAGTTCGTCAATCCACTTCTGATCAGCACGGGCCAGTAAACGGGTCTTTTGGTCAGTCTTTGACATGGCTGCGAGTGTGGCCTCACCCTGGGCTCGAAGCTCCTCGATTGTCACGGGGCGCTCTGGCTTCGGCGCCGCTTTCTTGAACTGATATTTCGACATATCGAGAGCTGGGTGTTCGTACCATTTGGGTGGTCTTTCATATCCGCTCCGGTCAAGTCCGAGTTTCTCATGGAGTGCCTGACGATCCTCCCGCACTTCAGCGGGTTCGTCATCCGAGCCACTGTCATTGCCGTCGTCATCACGGTCTGAATCAGACGCGTCATGGATTTGGGACTTGGAAAAGAACGTTTCTTCGTCCGGCTCATCGCGGTCCTGCTGCTGCTTGTGCTTTTTCGCAGCGCGCTCCGCAGACTTGTGAGCATGCCCAGACTCCGGAGCAGTCGGCTTCTTGGTTTCCTTGGGCTTATGGCTGGCGCGACTCATAAGTCTAGAGTGACGTTGAATAGGAAACGTACTTGGATGAGTGCATGTGCGCGCGCATATGTGTGGGGGGTCCTGAGTAGCTCTGGGACTCCTTTTCAGTGCGGATGCATTCTCCGGGAGGATCTCGTTTACGAGTTCTCACAGCGAGGAGCAAATTACAGCGAAAGTCGACGCGCAGCATGATCAAATCAATATCAACACACTAATAATACAACAGAATACCCATACATCATCATGACTTACATCATTCACAGCGCCATAGTACTCTACACAACAAAGTCGCATTCTACTCTCCGCATCCGCATTTTCGCACTCAGGGCGCTCTCGCAACTTTTTGCATACCTCGCAACATTTCGTCTCCACATTCATTCTCAGCACAGTTTCGAGGTTTAAATTTCAAAACTACAAATCCATCGATTACGTGCACAGGATGAGGGTCGAGCCTGTGTGGAGCGTATCAACAGACTGGTCATCCCGCAATATATCGTACGCAGAGGTCTCGCCTCCGGGTTCGCAGACAAGCTCTCGAATTCCATCAAGAAAGAGTTCTCCAGGGTGACATGCCGGTTACTTTGAGGAAGGAGACGGAATGTGGCGGAGGTGTGGCTCGGGAATTAGCTATTGCTGTATTTGGGTATTGCTCTGCGGATATAACTTAGTTGCTGAGGTCTTGCCTGCATGGGACCCCAGGTAGCGTCATGGGGAACTCACAAGTTTCCGCAATCCTTGGAGTTCGGAATTATGGAGTAAGAGGAAAGGTTGATAAGGACATTTCGACTCAACCAGGTCGTCGAACACACTTTGCCTGAACTTCAATAGGTCTAATCTAGGTATTTAGCCTATCAACGATAGCGAGTTGCCTGTTGCAGAACCTTCTGCCTCTGCATCGCTGAAGACATTTCTCTTGCCAAGGATCTCGCGATCGACAGGCCTGTCGGCGTACCCCTCGGTCAATAGGTCCACGCAATCGCAGCGACCTGGTCTGGTTGCCATCTCGTACCGATACTCTCGCCGTAACACCAGCGCAGACGAGCTCACACCTAGTGCGGTAAATGAGTAACAGGTTGAACGAGCCATTCTGGAGGCGACCGACGACTCAGGCGGCGTTGCCTAGCCCTCGCAGCGGCAAACAGGTCTATTCGCTAGATGACCTGAACCAAATCTATAGATACGAACGTCCTCGTACCTCTGTCTCTTCTCAAACTGCAGCCGCGGCCACCGCAAATGACCGTTTAATAGTTTCAGTTCAAGGACGTCGAAGGACACCTGGTCCTGTGCGAGGACGTACGAATGATACAAGTGATCCCGAAGCTGCGGGACGACCTCTAACGTCTCCACATGCCGAAAGCAGTGTACCTGATGTCCTGCCTCAACTTAGTAGGGCTGGATCAGGAAAGATCGCCGGCGCTGGCTCAAGTTCCGAATCAACCGATCATCTAATCCATGGCCGTCCTGATAGGCAAATAGATGCCAACCCTAGTAATGGAATCACAGGTCCTATTACCCCTGCGGGCCGATACTCAGTGCGCGATATCGATTTGGGCGCCCCTGACAGTGAATCTGCAGCGCAAGTCTTACAGCAGCGGCTCAAGAGGCTAGCATTTCCGACAACCATGCCATTGTCTGCACGCACGTCTCAAACTCCAACTCCACGTCAACCCGCCTTGGTGTTCCATCACTCCGGTGCACAGACCGCAAGAAACCGACGCTTTAGCTTCCAATCGACATCCACGAGTAGCGCTTTGGCAACTTCTGAGAACCCGCCGTTCGCTCGTACACAAGACATTCGACCATCAACTACACAAGGGAATCTTTACTCATCATTTGTTTCCCAGCCTGTTCCGTTGCCGCCTGGAGGACCTGAAGGAACGATTCTAATAAGACCGTCCACGGTCCAGGGCACGAGAGCCCTAACAAGGACACCAGGTGTTCCCTCACTAGGGAGTGGTTTTGCGGCGACATCGCCAGCTCCACTCAGTCCATCCAGACCTCTAACACCGCAGGTGGGGAGCTATCATACTCATACCGCAGCTGCCGTTGCCATCGCAACAGCGACCATGGGCTTGGGCCAACTGTCTAACGCTGCACAGAATAACACCATCCGACGCAACCAAACTGCTCGATTGCTGCGCAGTGCAGCGGGTTCAAGGATCTTGGCAAATCTCGTGACAACTCCCTTTGAATATGTAATCGTACCTTCCACAACAAGATCGAACACAGCCACTCCAAATCCCGAAGACGCAGGCCAGTTACCGTCAGATCCTTCGTCACAACCCGCAAGTCCAGCTTACCCAGAGTTCGAGTCCACCACCAAGGACGGGGCTCTATCCAGTTCTTCCTTAGCTCCGGTCGATAATGATACTGTACATCGCTCAAACAAGCATAATCTTGATAATAAGGCCCTTGCGCTGACCGCCCAGACTCACGGCTATGTGATTCGACCCGGAGGGACGTTCTTGGGATATCCGCTCTTACCCGACGAAGAGAAACCGGAACCTAAGTCGGGATCGGAACTCAGTGCCCATCTCATGAAACTCCGTCAGGACTATTACCACTTCACAAATCGACATGCTCGAGGTCATGATTGTGGGCAAGATCCTCGCGAAAGGTTGTGGGCTGCTTGGGAGAGTGGAACCGAAGATGATGGTGAAGAGCATGGGGAAGGCCAAATCTCCCTTGGAAAACGTCGAGGCCGACCGACACGTACAGGACGTCTATCGTCAGGCTCAGATCATGCTGCGATGCGGGCTGGTGTATTGCTTTTCTTTTCGCAAATGCAGCAGCAAAAGCTACGTGCTCGCCACGTGAAAGGCTTCAACGAGCTTGTTGACAAAATTGAAGATGATGTTGATGACGATTTCGATGATTTGGATTCGACGTCTGATGTTGGTGGTTCGCAGGCGTCTCTGGGCCATGCGGATCGCTTCAAGTTCGAAGTGAAGCCCGGCCAGGTCAAAGTAACGACGTCTCGATGGACCGAGTTTGCACAAGAGTCTAAGCGCGTCCGTGGAATGGCCGACACTCCGGATGGCAAGAAGCGCAGTACCAATGTCGCATCTGGAAGTTCACACATTCCATCCCACGGATATGCTGGTCAGCAACCTCGCGAAACGGTGAACCGCAGGGTGGTCCTTCAACCATCACAAGCAACACAAATTCAATCAGATATTGAGGCACTCGAACGCGAGATTGCGCGATTTTTGCTCTCTCCAACGTGCTACTTATTCGGGCCTCCTGGGATGCTGGATGAGCGTGACGTGGATACCATCCTGTCTGCGTTGTCACAGACCTCACAAGCATTAGCCCGATCGAAGGAGTATCGCAACAAGTTCATCCCAGCTGGGTCCTCCGCGCAACTGATGGCACTTGCTTCTGGTTCCAAGACAGCATCGTCAGCTGATCCTGTGAGTGCTATCGATGTTGGTCGTGTCTACGCCTCAGTTCTCGCTGACGTACTTCCGCAACTTCATACTTTCGGCTCCGTCGGTCGTGTCTTCAAGTCCCCAGAAGAGCTCATTCGCGCACTTCGTGCAACACTGGTTGCTCCCGGTATGGCACGTATGCACTACCTACAACAGTTAGCTCCTGTTCAGGAACGCTTGATAGATCCTACCCTCCCGTCGTTCCATAATTATCTAGATCCTAGTGCACATGGCACGACAGCAGGACCAAAGCAACCGCTATCGCTTGCGGATGTGGAGTATGTGCTCGAGGCAGGCCAAGCCGGCGCCGAAACCTTGAATATTTTGAGGCAGCTCGAGGCGCGAGGTCGAAAGTTTGCAACTGTTGAAGAGCTGGCTATGGCGGTTCGTGCACATTCTTCCGCGACAGATTCGATACGTCATCAGGTTCAGGCTTTCCTCAGCAATCCTGCATGCAATCTAACGACAATTCGTCTGCCTGCACAAACGGGGCAAGGGGTGACATCCGACAGTCCTCAGCCAGCGAAGACCGAACGAATTCATTTTACCCCGCAGGATATCGATATTGTTTTTGAACAAGGCGGTGCTGGAGTTCACACACTTGCACATCTTCAAACGCTGAATGCCCAAGGTAGGTCGTTTGCTAATGCCAAGGCACTTGCTAGAGCTGTGCGTGAAAAGGAGTTCGAGCGAGTCGCAGCGACCGAGGTAGCAGCCAGTGCTGAACAACAGCTACAGGACGATTCTGAGGAATTGAGCCGCGAGCTTCGTGCTCTTTTGAACTATCTGAGCTCGGGGGCGTGCCAAGTGTTTAGAATCCCTAAGGCCCACGATTCCAGAAGGGCAGCAAGCGCCGAGGTCCCCATTTCGGTAACAAAGTCCGGCCTGAAGGAGCTGCTAATTGCAGGAGGAGGATTGGTTTCAACCCTGGCACACCTTGATTTTCTCAGCACGCATGGTGGTCTCCCCATTCCTGGTTGTCACACAGAGCTCAAGTACCGTTACCGCACATTCCCCCAGTTGCTTGGTGCTGTTCGACAAATGCAACAGAGCTGTGAGTTACTTGAACGCACCTTGCTCCAGTACCTGAGCCGCAAAAGTGATGGTGGAGTTTTGCTTCCGAAGTACTTTGCGCAAGTTGATAATGCTAACAAACCATTTTTCACGGTGAATGATATGCGCAAATTGATTATCGATGGACGTGATGGTCTAAACACTCTCCAAACTGTTAAGAGGCTACGTGAAATGAATCGTTCATTTGATTCTCTCGATGAATTGGCATTCGCCATCCGAACGACTTCAATGGCTGAGATTCATCGTCAAAGAATTGAGGCAGGTCTTGAATCCCCCGACGAAACCACTTCGGTTAATCCAGAGCTTAGCTTTGGAAGTGCTCAGGTCAGCGAAGACCCAGAGGGGGGCTCACACAGGCGTACTTTGAGGAACAGGGCTCGAGGTCGACAAGCGCTACAGCGTAATCTTGAAGATTCTGATGACACCGTTGATGACCCTGATGATGATGCAGACGAAGAAGATGAAGAGGATGCAGAACGTATTGATGTTGGGCAGGATCCTCAAGGCCATCCAACCCTCCACCTCCGCCGCCACCGTGCCAGCCGCCTGACTAAATTCAAGGGACACAGGGAGGATGTTGCTACGGCAACACAGCAAACTCAGCAGCTTTCAGATGATGTAAGTAAGTCTCGAGCTGTCGGAAGCGCATTGTCAGTGACATTAGACGATGTATCTGCAGATCCGGATGGTCTCTTGAAGACTCGGCAAGCTCAGGAACAACGGTCGGAAGCCCTTGCACGCATGAGAGCCGTTGTAATGAACGAAGCCTCAAGTGTTGCAAGAAGTATTAAGGGTTTCCCGACATTTGCTGCTGCCGTTGCATCGATAACAGACAACGTACTCGAAGGCGTCCTTAGAGCTGCTGGAGAAGATGTCGAAATGGCGTGTCACTATTTGAGAATACTTGGTGACGTCGACTACATCACTGCGGCCGGACTTCAAATTCACTCTGCCGCAGATCTGCCAGCCTTGGTCCGTGCTGAGCATCAGAACTGGATTTCGCAACGCTCCCGGGTTTCTGTTAGCCTCGTTCCCATCGTCAACGGCCCTGAAGAGACGGACACATTCTTCCGTGCAGTAAATTCTGGTGCACTAACTCTTCCAGTTGTGACGGAAGTTATTGCTGAACAACGTGAGAAAGGTAAAGATCTATTCGAGCTTGAGCCCAGACAAGCGCGGATCGTGCTCGTAAAGCGGATCAACAGAAAGATGCAGCAGCTCGCACGATTCTTGGGAAAGGGGAAGCGCGATGAGGGTCAGCCGCCTGCTGGTGAAACGGGTGCAGCGATGAGTTCACCCGCCGCTGATATAGCTGACGCTGCCGAACAGGAGCTTATCCAGAAACTCAATCATGATGATCCTATGTTTCTACGTGAGTTATACATGTATCTTAACGAGGCCTCTTGCCCCTTACTGCCTTCCAGACAGGGATTCATCGGATTGCCGGATATGGCTCGACTTTACCATGAATCGGGCGCTGGCCATCATACGATGACTCATTTAATCGCCCTCGCTGCAGCAGGCAATCAGTACCGTAACCTTGACGAACTGATTCATGCAGTTCATAACAGACATATCCGTTACGCTGTTGCTCGAAGCAGTGCATTCAAGCTTCTTACCTCACACGACTGCCCACTTCTGCGGCCCCCCGTCGTTTCGGACTCCGCACCTGATGCTCTTGATTCCGTGTCAAACCTACTGCACATACGAAGTCCAACTTCAAGTGAAAGTGATCAGCAACAGCAAGTAACCTCCGCACGCGCTGGATTTCCCGATGATCCTGAAATGCAGGCCATTCTCGAAGACCCAGATGCTGCGTTGCGGTTGACAGGTACTACCGCTAATGGTATTCCAATTACTCCCACCGAGCTTTACGATATCTTCGAGATTGGCGCCACCCCTGAGCAAACGCTAGGGGCTCTGATCCACTTGCACTTGCAAGGTGATTCCGTGTTCCCTGAGTATGATCAGACAGATGAGGCTGAAGAGGCTGCACCTACAGGGTTGCGAGCGCAGGATGGCCGTTATATCTCGATCGAGGCTGTTCCCATGGCTTCTGAAACACAGGCCGTTGAGGCGCTGGAGCGCCTCAAGGCTGCTGTTGCTGAAACTGTCAAGCATTGCTCCACAATTCGAGGTCAGATGAAACAATTATTTGCTGGTCATAAGCCATGGCTTGAACAGGCCTCACTTCCGCGCAATTGGGATGGCTCAAGGCTGGTTCAGCGCAGACGGTCGTCGCAGGGACCCTATGGTGGTCTTACTGATGAAGACATCGATCGTATCCTTAACGAATCAGGGGCCGGGCCTGATGCCCTTTATCACATCGTAACGCTTGCGCAGGAGCATGAAGAGCGAGCAACATTAAGTTCTGACTATCATTTATCCGGCGTAATTCAGCCCGCTGCTTTCGATTCGTTGGAAGCCCTAATTGCTGCTGTGCGTGACGAACACTTACGCTATGTTCGTAATCGTCGTGGAATGCCGAGTCTCACAGGATTGCATCGTGGTACTTCTCATGACGACATTTCAGACGGCTCAGTTGCAGCCTCTCATACCGTGTCTGGACTTGATCCTGGTGAATGGCATGGCGTAAATCCTGGAGATAATCCAGACCATAGAGATGATGGCGCTGGTAGCGATTCGGAGCGCCACACAGTGTACCCTGTGCAGGGTCCACTCGCTACCGATCTCGAAGCCAGCCAACTCTATCTCGATGCTAACAATCGATCAACCCCCAAGGCACGTCACAGCCTCACCGAGCATCCAAAGCCCTCCGGAAAGCCAGGCCACCACAGGTCGCGGTCGCAATCGCACTCGGCTCAGGGCCAACAAGTTAATGGCGTCCTCACTCTCGAGCATGTAGCACCTAATCCAGTCGTGTATGCAGAGACGTCAGAGGCACATAGTAGCCACGAGTCTGATAAGCAATCGGATCATATCAGTGAAACGCGCAGCGTTATGAGTGATGCGACAACCGGATTCCTGACTCCTACTCAAGTACTCGCGCAGATGCAGGAAGAGCCTCTCTTCAATCCTCCAACAACAATTTACGCCAAATATGACCTCACCCCGACCCAGTTGCAGGAGTTGACATCCTATCTCTCGTCGAATCGAGATTGCACTTTGTTTTCTCCACTGGACGAGACTGGCCAGGCGTTAGCGGTGACACAAAGCGATCTAAACATGCTCATCAATGCTGCCGGACCTGGGCGTAGTACTATCTTGGCGCTAAAGGAACTTGATGAAGCCGGACACAAGTTTTACTCATTCCCTGAACTTGCCCAAGCCTTGGAGGCTTTCGCCGAACGGGCTTTGGAGGCAACCTACAACTCTTTGCGCAGCCTTCCACTGGCAACAACGGACTCACCTCATGAGCCTTCCGAATCCGAGAGTTTAGACAGTTCTGAGGCTGTGCGTAGGCCTTCAATTATGAGTGTCGACCATAGCTTGCTTCATGAGTATGCGGCATCTGTATTTGCGGCCTCGGGATGCAGCGCACCACAACAACTTGCCAGATTGGAAGCAATGATTGCGAGATCGCCGTCGATGAAGGAGCGCGTGAGCGTGGAGAATGTATGCCAGATCGTTCGAGCCTTCGACAAGGAAGAGGACATTTTGCGGGAGGCACAGCTGGGACTTTGCGAGAGGTTTCTTCTTCACGGTATTTCAAAAGATGAAGCAGCTGCTGCGGGTGTGAAAGTTACTGACCCAACCGCTGAACATGGACTCATTCATGGCCTTCCTCAAGTTCTCCGTTCCGGAGAAGGATCCTCACCACATGATAATCCACCCGTGACCTCGTACACCCTCAACGCGTTGCTCGATGCGGGATCTCTGGTTGATACAGAACTCCGATCGCAGGCGCTTGATAAGGCTAAAATGGACATTCTTCGAGAACGAAGATGCCTAGAGTCACAAGCGGAAAGCTTAACAGGTTTACCAGCAGACATCCCGGAGGATGTTATTCAGGAAGCCGCACAACGAGTTGCAGGCTCTACCTCCTTTGCGATCAAGAAGCTCGCTGATTATGCAGCACAAGGTCGTCACTTCGATGATATTTACCAAATCATTGAAGCCGTTCGTGAGGAAGCCAAGAAGTACAGCGCACAAATGCGAGCCGTTATCGCTTTCTTTAGGCATCCTGCAGCTGGTCGGAGATTGCTCCTTCCTCCCAATATACCACGCAAACAAGGAGGTGACCTATCAGAAACAAGCAGTGCCACTGGAGTGATCCTCAACCCAGAGGATGTCCAAGCCATTGTTGGACTAGATAGCGATGTATTAGCTCGCCTTGAAAGGGTACAGCGCCAGCTGTCGTTGGCCTCTCCGGTAGAGCTGGCGTCCGTGCCACTATTCAATTCCATTTCTGAGCTCCACCAAGCCTTGGAGGATGACAAGGCGCGAGAGCAACAGTCTGGACCTAACAAGACCGAGCTACAAATTCTTTCTGCCGTTTTGCGGTCAGGTCTATGTTTTATTTTCAGACCTCAAAGGCTCTCAGAAGCTATGGACGTCACTCCCACCCCTGCGTACTTCAACCAGCTGAAAAACACAGAGGTGGGTTTGCTACGCCATGTTCGTAAGCTCCTCGCACAGAGTAGGTCGTATTCCCAATCATCTCTCCCAGGTCTTCTTTCCCCGCTGATCGCACAGGAGAAGCATCTAAGAGAGTCAGGCCTGATGGATGATGATCGAGAGGCAGAAATCTCAGCCGTGGAAGGGGACCTCGATGCACAAGATCTCACAAGTTTCGCGTTGTCTACTATCCATCGTGAGGGCGTTTTAGCCTTGAGACAGATTGCAGGCGACCCTTCGGCTTTGAGAGCAATCCTGATTGCGGCAAATCCGTCCTCCGAGGGAGGGTCGGAGAACATTCGGTATACAGAGCACCTGGAGTCCGCTTGCACAATCCTAAAGTACCTAGATCGCGAAATGGGTTTCCGAAGTACTTCCTTGACATCGATTCTCGAGGCTGTGAAAGATTCTGCTGCTCTTATCTCGCGTGCGCAGCGGCGGATTTATAACATGCTGAGAAGCCCCGCCTGTACACTGCTAAGGCCAGGTCCACCACAGTTCGTACCGTCAGCGACAAGCGCTAAGCCGTACATAGCTTCTCCTGACCCATCCCAAGGTGGTACCACTGAGTCTGGCGTACATGCTTCGGCTCTGCTACGTTTTAGCCCCATTTCGCCCCATCGTCGCATGTCAGCCGAGGCTGTGACATTGAATCGCGTACTCTCCAAGTCATTCGTGCCGACAGACAATGCCAATGTTCCTCCGAACCTGATTTCCACTCCTGAGCTGACATCAACATCACTGGCGGCGCGAAGACGCTATTCGCTACCAGGAAACCTTGACGACCAAACCCCACTCAGTTTGGAACCTTCCGCTCTTAACGCTAACCCAGACCATGGAGATGCGAAGACATCGGGCTCGGTGACGGATTCGTCCAGTGAGTGGGAGCGACAGAGAACCATGATTATGAACGTTCTCTTAGCCCCTTCAGTGTCTGCAACCATCCCACAAGTCGACTTGGCACAACCCAATCGTCACTGGTTGTCTCATCACGTCACGATGAATGCGGTCAAGTATCTTATGGATGCTTCTGGCGCCGGACCGGTTGCACTTCCTTTACTCTCTCTTACTGCGACACATCACCGGACCTTCACTTCGATCGAGTCGCTTGCGCAGTATTTAACGAGATGCTATGAGTGTTACCATGCCCGAAGGTTAGGTATTCGAGCGCAATTGCTGAAAAAGCTTCAAGATGCGTCATACTCCCTATTTGCAGGATTGCGTGAGTCGTCGCATCCTGTTCTAGAATCTGATGTGGCGCGAGCAATGCTTCTGATTGTAAGTTTCCCCGAGACTCGTTTTATCGGGTATCCATTTACGTCGTCGAAACAGCTCAATGAGTCGATTTATCCACTTGACTGTTACCTACCTTCGCCGACCGCCGATGAGATCGCTCAGTATTTGGACGATGTTCGCTGGTTTGAGGGTTTCCTGTCGTTGTGCGCTGCGTCACGGCTCAAAATGACGCAGTTCAGAGACTTCGAAGCTGCCATCTTCGATTTTATCACCCTCATTCGCTTGCGTGACAGTGCCTGCAACCCGGATTCCTTGCTGGACGATCCTGCCACTAGGTATGTCTTCTCAGTTTCTCCTCGTACGTCGCCGTTCTTTGTCGCCTCAGGTGATTTTCCGCTAAGAATCGATAAGCTCGATAAGCCAGCGAGCTTCACTGAGATGAATGAGCTGGCAATCAACTCACCATTTTCGTCGACATTAATGCTCTCGAAGCTCTTGTACAGCATTGCTAAGCTACCTCCACCGCTACTCGTCGAGTCATTTATGCCGCCTGATAGTCATTCGTACTACATCTCGGCTCCTAGCACGTTCAACATGGCCACCATGCTCGCCCACACCACGTACTCCGTTCTTTTAATGACACGCGGCGTCGCTGCATGCCGTCAGTCACATGTTGAAGCCCTTATCCAGCAGTATAGGACCGAACGGAGGAAGAAAGACCGAGAGATCGCCCGTCTCCGGATTGATGCAATGGAGGCGAAGGCAATTCAGGAGAAACTAAGGGAGAGAATTGCGGAGGAGTCTGGTGAAGCAGAAGCGGAAGAACTTCATGTTGTCGTTAGGGGAACCCAGAGCGAGGGCAATGAACAAACACGCGAGTTGTTCAAATCAAGTCAATCAGATGATGATGAAAGCGCCATCCTAAGCAAGCTGTTGAACATTCGCTGTGCACGCCCCATAAGTAACACCGTCATAATGAAGCTAACTAGCCTGGACAAGCTCCAGATGTTATTGAGTAAGTCAGTTTCGCATACTAGAATCCATCGTGTTGCTGCGAGACAGGCTCTGACCACATGCACGGATTTGCATTGGACGTTCTATTCTTCGCACCGACTAAGCCCTGTGGTGTTCCGTCAAATGCTCTCATTTGCATTCGGCGATCTTTGGATATATCCTAATTCGGATGGTTCTCAGAATGCGATTCCACCCGCGCCTCATCTCAAGAACCCATTTGCAGCGCAGTCAAGCGATCAACTCGCGTATTCCGACCAAGCGGGTGGAATCGTGCCTTTCATCCAGGTCCGCCGTTCGATTTCCACGGCACGAAGTGATGTAACGTCAGCAAGCTGGGACATCAGCGATGAGAAGTATCGATCCCAACTGGAGGATGAACGCCAACAGCTTATTCATAGCACATATGAGGGTCAAACTCTTCTGATGATCCAAGAGGAGGATTATTTTGCACAACTTCTACAGTTCGAATTCCGGAGCCAAGTTGTTTCCATCTTGTGTGGGGATTTTGCCACAGAGTACGCAAGTGATCTGTCGCATATCCCCAACGGCGCACGGGGTTCATTTGCAGCATCATCGACTCGACCATCGACTAGCGATGCTTCGGTTGAGGCTCAAGCCACGTATGCATCCGACCCAGAGACATTCTATTTTGGAGCTGGTGCTGAGTCATTCTCATATCTATTTGACCAGCACGAGGGCGCCAAAACGCTCAAGAGTCTTCGTGAGCTTCGAACTGAAATGGCGCGTATTTATCGTGGGGAGGCTGTGTGGACAAGAGAAGAGGATCCACTTATCAAGCAGCTCGACCTTTTGCTTTCGACTGCTGGTGACATTCCCTCACTTGTGGCATACTTGCAGCAGATTGGCAAGCGAGTGGTGAGCGCACGTGCTGGCGAGGTTCCAGGTGAATCAAAAACCATGGATGCACTGCGGATCACAGCACAGCAAACACAAGACCAGGGCCAAACTGAAGAAGATGTTGATGCGGCAGAGGTCGCTTCGGTCCCCTCGACTGCTGATGGCGCCGATGAAGTTGATGACGTTGTTTTGCCATCGTTATCATTACTCAACAACTTGGAGCACTTCGGGTTTGCAAATCTGTATGAACTCACGGCAGCTGTATGGGAGTGTCGAGTTGCTGCCGAGAAGGAAATCGAGGATGCATACCAAATCCTCAACTCTCTCTCCTGCTCCTTACTTTCTCCACTTTGGTTGGATTCTAAGGTTTCCTTGTATAATCCAAACTCATACGGTCCGTTCCCAATGTCATCTGATGTACCAAGGCAGTTTACCCAGATGAGCGAGGCGAGGATTGCTCCTCGAGCAGCGGTGAAGCGCATGTATTTTGCGTGTGCGGCCGGCTCGGCTTTTGTACCATTGATCCGTGCCTTGGCACACGCGGGCTTGGTTTTCCCCTCAATTCAAACATTGACATGCGCCCTCTGTGGCCTCCGCCAGGTTACTGATCGCGCTGAATGGAAGACCTGGATGACTGCATCGTTGGTACCTGTACCACCACCATCAATCGCTAACCCAGCATATCTCGAGCTTCAGGCATCATTAACAAATTCTGGTGCCGCCATGAACGCACAGATGATAGCTTTGAAGCGGGTGGTGCAGCGTTTGACTGGACCGAGATCAACGCTTATCAAGTATCCATCAAGTCGAGCCTCGCAATCTACCGGGGGAGAAAAGGATGGTGATTCGAACCCAGACTCTGATATGTTGCGCCCCAGCGCGCTGCTCGCTCCGGCAACTAGCATGTTCCAACATTCGCTTCAGGCACTCTTGCATGCGTCCCATGATCATACCGGTTCTGGAGCTCGCCGTGTGAGCAGGTTTGTGCCCGCACGTCGTTCTACGGCGCTTCCAGCGAGTGTCTCTGGGACAACCCCATCAATTGGGCATTTTGCAATTCCTTCCACTACAAAGCCCGTCCATGCACATGTTCCAAGCCCTGCCGCGGCCGCAACGGAGGCATATAAGCGCAGTGCGGAGGCAGACGCGATTCTCATGCAACCTGATGCTCCTGTGGTCCCAACTCCCGCCCTTTCTAAGTTGCTGGAAGCCGTGGGAAAAGACCCCTCAGCGCTTCTGAGAGTTCTCGATACCCTGGAAGCCTCCCATCGGACTTTCCCAGATCTGTCAGCACTTACCTCGGCTGTTGCTTCTCTTCTGCCAGCTTTCACGGGCCTCATTATTGTTGAGTCCGAGTCTGATTCCTCCAGTTCCACCGCCTCAGGAGCGCGAACAGCAGAGCCTAGTCAGCAGACTGTACCGATTGTAGCAGGCTTACCAACAGTAAAGGCTAGTGCTGCATGGCTGAGTGAAGCGAAGGTAAAGCTCTTGGAGGCGATTTATTCACCATCACAAGAGCTGCTTCCAATTGATACGAGTCCGACCCATCCGTCGGATGGTCTCTCTGTCCGCCCAAGGATTGACGATAGTCACCTGGAAGCGTTACTAAGAGCCGGTGCCCTGGCGAGCCTGACCTGCACCCCGATCGAGGACGGCAAAGAGGCAGGATCGACAGGCGCTTCGGATAACGTTGAGCGAGCGCCAGTTGCTGCCCTTACAAGCGCACTGATGCTCTTAGAAGGATTGCGATCGGGTGACAAGCGTCGCCGATTTTCTACCCCCGAGAGTCTGGTCGAAGCAGCTGAGCACGCTGCTGCAATCGTTCGTCATGACAAGTCAAAGCTGTATGCTTTCTTGAATTCTGACGAGTGTGCTATTTTCGGCGCACAGGGTCGTTCTGCAAGAGGTGAGTCACGTGCAGATTCCACAATACTGCGAGACGATGTAGATTATGTTTACTCTCAAGCCATGCGATCGGCCTACGCGGCTGCTGGAGTTTCGGGCCTGACCGGGGACTCAACCTGGTTGGGCTTATCTCACTGGGCACATGGCGATCGTGTGTCAATGGAAGACCCCGTTTCGGGAATCGTAATGCAGCTTGATCGTTCGAATTATAGGTCGAAGGACATCTTTGAGCTTGCTGACAGTGTTTCGCGCGCAGCGGCACGAAGCAGACTGGCAGCATACCTCCTTTCTGGTCCACCTCATTGCAATCTTTTCACAGATATCGCATTCCGCGAAAGCGCTGTCGCACCTCTGTTATCGGAGCAAGTGGTGGATGCCATCCTGTCTGCAGCTGCTGCCACTCCTTCGTCTAATTTGTTAAGCACACTGGCGGGTGCTGAATCTGCCGCGTCACAATTGCTTAAAGACGACGAAACTAATGCAGTTGCAAACGTGCTTGCATACTTGCAGCTACTTGATCGCGAGGGCCGTAAAGTTTCTCAAGCCAAGGACCTCATTGCCCTCGTAGAGGAGCAGCACGCGCTTGCGCTTCGAGACAGAGAGAAAATATGCCAAATTCTTCGGTTTGCTGAGTCCACAGGCTATCCTCTAATTCCTACCACAACGAGTCCAGGGACACCTGTCACCGAGTATAGTCCTGAGTTGATTGCCGCCGCACGCTCCATCTATCTCAGAGGTAATGCGGGTGGTCGGACTCCCGAGCATATTCGTGCAATCGTGGATTTAGCACAACAGCAGCAGCGCGATGCGACGAAAGCGAATATTGCTTTGTATGACTCACCCTTGGCGCTTGCGTCCGAAATCCAGCTTCGAGACCTTGCTCTGCGAGCACTCCCTATTGTTGCAGGAACCGTACCTCCGACCGAGCTGAAACTTGACGACACACATGCCGATCAGTCTGCAAGATGGCCGACGAAATCACACATGGACGTAGCTTCTTCGTCTACTGCGCTGAATATGACACTTGAACTGCTCAGTGCAAGCGCCGATCTAACGCCGGTTGATCGCGAACGAGCTTTGGTGCCAACTCACGAGGTAATCTCGAAGATGAGTCAGACCCAGGTGGTACCGACATCCCAGCTGCAACAGTTAGAGTCATATGCTGCAAAAGCGCGAGCGAATGGACTATTAGAGCGGCAGGCCATTGCCCTTCATCCGGACCAATCCTTCTCACTTGATCATCGTCTTCACCACTCGCTCCAAAGTCCGCACCAAGGGACTTTGCATCTCTCGATGAAGATCCAGGAACAGATCTTTGAGGCTAACGTGTTGCGAAGCATCGCACTCAGCTTCGTAAGTGGCCATAAGGCTCGCTTAGACCCAAGCAAGTTCGTCGACATCCCCCCCTCTGCGTTAGCTGCTCGACTCTCTCCGTCTGAGGTCTCAAGTACTGGATACGAGCTCTCTAGTGTTTATGCGCGGACATGCGGGAACTTTGAACAATCTCTTCTATTTGATGCTGCTGCCACAGAGGTAACGCTGGAAGACGGAGATTTCCGGGAGCTTTGGGCGAGTATTTCGAAGCACGATTCACCACTTGCTCTGATTTACTCATTGAATCTTCTCGTCCTACGCAACGCTAATTTGATTCCGATCTGTAACTTCCACGACTTCGCGAAATCACTACGCCGCAACTTCGATCGAGAGCGTTTAAGAAAGTATTTAGTCTCTATTGCGTGTGATCTTGTGGGCAGAGGTATCATGCTTCAGAAAGTAATACCACTCACAACTCCCAGGGAGGCAGTTGACGCACGGCGCGCGATCGCGTTCATCAAGTATCATCAAGCAGTACTCCATCTTCGAGTCAAGGGGTCTGAAACTCCTACCGAGAGTACTAGCCCGAATCCATCTCCTCAGCCGGTCCTGGACCATAACCAATCGTCTTCACCCTTTAACGATTGGACCTCCTCTCGGGCCGCAACGCTTCCTAAAGACTACAATGCGATGCTGCTCTTCATATCCAACTTCTTAACATCAATCGATCGAGGCTCACGCATTGCTCCTCAGGATTACGATCGCACGCGAAATCAAGCTCTGGACCGGATTATAACAACATCCCAATCGAGTATTGAACAAGCACTTTCGCATGTGCGCACAATGCACGACATGGGTCGTGAAGTGCACTCCCTCAATGAACTACAAGCCTCTGTTGAGCTTACCCATGCCCAATCGATATCTGATAAACTCGAAATCGTGGCAATATTGAGGAATGCCGGTTGCGAAACACTTAGGTTACAACTCGATTCTCAAAATTCTCGCACGAACGAAATTCCTTCGACTTGGAGTCATAGCCCTGGTTCAAGCCCGGTCGATTCTGCAAGCATCCCTGGATCCGACGGAATTGAGTGGCTGTCTTTGGGCGAGGCGGCAAATACCTACCCGACAGAAATTGAGCTTTGCCCGTGCGTGCTCGATCCCACACTACTCGAGGCGCACCAACATCCACATCGCAATCACGGTTTCAATCCCAAGCTTTCCGTTGAGGTGGGGCCACATCAGAGTGAGAGCTCATCGCGACCTGCAGCGTCTGCATTGATGGCATCTCAAGATTATGCGAATGTTTCCGCATTATACCTTGAAGCATGTGCTGGCTCAGCTACTCTGGCAATGATTAGTTCTATGATAGCAGCAAATCGACAGGCGATCGCGGACTGTGTGAGCAAGTTTACAAGTGGCTCTATCTCAGTGAAAGATGTACTTGCTTTCAAGTTGCCCTTCCGTTTTAATTCCTGGGGCGCCCTGGCCTACGCTGTCAAGTGCGCACAGAACCGTCGCTTGCTGCGTAACTATCTCACACGACAAACTAAGCTACGCGTGGCTGGACCAGTAGGACTTGAAGGTCAAGTGATTTACGAGCGAACATTCGCTGTATGCGCCGATGAGTTCGCTCCTTCGGGTCTCAATCACGCCTCAATTGCGCCACTTCCGAGTAGCTCAACTATTCGCGGTACCAGCGGAACTTCGATTGCATCACAACGAGCCCCGACAGGCTCACTGGCGGCACACTCCGTTCCCGACATTGTGCTAGACTCTTTCCTAGCTTTAGCAGGTGACGATCTTGCACTTGCTATGAGTACTGCGAGCCGTTTAGATCGAGTATGTGCGAATCCGTCCTTGATGTATCCACCACCCAATGCATTGGCTCCTCATCCCGATCAACAGGAGCATGCACTCATGCTACACGATGGGAGCAATGGTGCAAGCGAGTCGCCCACCGTCACTAATCAAATCTCACCAGAGGCCGAGCGCGGCATGTGTGACCACCCAGACCCAGATCTCCTGTCGCACCGATTCACCGACTCTGCTACGATTGTAGAAGCTTATGGTGCCTTGATCCGTGGCCGAGCCCAGGCGATTCACCTCGCTGTAGGCCTTCTCAGAGATGCAAGTTCGTTGCTGTTGCATGTTCCAAGTTGGGTCTCAGCTGAATCCATCGATAAACTCACCAGAAGTGAGATGGCTAAGTTGGTCAAGATGTCACAACTACTAGCAGTCGGAGCAGATTCCTTGCCATCAGCAGCGCGACCACTTCATGCCACAATCGATGTAGTTAACAGCGTCCTTCCCGGCTTCTTCCGGGACTCGAAGGCGCATTTGTCGCTCACCCGACAACAGCGGAAGGCTCTCTTTAGAGCTTTGCGCGATAGGCTGACTCAGATAGCTCTTGATTCGTGTGTTGGACCATCGCAGGTTGCAGAGCTTTTCGACGAGGTTCGCGAGGAGCCGGCGCTCTTTATTGCGGCTCTTCGAGGTATCTCGGCTCAATTACGTCGTGAGAGAGAAGTGGCAAAGCGACAATACCGGGCTCTCATTGAGAAACATGCCAAGTCTACTCAGATAGAGTCTGAGGAAGAATTCGAAGACGAATTCCTTGCGTATCTGAGCTTCTTGTATGAAGGAAGCGACCTGCTCCCTGAATCTGAGCGCCATCATCCTGGCCACAATGTTCATCCAGGGCATGCACGCGCACGCATGCTCGCTTCTATCACACGATCTAAGCTCGCTGGCTCGTCATCTGGCCCAGGAGCCACAACCCAACGCTTAAGTGATGGAGGTGAAATGTTCCTCACGGGTGTAGGCTTCAGCACACTCAATCCAGGCTTGGTCGTTGCCATTCGCGGGTGGATTGCTCTAAGTCGCGCTAAAAGTTTGCACGCCAGTGAGAGGTCTGTGTCGCCTGTACGAGGCAGTCCTGAGGCTGAACGGGCTACTCTCGCCTTTAAGCAGCATGTGTCCGCTCATCAACAGAAGCTTCGTCTGGCTCCACGACGCGAAATTCGCCTGACAGACGTTGACAATGGCGATGACGAGGGGGAGGGTGGCGAATTCATTCAAGACCAGGTATCAGACGCTAACCACGCACAACATGTTGAATCTGCCCCATCGGAGGATCGGTCTTTGGCTCCATCTGCCGAGATCCACCACTCAGTCGATGAGGAAACACAAGCATCCCATCCTATTGTTGAAATAGGGGCGAAGGCCGCGGACGCAGCAGCAGAGTCTGTTGCTACCACCGCCGAAATCCAGTCTCATGTCGACCCAATGTCTGCTCTGGTCTCGGTAGATGAAGGCATACCACAAAATAAGGACCAACCCTCCCAAGTTCAACACCACGAACGATCTTTGGAGCAGCCCAGTGAACAACTTCAGGACCTGGGTAAGGAGCAACCTCAAGAGCAGCCTAAAGAGCAACCTCAGGAGCGACCTACAGAACAACTTCAGGAGCAGGATAAGGAGCAACTACAAGAGCAATCTCAAGAGGTACTTCACGAGCCAACGGCGATCAAGGCCGAAATTGACCTAGACAGTCTTGCGCATGAGGAATCCACGGAAGCCGAAGTTATGCAACAACAAACATCTCAGCGTGAGCTTGATGCAGATGCACTCAAGCGTGCAGCTGACGAAGCAAAGCGTGCTGCGGAAGAAGCCGCGTTAGCACATCGACTAGCCGAAGAAGAGGCGCTTGCTCAAGAAGCTCGAAGAAGAGCTGAAGAAGATGCAGCACGCAAGCGTGCTGACGAAGTCGTCGCCTCGCGTAGATTATCAGCCGCAGAGGACGCTCGTGAGCAAGCGGAGGCACAAGTCAAAGCCGCTGATGATGAAGCCGCTCGAGTATTAGCCGATGCAGAGCTTTCTCGTCGCAGAGAAGCCGAGCAGGAAGCAGCCACTCGACTTGTTGAGGCAGAGGCGGCTCGTGCAGCAGCTGAGGCTGAACTAATGAGGAAGAAGATGGAGGAGGAGGAACTCGCAGCGCAGCGCGCGGCTGAGGAGCAAGCTGCACGCGAACGAGCAGAAGCCGAAGCGGCAGCGGAGGCAGCTCGACAACAGGCTGAATTAGCCGAGCGACAGAGAAGAGAGGAAGAAGAGTTGGCCGCCCGAAAGTTGGCGATGACAAAGGCCGCAAGAGAAGCTGCTGAAGAAGCTCAGCGAAGGGCAGCAACCCGACTCGCAATTCGTATTGCCCAGGAAGAGGCAGAGCGATTGAAGAAGGAGGAAGAGGAAGCGGCTCGTGCACTTGCCGAAGCGGAGCGTTTGCGTCAACTTGCTGCCGAGGAGGCCGCTCTAAAGAAAGCCGAAGAGGAAGCAACCCGTCGACGAGCGCTAGAAGAAGCGGAAGCGGCCCGTTTAAAGGCAGAGCAAGCCGCATTTGCCCGAAGACTTGCCAATGAGGCTGCGGCCGAGGTTGCACGTCGTCAAGCAGAGCAGGCTGCACTGCGTAAGAAGGCTGAAGAGGAAGAGGCAGAACGACGACTGCAGGAAGCCGAAGCTGCACGTCGCGCTGCAGAAGAGCAGGCTCGACGAGAAGCTGAAGAAGAAGCCCGTCGACAAGCAGAAATCGAGGCGGCCAAGCGTCGTGCTGAGGAAGAAGAGGCGGCCCGCCGTCTTCGTGAAGCCGAGCTTGCAAGGCTTGCTGCTGAAGCCGAAGCTCTGCGTCGCGCAGCAGCCGAAGAGGAGGCTAAGCGTCTTCGTGAAGAGGCTGAGGCACGTCAGGCGGCAGAGGCAGCTGAAGCTGCAAGGCGAGCCGCAGAGGCAGAGGAAGCAGCCCGTCGGCGTGGTGAGGATCAGCAGCTTGCAGCACGCAATGCCTTTGCAGCGGCTGCGAAAGATGCAGCCGCAGAAGCCCAGAAGCGTCTTGAAATCCGCAAGGCCGCAGCAGAAGCAGCTCGAAAGAAGGCAGAAGAAGAGGCAGAGGCGCTGCGTCGAGCTGAGGAAGAAGCTGCCCGTGTTCGCGAGGAAGAAGAGCGAGCTGCCAAAGCATTGGCAGAAGCAGAAGCCGCTCGCCTGGCCGCTGAGCTTGAGGCGAAACGAGTTGCCGAAGAACTCGCTCGTCAACAAGCTGAAGAAGAAACTCGCAGAAAGCAGCAGGAAGAAGAAGAGGCACGCCGACAGCTTGAGGAAGCAGAGGCTCTACGCCGTCACAAGGAGCAAGAAGCAGAACGTCTACGTCTTGAGGAAGAAGCCGCGCGTCGCAAGGCCGAAGAGGAAGAACTTGAGCGTCAGCGGGCCGCTGCCGAAGCTGAAGCTGCACGACTGGCAGCCGAGCAAGAGGCTGAGGCAGCTCGCCGCCTTGCGGAGGAGCAAGAAAAACGTCGCTTAGAGGCCGAGGCCGAGGCTAAGCGCCAGGCCGACGAGCTTGCAGCGCAGAAACGCGCACAAGCACTAGAGGCTGCACGCCGTCGTGCCGCAGAAAAGGCCGCCCGGAAGAAGGCCGAAGAGCTTGAGCGAAAGGCCGCCGAGGAAGAGGCTGCGAAGAAAGCGGCGGAAGAAGCCGCCCGAGCAGAGGCTGAGGCTGAGGAAGCTCGAAGACGGGCTGAGCTGGAAGCTGAAGAAGAGCGCAGACGTGCAGCACAGGAAGCAGAGCTACAGAAACTCCGTGAGGAGGCCGAACGCCTTCAGAAGCTTGCAGAGATGGAAGAGGCGCGAGCTCGTGAGGAGGCCGCAAAGATTCGCGAGGAAGAGGAGCGCGAGGCCGCCCGTAGAGCCGAAGAAGAGGCCAAACGTAAGGCTGCCCGAGCCGCTCGTGAACGTCGTGCAGCCTCACGCATCGAACCACCTAACACTTCTCTGCTTGATGATAAACTCCAAGCTGAGCGTCTTGAGCGCCGACGACGCGCCGAACAGCAAGCTAAACAAGTCGCTGAAGCCGAACAAAAGGCCCCTACGATTACCTCAACTCCAGAGGCACCGTTTGCCAGCGAGCCACAAACGCAAATGGCGGATGATAAGCGTGGCTCGATTGAATCGGCACAGAAGAAGAAAGAGTCCAAGTCGGGTTCAGACGAGGTAATCACCGAGGAGATGGCCAAAGCAATGCGTAAAGAAATCAAAGCCAAGGTCAAGGCAGCAGAGCAAGGCCTGATTGACGACAAGAACTGGTTCGACCCAGTCACGTATCAGGCAGCTGTGAAGCGCGTTCTCGAGGCTGATCCAGATGCAAACTCAGAGTACATCTGCTTGCACATCCACTGCTTTGACATTGAGAAGGTTGGCTTCATCGGATATCCCTACCTCACGGTTGAGCGTGAACGTGGTAACATTTTCGAAACCGTTGCACGTACTGAAGTTAGTAATGGGAATCAATCACCCGTGTATAATCCATTGATCATTCGCATGTCGAAGTTTTGCAATAATTCTGACACGAAGCTAATTCGGATTCAAGTGTGGAACAACAATCGCGATAAGCTTCCGACCGTGATTGGTGATTTTAAGACGACACTGCGAGAAATGCGCGAATATTTGGAAACACGCCAACGCTTCTACTTCTATCCTCCCGATCTTCCTGATCGTCGTCGTGTGCCAAAGAACGCGGTCGGCTCTTGCTTCATTCGCAATCTTGGGCTCTACTATAACACCTCAGCTGCAGTCGTCACTTCAACCAAACAGCATGGTCGTCTCTTTAATGCCGACACGGATGACCTTATCCGGCTTCAATTCACATGTACCAATCTCGATCAAGCATCTCTGCTGACTCAGAACGACTCATTCTTACGATTCTACCGTCTTTCGGATGAGGCCTACTACGAAGGCAAGGTGCCAATCGAGTCGGACTGGACACTCGTACACGAGTCAGAGGTCCAGGAGCACACGCAATCCCCGGAGTTTAACCTCTTCGTTGTGCCTGTCAAACCGCTCACTGCTCTGGAATATGAGCGTCCCGTCCAGATCCGAGCCTACAATAGGAACACACTCACTGCCCCGACCTTTATTGGTAGTTTCACGATCACCTTGCGCCAACTCATCTATTATTCCCCACAGGGTCGCGTTTATGAATTGATTGATCCAGCCAAGCAAGTGGCGTCGGCGAGATATCGCAATTCAGGTACAATCAAGTGCACTGAAGCACGAAACTTTACTCCCATCAATACCATTACAGAGGAAGCGTTGCAATCTCTGAAGCGTAATAATCAGCAAGTGGCCTCTTTGGAGCTAGCGCGTGCACAATTCATGACATTCATGAACCGTGGTCTCATTAATAGGATGCTAACAGCTGCTGAAGCCTCGATCGCTGCGGCTTATCTTGAAGAGAAACTCGCGCAAGTGAAGGACACCTTGAAGAAGCGAAGCGCAGAGACTATGGATGCAAAGATCGGAGAGGCTAAGCAGGCAACAGAGCGCGATAAGCGACCAAGTGTCACTAGTACGAACTCTTCCCGTGTACCGTTTGTGGAAGACACAGACGCTTATATGCAGATTTCAGTCCGCGCAGTTGATCTCCCGAAAATGGATCTGTTTGGTTTAACTGACCCATTCATTGAGATCAGCATCCGTAAACATGGCAACTGGGTACCGGTTGTGGCCTCAGATGTACAACATGCTACGACCACACCGGTTTGGGAACCTATTGTTGCCAAAATCCGTTCACTAATTTCGGATTCGGCTGATTTCGCGCTCAAGTTCACTGTCTGGAACTGGGATAAGAGCGGCGAAGCAACCTTGGTTGGCGAGACGACCCTGAAGTTGCCCGAGCTAGCAAAGTTCATTGATTGGACGAACTACTCCAAAGACAGAAAGGAAGCAAAAGACATGGGTGAATCAAAGTCAATGGGTGATAACCCTCTCATCGAGTTCCAGTTGGTTAATCCGCTGAAAAAGAACAAACCGGCAGGTAGGGTGTTAATTACTGGGGTGACCCTGATCACAGACAAAACGAAGCGACGCACACTTGCCACTATTTCGAAGGCGCGCGTGGAGGAGAATAGGCTGAGTCAGAAGGAAAGAGCCGCTGCTGGACCAGCCGATGGATCGTCTGCCACGGATGCCGACACCCAGAGTGTAAGAAGCCGTCGCAGCGTTCACCGACAATCAAAGATTGGAAGCTCGAAGCAAGCCTCCGTTGCGAATGATGATGAGGAGACCGTGAATCCCCTTCTTCGTCAGTTTGAAGACACCCGTCGCAAGAAAAAGTAGGCCGATCGTCCATCGACATGGACGCGCGCGTTTCAAGTGCTGCGATTCATCATCATGCTTTTTATTCGTTTCAATGTACATCCGTTTTCCACTCCATTTCTCTTGGTTCACAGCTGAGGTCCTTCCTTCTGTGCCACATGCTAAGTTCATCTTTTCCCCCAATCTCTCTACGGCAACTTGGTAACACTCGTGCTTCGTTACATAGTTATATCTACACTTTATGGTCTCATTTTGCACGCGCCCACACAACTTGCCGTAATATCTAGTGCAATTGACTTGTAGTCCCGCACTGCACTGAACGTGGTTGCCCGGAGTTCTGAAGCATCCCCGCTCGTGTTGTGCGTCATCCGCAAATGTTCTATGTCCTATTATGATCTCATACAGCACAATTTTTGTCAAACTCATTGCTGGGCGATAGTATCAATACAGTTCTGTTGGATGACACACGCCGGTTATAGCCGTGTGCAGTCGCGCATATTGGTTCGTTTGGGTGTGGTTACGTGAGAAAAACGAAAATTCCAGAAACGATTTCTGGAGGAAACGGCTGAGGTTTGAAAATACAAACGAATATCTGCACTCGATTACTGAGTGAAAGTCAAGTGCAATTGGGAGTTGGAGGGTATTATTCACTTACTAACATCTTTGTCAACACGAAACACCTCTCACACACCCCACTTATTCCTGCACTCCGTCCCTTTTGGCTCTCAAAATGACTCTAGCACACCCATTCGACTGGCGTTACTCTAAGTAACGAGCGCAGGCCGCGTCGGGCGAGGAGAGTTCCCCGGGGCCGCTCGAGAGGAGGCGCACGAAGTTGAGTTACAGATTTCCACATTATCGCCACACTACACTCCTCTGAACATCAAGGTCTTACTCGCTGGCTCGTTTGCCTAGCGCGCCAAGACATTAGGTTATGGGTTGCGGGGCTTCGTCTGCGTCGCCCGTGCTTCCACATAACTCGCACAGTATTATTTCCATCAGTGACAAGTCCCAAATATCCGTCCCAAGCTCATCAAGAAAGTCACGTGGGGACCATTTACTTCGCCGTGAACGCAGCCTGGACCGACCACCTGACACGATAGTCGAGTCGATCGAAGGCAGCCGAGATGGTCGACCGAGATCTAATATTGGGCCTAAGTCGCCCGGGCGTGATCGTAATATTCTTGGAGCTTCGGTATTCAGTGGCGGAGCTGCGTCTGGCGTGAGCGGTACGAGCGACTTGGGGTCCGGGACGACTATCAGTCGGCGAGGGTCCTCTAAGCATCCCTTTTCTGCATCAAGTCCCGGAGGTGGCAGCATGTTCACTGATGCTGATACAACACTGCTCGGACCGTCTTTGTCTTCGTCATCGAAGCGCTTGAGTTATCTACGCCAATCTTCACCGCAGCCTAGTCCTCAAGCACTCAGTGGTCGTCTCCCTAATCGAAACCTGCCGGTCGGTGCCAGCGACAGTTCTCGTCCGGCAAGCGCTACGAAGTCAAATCATTCGCGTGTAATGCCTGGGATGCCACCAAGTCTGAACCCCACAGTTATGATGTCCCCTGGTACATTCAGTCCGACAAGCCTCTTGGGATACGCAATTCCAGGGACAACCTCTAGACCTTCAACCGCATCGTCGAACCGAGGTACGCATGGTGTCTTAGGTGCTCTGAGCTCTAGACCCAGTAGCGGGCGCTCCGATCACTCGTCGAGACCAACCACACCTGGCTCACAAACCAGAAGTCACGTGAGACCTCCGTCCGCACAAGCTGTCGCAGCTGCTGCTGCAGCGTGTGCCGTGGCAGCGGCTGCAGCGGCCGCTGTTCGGCCTCCAAACACACCATTACCTGAGACAAGGCACCTGCGATTGCCGAGGAACGTCCAAGCACTCTTTGATGCCGTTTTTCGCACAATTTCCTATTTTCGTCCGAATGACCCAATTGAAGATTTGCTGTTCTTTGCGGGTGAGATTACACGTGAACTGCTCGCCTTGGACCCTCCACGCCTTGACAATGAAGAACTAATCTACGAGGCGGTGGGTGAGGTTCTCTTGCGGATTGTCGTCGATACGGTAAAAGAGGCGGAAATATTCCCGAAACGTTTATTAGAGTTTGTTGCCGATTCTGTTCCACCAATCGATTTCCCAGCCGCGGTAATCGAATCAGTTCGTAATCCAATCAATTGGTTGGATCTTACAATCAAGTAATCATGACATAACACTAATGTTTTCCTTCTGCGCGTCTAGTTCGCTCTCATTATGGATTGGACGTGTGAGGGTTTGGCCGAAACTTGGCATCGAGGCAAGGCCTCTCGTCCCCGACTTACTTCTTGTGCGCCACTCTTGCCCCTATTGTTTATATTTGCACATGGTTCTGGCTATTGAACTGTTTAATGACCACTCCTGACGAAGTGTCTTTGACTCACCCTCCCATGTTGTCCCTCAAGTCCCGATGTATTTGTGTCTTTGGGTTGAAGTCTCGCAAACAAAGGATATGCTCACCTGTCTCTTATAGTCAACATATCTGCTTCATTCCTCTTAATGCATAGCACACCTTCTCTCGAAAGGGAACTGCCTGTTTTATCTTTGTTCTATCATGCATTTTATTCAGTTTCTCCACTTGTTTTCGCACACTGTTGCAAGGCCGAGCATGCCAAGGCTATTACACTCCTTTGCTTCTACATGCTGCCATTGTTTTTGTGACCCTGTTACAGTTCCGGCTAAGGGTCACGTTCTGGATCCGCTTGCGCGTTCTCTGACTCTTGTCATTGGGGAAGTCCGGTCCTCTCCGCTCTTGTCAAGATGCAAGATTCATGCCAAGATCTTTCAGCGGCTCCATGGGTTTGTTTCAACATCGCATCAACGACGGGACTTTTTCGTCACTTGGTTGACGACATATACAACCGTGCTGCTATGGTGCGCCAATACAACCAATGCAAACCTGCCCACTCGTGGCTCTTGCACCACAACCAGCAAACATCAATCACGTCGCTCGCCTAGGACACGGACTTGGGAAACATTAACCAACTGTTGCATATTTATGTCGAAGCGGTCTAGTTCCGTCTTAATCGTATGACTCTACAACTCTGACAGCTGTTTGAGCAATTCGTTAGGCGACCTCAGTTCAGAGCATCCGTACGCAATAGAACATGATTGCCCGAACCCCGGGCCAGGAAGAGGGGTTCCGGTGCCTGGGGTAGCTTGGTTGCTTCTTCGATGAGCGAGCTCTTGCAACAAGTAGTATTCGTGCAAACATCCACTTCCAACAACGAAAACAAGCGCTTGGCGGAATGGCCCTGACTGTCGATGTGAGATAGATACTGAGGCGGCCGAGCTACGAGGAAGCCTGGGATCAAGATAAAGGAAATCGGCTCCGCTTTGTGTCTCACCAACACCAGGAGCGCCAGCGGTTCCAACCGCATTTGTTCCTGATGCGCCAGAGACAGGCTTGTCGTTATTCATTAATGCTGAGGTCAGCCGAACCAGTGGGCATTCATTTGCATCTGACACAGCGCGCTTAATCGTCGAGTAAATGTTTGCGGAATGATCAATGACCAGTTGCGCGAGTGATCCCAAAACACCACCTTCACCCGAAGCTCCTGCTGCCGCACCGGCCGCTGCTCCTCCAGTCGAGCCTCGTGAAGCGCCTAAGACTTGAGCCATGCTTTGATCAGCACGGAGCCGCTTCGCGTAAGACAGGGCTCTAGGCAGATTAAAATCGAAGTCATACGGATCGCTCTCAGGCTTGGATTCAGAACCCACCTTGACCTCTGCACTCGCGCTTGGGAAAGCGTTAGCGGCAGCGTCCTTGTTCTTGGCTTCGTATTGCTGCGTCAGAGCCTGTGATAAATCTGCGAACAGTGCATTGTCAACGACGCTATTAGGGGCTAAATATGCTACAAGCAAGAGGCGAGTCCTATCCGCGAGAGAACCCTTACCTTGCTTAACTAGTTTAGTCAGCTGGTTCTTATCTGGTCGCTCACCATTTGCGATTGCCTCTTCCATGGCCACAAGCTCGCCCAGACCACGATTGCGAATCTGCTCCGTGAGTGCACCACCGAGATTGGTGTGGGTTGTCATGATCTTCTTCTTGCGAACAAGCTTAGGAACAGCATCAACTACGCTTTCCATTGAGGCAGTGGGCTCCATTTGCGCTAGATCTGCAAGGGATGCCGCGCCACCGGCATTACCAGACAGCATCTCGGTGAGCTCCGACGCGCCTTTTCCAGTAATGCGCTGGACCTCTTCTAATGAACGCTTGTACTCGCTGATAAGGGCAGCTACATTCTCAGCAACAACGTCCATGGTTTTACCCGCATTGTTCGTCCAGAAATCCTCGTGCATGTCAATGTCAACAGTCTCCATTTTGCCTTCGTCATTGCGATATGTGACACGATTTCTGTTCAGCCCCATGACATCCGCAAGCAATGCATGGAAAGAAGTTGGGTGCTGTAGTGGGGTTGCCATATCAAATTGACGGTCGACAATAATGAACAGTGGGCGATGTAGGCGTGCTGCACTAGCAGCACTGGACCCCAAACTTGCGATGTCTGATGCGCCACCGGTACCTAGGCTCGTGCCGACCGGGGGTTTTAAAGAGACGCCAGCACCATGATCAGGGGCTGAGAACAAGCGTGGTGTCGCTGCGATTGCACTGCGAAGGCGTTCCGCAAGTAACTCCGCGACGAAAGAGGCAGGTGAGCCTGAGGGTGGGGCACGGATGATCGGAGCAGCTCCCAGCGTAGCACACACGCAGAATAAGCCTTCGACTACACTAGCGACGTATCTCTCTCGCTCTGCATCTGGTGTCAATGGTCCGAACAGCGTGACGTAGCTATTCGCATGGCCAAGCGAGACCAATCGTGGTGACTCCGAGATAAAGTCCGCAAGCTGGTCCGTCACTGATCCAACTCGAATTGTCACACCTTGTGCCTCGGCCTGTGCCACTGCTTCCGCCAGAGAATCCAAGAGTTCCGGCGGTACACTGCTTGTAAAGTTAATATAAAACTCGTCATACAGTTGACGCTGCATATCTCGTGCAAGAATTTGGATGTTCTCAACCGTGGGACGAATGAAGTAAACAGCAGGAACATCGCCGACCTTCTCTCGGCGATCGGTGAGGATGAGATGTAGGGTCACACCAAGCTTCTTCAGTTCACCCACAGTGAATAGAGGAGCAAGGATGTCACGACCATGGGTATCATAGATCAGGATTTTCCAGGCTATATCAATATGGGATTGGTTGAGAAGAAGGGCAGTCGTCAGCCGAGATCAGGAGTCAGGCGATAAGCGACATGGAGTTGGGAGAAGGAGCAAGGGAGGGTCCACGCAGCTATACAGTACGGGCACTTACTCAATGCGGCATCTACGCGGCCCGCGCCGATGCTAGAGCCCCCCAGCATCTTGGCTAGGATGTCTAGACGTGTGAGATTCGGAGTCAATGCAAGGTTGTGAGGAAATATCGTCGAATATTCATGCACGATGCAACTGAGCGAGATACTGGAAGCGGATCAAAGCAAAGCAACGTACCCTTTTGATACTGCAGCAACTCCATGGCTGGAAGAACCGCAGAGCCTACATACACCGAGAGATGAGAGTGGACGATGGGAGAAAGACTAATAAGAGGCTTTAGACCTGAGAGGCGCGCGTTTGGCATTCAAGGAAGTACTTTTCATGTATGCCTATGACATATGGCGCATAATGTTATGTTTTTCCGAACGATACACTCAGCTAATGGACCATCCTGAGACTCGATCAATGTGACTCAAAGTTCCGTTTCAGAGCCTTTCGATTGTGTTTTACGCGAATAACGCGAGTGTAGCATGAGAAACGATAGTGGAAAGCAAGATCGCTTCGAGCTCCTGCTATTCGCAGCAGATCTTCTCGGTATCCGTTCTACTCCCCTCGTAACCCAGCCCTGTTGTCCTGGTTAAACCGTGGCTCTTGAAGGGTGGAAAACTGTGGCGAATCTCGAGACTGCAGCGAAACTGAAAGCTGGGGTAGCCGGCGATGTCACGTAGATCTATCAATTTCTTCCGGTGCATACCCAGCTTTCATCACTTCTACCTAGTTTTTTTCATGAAGCTGGGGGCCGTGATGCGTAGCCGCGCGCAGTCGTGCCAAACTATTTGACGCAGCACTTTTTTCAATATGAGTAATACGACCTAGATTGGAATAGATCGGGGTGAGGGTTCCGACATAGTATGCTTAATTCATATTTCTCAGCGTGGTTACCCATTTTCAACTTGTCTTATCTCTAGATTTCAACGACATCATGCGCGTTTCACGTATTTTCTGCGGCCTCGGCTTGGCCGTCGCTCTCGTGCTGACTGTGAGCGCTATCTACGTCTCTGCGCAGTCAACCACAGAGATTGTGACACACCTCAAGTACCCAGACTCAACTCTTGACCTCAGCACCTTGCAGAAGAATGAAGATGGCGACCCAATCTTCCCCCGATCCATCGTGACCGATATTCCCAAGCCCGACAAACCCTATCCCTATGCGCTTCTCCTCGCTGAGAACAGCTGCAAGATGCGCAAGCAGTTCTCCAACGTGCGCAAATTCGTCGAGTCCGAGCTACCCTACTATTACAACATCAAGACCAAGCTCACGGGTGGTCTCCCACGCCTCCGCTTCTTCCAAGACAAGGCTGATTGGGAACACAACACCGTTGATCCCCACGAGATGACCCTCGAGCAGATGAAGGAGCTGCTCCAGAAGCTCCGCGAGGATCCCAACTACAACGCTCCCAAGCACTCCACCATTGAGGTACAACTTTCGCAGGAAACCACCGAGGAGGACCTCAAGGAGCTGCTTCAGAAACTTGGTGTTGAGCGCGATCTTGTGTTCCACAAGGAACGCCTGCCTGTCATCTACGAGGAAGACGACGACCGTCCCAACAACAAGCAGTTTGATGTGGATGCCATCATCAAGGAAGTTGATCCCGAGGCAGGCCCTGTTGAGCTTTCTCCTGAGGCGCGGGCTCAGGCTGAGGAGATGATGCGCAAAGAGGCCGAGGAGCGTGCAAAGCGATACGCTCAGGCCGCAGCTGCAGAATCACACAAGACTGAGCTATAAACGAACCCACCAACGATCATTACATGTATAGAAGCCCACAATCATAGTTTTTTCACGTTCCACTGCTCTGGCCGCTGAGTTGGATGAAGAGTTCCACTTTTCCGATTCCTGTTGGCGATGCAGTTGAGTTGCCTTAAACGGTTGTATGCTTTATTACTTTGACGGAAGTGATGGAAAATGACGTATACTAGCTTGACCTTGTAACTAAATCATGCCTCATCTAACTGCTACGCTACCTCGACCTCTCCCGATTACTGTGAGTGAGTTTCGGAGCGTGGACACTAAACACGTAAGATAGGTCTCCTAATCCAACGTTGTCCGCTCAGAGCAGTAATGGGATGGGTCATGCATTCCTGCAATGGTTTCACGAACTATTAGAGATCATTTCTGACCATATGGTGGCCATCGCACCGAAGCAACCCATCCGCACAGCTCAGCACAAGATGCCAGTCAGAGTAGGGTAGAGCATCGACGCTACGCCAGATACCGGTGCCCCCTGGGCGCGGCATCCAGTCGGCAAGCCGGCAAAGGTGTATAGCGTCATGTACAAATGATTGGAGTGCATAAAATTGTATTCGTAATTCCTATTGTTAGCAATCCTTTAGATGCGCAGCGCGCGCACGAGTTGATGTCAATACACGGTCGAAGAGCACTTTGCAATAATACCTTTGGGAACAGCATAAAGAGCGCACTACATAGAGCACAGTTGAGTGATACATCGCCTGGCCGGTACCCATTCAAGAAGCCCACAACTCATCAGCCTGGCTTCTGCACTTAATAGCCACCCTTGGGGCATTCTCCGAAGTCATGACGCTGCTCACAGACGAAGCACAGGGGAAATACCTCGCCTCGATAAACTTTCTCCATATCTACTTTCTGACGCTCAGCGGCCTTTGAGGGCTTCTTTACAACTGCTGGGGCCTCCTCATCCTCCTTCGCGTCATCTTCCTCCTGGTCGGCTGGGAGTTCCACGCCGTCTTCTTCAAGCTTCTTTTCGATCTCCGCGTAAGCGGCTTCTGCCTCGGCCTGCATCTCATTCGTAGCAGAGATAGCCTTTGACTTCTTCAGCTTCACGACAACGGCATCAGCACCGGCGGCGGCATCAAGTTCGTTCTGCATCAGGGCCATAACATCATCACTTCCTCGAGTAAGTGGATCCATCTCGGCATCCTCGAACTCGACGTCCTCGTCTTCTTCAAAAGCTGGTACTTCGAACGACATCCTGGGGCACTGTGAATAAGCCAAGGAGCTAGTGTTGCCGTGTTTTATAACGTTGAACTGACTTGAACTGTACGCCGGGCTTGCTTAAGCACCAAACCTAGGCTCGAGGTTTCTGTGAAATGGGCTGGAGTGGGACAAAGAGGTAGGAGATGGGGTGTATCACGTAAGGGGACAACTTCAATCAACTCAGTGTCGCTATGCAAACACACGGATATGAAGCACTATCGTCGATATGCCACTGTCGGTAGCACGCACCACGTGAGCATGAGCGAGGTTTCATCCAGTGAATTTGACGCGAGGCATACCTCCACTTCCGGTGCCATTCCAAGCCACCGAGAAAGGCATATTGGATACTCCGCACATATTAAACTGTTCTAACAACATAAATCTGTAGTGCACGACCAGTGAACCCGCCCGCAGGGTGCATCGGCAGTGAGCGCATACTGCTCTCTCTCATCAGAGTTCCAGAATAAGGGGTGCTGGAATACTTTCCCGCCAAAGTTTTGGGTCAGAGAAACGCAACCAGCGACTTTGGATACGGTTTACGGTGCACTCAGGGCGCGACGACTTGAAGTTGTGCTAGAAGTAATACCGCCACACTGGACCATACTTGATCAACATAGTGCGCTCGGTACAGATCTTGCCCTTCTGCAAGTCTCACCTCAATCCCATTACACACTTGCATCTGGAAGTGATGAGCGACCGGCACAAGCGGGGCGAGGTCGCTCGCGACGACAGTGCCGATTTAACAAGCTATACAGGGCCCCGCAGTGTTAACCTCGACGAGCCCCCACAACAGCAGCGGCAGAGCGTGTCTCGATATCAGACCGTATCACAAACAACCCAAGTGCTCGAACTTTCTGGCGCCCCTTCCCAACTGGGAGGAACACACAGTCAAGGGGGAGTCTCCTCTGAGCAAGAAAGCACAGGTTCAGCCATCATAGACGATGGAAGCGAGACGTATGTAGATGTGCAAAAGGCTCTATTTGATGTACTACAATCCAAACCAGTCTTGAATGCTGCCTTGTTGCAGGCGCTCGTTCCGAAGGAACCCGTCAGGACCAGACTACCGGTTTGGGATGAGAGCGAGCTTGAAAAGTGGTTCAATACTGATCAATCTACGTCTACAGTGGCTGCGAGATCCAAGTCGCGATGGGTTCTACCCCATCACATCTTGGGCACTCTACAAAGCAAACAAGTTCTGGAGGTTATTGGAGAACAGCAGTCGGGGAAGCTGCACCACCTGTACCAGATTGCTGCAGCAGTCACCCTGCCACGGGTATGGCGAGGGATCGAGTATAATGGACAGGCAGAATCGATATTGTGGATTGATTGCGGCTATAAATTCGACCTAACAAGGTTCGTCGAAATCTTGCTCGCAAGGATACGGCAATGCAACCTAGAGGCGAAGATACAAGAGCAAGCACAACCATCAACAATTCAGGAACTTGAGGCTCAGCTAGTCGAGCACGCGCTAAGGCGAATTCGGCTTGTTCAACCCCAAACCCCGAATGAGCTGCTAACTGCTCTGGCACACATCGATACTGCTGTGGAGGGAACGACGGTATTCGAAGAAGCAGAAGAGGTTTCCATAGAGGATCTTGAAGGAACGGATATCAAGATGCATACTAAGCGCAGTCGCGAGGGCGCAAGCGATACACTACAGGCAAGTGGCTATGTCTCTTCAAGCAAGGGACAAGAGGTGCTACTACCTGTGGCCTTGACTGATCCTGTTTCCACCCCACGTCTTATTTTCTTGAGCGATCTACATACCTTCTATTGGGAACGACGAAGTGTACAGCAAGGCTTCGCTTTCTACGACGCAGTCGCTAGATCACTGATGCAACGGATGCAGCAACAGGGTGTGGCAGTTGTGATGACATCGACTCCGCTCTTTCGCCGCCAGTCCTCAGAGCTAACTAATTCATTACTGGATCCAGCAATCGCAGACGTAATCAGGTGGCAGCCACTCTTCTCTATCTCGGATACCCAATCTCACCCGCTTTCAACAGCAACAACAACATATTTGACAAGATTCCAGCCAACTGCACTGGATTCCATCTATGACTCGGCGTCTCGTGATACGTCAATATTCTCCAATCAGCCCTACCGCTCTCCATATGGCGCCAATTTTGCGAAGTTAGTGACTTCCAGGGTATATCTTAGACCAGTCACGACCGTCGACCCTGAGACTCGTGCTACTACTTCTGCATATCTCGCTGTATGTACAGGAACATCATCAAATACCAGCTCTCAGACAATGAGTGAAGGAGAGACATCGGCGACCTCAACAAGGTTGTGGTCGTTTTACTTCTATACAATCGACCAAACAGGGATTCGGCATCTCAAAGTTTAATGCATGTATTGTAATGTACAGTTCTTTTCTAAGCAGTGCTCGGTCTGCAACTATCTCCGAGTACGCACTTTCTGTATAATATAGTCACATCAATGTTTCATATCGACATCGATCAATTCCATTAGATTAGGGATAAACATGTGGTTTCCTGTAATTGACACCCTTATCTGCGTAGATTGAATTAATTTGTTGGTGATTCTCGCGTCATCAGAGACAGTTCACTAATCCGTGGGCCACTGGCACTGCGTTGATTGCCGGTCACGGAAAGGTGCTGGTTTGTTGTCACTGAGGTCGCATGTCCCGTCGAAGCTGGCTGTGTGTTCGTCGACGTAGTATTGTCCGCGCCCAATTGCTGATGAGTGCGGATTTCGTCTGCATCCATTGTGCATTCATCTGCCTCGTCTTCCTCCTGTGTGTTTTCTTCCTCTTCTTGGATCTTGGGATCGGCCGGTGCCAGAACACGATATGACCGTTGTTTCAACATTAATCGATCATAGCTCGATCCAGGACTGACCGAACCCACTGAGGTAATTGGCGGTGCTGAAGATGGAGGAGATAGCGACTCTTCAAAGTTGTGAGTGTTAGAGTGCGCGGGTCGAAGCGAGTGACCACGCTCGCGTAAGTGAAAAGTCTGGTCAGCACTTAACCGTGGCGCCGACTGCTGTTGTTGTTGCTGCTGTTGTTGCTGCTGTTGTTGCTGCTGTTGTTTCTGCTGTTGTAGCCTGTGCTCAGCCTGGCTCAAATGGGCAAACGACTGGGAACTTCGAAGCAATCGGCCATCAGCCGCGAGTGAGAAACGCTGCCCAGGGCCTTCGGGTATGTCAGTAACTTGCGCACCTCGAGGCGGGAGACTACCTCGAGACTCATCGGGAGTTTCTGTGCCTTGCTCACCACTCGGACCATATGACAGGCTTCGCTTTGAGCTCGTATCGTCTGGTGAGAGAGGTACTGTCGGCTCAGGGGCGTCGTCAGGCAAGAAATACTGGAGTTCAGTGAGCCAAGCAGATGTTGCCTTGCGGTCATTATGCGACGGAAATCTCAGCCGGACCCCACCAGAGCCGAACAGGAATCGAAGTAGAGCGAAGTTGGATGGTCGAATAAGCATAGGCTCGCATAAGAAAGCATACATCAAAATTGCAGTGCTGACTGAGAAGCCTAGCGTGGCTCCCAAAACTGGCGAAAATGGTAGCACTTTGCGTCGCACAAGAGTATTCAGTAGCGCACGCAGGCCGTGCGCAGCTGCAAAGAGGGCCAACTCAACTCGCCGGTCAGACTTTTCAATAAAGATTGACGAAGCACCAATGAATCCACCAATCCAGATGAGCCAGTGAGGGGTTTGCGCCTGGATAGGCGGCGCTGATCGCTTCAAAGCCAGCGCATGCATGATGTTGCGCAATGTACATACGTGTCCAAATGCAGTTAGTGCATACAGCGAGAAGAACGCAGTAGAATGGAGGATGTTGGATGTGACATTTTGGAAGAACTTTCTAGGGTTCGAAAACAAGTGCCTCCATCGAAATACCAGCGCCGGCAAAATGTATACAGGTATGTAAGTACGAAGTGAGGCTTTGAATGCATCAGGGAAGTATGCCAGATGACCTCTCATACAGCTTGTCGGAGCATGGGGATGGAAGAGGTGACACATCGTTTTTTCAGCATCTTTCAGAATTTCAGGAGTGAGCGGCTGCAAACGTTTCGCGATGAGATACCTGTTGCATGCCTCAGCAATATCTAAAGGGAGTGCGGAGTCGCCTTGTCTAGCACCTGCCAATGGATTCGAGATGGCACCAGCGGTGTAGGCGCGATTTTTGGACTCACCGAAGGCAGGATAGCCACGAGAAAGACCTTCTTGCACGTTTTGCGGAATGGCTGTATAGCCTCGAGCGAGGTGTGCGTAGGCCAGAGAGAAGTATTGGCGTCCACCAGCGTGGTTGTTCAAGAATCCAGTGTAGCCTGCTTCCAAAGAGTCTCGTTCAAAGATCCACGACCAGATGATTTGCGCGCTGCTAATTGCGAAAATTAACACATCGAAATGAGGTATGTACGGGGCTCCAGGTAAGGATGCAAGCAATCGAAACAACACTTCAATGGCGCGGACGACTGCAAAGAGTGCCAAGTCTGTGCGGGCGCTCTGGGGAACGAACAAAATGGAACTTCCCGCTAAGAAACCAGCTAGAATTGCTCGAGCTGGGCGCCCGAGGTCACGACTTTTCCGAGTTACACTCATGAGGTTTTCAAATATAGCCAGGAATGTGGAGAGGAAGAGGCCGTGTCGAATGGGAGCCAAGAAGTGAACCGGTCTAAGACGTGAGAGAATCCTGTAAGGATTGCCATCGCTCTTGAGAATGATTGGAACCAGGGTGAGGGCAAGCTTAATGCCATAACCCATGGAGAAGCCTTTGCCTAGTCGTCGTAGAGTGCGATAGAGTCCACTACCCCAGAGAGGCGAACCTGCAGACGGTGGTGGTGCGAGCGAGGTCTTTAAGTGGAGGATCTTACCGAGTCGTGCCGTCAGTTCTGCAGCCTTGCGCGAAGCATCGACTTGGGTCACGTCCGCAAACGAATCAACGAACTCTTGTGGAGTTGGGCTCTGTGCACCTGTGCCTTTGAATAGTTCCTGCACAGAAACGGTGGGGATAGGCTCTTCTTTGCGTTTCAACTCTCCCTCATCCAGTTGACGTTGACCATCGCGGGTCGTGAGGCAGGTGCCGTCTCGTTGGAGGACAGCGGGTGGCACCAATCCTTGGCGACGTCGCTGCTTGAGCTAAACAAGATGCGGGATAGCAAGAGAAATCATACGCTATGAGCATGTCATGTCCATACATATATCTCTTAGCAAGCGGTACTCACGGATCAAATGAGTAAACGCGTAGTTCAAGTTTCAAATTGAGAGACAAGGGTCTGGGGGTGACATCCTCCCGATCTCAGTGATCACGGTGTGGCACTTGATCGTGATGTACGGAACCTGAGCGCTCCAAGTGTGTTCAATCCAATGAGAAACGCCCACGAGTGCATATACGTACCTCTGCAACGTCCTCGCGGTCGAGTGCAGATAAATCGCGACCAATACTCTGCCAACGAGTCAGGCCGATATAATCCATTGTAGAAACCCCTTGGTGTGGCACACCCAGTATAGACGGTCACGTTGGGTGAAGCTCCTGCGATATGTATATTAATGGCGTTGAATCACGATACACAACGCTCGATACACCAGTCGAACAATCTGGAAAACGTGACCGAAAACTGATCCAATCCACCAGGTCAGCTGCACCACCCTGCCAAGCCATGGTTTGCGCGTTGCTATGGCGATGTCGATGCAGGGCTCTGGATAGTCCTGAAGTAAGATTCTACTCACATGCTTGCTGTATGAGTGGGGCCATGAAAGAAGATGAAGAAAGTTGCAAACAATCAACTGACCTCTTGCTTGCCTGAGAACCGAGAACAGGTCCTCACTCCGCATAGAGGCAGTTTACTACGTGTTGGATTGAGTGTAACGTCGCATTAATGCTTTGCATAATGTACGTGAAGGTGAGTGAAAAAGTGCGGCATCCGATCAAATGCGTTGTTGCTGTGTTGAGAAATGCTACTTAGCGAGCAGAGGCTACGATGATGCCTTACTCAGCCTTGCCCTTGATGATGTTACGAAGGACGTACTGAAGGATACCACCGTGGCGGTAGTAAGCAAGCTCGACCTCAGTGTCAATGCGAGACTTGACCTGGAAGCTGTCGATAGCACCACCCTCAACCTTGACGGTATAGATCTGGTTTACGGTGAAGGGCACCGAAGTGATGTCGATGGTGAACACCTCCTTACCGGTGAGACCAAGCGAATCAGCGCTCTGTCCCTCAAGGAACTCGAGGGGGAGAACACCCATACCGACGAGGTTCGAGCGGTGGATACGCTCAAAGCTCTGCGCGATGACGGCCTTAACACCCTGAAGGAAGGGGCCCTTGGCAGCCCAGTCACGTGAAGAACCAGAACCGTACATCTGGCCACCCAAGACAATGAGAGGAGTTCCCTCCTGTGCATAGCGAGCAGCAGCGTCGTAGGTGTACATCTCCTCACCAGAAGGAACGTGAAGGGTCTTTGCCGAAGCCTTACCGCCAAGGAGCTTGTTGACGATACGAGCATTCGCGAAGGTACCGCGAGTCATGACAAGGTCGTTACCACGACGTGCACCGTAGGTGTTGAAGTCAGCAGGCTTGACACCAAGCGACTCGAGGAAGACAGCGGCGGGCGAGTTCTTTGCGATCTTACCAGCGGGCGAGATGTGGTCGGTAGTAATGGAGTCACCGAGATTCAACAAGCAGCGAGCCTTGACAATCGGCTTGATCTCGCTGGGCTCGAGACCCATGGAAGTGAAGTAAGGAGGATGGTGGATGTAAGTCGACTTCTCGTCCCACTCGTAGAGCGTGGACTGAGTAACTTCGAGCGCATTCCAGGCCTGGTTGCCCTTGGTAATGTTCTCGTAGACCTCCTTGAACATGCTGGACAAGACGCAGCTGGCTTCAACAGCCTCGATCTCCTCGCGTGAAGGCCAGATGTCACGAAGGAAGACGGGAGTACCGTCAGCCTTCTGACCGAGTGGCTGAGTCTCGAAGTCGAAGTCAACAGTACCAGCCAAGGCGTAAGCGACGACCAATGGTGGGGAAGCCAGGTAGTTTGCACGAGTTGCAGCGTGCACACGACCCTCGAAGTTGCGGTTGCCGGAGAGGACTGCCGCAGCAACCAGGTTGTTGTCGTTGATTGCGGACTCAAGCTCGCTTGGGATATCACCGGAGTTACCGATGCAGGTCGTGCAGCCGAAGCCAACCATGTTAAAACCGAGCTTATCGAGATAGGGTTGGAGGCCAGCCTTCTCGAGATACTTGGTGACAACGTGCGAACCGGGTGCAAGAGAGGTCTTGATGTAAGGAAGAGTCGAGAGACCTGCCTCGACAGCCTTCTTGGCAAGGAGACCAGCACCAATCAAAACGGATGGGTTCGATGTGTTGGTGCATGAAGTGATAGCAGCGATGACAACTGAACCATGGCGAAGAGTGTACTCCTTGTTGTCACCAGAGAAGGTAAACTTGACCTCATTCTTAGCCTCATCAGCAGTCAAACCGTAACCCTTGAAGCTAACAGGGTTGGTGAGGCACGCCTGGAAATCTGCCTGCATGTTGCTGAGGGGAACAGCATCATGGGGGCGCTTAGGGCCAGCAAGGGTAGGAACAACAGTCGAGAGGTCGAGCTCGACGACGGAGTTGTAGACGGGGTCAGCCTGGGTACCATCGTGAGTGAGGAACATACCCTGTGCACGGAGGTAGGCCTCGACATACGAAACAACTTCAGCGTCACGGTTCGAGAGGCGGAGGTAGTCTATACCACGGCTATCAATGGGGAAGAAGCCCATGGTAGCACCATACTCAGGAGCCATGTTCGCAATGGTAGCACGGTCAGCGAGAGACAACGCAGCAACACCAGGGCCGAAGAACTCAACGAACTTGCCGACAACGTTCTTCTTGCGCAGGATGGCGGTGATCATGAGGACGAGATCAGTAGCGGTAGCACCTTCAGGAAGCGAGCCAGTAAGCTTGAAGCCGACGACCTCAGGAAGAACCATCGAGACGTGCTGGCCAAGCATGACAGCCTCAGCCTCGATACCACCGACACCCCAACCGGCAACACCGAGGCCATCGATCATGGTGGTGTGCGAGTCAGTACCAACGACGGAGTCAGGGTAGAGAAGACCATTGTTGTTGAAGACGACACGGGCGAGGTACTCGAGGTTGACCTGGTGGACGATACCGGAGCCAGGAGGAACGATCTGGAGGTTGTTAAACGCCTTAGCACCCCACTTGAGGAACTGGAAGCGCTCGCGGTTGCGGTTCATCTCAATCTCGAGGTTCTTCTGAACAGCATCCTCAGTGCGGTAGACGTCGACCTGGACGGAGTGGTCAATGACGAGGTCGACAGGCACGAGAGGGTTGATCTTTGCAGGATCGGAACCGAGGCGGCGAACAGCATCGCGCATGGCGGCAAGGTCAACAACGCAGGGGACACCGGTGAAATCCTGAAGAATGACACGAGCAGGTCGGAATGGGACCTCGACGGACTTCAGGGAGGTGGTTTCCCAGGCCAAAATGTTCTCAACATCCTCTGGCTTGATCACGAAGTTGTCTGCGTTACGGACAGCTGACTCAAGCAAGATGCGAATTGAGAATGGGAGCCGCTTGACTCGCTCATCGTTGAGCTTGTTCAGATCGTAGTATTTGTAGGTCTTATCACCCACCTTCAACTCACTCAGGAGGTGATTGAAAGGGTTCGTAACAGCTTCAGACATGGCCTATACAAGAGGTGAATAGCAAGTGCGGGTGCGAGAACAGCAGGTGAGCGACCGCTAAGAAGAGTATGCCTAGGTGAAGGGATATCTCTTAAGAGATCCTCCATGGCGTGACAAGCGATTGGTTCCAATGCCGGACCGGGCGGCTGCCGCAAGTCCAGGTCACACAAATGTCTCAAATCCATGATGGATCTCGTAAGTGTTGACAAAGATCTTATAGTAATTAGAACATACAGCATGCTATAATGCTGACTATAACATCTACACTTGATAGCACAATCCAGATCTTTATCAAATTGACATAAATAGGTAAAACCTCGAGCCATGGTTGGAGTTACGTCTTCACGTTCTGGTCTCGGTTCTCCGGTCGGTCGGTTGGTTGGTTGGTTGGTTGGTCGGTCGGCCGGTCGTCGGTCGCATGAGTGGGAACCGTAGTATTTCGACACCCCAGGAGACTGGCTGAAATTTGAATTCCCAACCCCGTCACGGTGTTTTGAAAGTGAAATGGCGACACGGAAATTGGTGAAATAGGTGTGATTTCACAGGGTATGAGGCCAGGGAATGCTTGGATTCTTGTGTATAGTCTTAGACATACTTGGTTTATACAAGATACTCATGGCAATTTGGATCTTTTCACAAGGTCACGCCACATTCGAAGCGAATATCTGAACTTGAATAGATTCTCGTTTCACTCGAGATACTGCATTTCAGACTTGAAATCTCGCGTGTGCGCGAGTGAGTGAGGAGGAATATGGCCTGAACTTGGACTAGCCGACACGAACTACGTATATGTCTCAAGGTGGTACTGCAACGCATGAGGGTTACTCCCGAAACGGCCCTACCGGAGTCTTTCCAAGCGACAAGGGCCCTTTGCAGTCTGGTACACCAGGCGATTCCGACACATGCACTCGCGAGTACTCGCAATTCATGTTGAATTCCGTGATTATCCCCTTACCAACAGCTCATTAGTGCATCATTTACCTGTGATCCACATGCATAGTCCCTTGTAGACCGTTCCTAGCCGCCGCTCGGTTAACGGATCATAAGGCCCACTTCAGACTCCGTGGTTGTGGAAGACGTTCTCACGAGAGTTGCTGGCATTCGAGCCCGACTTATCCCATCACGAGATAGGAGAGAACTTGCCAAAGTTTCTGTCCTTCTTCCATCGCATTACATACCCCGTAGAGCACTCTTCGCTCCACAAGCCCACACTGGTGTCGTCTCATCTTCCCGTCCCCGTTCCTGAGCTTCTTGCGTATATTTGACATTGAAGTTTCTTGCATCTATCTACTTGAAATAATCTGACGCTCTGCCATGATCACTACAACCTTCAGCCAGTATCTTAATCGTCTTGTAAACCAGATCGACACCGAGCAGGGAGGGCTGGTCCGTCGTCTCCGAGTGTTCCAGTCTGATTGGCTACCACCAGGCACCTTCTATCCCAACGACGACAAGGGCCTCGAGCTGCGTCCGAGCTCGGCGGCCCGCAAGCTCCACGATGATGGCACCGACAGTGTGTACTTGCCCTTCACGCTCAAGTCTCCTGAGACTCTTGAGAAGATCCTCGCGGACGCGGAAATCGTTGCCAAGTGGCAAGCCGGCGTATGCTCCTACACTCGGTTGATCTTGCCCATTCTGGACTCAATTGACGCTCAGTTTACCAGGTATGCCGAAACTATTAATCAGTCGCACTCTAAGCTCCTGCACGCCAACGTTCAACACATTGGGGTTGCGTACAAGGCGATCAAGTATGAGTTGAACGAAGCTGTTCAGAAGTTTAGTGTCTGCCGTGATGAGTTCCTCGTAAGCTTGAAGGTTGATGAGGACCGTACCACTGCCAAAGAGGCTTTGCGCTTCCTGTATGGAAAGATTGAGGACTGGTATGCACGCATGGAGGAGTTATCTCGCTTCTGCCGAGCGGAAAGTGGCAACATCCACTTTGCCGATTTGCTCGCACCCAAGATGCAAACACTCATCGAATCTCTTGGCGTAAGAATCACACAATGGGAGGAGAACGGATCTTTCCTTGTCAAACTTGAAAACGTCGGCAACAACCGTCTCGAACTCGCTGAAGCCTTGTTCACGATGCCGGAAACCGAGGTTCGTACTAGTAAATCCACTGGCCAGAAGGGCAATAACTTTGAAGGCTCAGACGAAAATGATGTCAACTCCCCAACATCTGCAAATGCAGCCGCGGGTGCCAGCGCTTTCCCACAGACCCCTACTCGACAGCCTTCTATGCCCGACTGGGGTGAGGAAGACCCGAGAAAGTGGGTGGACATGGTGAAGATTAATCGTATTCTCACACCATATCCAGTGAGAGTCCAGAATCTACGTCGCAAGATTGCCGACGAGATCGAGCGAGCTAATTTCCATCCCGAGCCATCTTTTATTTGCTTTTCGTTTGCTCGAAACATCCTTCGCAATGATAATGCTAATGAAGACGCGGATGACAATGGCCAGAGTCATGCTACCGACGAGAATGATGCAGAGTATGATAACACAGACGAAAATGCGATGGATACTCGACCTGCCGCGGCGCGCCGACCTCCATCAGACGAGAACGATGAGAATGATGACAACACCACTATGACTGCAACAGCAAAGCCAGCGCAGAGAGGCAGCAAGAACAACCGATCAGGACAGGAAGGATCGTCGAAGTCGAGCTCTAAGTCGAGTGATGTACTCCGTTCGTGCATGTCCACTAGTTTCAAAATCAAGTTGTTGCCATGATTGCCCCGTGCTTGGGTTTGCTAAAAGGGTACCACTATCTGTTCGCAAGATAAGCGAGCAAATACGAGACCCCAAGTCGCATCATCGTTGTACTATACCAGCATATTTCCGTTCTAGACCGCTCATTCAATACACGGCTATATCACTATCGGCTACTCATGACACTGGGGCATCTAACTGCACTATACGAGTCACGTCCGCGTGGATCCTCGTCATAAGGCCTTGCCGCGAAGTCAGTTCTGCCTTTTCCATCTTCTCTGATGATTCGAATCATCCACACAATTTTAGCACTTTGCCGCCTTAGGTTTGTTTGCGTTTATCGCGCTCCACCGTTGGTATCCAGTTACACCACTAGATTGTCTACAGCAACAAAGTGACTACACGTACTTTGCACACACTTGTGTCGCGAGTACCCGCAAGATAGGCACAGAAGATGTCATCGACTTTTCTTGAGGTCTTCTGCGACCTACTTAAGGGTCTTCCAAACGACTTTGCGCGCGAACTGGCCAACGTTCAGAGGCTAGATAGGATGGTTGAAGGTAAGCTTTCCATGCTCGTATGTCTTCTAGTGTTATGTCGCGTATCTCGCATCATATCATCTAACACATCGAATTTTCTGACTTACTCCGAACTCGTCTCTCAAACTGATGTAGATTTGAAGCCCAGAATCGAAGCTTCCCAAGCAGCTGCACTGAATATATGCCACTCAAATCGAAAAATTGAGGGTCATGAACTGACAAAACTACTACAACACCTGAAAACAGAACGCGAATGCGAAAGCGAAGCACTCCGAATGACTCTGGAAAAAATCGCGATCTTTGACCATACTATCATGACAATCAACTCGTATATGGACCGACTTGAGGAAGATATTGAGCGCTATGAAGAGTCGCTTGATGAAGCTAGTCGGCATCAGGCTGCAATTGAAGAAGCAAAGCTGGAGGCAAGCTACCAATCCGCTGGAGGTTACGCTTACAGTCGCTCTCAGAGTTACTCTGGAGGCGGCTATGGTGGCTCAGGAAGCCTAGCGCGTGTGGCGAGCTCCGGCGGCGGGTATGGCCAGTATCAGGGAAGCTATGCAGGCGGTTCCGGCTACGCTGGTTCGACTGGCGCGTACACGGGAGCGGCCGCCTATGCAAGCGGTCAGGCTCGTAGGACGAGTGGTGTTGGTACAGCTACAACTCGTCCCGGTGTAGGTGCAAAGGACGTTGAGGTTGTTACGCATGAGGAGCCTCGTAAGCAGTACTGTATCTGCGGAGGCGGTGATTCGGAGGACTCGATGATGATCGGATGCGACAGCAAGAAGTGCGAAAGAGAATGGTTCCACCTTGAGTGCGTCGGGTTAAAGAAGGCTCCTCAAGGTGCATGGTACTGCGATGACTGCATTCGCAAGGGCTATAACCACAAGTCATAGATAATTCAGTGTGCACACTATATGGCCAGTTTAGTAAATACCTTCCTGATTAAGTTAGGACACGCTTTTGTCTGTAGGCTATCAAAGGCCCAATCGACGAGCTCGCTGTAGACCTCTGTTTAGAGTGCGTACGGAGGCTTGATGCAGTATAGATGCCTTCCCCATGAGATGTCAGTGTGGACTATATCTGCATCGCGAATCATTGACAGGATTACTGAGGAAAAAGTGTGTGTATCTGACAGAATCGACCGCCTAGATGAGGATCATCGATCGAACTGAAATCCTGAGAGATTAGGAAGAAAAACTCGCGCTGTGAGTTGATTTCCTGTGTGCCGTTTCCGGAGGTTCCACGAGAGTTATGAGGCATCAAACTTGTATTTCTCGTGCTCATTGCGTCACACTATTTGGCCCCCAATTTTAACCCCCGTTTTAGAAAGTTATAGCTACCGATTTGATCATATTTTATCCAACTTCGTCGAGAACCAAGATACCAGTAGTCAACCCAGGTTTTTGGAGGTTGCCGAGGGTGTCACTAGAAACACGTTGTGGAGAAGGGTCTAAACGACCACATATCCTGCAGTACTAAAGATCTGAAGACACTCCGTCCCGGAATCGCGGCTATTTTCCCGCGTCTCGGATTGGGCACAATATGTCGTTCTCGTCCGTCTCCAATGTCGTGCCGCTTTTCTTCGATCCCGAACTGCTTGATGCACGCACACGAAGGCTAGCGAATGTCGAATCTATCACTGTTCGACTGCTACCAACCTCGCTGCTTCGTGAGCACACAATCGAGCTCTATTGCTCATTATGGAGGTCTGCCGACTCGACTACACCCCTCTACACTAGCTTGGTGTCTCAGCGTTCACTAAATCCGACATGGGACATCGATTCGAGCCAGGATGGAGTGCTGAACCCTGAGGGAGACTTGTTCGGTGTGCTTAAATCTTTTGTAGTGCGAGTTCATCTCCGTTCGGAAATCGCAAGTAAGGAAAATCAACAACTTCCCTTTATCAAGTATGCGCAGCCACTCGCGAACCTGATCAAATTAGCAAATCCTGACTGTGGACCACTGCCACCCAAACGCCGCACGACGGCATACTACGGTTTGCATGATGAGTTCGTTGACGTAGAGCCTGCCGTCCGCGAGACTGAGGAAGAGGATGACAGTCCAGTTTGGCGTGACCCAGTTATCCTTGAGCAGCATGTGGATTTAGAACAGCTCGTGCCAGTGAATGAACCACTGCCTGTCTTTCACCCGTCTCCATGTCTCCAAATCACAGCCTCGACCCCTCTGGCGCTCCGTTTGCAGTTTCGAGTTGCATCCGGTGTTGATGGAGATTCCAAGCTATTTGGACTTCCACAGAACACGCCACTGCTATGCCCAATTGCGCTACGCTGGTTTGCACCGAGGCAACTACCACCAAGCCACGCACCTGTCTTGACGTCTGACTCTCAAAGTACAGCAACAGCAGCAAGTGATTCCTCTTCAACGAGTCAGCCACCCCCGGCTTCAGACAACCTGAGGAAGCAACAGGACGCGACGCTGTCCACTCCAGAATCATCCTCATCCTCCAGCGTTAGCACCCCAGAGAGTACACAAATTGACGAATGCACGCCAGTTGGCACACATCTTAGCCTCAGCATCTACAGACAAATGCAGAAGGAAAAGCAAAATCAACTACGACAGATGATGACTCAAGTTGGACGAACGTATTCAGTGCTAACTCCTGACGATATCATCCTGACGATTTCGCAGCTTGCAGAAAAACGCACTGTGCTTCGCGAGCTGTGGCTTGTCAAGCAAGCTGAGGCACGCAGCTTCGAGTACCGCGTTATCTCTGCGTATAGAAAACGCAGGGAGCTCCTTGGAAAACAAGTCGAGGCCGAGCAACGTGCAAGGCTAGCGACGATTCATTCGGGTTCAGCAGATGATCAAATGAAGACTCGATTACCCGTTGCTCAGATCCAATCTTCTCGCACGTTCAGCTTAGTACCAGGAGAAGCTGAAGCTGTACCACTCAAACCATGTTCCAAGTCATGCTACCTGCTTGCAGCCGCGGTGCCCCAGAATGAATCCCCACGATACAATGAACAGACCCTAACCCGACTGAAATCAGCACTGCACCTAGCATCGGACGTATATGACGCGACTACGTTGAACCGAATAATCTCCATTCTTTCATCTCGGAACCTATGCTTGTGCGCGAGAAGACGAAGAATAATTACACTACGTAGACTGGCGACCAGAGCGCGACACGCAGCCGAAGACGCTCGTGAGCAACTCACGGCCTTGCGCTCGACAACTCTCAAGGAACGAGCTGGTCTTTTGCGTTCTGCAGCAACTGTCCTATCAGCCCGCACCGAACGACTCGTAGTCACACGCCAACCGACTCTGTTCGCAATTCGAACCATGCAGCTGAATGCCAGCACTATGCTGGCCCTCCGACGACGTCAACTGATTCATGATCTTATTCGCGTTCTTCCTATTACCAGTGGGCCAGAGGAGGATTATCGTGCCGCACTTGCCGCAGCTGCTTTAGCCAAAGCGAGCACGAATGCATCCGCGAGATCCAAAGCAATGGACATGCTGGCACTCAACATTCCGCGACGTGCCTGGTATATCCGTGGCGCGCATCTGCCTTCGTCGCCAGCCATCGTTACTGCGCTTGCAATGACAAATGAGCAGGAGGAGACCTCATGCGCATTGGGCTACGTTGTCATGTTGGTTATTTTGTTAAGCAGGTATCTGTCGATTCAGTTGCGATACCGACTGGTGTATCGTGGCTCACGCAGCTCTATATGCGATGATTTGATGTTTTCACAAGCCTTCCCCTTGTTCATCGGACCCAAGTCAACGCCAGTCGACGAGAAAAAGTTCAACTTGGCCTTTGACTACCTGAATAGGAACGTGAAAGGATTGATCGCTGCACGAATCAAATCGTGGAGGTCGCTAGATCTGGAGCCAGGCAACATTTTGCAAAATCTGCAGGTTCTTCTTCAGCATGAAGTGCCAGTTGATTAATGAATACTGGACGACTCTGGTAGCTAGTAGGGGACGAGGTCAGCAAGGATCGGCTACAATCACGTGCAATTGCCACTGCGTTCACTATGCCGCGATGTGAAAGACGATATGCGAACATACAAAGCTAAAATACTGTATTTTCAGAGTGCCTATAAACTAATACATGCAAGCGCTAGCTAGCAGCGTTTGCCGAGCTTACTGCCGGCTTTCCTCTTTTGGCTGCACCATGCTCAGGACATGTTCCGATTTGGCGCGCAATATCAAGTCTTCAACGTCAACCGAAGCAATGACGTGTTTTCGTACGGGACCCATCATGTACAGATGGTTGCCACCCTGCGGATTAGCAGCGACAGAAACGACCTCTTCATAGAAAGGGGGGACATTCCCTGCCGAGAGATCGAGAGTGGTATCACCGATAACCATTCGAACCTTTCCAGACTTGTGTACCACAATTTTGCCAATGTGACCGCTGGATAAGAACTTAATGTTGTTTTCTGCCTGTGGTACAAATACCTTGTGCTGAGCGGCGAGCGCAAGTGTCGAGAGGTGACTGGACCGGACTGAAGCATCATCGACGACTAGAGGATCATCATGTGCGAGCTCATCGACGGTTTCGCCTGGGTTAGACGTGGCAGCTGCGGCTGCAGCAGCGGCAGCGGCGGCAGCTTGGCCTCGAGCGGACTGAGAAAGCGGCAACTTGGGAGCAGAATCCGAGGAGGCAAGATGCTGTCGTGCTTGTGGCGGGAGTGGCTTAAGTGGAAGATGAGACGGCAGCTGAAACAGCATCAGCTCACCTCGTGGATCTTCAGTCAAGAGAGCTAGCTCTGCTGCCGTGAGCTTACCCTGTGCGGCAGCAGCAGCGGCGGACTGGGTGGGCTTCCTGGCTCGGGGTACTTGCATTACGTCTTGATCCTCGGCACCATCGAGAACCGAGGCAGTAATCTCTGAGCCCTGGGCACTGACGTCGCCGGAAACACGCGGAGGATAGAAATAAGGCAGAGCAGACTGGAAGGGAAGGCATTGGCGGTCAACCACACCTCGCGAGGCAGCGGCGCGAATGAATGCAGCCTGCTCTAGTGGTGCCTTAAGGACGTTAGCAGCTTCAGCAGCCATTGCTTCGAGTTGTTTTTGCCCTGCAATCTCCTCATTCTCAGGTGATTCGAGCTTAACCATAGGATCTCGTTCTTCTGCTGGTTGACCCATACTGCCACTGAGTTTCCAGGCTCGGAACGCAGCTTCCATTGCTTCCACTGCCGCAGGGTCCGAACCCAAGGTGGGTACGTGGTAGGCGGGGGGAATGACCTCGTGTGCCGCCTCGATAATTTGTTCTGCAGTCGGATCAGCATCGAATGTAATATTGCCAGAATCATCAGCGTGGAAAGACCCCATGTTCGCTCGAGCGTGTTCTGCGGCACGACGTTTGATGTCTTCAGCGACCTGTGGGACTGACGGGTCCTTGTACGCGGGCAAACCAACGGGTGGGTCCTCCTTCCATCCGTCTCGCCAGGGTAGTTCCGTGCTTTCAAACTGGAACGGAAGCTCCATAGGTAGGTATGCTCCTTGCTCGGCTGACGCCTGTGTTGTGCTCGAATCCAGACCCAAGGGGGCAATCTCCATGTCACCTGGCTTCCAGTCGTCGATGGTGCTACTACTGCTACCGCTGCCGTCAAAGTCCATCCCAACTAGCCCACCGCTGCGTTCACTGGTGGATATGCTGCCAGTGTAGCTCTTCTTACCGCTGACGGTGGGTCGTGCGGGAGCCTGGAAGGCAACCTTGACCTGTGTGAGAAGGGGATTCGGCTTGCGATCTTTGCTCTCACTACGTTTCTTGTCCTCGACTTTGATCTTAGGCCCTCCTAGGATATCAACCTTGGGCTCATCATCGTCTTTGGCGACTTTGCGTCGGCGCGGAGGCGCCTTGGGCACGAAAGCTTGCGAGGAGGGCGTTCCCGTCTGGGAACCTGACGCGGGCGTGATGACCCCACTCGTAGGTGTCGTACTCGGGGTGAGTTGCGGCATGCTGTTCGGCGCCGGCATCGATGAAGCCGGGGTTCCGGGCTCGCTCTTGATCGGCTTCGGCTTTGGAAGCGACATTCGAGCCTAAATCTGGTGAGTGAGGAGAGATTCCGAGAGAAGTATGAACGAGCGTAAGGGACGCTTCTGATCGGTGTCCGAATTGCTGGTGCAGACCCCCAAGCTGTGTGACAAACTCGTCTGTGGTGGTTCGCAATGTGTTAGGTAAGACATCTCGAGCACCACTTGGTAGAGACGTGGTGAGTGCTGATCACTAATAAACAAGGAATCAGACATATCACTCATCAATTCATCGAACACCATCGATTTTTCACGCATGCACTCTGTATATTCTCCCCTATCGAGCATTTCGAAAAGCTAGAAATTGACTCTTTCTGTACTACTGGGCATGTGCTAAAAACGGATCATGTACAATTGATGTCGCCATATAGTGGTACGCGTTGGGTCCCAACAAGTAAAAGTGTGACTATCATTGAGTTTATTTATGAAAATGCGCAATAGAGGCCTCGGTATCGGTCACAAAATTGAGCCTCTCACTATCTCCCAACTTTTGGTGACCGGTTCGTGCGGTCTTACACAACAACCGAAACTATTCTTGCCCTGTAACTTCGTCTTACACCACGCACGACCTGTTACATACCCACTATCTCCTTATAGCTCACGAAAACCACGTGGACCTCCAAGCGGACTCGAACTAGCATTCTCTGAGCAACGGAAGATTCACTTGTGCTTGAAGTGACACGGGGAGTCGGGCTAGGATCGCATCCTCTCGCAGAGGCTTTTGGGCATAGTGCAAGGGACACCGCGTCGATCGCCCTGATTTTGTTTTATTTCAAGAGTTCATCGCCGTTGGTCCAGTAGCGTCGTCATCCTCAGATGTCGTCATCAGAGCTCGGTACTTCCTCGACTGTGACTGAAACGAGCCCTGAGTGCGTCGTCCAAGAGTGCAGCGGTGGCTTGGGGACTTTGCATAATGATCAGATTGCAGAAGCTGCACTAGACTCGGGCTCGACACCAGCGCCTACCATCTCAGCAACGGACTCCCACTCACAGTCCCACAGTGATGGCGTTACTCGCCCCCAGGAGCAGCCAGAGCAACCGCAACAGCGGGTCCAGCCTGCAGATATTCAGGGGCAATGTCAGGAGCAGCCCGAGGAGGTTAGCGTAAAGGATGATTCCCTAGCAGAGGAGGGAGCGCACCAAGAGCGGCCAGTCCTACCCATTCGACCTCCAAACATTGCTCAGGCGGTTGCCTCTCATCAAGAGGCCTTGAACGCGCAACGCATTGTTCCACAACTATCGACATCCTTCCCAAGTTCGTCCGGTCCCTCAGCAGTTGGCACTCCTTCGTCGCCGTCTCCACCAGCATCTCCAAATATTTCCACCGATCCACTCAAGCCGGACCCAACGCAACCCACAAAGCCGACGGACCCTTACGATGCGCTCGCAAGACGCCTTGAGTATCTCATATCCTCTCCTGACGTTACGCACATTCCTGAGCAAGAAGTGCGCAGCATCGTGTTCCTGATTGGCGTTCCGGAGGGAATGAAAATTCGGTCACTCGTATGGAAACTCTTGCTGAACTACCTACCTTGGGACAAGAGCAAGTGGGAGGAACACTTCGCAAAGGCCCGTCGAGAATATGCAACCTTCATCAACATGCTCACAGTCAATCCATATGCCGAGATGGAGGAGGAGTGGAGACGCCGGGAAGAGCAACGAAAGGAAGAGCAGCGTCGCCGCGCACGTGAGGAAGACGGGCGCGGGTTCATCATCGACGATTCAGGTCTTCCAGAGGATGATCCGATTCGCGCGGCGCTCGAGCCCCAGGATGCCGAGTCAACTACTCTGAAGACAAACCGTCTGAAGGCAGGCGAAGACCCGTTGGCATGCGGTGTTGGTTCGAACAAGTGGACGGAGTTCTATCGGGATCAAGACATCCGTAATGAAATCGAGAAGGATGTCAAGCGCACTTACTCAACTTTGCACTTCTTCCAACTTCCAGTACACCCTGATGATCGTGTCTATCATGCCCAGCTGATGGCCGCCCAGGAGGAAACAAAAAAGAAAACGCGTGCGGCAGAGCAGAACTCGAAGCGTTCCATTCCTCCGCATCCACCATCAGCCCCATCTCCTGGGTCAAGGCGGACGAGTGGGCTGGAGGCGGGCATCGGTCCGGTTATCAATTTGAGTCCAGATCCACCTAAGATTCCATCAGCCGCTCCCCCCAAACCAGATCCATCCTTTGATCTAGAGATGGATCTCGATGCAGTGCCATCGATATTCGGGGACATGACCGTGCCTGGTAAGTCAAAACCCGCTCAACGGCATCTCGGCGGGGACTTAAGTTTGGGTGGAGATGCTCCTGTGACCAAGTCACCAACGTCGCTCTCGTCCCATGATGCCGAAGAAGCAAGCCTGAAGGGTACAGCACTTCAGCCACTGGACTTGAGTACAGCGAAGCGTCCGGAATGCCATCACGACGTTCTTCGCCGTGTTTTGTTTTTATACGCGAAGCTCAATCCCGGCGTTCGATATGTACAAGGTATGAATGAGATCCTCGCGCCAATTTACTATGTGTTTGCCCATGATCCGGACCATTATTCATTAGGAAAGGGCAAGTCCTGCCAGCAGGCCATGAAGGAGCAGAATAAGAAGCACGAGCATGCAAATGAAAAAGCCTGCGTAGACTCGTCTGAAGAGAAGCAAAGCGTAAATGATGGTGCGGATCCTGCTGGCCCTCCCTATGATTTCGCTGATCCAGAGGCAGATGCGTTCTTCTGCTTTAACAACGTCATGAGCGAGCTCCGAGACCGTTTCATTCGATCACTCGATACGAGTGAGACAGGAGCGATGGCAACTGTTCGAAAGCTGAACGATCGTTTGAAGGTAATCGACTTTGAGCTATGGAAACACTTGGAAAGCGTGGAAGTCGATCCACGCTTTTATTCCTTCCGATGGCTCACCTTGCTTCTGTCGCAAGAGTTCCAGCTCCCGGAGGTCATACGTCTTTGGGACACGTTCTTCGCGGAGGGCGGCCAATTTGAGTTCCAACTCACATTTTGCTGCGCGATGCTTGTCAAGCTACGCGAAACACTCCTTCAATCTGATTTCGCAGATGTACTTAAGTTGCTTCAACACTATCCCTATACAGATATTCAGGACCTATTGAACATTGCGCATGATCTAAAGGCGCATGGACCTCGCTCGAAGTTCGTGACCATGCGTCGCAAGACAAAATCAGAGCAATCCGAACAATCGGCGACAAGTCGTATTGCAAGCTTCTTCAAGAACTTTGGCAAGAAATAGTGTCAATGCGTTTCGTATTTTAGATACTTTGTCCAAGACGTCAATACCGTCCTTTATATCACCATCGTCACATCGCAAGCCAAGCTCAATTACCCATTTGCGTTTATTCCTTTGCAGGAGTTACAAGCTCCCAAGCCATTTGCAGGCGTACTCCTCACCAATTTCCCCATTCAGTGCACCCCATCGGTAAGCCCTCATGATGATTCATCTTTACCCTTCGGTTTTTAGTCACATGCCGTAGACAGTTCAACGGTAGCCAGACTCATCCCATGGCCAAGTTAGTGTGACAATGATTTGCTTGGTTAGAGTATGGGATCCTGGCAGCTCTGTGGCCTCAACTGTGCTGAGGTACCTACGAGAGTAAACGAGAATAAACAGAAATAAAGTAAGTGAGAGTAAGAAACATGTAGTCCCCTAAACAAACTTGTATGACGTGATAGTTCGGACTACTCGGAGGTCCAGCTGAGTACATCTATTTCTCAGTTCCTTCCGATGCGTCTGATTGTTTCCGTTTGCGCTTTAAAAGCCTCCGCGCCCTCTCCTCCTGTTGCACCTGGAGTTGTAGTACTTCTTTAACTACTCTGTAAGCAGCCTCGCCCAGAGTTTCTAGCCAAAATTCCTCCTCTGGAAGATGCGCGGGCACGAGGCTGTGCCAAAGACGCTCCAACTTTACGTCAGCATTGAGAAGACTTGTGACGAGGTCTTCTGGATATCCAGGTACAGGTGCTTCGCTGAATGCTTCAAATAACTGGCCTCCTTCCCCAGAGTCACCAGCAGCGACGCCATCCAATATTCCTCGGGATAGATCTTGCCAACGTGCGATCTGGAGTTTAACGGTTTCCAAAATTACATCTAACCTTTGCGACAGTGGTGCGGCAGTTGTTGATGCAAAGTCACCCGCCAGGGCAACGTGCCTCTGCTGCATCCTCTGGCGTACACGCATGCGCTGACTTTCATAGGCTGCACGCTGCTGCTGTTTTTGTTGCGCTGAAAAGGCGTCAGCCGCGATCGAAGATCCTCCGACTTGAGAAATCAATGCGGAGGCAAGCTTCTGCTTACGTAAAAAGACAGCCCGCTGCCGTAAAGCAGCAAGGAAGATGGGGTCAGTAGCCATAGCTCGAATATCGGCTGCAATCACATTGGCATCCCACATCATTGTGATTCCATCTGGGAGGAAGGGCGTGCAGAAGGCAGCAAGGTCGCACCATACCTCCTCTTCAAACGCGGCTCCTGCACAGGCGTAGTCTTCATCGTCCTCCGCGTCCTCACCGGAAGTTTCGTCATTTGTACTGCTGCCATGAGCGTCGGCTACAACAACAGGGGCCTGGGTGTGTGCTGGTGGAGATGCTTGAGACTCGGCCTCTGTTGACACGTCCGTTCCTGCGTCGTTGAGCTGACCTACGCTCTGTACATCTATAAGCTGCCTCTCAAGTTCCTTGCGTACAGGCTCAGGTGGAATGTCCGGATTTAGGGTCAACTGGCTCAGTTTGCACTCAGTGCTACACTTTTCAGCCTTGCCACGCAGTTGAGGTCTTGCTGGGTCGACTGTGTCTATCTTGGATGAATCTGGTGGCAGGGCCGCTTGGGGATGGGCGCTCACCTGGTTGCAAGGAGGGCCCACTTCGCTACTTGTGCTACTTGTGTGATGCGCCAATAAATTAACCGACGTGCCTGGCTGCGACACTTGTTTCAGTGGCGCTTTATAAGAGCGAGTCCCACTGGAAGACGCCAACGGTTGCCCCCTCTCAACCCTCACAAGCGGATCAGGCTGACTCAGATCAAAGATGATGCCGTCCACCTCGACTTGTGCACCGCAGACTTGACTTTGAGCTCCATCGTCGGGAGTATTGATGTCAAGCACTGGGTCCGGTTGGCGAGCACCTTCAGCGCTGTGGCCCGCGCCCATTCGCGCTCGCGCTCACAATGGAGTGTGTTCAAGTTCAAGTTGGTGTGTTCAGAGGGTGGGAATACTCTGCAAACTGTGGTGTAGTTCGATGAAAAACGAAACAGATGCGCTCTACCTGCACTGATATAACATGGAAGCTGAAATTAACCGTGAATACAGGCAGGGATTATGGCTTGTTCAATACGATGAAATCTTGAGATATTTGGCTTTCCACTGTATTCGGTTTTTCGGCGTTTTCCATGCAGTCCGTAAGTGTATTGAGCTTATAGTACTGGGGTAAACTTGTACCGTTGACATACATCGTATGCACTATACAAAACTGGCTCCGACCCGGGTCCCCCCTCACACTTCAACACCTACACGATGAATCTAATCACGAAAATCCAGTCACCAAATCGAGTGATAGAGCCTGGACCACACATATAAGGTCGGTGCAAGTGACGCATTCCTCTCAAGATCTGCGTGACTTACGTGAATCGTTTGTATATACTCCGCAACACTATATAGAACCCGCCCAAAAAGGTCCCTGAAGTGCGGACTCACTTGTACTGAACTCACCCCCGATTCGATCTGAGTGGGAAACCGATATCAGGCACATCGCTTGAGGTACATCATCCATTACAATGGCGTCGATCGAGTGGGTTCAATATCTTTCTGTGGGCGATTTGGTCTGGGGCCCCCACCCTCGCCACGAATTCCTTGCCTACCGAGTCATCGCGAAGAACGACAAGACATGCGAGCTGATGCCTTTGCCCGATATGCTGGCCCAACTGGATTCGGCCTATGCTGAGCCCCTAGTGAATGCTGCTAGCGCTGCCATGGCTGTTTCTTCAGCGAAGACGGGGCTTGGCGTGCGCGGGAGAAGCGGATCCACCATGGGCAGCCTGAGTTTCTTCCAGTCCACCCCCCTGCTCAAGCCCGAGGATGTGCATGGCAACTTGGACGCTTACGTTGTACGTGCCCCACTCGAGGAGGTGGGTGAAAACTGCATCTTAATTGATAACCAACTGAAAGCTCCTATCCCAGCAACGGGCTCAGAGACACCCAAGCAGCTTACCAAGCTGCAGTCCCTTGCCGACATGGTCAATTTGAATACGCTTGCCCCAGCCACCGTTCTCCATAACGTTCGCGCAAGATTCTTCGACCAGGCGATCTACACCCGAGTCAGTAGCATTCTCATCTCGGTGAATCCATACCGTGATCTAATGTTGTATACAGAGGAGGTCCTTAACAAGTACCGATACAAGTTACCTTACAACAACAAGTCAGCAAGCAAGGCGGCATCGATGACAGAGCATGACCCAACTGTTACAGGTGCTATTCCACTTGTGCATGTCCCGGTGCCGCCTGTTGAACGCGATGAGATCAAGGGCGAGAATCCGGAGGAGAATAAGCACTCGGGTGATCATGGCTCAGAGATCATTGCAGGAGATGATGGCCTACCTCCTCATATTTTCGCGCTGTGCCGCGATGCATACGCTGGTGTCGTTGCTGAGCATCGCTCTCAATCTGTTCTTATCTCAGGCGAGTCAGGTGCTGGTAAAAGTGAAGCCACCAAGCTTGTCCTTCGCTACGTCTGCACAGTGAGCAATTCGGGTGAGTCTATTCGTAGCAAACTGACCAGCGCGTCCCCTGTGCTAGAAATGTTTGGCAATGCGAAGACCGTCATGAATGACAACTCGTCTCGCTTCGGTAAATGGATTCAAATCGACGTTCACGTCGCGAACCGCCCCGGTCGTGCGGGTCCTTCTCCTTATTTGCCGGGCCAAGTCATCGGCGGCCGCATCGTGCAATATCTTCTGGAGGAGTCCCGTGTCGTTATGCATGCGCCTTCCGAGCGCAATTACCATATCTTCTATGCCCTTCTGAGGCCCGCCTCCTTTGCGCGACTGGCAGAACTAGAGAAATCGACTCAGCCGTCCACGATCCCAGACTCAGTACCTGAAGAATCACGCCGTGAGATCACGTCATCACAAACCTTCTCGCGCTATGCCAACATGTCACCTCTTGACTTTGCTTATTTAAATCCACGCAAACTGAAAGATCCAGCAGACGATATCGAGTCCCTATTGCCAACGCAGCAAGGTCGCCGCATCGAAAGCGGAGCAGCCGCAGCGCAAGCAATGGATGATGATGATTCGCATAACTTTGCAGATCTTCTGCATGCAATGGATGCGCTTGATTTCTCACCTCAGACGCAACGACAAGTTATGGATGCACTTCTGGGTATTCTTCATCTCGGTAATGTTCGGTTCTTCGAGTCGTCGAACGCTTCTTCTGGAGTAGTTACTGAGGATGATGAATCTGACAAAGATCCGGGAGCAGGTGCGCGTGGTAGCCGCTCTGGATCGGCACTTCGAGCTCTGTGCTCTCTCTTTGGTTTGGATATCAAGCTGCTCACGCGTTGCATGGTCGAGCGCAATATGGCGTCCGGTCGTGGTTCTGTACTTACCATCCGCTTGAATCCTGAGCAAGCCGCTGATGCCCGTGATGCACTTGCTAAGAACTTGTACTCCCGCCTCTTCGACTGGATTGTCTACCGCATTAACATGGCCATTCAGCAGTCAGAGGAATGTAAGCATGCTGCATCTAGCTTGATTCGTTCGATTAACTTCTTGGATATCTACGGTTTCGAAATCTTCGAGAACAACAGTCTCGAGCAACTTTTCATTAACTATGCCAACGAAAAACTCCAGCAACACTTCGTGCGCCGAGTATTCAAGATGGAACTTGACATCTACGAACGTAATGGTCTTTCTTTGAAGAACATTCCTTTCTTTGATAACCAGGCCTGTCTTGACTTGATCGAGCACGTGCCTCAGCGAGGTGCGCTCATGGCAAAGAGTGCAGGGCTGCCTCCAGGCCTGCTTTCACTTCTCAACGAAGAGATCAACGTTCCACGCGGTTCTGACTTGACTCTATTCGAAAAGGCAAGCAAACAATTTAACAACAACCACCCTCACTTTAGCGTGCCCCTCTCCAGTGGAGCTGATTCACTTAAGTTTACAATCCATCACTACGCTGCGCCAGTGACTTACGACATGGATGGCTTCCTCGCAAAGAACCGTCGACGTGTTCCTGACGATTTGATTGGCTTGATGAAAACCTGCGGCAACGAGGTCATTCGTCAACTTTACGACGAAGAACAAATCCAGAAGCAAGTCAAGCAGCAACAATCGGTCACGACCGAAGATGACACAGAGCCTGAGCCGAAGCCCGAAGAAAAGGCACCAGAGGCCAAGGCTCCTGAGCCAGTGCCCGCTGCTCCTGCCGCCAAGGTTTCCGGGCTAGCTGCACGATTCTTGAACGCAGCGGCACAAAATACTCCCACCGCAACGCCAGCACCAGCTCCCGTCGCTGCAACTCCTGCGAAGAAGATGGAGTCCTTGTGTATGCAGTTCCGTTCACAGCTCAATCGGCTTGTTGAGTCGATCGAGCGCACTGATACACATTTCGTTCGCTGCATTAAGCCAAACCTACGAAAGCGCGCAGGATTGTTTGACTCCCCAATGGTTCTGCGTCAATTGAGAACCTCGGGTGTCATGGATGCAATTAGGGTCCGCCAGGCAGCGTATCCCAACCGTGCTACAATTCCCGACTTCCTTCGTCGCTTTACGCAAGTCGTGATTCATGGACTTCCACAGAATGCGCCACTCCTTATCCCAGAGGGAATCACTTCATTTAAGCCGGGAATCTCTGTCGGCGAGGCGTTCAAGCAGGTCAAAGTTCACCTTCGAAAGAAGCCTGAAGCAGCTGCAGCAGGTAAGGTGGGTGCTGATGCACTTGCTCATCAGTTAACCCCAGAGATCCATGATCTCGCTCGAGCGGTTGCATGGCATATGCTTCAAACCCTGTGCCCTGTTAACGACCCCGAATTGATTGCCGCACAGCGCAAGATGACTCAGCCCCAAGGCTCTTCAGGTAAATCTAAGGGTGAGAATGAAGACAATCTTGAGATCTGGCAGGTCGGAAAAACTCACGCATTTTGGAGACCCATCACGGAGAATCGTCTCCAGGCGGCCGCTGAAAAGACTTTGGCTCAAGCAGCACTCAAAATTCAAGCACGCTATCGCGCTTGGAGGGTGAGAAAGGTTTTTGTTGAGCTCATCGCTGCACGCCGTTGTCTCACTGATACGTTGACGAAGATAGCCAAGCCGAGCGCAGCGGAGAATGATGCCTCCAATGATAAACTGACTGCAACTCTCGGTGCGGAACTTGCTTCTGAGGTTGCGACGCTCGCCTCCGCCCTCTCGGCTATATCGAACATTGCAGGTCACCCAACTCTGCCTCCGTTTACTACCCTAGCTGGTCCGTGGGTGCAATCACGAGCCTTGCGAGTTGCTGAAATCAACTCATTGCATGCAAGAATTATTCACCATTCACTGCGGCTCTTTGGTTCTGGCTTCAGTGCTGACGTGCGCAAGGCGGATGCATTACTCGCCAAGGCGGAAGCGGCTGCTAGAGAACTGTCCGCACAACTCGGGGATCTTGCAGCATTGATCAAAATACTGCAACAGCCTGTATCTGCATTGGCTCGCTCCCAACCCTTCGAGATTGCACCCTTCTTGAAGCAGTTGACTGCATGTCTTTCAACAGGCTTTGCCTCTTCCCTGTTTGCTAGCGAGGTTGGGCTAAGCCCTGTTGAAGATGCGGCAGGTTTGGCCTCCAAGCGCGCGACCCTCGGCATTGATAGTCCAGCCGCATCGTTTAACAAGCTCAAGCAAATGGCAACCTTCACCCTCAGCAGCGCTGACGCGCCTGTTTCCGATATTGTATTGTTATACAAGCTCGTAAATGAATTGGCCCCTGTTGCAACTGCGGTTTTACCTCAACTCGAGCAGTTGCCCTCGCTTGTAGCAGTTGGAGGACCCGAATATGCCGAGTCATGCCTTCTCGGAGCAGGTAACTTTAAGAGCCTTGCCATTGATGACGTGCGTTCTGACTTTTCAAATCTGAAAGCACTTGCCCAGCGAGTGGAGATTTCTGCGAGTCAATTGGAGTCGATTCTTTCAAGACTCGTTCCTGCATCAGCAGCCGCTAGCGTTTCTGCGCTTACACTGGCTGCACCAGCATTGGCGAGGGTTTCAAAGGTCGCTCAGCGCTTAGCTCCTTATCATATGGTTGCTGCGCAAGCACTCCAAGAGGCAGGACAACCTGGTGCTGACAAGATCATCACGGCTGCGGCAGCACAGAAAGTTATTGACATCGCAGCTACGATTGAGGGTCTAAGGATTCCACCTGCAACAGTTGCGACCTCCTGCCGCCCAGACATCGCCTTCTTCCGAGGAATGCTTGCTCGCGAGCGCGCAGGTGCAGTAATTGATGGTGCTGTCAGTGCGTCTACTGGAACAGTGCTACCAGTACTCTTGGCATTACTCAAGGGTGTTGATGGCGTTGCATCTGCTACCTCAGCACTACCAGGTCTGACTGAGGCTTCCCAAGCACTGCAACAAAAAATCGTACTTCTCTCAACGTCAACTCCGGCGGCCTCAAATGCCGATGAAGAAAAGGCAGTCGCTCAGGACATGGAAGTCCTAGCACAGCTGAACGGTGCCATTGCCGCCCCAACAACTGAGGACGCCGCACAGTTCGCTGGATGGATCACCTCCGGACTCGAGCCCGCAGTCCGTGCCCACCTAGAGCTCTTGACCACGATTCAGTCCTTCAAGGCACCCAGTACGACTGATGAGCTTCATCAGCAATTCCAAGCTCTCCTCGACAAACTTAACAAGGCTCTAACTGCGTATCAAGCCGCCAAGGAGCCGAATGCCGTCGCCCCGCATGACATCGCCTCCGCATATTCTACGCTCTCAAAGGCGGTCTTTAAAGCTTCGACGGCCACCAACGCAGCCTTTTCTGCCGTCTCAGCCGTGCTCATATGGCTCAATCAGGAGGAGCCACAAGTACTCGCAGGCACCAAGACGAGCTCCGTCACAGCATTTGGTCCTGCTGCCTTTGAGTCTGTGTCAGAGTCACCAGTAACACCCAAAGCCAAAGCTCTTGCAACCACCCTTCAGCAGGTAGCCCAGTCCTTTGCATCTTCAGATAGCTCTGTGCTCCCCATCCCATTTGCCGATGCTATTTCAAGGCTAGCTGAGTGCTTCAATGGTCTGATTCATGCACGCGAAGATCTCCGTCGAGCAATCACCACTTCAAAGTCCTCGTGCTCTGGTGCAAGGGCATCGCCGGAAGTCTCATTCTCCTCGAGCCGTTTGGCACTTGTGACTGAGATTCATGCTCTTTCCGCCCTGAAGGTCAACATGGATCAAGCTCGCCGCGCAAGTGCGCGTGCTGTCTTAGCACTCAAGCACTTCGTGGATCGCTTCCTTTCGGTACGAACAGCATTGTTCCAACTTGGCAGTGGTTGGTCGTCGACTGCGCCACCGAATTACAATGATATCGCAGAGGATGTGGCATCTGCTGCTTCGGTGAATGTGGGGGACCTCGAAAAAGCCGCCGGTAATGTTGCGATTGGAGATGTTGGCAGCGCCTTGGACATCGACGGTGATGTTGTGCTGGCCATCAAGCTGATTAGGCTTCACCAGACCCATATTAGGCTCATTGCTGCGTCAGTCGAGTTTGTCGATGCGATTCTCAATCAAACGTTGGTAGTCAAGCCAGGGACGACTGCTCTCTCGGTTTCGGACGCCCTGAGCAGCATGGTCTGCGTTACTGCAACCAATTCAGAGCAAAGCTGGCTTAACGAAGATGACGCCTATGATCTGTATATCGCGAGTCTTCCAGGGTTTTTTATCAGACCAGATGCGAGCGAACTCGTATCGTCTGCTTGCGACGCAGGCAGGTTGCTCGAAGAGGGCAAAACTTCGGCTTCTGCCAAAGACCTGCCACGTGGTATTTATTCATCCTCACAGAGCTATTTGAACGCTATCACAACTCGATATGCATCGGTGAGTCCCGGTTCATCGCTGGATGCAAGTGCGGTGTCGAAACTTCTTACTGACATCTTCAACGACACTGCCTTATGTGCCCAGATGTATGAACGAGAGGTCACCTTAGCCTCGGGCATAGCGACCAATGATCTTTGTGTAGCACCAGCTGCTGAAAAGAAGTTCATCCAGGCAGAGATGAAGGTCCATGAAGCTGTCGCGGTGGCAAACGCGCTGGCTGACATCGACGCTTCCAACATCTTTGCCCTCGAACTGGACGCGAGTGCGATGGCAGACGACTCAGAGGCAAAAGGTGAGACGATGGGTACAAACTCTCGCAAGCTCGTTCCGCCTGCAACCGCAGCGAAGTGGGCACAGCGATATGCTACAAAGGGCAGCAGTTCTCTAGCATTCCTGCTATCAAATGCACAAACGAACCCCACGGCACTTGGCAATCAGAAGGCTGGTGACGTGGAGGCTCAGTGGGCACGTACGATCATGTTCGCCGCAGGAGCTGGAGCCACTCTTACTCATGCGCTGCTTTCTCGTGTCGCCTCGGCTCGTATTAAGTCGAAACTGGTACGTGAGCATATTGTACGCACTACATGCCGCGCCGTCTCAAGTGCTACTCTCAATGTGCCACCTCCTCTTCCAGCGCCCGCGATAACACCCGCCGATCAACCAGCAAAGGCTGGTGGCAGCGCTCTCTCTGCCTTATCAGCACTCAAGGCAACCTTGGCTGCGCGTCGTGGTGGAGGTGCGGCCCATGCAGGAGCCCCCGCTCCTGCTGTCGAGCCCTCACCTGCGACCGCTCCAGCTTCTGCACCTGCCCCGGCGCAAGAGTCAGCGCGACCTCTCGCGAGTGGTGTGACCGCACTTCGTATTTCCCGCAACCGCGGCGCTGTTTCCGCGACCGATGCCGCCGCGGCCGCCGCGGCTACTGCTGCCGCGACCAATGCTAGTGCTGTTCCAGCTCAAGCTCCAACAACCCGTGCTGAGCTTGAGAAGGAAGTGAGCACATTAGAGGCCGAGGCCGCACGTATCCAAGCTTTGATTGCACAGGCCAACCGTAGCCGAGAGCAGCGTTAAGTTTCAGTGAGTTGAGCTGATTGGCGTCAATCTATTTTACTCTTCGTTGCCATTACGAAACTTATGCAGTTCATATTCATCGTATGCCTTACATCCTTGGTTCGATCCCTAAGATTTATTCACAATGACTCTGATCTTCCTCCAATACACGACCTGCCGATCTGTTAAGACTCTACTCCCCGCTTAACCATCTCCCTCTCCCTGCCTGGCCGTCACACCTCATCTTCACTTAAAAAGAAGTTTTCGACGTCCGACCTGATTTGTAGCGAGTACGATTTGTGTAGAGGAACGGTGTACCTTGCCATGAAAACGTGACAACCGTATTGTAAATAGTCCGAACACACCGGACGTGTCAAAATAGCCAGCAAGCTGTGCATGGAAACCTTGTATTAGTGACTTTTCCATCATTCAGAGATAATGCTCATGTTTCTCATTCGTCTTGAGAAAGATTCTAAGACATCCGATTGGAATTAAGCGTTGAGATGAGTCATTCGAGTTGTATATGGGATCCTATATTATATATCTATTATATATTCCCCGCGTCAATGTACTTCCTGCTCAGCATCGTGTCTGCTTAACTTCTAAATCTAGGACCTCGACGCATTGCTTCGGTTTTGCCACACTCTAGACACGCTTCGAGCAGTTTAGTCCTCCATTTAGCTGTAGCTATCAGGTGAACACCGGCGTGGACTCCTGAATCGGCACGGATAGCACAAGAACTTCTCTTTCTCTGAGTTTCTTGCCTCATCGCTGAGAAACCTCAGCACGCGAGAACCTACCGGTAGCGAGCCTCCCAAGAGGCAGCGCGCGGTACCTCGAGGTGCTGGGTGCAAGAAGAACCTCGGGCTTCACCGAGGCTGTGCACACTATGGAAATCTCCAACTCTGACGCTGCTGGTACATCCCGCGGCTCGAATGCTGACTTTACCAGTGGCGAAGATGGACAGGCGCAACCTAGGCACCCTCGTGCTGGTAACCTCACTGTTCAAACAGGTCGTCGGCGTTCCATGACGATCGGGGTATCGCACATTGAGCATAATTCGCCCGACGGAGGATTGGAGCTGGAATCTAAAACCCTAAGTGGTTCTGAGTCGGTCTCTGCGTTAGTAATTGATCACGGAGGTGCAGAAGAACACGCAAATTACAACACCTCAATAGCAAAAATAGGCCAGTCGCATTCGCAGATGTATACCTGGTCCAACGCCTCTCTTCGGGAAGAAAGCGAACAATCCTTACAACGACGGCGTAGAGGACGGTTTGAATCCAACGATGATACGAGCTTGCATTCTACTTCGATGGACGCTGAGACGGCCCTGTCAGATCTTCGCAGATCATCGGACTCGCACAACGACACAAGCGCGACCTCGGTACATAAGCCGCCGCAGTTAAACATCAACATCACTCAAATCCCCAACAAAGTCCCTCATCCACAGGTGGTGAACCCTCACCCGGGTCAGCCGCCCCTTTTTCCGAACCCTGGTGCTATATACGTGCCACAACTGGGAGTGCTTCCACCAGGCGCCATTCCGTTAGCTGTGCACATGGCTTGCCCAACTGCAAGTGGCGTTTCTCCAAGTAGATATGTTGGGCCTCAAGTTCAGATCTCGGGCAGTGGTATGGTCTCGGATTCGCATGTTCGCGATGATGCCAATCCTGATAGTGCTGCTCCTGCTCAACCAGTCTGGTCGAGAGAGGATCCCTCGCCTGGAAATGGTGTGTTTGGCGCTCAAAAAACAGAGGACACTTCGACTGAGCTTTCTCAAGACCTTGATTCCTCCAACCAATCATTCGGCTTACACTCGAATACCGACTACGGCCCAGGTCGTGTAGGGGTTCTCAAGAGGCGAAAAAGCGAGGTTTGGAGTTCCATCGATGCTATTTGGTTCCAGATGCAGCGGCGATTGGGTGCTCTAATTAGCTGGACGGAAGGGAGCCGATCTGAGGTGAGCAGATTCGTCGCATCATTCCTGATTACCATTCTCACCTTAATGTTTGTTGTAATCGTCAACATTATCGCACACATGCGGTATCCTCGATCTTCTCCTCCGCTTCCGGACTTGCTTCATGATCTTTTGCCTGACTTTAGCACGAAAGAATGGATTCATCTTCCAGACTACATTATGATCCTCCACACGATTCTTTTCCTTTACGCGGTTGCATGCCATAAGCGTAAGCTGCTTGTTATGCGACGTACATTCGTGATTTATTCTCTTATCATGATGGTTCGTGCGATCTGTATCTTGTCCACATCGTTACCCGAGCCCTGTCTTCATTGCCGGCCGGAATGCAAGGTCTATACACCAAAGGGAATCATCGACCATCTCTACAATGTGTTCACAGGAGTTTTCCCGTTCACCACCTCTTGTGGTGACTACATGTTTAGTGGGCACACGGTATACATGGTGCTTTGCTCGTTAATTTATTCAAACTATGGACCTAAGCCTTCACAATCCTCAAGCGAGTCGAAAGGGTCGAAAGCGGGCTCTGCAAGGCAGCAGCTCGCAGCTGCTCGTGGTACCATGATTTCCGGAGGTTCCGCAGACGCGTTTTCAGGGGTCAGCGACAACGAATCACTTGAACGATATGTTTTAAGCCCTGAATCATCGCCCTTTCCACCTATTATCCGTAGGTTGCTGAGCTCCGGCGTCGTATGTTCGCAGTGGTGGAGGTACCTCCGAGCTCTCAGGAACTGGTGGTTAGCAAGGTGGCTCATGCCCAGGCTTCACTGGGTGATGACATATGTTGGCTTGTTATCGATTGTAGTGACACGTCTTCACTATACCATTGATGTCTCCATCGCACTCATCATCACCGTCGCGTTCTGGGAATTTTATCACGCGCAGACAGAGCGTCAAATCCTTCGCCAGAGACAACGGCTTCAAACCAGCCTCAAACAGCAACACGATGAGCCGCACAGGTGCGAACACTGCGGTAGGGCACAGACCAAGCCCACCCGTGAGTCGAGCCGTACGGAACAGCGTTCCCTCAACAGTCACACTAATCAGACTGCCTATGCTAATGACAAGAGAGGTAGCAGTGCTCAGATGTACACCACGTCATCATCTTCATCGTCCGATTACGAATTTGACTCAGATCTGGAAGACTACGCGCCAGGTGCAAATGGGCGCCCGCCTCGCCAGGGGTTCTCGACCAAGTCCGCGGACGGGGAGATGAAGCGGTCGACCTATCGTACTCTAGCAGGAGAACCGCCCTTTGCTGAGCCAGATACAAACGAGGAGAGTCCACCTCAGCAACTCTCAAGCGTGGCAAGGCATGCATCGCTCCCTTCGCCATTTGCACACATGCCGTCAGATATGGAGGCGCAACTCCATGCCCAACCACAGTCTGTGCAATCTGTGCAATCTGTGCAGTCTGTGCAACCTGCAGTGGCTTATCTATACTTTGCTTTCCCAGTAGTGAATGAAAGTACCGCGTCAGCACCATTTGTCTCTGGCGTCGAGGAGCCAGACCTTGCATCCGCGGAAGGCGAAGTCAAAGCTTCAGCGTCACAAGCATCGAGACTACCATCCTATGTCGAGTACAGTCTTCGCTCTCGGTTGAACCCAGGACCACCGTCTCCAGAAGCCGAACCCAAGAAAGCAGAAATTAAACAAGAAAAAGCGTGCGCTACAGTGAATCATGACAGTGCACACATTCCTCATACTACTATCGCAGGTACTGCCGCTGGCGCCGCTGCTGCCACCCATCATCCAGCGCCTACCTATCGCATCGCCGCCATCCCCATCCGGCTCGAGTCCGCACCTGTTTGTCACCAAGCACACCAGTCCACTGAGGCGGACTACATCAACGAGACCGCATCGGATGCAGGAAGCCTTGCTTATTCAAATTACACCTACTTCCGTCGCTTTGCAATGGCAAGTCGTGCGGCCTATGATAGTGAATTGGCACATTATGAGCCTCCGCCACATTCACTATTTGGCTTGCTTGACTTCAGCTTAGAGGCCCTGCTTGAGCCGGCTTCACCCACGGTTTCGAACACGCCCCACCGACCCAGAAACAGCTCTCACATCATTCGTACATAGGTCCTCAACCTGCAGTTCAGCACCTTGACCATGCTGCATTAGCTCGTTTACGTTCGTTTCCTGAAATGTTCCACTAGTTACTAGTTTTGATATACACATACAGTACTCACACACTAAATCGGTTCTGCGCATAAGTGCACCTCAGGTCCAACTTCTCTGTTATGACTGCATTGTCTTGCTCCGGTCTTTTTAAGCTTTTTCAGGTTTATTTCCCTATGATAGCAGCAACGAGAAGGGGACGCAGGGCGGGACAAATATGTGAGAATACAGTCATACAGTGAACGACACATTCGTGGAACGAACGAAGATCAAACCAACAAACAGCGAGCCTGTATCGGCAGTACAGCGGTCGGAGAGGAACTTACCATTAGAATCCTGTGAATGCCACAACGCTATCTTATACCTGCTCCTTATTTCTTGGAAGCAGCAGCGGCAGCCTGAGCAGCGAGGAACTTCTCAGAGCCGACGAAGGTGGTGAGGTCCTTCATGAGACCGTGCTGAGCAGCGAGACTAGAAGTGAAGGGTCGAGGAAAGTATAGAAAAGTCGGTCAGTTGCTCTTCGGGAGTGCATTCGCATCATGTAAAAGTCAGTGGCTCTAAGACCGACATGGACACAGCGTTGCGTGCTCCTATAGCGGAATTAGATTCCTGAGTTATGCAGAGGGGACACAAGCTCTCACGGTTGATTCGGAGATGGACTCCTAGTCACTAGTGCCTGAGTGGATCCTACCCGGTTCGCTTTGTACCGCATAACGAGGTGTCTTGGCATGGAACTCGCAGCATTAGCTTGTGTACACGCGGCGCGTCACTGGACTGCGCATTCTACTTCATTCAAGATGGATAACATACCGGTTGAGGACAGCATCAGCGTGGCCACGGCGGCGGACGTAGCCGGAGAAGACAACAGTGTGGTAAGAACCGGTGTAGACACCAGCGCTGTTGAGCTTAGCAATGTTGAACTGGACGGAAGCGTGGTCCTTAGCACCGACAACGCGGTTGGTAGCGTGGCACTTGCGGGGAATGTACTCCCGGGTTGCGGACATGGGATAACCTCTGTTGAGCGTGTGAGATTTGTGTAGAGTTTTGACGAAGATGAGTACACCGCCAGGGTCAATGGAGGCATAGATAACAACTGCGTATAGAGCTCTATCACGCAACGTGGGCATATGGCCTGTCTCCCAAATGGTTGACACGAGATGTACGTTCTTGGAGCGGAACAAGCTCAGCTTTTGAACCATGTGGACAACTTGGCGTGTTCCTGCGTACTACACGGTGCGTATTGATGCATATACCCGTGTGATATTGACACTTCCTAAGGTTAGCTATCCACTCCTAGCATTAATATTATACCGACACAAGCAGCATCCCACAAACGCGGGCGATATGTCACTTGACGCGGCGTAAGGCAAAGGTTCCAACCAGGTTCCAAATGGGGCCGGGCCAGGTTCCAAAATTTGGAACCAAGTTCCAAACCGACGGCCAAAGTTCCAAACCGGGGGTCGGTCCGGTCTTAGGGGTGCTGGAATGAACTCGGGGGTGCTAGAATACCCAAGCCAGTATCCGGGCCAGGACGGATGCAGCCAATCAGAGCACAAGATTGATATAAAAAGTAAACTGAATCACTGGATTGTGAGTGGATAGGTTTTGTTAAAACCTAATATATTGGAAGATCGTTGTGGTGTGGTTGATAATACACGTGATTTATATCAATACGTGCGCGACTTTGTCCAAGATTTCAATGCAGACTCTCCTCGCTACGCAAGCATGAGTTTCAAATATGAGGATATGGACTATGCATTCGCTGCACTACTGGGGTTGCGCTTGCATACCCGATATCGGTCTCTGGGTACATTGAGCTAATTCTCGTGGTCGAGTAGATGGATAGATGTACAACACGAGCTCGAAGATTGCTGGTGCTAGTCTCATGCTTTCAATTGCATCGCACTCACTCACTCTTAACGCGGTGTTCCTGCTGCCCCTTTGACTGCGGATCTCTTCCCTGGTTTCATCATGAATACGGTATCGACTCAACTTGTTAACAGTCGTTGTGTCTGTGTATCTACCCGTTTCCAATTCGCCGATCGAGACGTAAGAAGAACCTATCGATCATTCGTCGTGTCGTTGGATTGGCCTGACTTGGAACGGAACAGGAACAGGACGGAACGGTCGGGATAAGATCAGATTGAAGAAGATTGATTCGACCTGCACCTTTAGATAACTGCACACTAGGCGAATTAGGCGTGAGTTTCGATATCTTAAGTTGTCGGCGAGAAAGACCCTGGAGTACATGAGCCAAGACGGACAGTCTGTAGATTTTACTTCGAACCCACCAACACAGCAGCCCAACCTGATCTTCGTTGAGGACAGCACTGATAACCCTACAGCTACGAATTCTGCCACACAAGCCCAGAACGTCCCCACCAACAATCACTCAAACATGTCTGATCTTATCATTGATCCCGCGACGGCGGCACTTGAAGCTGCAACTGCCTCAGACCAGAACAGATCTGAGTCGCAGGACGACGACTACTACGTCGATGAGAGCAAGCACGACGACGAACACGACCAAGGCGGCGAAAAGGAAGGTCAGGATAGAGAGGAAACTGAGAATGCTGAGCCTGCAGAACAAGAGAACAAAGGAGGAGAGGGCGATGACAACGGAAAGCGCAAGCTCAAGGTCGAAACTGCGAGCCAGCTACGAGCTAAGCAAGCGCGTGCGTCAGTGCCTTACAAGCCACCTAAGTTCCTGGGTGAAGCCGAGCAGTGGAAACTCTTCGTGAACAATTTGTCATGGTCCGCGACTGAGCAGGATCTTACTGAAACCTTCGGCAAGTATGGACCTGTGATTGATATCTTTATTCCTTACAAGAAGGGTAGACCTGCGGGTTTCGGCTTTGTCACTCTAGAAACTCGTGAACAGGCTGAGGCTGCAATGAACGCTCTTCAGGGCCTTAACTTGGGAGGACGTGAGCTCGTGATCAGTTTTGTTCGTACTCCTCGTGATGCTGAAACCTTCGAGAAGCTGACAACGTCTGGCTCATCATCACGTGGCAGTGGCCGTGGTGGTAGTGCCGCTCGTGGCCGTAGCGCTTCCCGAAGCGGCGCAGGGCGTGGACGTGGTGGACGTGGTGGCACTAATGGCTCATCTTACGACCGCGATGATGCTGCGCGCGAACCTCGTGACCGCGATTCTCGCGATAGCTACCGTGGTGGCTACCATGGTCGAGACTACCGTGACGATCGTGATCGTGACTACAGGGACTATCGCGACTATGATCGTGATTATCGCGACCGCGACCGCGACCGCGACCGCGACCGTGACCGCGACTACCGTGACCGTGATTATGATGCTCCTCGAGGCCGTGACCGCTATCCCCCTCCTCGTGACTACGACCGCGATCGCGACTATCGTGACCGTGACTATGATGCACCTCGAGGCCGTGACCGCAGCCCTTCACCCCCGCGTGATCGTTATGAGCGCTATCCTCCACGACGTCCCTCGAGATCTCGTTCACGCTCACGCTCACGCTCACGTTCACGCTCGCGCTCACCTGGCTATCACCGTTACCACCGCGACAACCCGCCGCCACGCTACCGCGATGACTACGATCGATATCCCCGTTACGAAGATCGCGACCGCTTTGCAGATCGCGATCGCTACGGAGCAGAGCGTGATCGCTACCCTGAAGGCCGTGGTCCTGGCTATAGTCCAGTTGATGCACCCGCACCTGTCCGTGGTGACGATCGAGCTCCTCCACCACCGCCACCTCGCGGACGCAGCCGTTCTCGTTCTCCGGTGCGATATGACACGAGTCGACCACGATACTAAGAAATTACGGGCGGAGTTCAAAGTTAAGGATCTTTTTTACTTTATTTCGTATCTTCCTACATTATCCTTGCAGCCGCAGTTACAGGCACCTAGTTGTTTCGTGCTCAGGGAGGACACGGACCGGTTTCTCGGCCTGATCGAGCCAGCAAGCTTTGCTTCTGGTTGTTGTCCATCGCAAATAAACCGGCAGTTAGGCTATACTCCCCCTCAAGGTTATGTGGTATGGCAGAGTTTTGGGTCTGCTTGCACTCAGCTCGCAGTGAACGCCACGAAATCCAAATCTTAGGTCCGAGTCGAAGCAATATCTTCTTTTCCAGCCAAAAGATATTGCGTAGTTCTAGGCCCCACCGCGAGCAGCCAAGCGTTTTGTACAGCTCATACCGATTGGTACAATTTAATTCCAATATTATTATTCTGGCTCGCTAAACGTAGCACATCTACTTGAGCGGAATGTCGAGTCGCACTCGAGCAAGCAGTCGAAGTCGCAAGGCTATAGGCCCAACTGAGAGCGAAGGCACCGACAGCGGTGAGGTGATGGTCATAACACGGCTAGCACGCCGACGCGGTGCATATGCACGCCAACCGGCTTATGATTCGGATCCTACTCATGGATTTCTAGCCCAGAGCCTAAGCCAGCAGACACTCGAGGTAGAGCCCACCGGTCGCTCATTTACCACCGTAGAGGCGGATCTCAAGGGGAAACTAGAGTTCGCCATGAACGCAACGCCTGAGACCCCAGCGACCCATTTACCCGCGCCCGCAGCACTCCGTAGTCCTAAGCCTGTGCTCCTGGCGAGGGACCCAGAAACCGGAGCCAGACTCGTTTATCTTTCAGCCAAGATCATGTCGTTACAGTCTGTCAATAATGTTGACCAGTGCTTTGGTGTTGACTTGATTTTGATAGCCCGCTGGATTGAACCTCAGCTCATCGGTGCAGAGCCTGCTCAGGTGGAATGGGACTCAGTCTGGCAACCTAGGCTGAACATCAAGAACGCACTTGAAGTTAATGTGCTGGAGGATACTCGAGGCCGCAGGTTGCAGAATCCAAGCATCGGTCTCGTAATGGAAACCCGCCGAGTCCGTAGCACAATCTCCGCCCACCTGAGCCTCGAACGCTTCCCGCTAGATAGTCAGAACCTGACGGTTATTGTATCGGTTCCAACTGCAGCGAGTGAGTGTCGTCTCGTAGACGAGTCGGTTAAGATGGAGTCGTGTCAGCTACATGAATGGGAAATTCACAAACCCACATTTAAGGTATGCGTTACCGATCCCAATGCTTCGACCTCGGGGCGAAGCTATCCAGAGCTTCACATCATTATGCCTGTCACACGCCGATATCAGTATTATCTCTGGAGCATCGCCTTTGTCGCATGCATGATCACTACACTAGGGCTATTGCCCTTCGCTCTCCCCGCGTCTGACATTGGAGGAAGGCTTTCAATATCGCTTACACTGCTGCTGACGGCTGTGACCTTCACCTTTGTTGTTGCCGACTCTTTGCCCAAGGTTGCCTACCTCACGCTACTCGACAAATATGTGATCTTCAATTTCATGTGCCTATACTTTGTCGCTGTCGAGAACGGCGTTGTAGGCAACTTAGCTGATGAGATTCGTGATGTTATCGATCAATATGCTATGTACGTCGTGTCGGCTTCCTGGGTGTTGATGCATCTATTCATGCTGACAACATTTAGGCTGCGGAGTGCTCAGACAATTGCCCTTCGACAGCACCCAGGAGGACGTCTACCCGAGAGCCTGGGATACCGACCTCTCGAGACTCCCTAAACTGATGACGAAGCAGTCTGTTTACAATCGCTTAGGCTTAGTGTCATATAACAGTGTAAGTTTTAACGTCAATTGTTTACAATGTATTCATCACTTAAATCGAGCGGGACCTTGGCTGACTCTAAATACAACGAGGGAACGGCTATCTGAACAGGCTTGATAGGAGCCTCAACAACACGTACTGTACTCCCTCAGAAGGACTGAGAAGGTAGGCACAGCCTAAACATGAAGGCTGTCTGAGCGTATGGGCCTATGCGCCTAACTTGATTCCTAGTCGTCCTCACCGACTTCAACGTCCAAAACAAGCGACACATCTTCACCCGTAAAGACCTCATCCCAAAGAGAAGAGGATCCAGCATGGCGAAGAGCGAGTTTGATGACGGTTTCTGCATCATCATCCTCCACCTGTTCAGACTCCTCTTCTTCAGGATCGGCAGCTTTCTGTGCTTTCGCCTTCTTTGCCTTGATGACAGCTTCGATTGCCATGTTGAAAGCAGCCACCGAGATCTCGGCGTACGCTACGGCTCGCTCTGAAGGATAACCAAATGTGAGCACGAACAGATAGTTCGTACATGCCAAATACAAATTTGCGGGCGTCTGCTTGGGTAATGATGGGTTTTTGCTGCATCGCTCGCGCCACTCAAATTCAGCAGCCTCCTTTGCTTTCTTAACCACCCCATGTGGTAGCACAGTGGTTAGGCTGGGCAAATAAATTGGATTGACGACGTCGACATCGGCAAGACCACCCTCATGAGACTTATCCTCTGCGTGGCTGTCGGTGTTTCCTGAAGCAGCGGCCAACGCTGCCTGTGCCTGCTCTCGTGCACGCTTGGCCTCTGGGTCCTCATCCTCTGCTGGTTGGTCGCTGTTCGATGCACCGGGGACCGGGATGGGAATCTTGGGAATCTTAGGGACGGATAAGCCAATCTCGGGACAGTGGGACTCGTGGTAATCACCTAAAGGATAGAAGTACTTGGAATACGGCACTGTGAGGTACACTGCCACTGAGGGGACTAGACTGAGTCGACTAGATTTAAACCCGATTGGGTGCAGGTTGCGTGCGCTCATGCTGAAATAACGAGGCTTGGGTGCGAACGGATCTGTCGTCGGCTTTCTATCAGCGTTGTCAAAGAGGGGAATCGTTGGGAGGGAAATGGAGTTGAGTGCACCCAGGCCAAAACCAAATCCGCCCTTACCCTCTTTGCTGTCCTTGTTTGCCTCGCTGGCCTCGATTGTCTGAGCACCACCTGTTTGTAGACTATTGTCAGTATCAGTCTTGGCACTGCTCTGTACCTTGTCAGTTTGTGCTGAGCTTTCTGTTTGAGTCTGCGTCTCTGCCTCTGCTTGCCCTGCCTCCTTAGCCTTGTCTGCCTCGGGCTGGCTCTTCTCTACTGACTTATCGGCGTCTGCGGAAGGTGCGTCAGTGCTCTTCTGAGGAAGCTCAGGTACCTCGTCGGCGCGCATTACGGGCGGCTGGCTCGTGGGCACGAACTCCGTCAGCAGCTGGCAGTTAGCAAACTTCATGGGAGGCAGGGTAACGACTTCCTCGTACCACTTGCCCACGTCTTTGTCATGGGCGGGTGTGGTTTGGTTACCGCTGAAGCGGTAGAACTTGCGCTTCAGCTTCAATGGTGGTGCATCCACATTCATCTGCATGTGCTCAGAGGCTCCGAAGAACGTGCTGAAGGTGCACGTCCGGTCGTCGTATCTACACAAGGTTGAGGATGAGAAGAACATACGTCACACGCGAGATAAGTATGCTGCGGTGGGGTGTCGCACCTCACTATTGACACCAATGGGTGCATGCACAAGCAATAAAGGACACCTACCCGGCCTCGGTCGAGTTGCTACCGCCCATGATGAGGATGCTCTCCTAGAGAAGTTTGAGTGAGATGGGTTTTGTGGACGTGTCGAAGGAGTTCAGCCAGGTTTCGGGGGCAATCGTCACTGTAACATAGTATTGCAAAGCGGGATATATCGAATGCAGTAGTTTTCGATCTGATTGCACATAGCCATGGTGGTCTATCAGCGCATGTAAAAATGAATCCATGTTGATTGTCTCTAATAGTCATATTATGTGTTGGGCAGGATCGGGAAGATATGTTGTGCATCTTCAGTAAGGTCTCAATTGAGTGACCTAACGAAACCCATCTACACGCATTTCTAGACGCGTCACACCCTTCCTTCCCCGTGATGGAGCTCCTGACACTCGACCCTCGCATTCGCGATTGGGTCTTGCTGCCGATCTTCATCGTGATGTTCCTGCAGGGTCTGCTGCGGCACTACCTCGCTGTAGCCACGTCCGACCCCACGCCACCCACGCTGAGCCAAGTCGTCCACACCCAGGTATTGAAGCGCTCTGCAAGGTTGCGTGAAAACGGTACCTTCATCTCACCCGAGTCGTTTTCCCTTCGACGTCACAACTTGTTAACCAGCCCGCTGGCACTGGGGGGCACGGCCGAAGAACGTAAGAAGAGGCATGAACGGCTCAATGAGAATTCACCTCCGGGCGACCCATTGGCAATGATGGGGATGATGAAGCAAACAATGTTCTCCATGCTACCCCAGCTCCTCCAGTTTGCATGGGTGAGCTACTTCTTCTCGGGCTTCGTAGCTGCCAAGTTGCCATTCCCCTTAACAGAGCGTCTCAAATCGATGATTCAACGCGGTGTCCCCCTCAAGGCGTTGGATAGCGCTTACGTTAGCTCTACATCCTGGTACGTCCTCATGCTAATGGGCTTTAGCGGTGTGTACCAGGTGGTGCTAGGAAGCACTGACAACGTACAGAGCCAAGAGCAATTGATGCTGGCCGGCGCCATGGGCGGCACATCGCCATTTGGTACTCCCACAGTGGACTATGAAAAGGTGTACCAAGCCGAGCGCGACGAATTGCACATGACCAAACACGAGAATTACCTCGCTGAGTCAGAAATGAGTTTGCTTCGCTAAGGACATGTGGCCAAAAGAGCCCGAAGGTGGGCTCACATATCGGCCTCAAACTGAAGGAGTTACAGTGCAATACAACACGAGTTATATGTAGCACATCGTTTGGACGACTCACTTTGTGAGGAGCCGCGTCAGGAAAGGTACGCGACAGTTTTGTATTAAGAATCAAGCAAGAGAAGCAAGTATGGTACATGTGTTTCTTGATAATGCTTAGACATACCAGGCAACGAACAGTGTTATGGACAACCCTTAAGTGAAACTGATGCAGAACCTAAAGTGTCAACTTGACTTTTGATTGTTGGGTCGTACTTTGATCGTAGTAATGTAGAGCTCCGCTCCTGCCACATTACTGTTTGCTAAACAGTGGTCGCTTGACGTTGCATAGATGTAGTTCTACGGTCAGTGTATCCAACAAACTCGCGGAGACTGGTTCGTCCGGTGCTAGGAGGGTTTAGGAATGCCAAAAAGGGAGCCATCTTCATGCCTCTTAGTCTAGAGAGTTTTGACTCTCTTCGTTAGTGGTGTCACATGTCTTGGCCGAAGGTCCGTGAAGTAACGATGTGTGAGCGCTTGCCTGACGGTGACCCGTTCTGTGCTTTTCGGCGCTATCATCTTTGCAATCAGATCAGTCAAATCATCGTCTATCAATACGGCCTGTTGGTAACCGAACATCTCACACAGACAGTGAAAGATAGTTGCTCCAAGGGAATAGATGTCTGCAGGTCGTGGGTCGACCCCTTCTTCTGAAATTACCTCTGGTGCGCAATAGCCAAATGTACCTTTACGGTTTTCAGTGATCTTCACTTGAAAATGCGACAAGTCCGGAAGTAGCCCCCATGAATCACTTCCCTCTCTGTTCAAAGACTCCAACCACCTGTTCCAAACGTCCGTAACGCGCTGTTGATGTTCATGCAACTGGGACATCTCCTCCCAATCGTTTCTCAGAACATATTCCCATGCCTGCCTTACCGCTTCGTTGCGACCCGAAAGGGCCTTCGCGAACTCGAAACGAGCATCATTCGAGTACCTGGCTGTATCTGTATCCGAGTTCAGCAAAAGCATAGGATAAGTAGAACCGTAGTCCCCAAGTCTCGCGCGCTTTCTTCCGGATTCATCTTCATAAAGGAAGATGTTGTCGGGTTTAATATCGCGATGGGCAAAAAGATGAGCGTTGTGCATGACATCTAGATGCACTAGTATGTCATAGATGATACCTCGAAAAGTTTGGTGGACCCACTCCTTTTTTCGTTCCTGCTCATCTACGTTGTTTGATGAATTCCTCGCCTTACGTGCAACTGAGAAGATCTCATAACTCAACGTACATGCCTGCCTTGGCAGGACGATACGCACGTACGTACGATATTCAGCGGTTTTGGAATCCTCGGGCACGGAGAGCAGGTAAGACGTGTCAATAGGCATAAGGAACCGATTCGTATCCAGTGCGAATTGAGGTCCCTTTTCGTGAAGCACGATGATGACACGGTTAATGAGGAGTTCCCACAGAGGATTGTCGCTTGTGATTTCATCTTTGCTCTCATTCTTCCCTTGAACATCCAGCTTCACTAACACGTCCTTTTGCTTCCGCACTATTTCTCGGCCATCGCGCCTCGCACACCGAATGTCCGTAGAGTTGTTTCCACCGGGAGAGCCTAAGTAGAGTTTAGCTTGCCACATCGAAATCCACACCAGTTTCCGACATGCTGATACCATATTTTTGAGGAATGGTCGCTCCGTCGGTTGCAAGTAAAGATCCTTCTGCTTCCTCAGAATTGTGGGAATTAATCGGCGGAATAGTGCCGCCACTGCCACTGCACATGCGTCGAACTCCTGGTCAGGCGTCGCACGCACGTACTCGACGAAGTCCTGCTCTTGGAAAAAGCGGGGCAAGTGACGCTTTGCGGTTTCAGCGAGGTGCCCTAGATAACTAATGCATTGTTGCAGGTGCTCCTCAACGAAGGCCTTCAACTTTTCATCGAGGTCCATTTGCGCGAGGATGTTCACGAGGCGACGCATAAATGCGACAAGAAGAACATGCCGGTACGGATGCTCACTATTAAGACATTCCTCCAGCCTGTGATACCGCGCCCCCACTTCGCTAGCCACTTCGCTAGGCAGCACGGGAAGTTCATGTGATAGTAGTGCCCGATCCGCCTCGGGTATGCTTGGTTCACAAGCTTCTCTCAAGGGACCATACATCTCGTCACAAAGAAACTCCAGACTCCACGTTATCATTCGGACATCCGCACTTTCACATTCCCGGTCGAGTATTTTCCCCTGCATTAGACCGAGTTTGGCTTCAACAGCAGTTTGATCAGACTCCGCTGAATCGATCAGTGCGTCCACTGATGGTACGGACTCCGTAAGCGAGAGCGGGGGCTGCAAGGCATGGCGAGTGGCGGGGTCTGCACGCAGAAGCAGACATAAGCGAGCGTACCAATACGCAACTGCGATGAGCTCATAAGACTCCCCGGCTGCGCGTGACATGCTCGCTAAATGCAGCTTGTGAAGCGCAGTTCCCACGAAGGTATATCGCTCTAAATCTTCATGCTCCTGTTCCAGCATGAAGTCTTGGAGATGGTAGCAAAGCTGCGCTAGATAGCCCAGGAGCTCTACGCAGTTAGCGAGTGCGGTTTTCTCATACTCGCAAGTGGCCCGCGTAAGCTGAGACAGGGCGTAGAACCTATGACGATGAATGATAGCTATTATCTCACTCTTTCGAATATCGTCTATACAACGCTGGACCGAGGTTACAAGATTTGTCAGGACCTTGCTGACCGTTTGGCCATCGGCGGTCGGGATGACTTGTTCCCATGGCACGAGTTGGGTTTCTTTGTTTTCGACTCTTTCTCCGCTTGACATCGCCAGCTAATGATTAAATCGAGCATACCGTTATTGTCCTCACTTCGAGAGGCGTAGGGCGAACCGGCGCCGCGCCGAGCCGAGCCGTAGTGATCGAGAAATGTAACCAAATGTTCGAGTGAGACCAGTGCTGAGCCTGACGCTCTCGTGGAACCTGTGGAACCTGTGAAGCCTCCTGAACGATGGGACGACTATAAGAGAGCTGTGTTCTGACGAAGAGTTCGCGAGAACACCGGTGCAGATACCAAGAAGGGGGGTATGCAGCCTGTGATATGAGCGAGAGCACATTAGACGACTTTCAAAGGCTCCACTGCGTGGAGACTGAACGCAGAGTGCAGGCTCGTAGTCATTCGCCCGGGAAATCTTTGTCTCTACCCATAAGTGAAAATCTACGGAGTGCCCAGAGTGATAAGTGCGTGCATATGCTAGATAAGATCACGATCTCCCGATTCATACCATTGCATCGAAAGAGCACGCATGTATCAGCCTCGATCCACGCAGTCAAAGTAATCAGCAGCGAAATCACACACCAAAGCAAAAATATCTTCAGTGGTGAGCACACCAATTCACCGCAATTTATTTTATTTCTCAGTGTGAGTGTGGCGCGACGACGCGATGACGCGATGACGCGATCAAGGCTAAGCGCGAGCTTGGTGTGAAAACATGGATGCTGTGCAATGGCACCTCTGTGGTATCAACTAAAACAAATATATACACCTAGTTCTGATTCCATTCATACACTACACGCCTCATTTCGCGGCATATGCAGCAGTTCAAACGGAGTGCCGAGTACCGCTTCAGGCCACTGCATTGAGCCAGCTACGCGGCCAAGCGGCGAATCTTGCATGGACCCGCGGAGCTTATCTCGTCCTCTGGGGTTTGCGATGGGTAGATTGCAATACACGACGCCATCGCTGGCGAAAAGCTGGAATATTCAAGTCGCGGTAGTTCGAGTTGTCGCTCGCAAGGGATAGGGGGTGGATGGTTTCTCACGCAAATTTGGCGGCAAAGTTCCCCTTTTCTATGTATTGCGAATTACATACTCGCAGTGTTAGCTCCCCAAAATAATTAACATTGCTAAGTAGTTCTAAGTCCTGAGAACGTATACATTCAGTGGCAGCCCCGCAAGGCCTCTTCGATAGAGAAGTATTTCCGCCACGAGCATGTTCGCCTCAAACCAGGGTCGACCTCTGGCGACCTATCCACTGCCACCGAGCATGAAAGGTAAGTTGTTTAGGCTTGTTGTATCTCTTTTGCGCTGTAGTCTATACTTTATTTTCAATGTCCTCATCTGAAAGGTGAGTGATGCTAAACCATCACTGTGAGTCTGAGTGACGGACCTCCTCAATTCTCTGAGTCAAGACGAGTGTCTTCGGGCCTTGACCATACACGCTGAACTCTCGACTGATTCTCCACACCCCTGCTCCGATCCGCGTTTTAGCACTGCTGTCGAGGCATAAGTTCTACAAGGACAATGAAGTGCTGGCACTGCGGCCCAGCGAACTTGCGAAAGAACTTCGTGTAAGCGTACCCTATGCTGTAGACATTCAGAAGAACATCCGTGCTGCGGGTTCCCAGACAATTCCACCTGCTTCAAAGCAAGAACTCCGGAATGCTGTCGCAGCACCTACATTAGTCAATTCACTGTATCCACCAGTTGCCTCGCGAGTCGCACGGACGACATCTGCCTCGAGCTCGATATCAGAGACTTCCATTGAGTCATCCGTGAATGCGCTTAGCGGCACTGAACTACCTGATGTAGAGCGGCAAAAATTGCAGGATGCTGCAGCGCATGTGAGTGTGGGCGCCAGGTACTGTCTGAATCCCGGCACTTCTGCTCTTGAAATAGCCGCAAAACAGATCTATGACCCACAAAATGCCATCTTCACTCTCTCACAAGACCTGGACAGCTTGCTAGGCGGAAATGGACTTGAAATCGGTGCGCTTACTGAGGTATGTGGAGTCCCAGGAGCTGGTAAGACGCAACTTGCCATTCAAATTGCATGCAACGTCACTGTCCCCAAGGAATTCGGTGGTTGTGAAGGGGCCGCGGTGTATATTGATACAGAAGGCAGCTTCGTTGCAGCGCGTGCGCTTGAGATCGCTGAGGCCCTCTGTCGTCATATGCGAAAGCTGGCAGCAGATGAACCACCAGATAGTCCCATTTACCAAGCAGCACATGCACACAACCCAAGGCTCGTCTTAAGCAAGATTCATGTTTATAGGGTCTTTGATCATGTAGAACAAGCTTCAGTGATCGAAGCGCTGCCTGCATTCCTCCAGGCTCATCCAGATATTAGAGTGGTTATTATTGATTCAGTGGCTTTTCACCTTCGGCGTATCTCATCACCACTGCAGCGCACCAAGGCGCTCTCGCGAATGTCCGAGAGACTGCAAGAACTCGCATCCAAGTTTGACCTTGCGGTGCTGTTAGTGAATCAGGTTACTAGACGAGTCGTCCAAGCAAACGAATCGGCTGCTAACGCAGCAACTAATGCTGCCAATGGCATTGATGAAAATTCCGTTGTTGGAAGTGAAGGTTATCTTATGCCTGCTCTGGGTGATAACTGGGGACATATGTTGCGCCATAGGATTATCTTGAAATGGCAAGGTGCTGTCCGTGTGGCTACCGTGCTCAAGTCACCAACGTTAGGTCAAATTGATGTGCCTTTTCGAGTAATACGGGATGGCGTCCGTGATTGCTTATTGCCTCACCTTCAGAGGGATGTCGTAAGTCAGGATCAGCCTCACGCCCGAGACCACCCACAAGTGACGCAGAGAGATTCAACAAGTAGTCCTTCCACGATGGGTAGTCCTAGTACAACAAGTCCAGCTGGTTCAATGGCAATCCCCGATGATGGCAAAGCCGATGCGACGCCAGCTGCGACTTCCACCAGCCCCTATCAGCTCGATATGAACATCGATGTTGAAGCCGTCCCATTAAGTGTTGAAGAAGTTACGGTCGCTACTCAGTGTGCTGAAGGACAAGATGTGCTCTCAGAAGCAATTGACGTGACCCAAATCGATTACTTCACAGAATGATGAGAAGGGTAGATTGCAGCGACGTTAAACTGAGTCGAAGGTATCAGGAGAATATTCGATTCATTGAACTCGTAGCATCGCCTTGCAATGTAACATATGTACAGAAACCTTAATACAGTCCATGCATTGAATTCAGGTCAGGTCTAACCGCGTGCCCTGGCAGTAGATCCTGGGACGTCTATCCAACCTTCCATGTCCGAAATGAAACACGACTCGATCCACCCTCCACGACTAAGTCGGAGGCCGAACGGAACACGAATACCCAGTTACGAAAACAGACAATCTAGCTGTGTTCCACCGCTAATCTTGTGATTCTGCAGTTGGACACACTGCTCTAAAGGGCTTTCTCATTGAGTTTTACTCGAAGACCCCTGAGCTGACGAGGAAACAACGAGGAAACTCCTCCCTATAAATCTCAAGGTAGTGAACTGTCACTTGTGAACGTGATTCGAGTCTCTCACGAGTCTGCTGCCATAATCGTCTCACCAGACCTACGTAGCCACATGTTAGAGCCCCATTCCTCCCCACGTTCTCCTTTGTGACTGCATTCAAAGCCCTCGGTCGAAACCCCATTCCTGCCGGACTCAGAAGCACGACCAAGACGGTTGTCAGGTCCTAACCCATCCAAGACCTAGGGTTGCCATGAGCCGATCTTCGGATAGCCACTGTCCAACTCAGGGTGCAGGTGAGGACCGATCTGATTCCGATGAGCTACCAAAGGGCAAACGCCACGCCTTTCAAGCGCTCCGAACACCAAAACCAAATTGCCTGGAATTGCCTCCTTGCGCGCAGCCCGAGAGCGACAGCGACAAGGGAGCAGACTTTGCGCGCGGAGAAGGCCCTCAGCGAGATGATGCAGACGAGCCATTGTCCAAGGAAGCTTTCAACTCTGCAGAATACCTGACCGAACAGAAAACCCCGCCCCTTTGCCCTCTTAATTACAAGTCCATGTCCGCTCAGTCTGAAGAAGCTGCTGAAAACATAGCTCGTCGCTCACAAGCGACCACTCGCGGACCAGTGCAGCAAGACACAGAGCTTGGTAAATCCGTTTGCCCGATGGATTTGTTTTCCACACCAGTGCACACCAGTGCAAGAGCACAGTCAACCTCGGCGAACGAAATTCCGCAGGATCGCGAGTCCTCACGATCTATATCTTCTTCCATTTGTCCCACAGAGTCTCAGCAAGAACAATTGAGCCGTAACCGTTCTAACTCCGCGGAAAGCACATCCCCTGCGTCATCAGCCCTGTCCACCCCATCGTTGCATACGCAGGAGGCCACTGGCATAGATAAGCTAAACCATCTACAGCTTACTCCTCTAGCCACTCCGGCTCTATCTAGTAGCGACGCAGCTGAAGGTGCGAAGAGCATCGCTACGCCTGTTTCGGTGATACCTTTTGGTATGCAAGGTATTGATGTTGCTGCGCTTAGCCTTCCTGCTCAATTTTTCGCAGCTGCGGCTGCGGCCGCGGCAGCCCAAGGGCTTCCTGTTCACATGCAAGTTCAAATTCCAATGAACATCGCCCTTCCAAAGCTTCCAGGGCAGGGAGGTGGCGAAAGTTCGCCTACAACATTGAACCTGAGTGTGCAGGTGCTTCCCAGGCCCCAACCTACCCCAGCTCACTCATCTCCAGTTCATGTAAGTGAGCAAGCTTTGAAGTGGCAGCCGCATCAGATCCCGCCCTTAGACGGGGCTGTTGTCGCTGCAGCCACCGCAGTGGATCCAAAACCCACAAATGTGAGTTCATCTGACTCGCCGGAACGCTCGCATGCACATCCCTTGCCACAGCAAGCGTCCATTCAGAACCAACCTTTGCGGAGTGATCAAGCCTGCCCAGTTGATCCCTCCAGACTTGCAACTATTGCAGAGGCGGAGAACCCGAAGCTAACGGCTCGAGACCAAAGCCCTAAGGGAGCCACCCTCATCCCCATGCTCTACGATCCTCTGACCAACACCCTTTATCCCGCTGGTCCTGCTGCGGCGGCAGCAGTTGCTTCGATCACATCCGCCACATCGAATGCAGACGCACCTGTGCTGTCTGTTGGTGGAGTGTCACCATCTATCTCCGCAATGAGCGGAAGCCAGCCTTCTCAACGTAATTCATTCTCGCTCCAACCCAAGGTGGCGGTAACACCACCCGATACGACGACTCCAGTTCGTACACAAGCGCCACCTTCAGGTGATGTGTACGATACAGCCGGCGCGAAACTACACCACGATGCATTGTCCCCCGCCGAGTTAGATTCGGTTCACCATTACCACGTCCACCCCGAAGCAGCGAGCCAGCAATTTGGACCATCCCTCGACCAGGCTTCATGGGAAGCAGGGTCAATGACGTGCCCGCTTTGCCAAGGTCAGACAAATTCATATGAGACTCACCTATTGGTTGCGTCGGATCACCTGTCTTCTCGCAGTCTCCATGAGCGTCAGAGGCGGCAGAGCGATGGATATGACAGTGCCACGTTACAGGGAGCCAGCGTATCTAACACAACGGGACACACTCGACCGAGAGGTGCTGGATCTCTCGTTGTATTACGGAAGCCGCTACAAAAGGCCCTCGACATCGAGGCTGCACATGCCTCGACGACGGCTGGAGGTGCTTTATCAGGCTCTCACTCTAAAGGAAATGGTAGTGCGAGTGCTACGGATCTCAAATCCCTCGTCTCCAATCTCTTCTCCAGCACCCCAACCCCAGCTGAGGTCGCAGAAGACAGTACTATCGTATTGCGTAACCCTGTGGTGAGTACGCCTGCAATAGATCAGCATGGCAACCCGGACGCCACTGCCCCGCCGGCGCACGTCCTCCCATATCATCCTTCAAAGTATCAGAGAGAGTGGAAACCAGCGCCACTCGAACCAATTCCCGTCAAATCTCTCCCCAAGCCTGAGGTGATCGATATGAGTCGGCTGCCACCAGGAGCCCGTCTGAATCCTCCACAAGAGCTCTGGAGTTCGAACCCAGAGTTGAATGTGTTCACGATGGACGAGATTCAGAGGCACAATACCGAGGATAGTTGTTGGCTGGTTGTGAAGGGGGTGGTTTACGACGTCACAGACTTTATTCCTTATCACCCAGGAGGTGCTCGAGCTATTGTCAAGTTTGGCGGTACAGATGCGGAGGTTCATTATGGATTCCACTCAGGTACAGCACGAAAGCTTTGGAGCAAATTTGAGATCGGTCGACTCTATGGTTATGAAGGTGAATCAAAATGTACAGTAGTCTAATCAGCTTTACAGTAGCAACCGTTGTTTTGTTATTTATTACTCTGGGTTAGCTGTCTTGGTATCGTTCTGAAGCGCAGATAGCGTCACTTGCTTTAGTCCGGAGTTAATGTCGTTCCAAGTCGAAGAATGCATACCTGCCAGCGCAAGCCCGGAAAATAAAGTCTGAATAACCTTCGATTCAATATTATTCGCAGGAGTGTTCCGGACGATCCTCGAGGAGCAATGCGTAGCTATGTGGATCATTATGTCGAGTATTACGTGTATAAGCCTCTTAACGTGTGTGGTCATGCTTACACACTCGGATTCACGTCCATTTCGCACGCCTTTTCCCCTTTCTCTCTAGAGTTCGAACTTTTCCCTCGCAAATATCGCACATATTACGAGGAGTGAATCGTATCACTGCTTAATAATCCATATATACGTAGGCGCTCCTTACAGACAACGCTTCGCGGGGTGATTATGGACGACCTAGGCAAAAAGCGGACCAGAACGAACGCAGATACCTCTACCTCCGAGAAGGATCATCTCAAGCGCACACGGCAGGGCGAGCGCTCGGACTCACGGGATCGAGATCGCGCTCGCAGTCGATCCCGTGACCGATCCCGTGATCGTGATCGTGATCGTGGACGTGATCGTGGGCGTGACCGTCACCGTGATCGGTCTCGCTCCTCTAGTGGCTCGAGGTCACGCTCCAGAGACCGACGTGACGATCGCAGACACAGGGATCGAAAGGACAGGCACGATGATGATAATGAGTCAAAACGCGACGCTAGAGTATCATCGTTATCGAGCAGCGGCAAGGATGGGGGCAACAGTAAAGACGCGGATAAGAACAAGAGCAAGGACAAGTCGCCTCGTAAGAAGCAGCTCAATCCTGAGGACTATGCCTCTGTGGCACTCAGCGCTGCAAGTATTGGTGAGCTAACAGTTGAGGATGTCGCGCAATTTAGGTACTATGGCCGATATCTCCTATCTTTCCCTGACTATCTGCGCACTGAGACCTTAGCCAAGCAGAAGGCGATTCTCAAGGATGCGGCACGCATGGGCATACCTGAGAAGGATTTTCCGTTGTACGCTCCAGATGAGGCCATTTATCCTCAAAGCATCACAGCTCCTGTGAACAAGTTCCAACCACTTGTCTTCACGGATCCGAACACGGCACCACCCCTCGACCCCCCATACCCCTACCCTCCCCCGGCAATGCCCTTACCCGCTCCCCTTGCGAAGGCGCTCGAGAAGTGGCCCATTCCACAGGGTACAGCACTGGATACGGCGGATGCCGTTCACAATCCAGCTCTGCATGTCACGGAATATGCAAAGGCGGCTTCGAGTCATGATAAACTGCTTCAGAGCTTATGGAAGGGCTTGTCTGACACGAGCAACGATTCCAACAAGATTCCTCTCTTCGTCCGTACATGGCACAATTACGTTCGGTATGTGCGAGCCTTCCGAATCCTGAATAGCAAACGATTCTTCGAACTGGTCAAGGATGGCGAGTGGTTCCTGAATCGATACCGATTTATTTCGAGCTTGACAACACGCCGCGCTCTGCAAGCAATTAGTACAATCACATCAACTTCAACCGAGGGTGCAGGGGCGAATGAGATGGCAAGCGAGGGTCCGGAGTTCGGTAGTAGTACAAAGATTGGTGTTCAGACACTCGTGCATCCTCATGCTGGTGCAGCACTCGCTGAGATGCAACGTCTTGTTGTGTCAGGAGATCACACGGGTTCGGGCTCGGGAACAGAAGTTGATGTATCAGCTGCTATTGGAGCCGCGGGCGCAAATGTACCTACGGTATATGTCCCTCTCACATCAGTTTCGACTGATGATAAATCTGGTGTTCAGTGGCGCAGTACAGAAGTTGACTACGCGCGTGAACAGCGCGAATGGGCAAGTCGCGTTGAGGCATGTCAATCTCTGCTTAGAGCTTTGGACGACATTGAATCCAAGGGTTCCGCTTCTACCCAAGTTGTTGGCGACGCATTGCATTTCTTGGACGATCCGATGCTGGCATATTGGCTTGATGATATCTTCGGAGTGCAGTCCAAAACAGCGACGGGCGCCCCAGTACGTGTCGCCCTTGCCGCAGGCAACGTCCCTGTGACGAGTCGTGCGCTGCTGGCTTCACGTCTTCGTACAGTACATTCTGAAGCCGTTCCGTATCCCGGAAACTGGATTGTCATTCCTAATATTCCAACATACTGCACCAAAGCCTGGGTTGCGAGCCTCTGTGCTAGTGCCAAAGGGTATCTTTCCATGCACCTGTCTCCACCGGATCCTTACAACGAGTATAAGAGGACCGCATTTGTTCGATTCAAAACGCAGGCGCTGTGCTCTGAGTACGTGCGTAACGCGCAAGGAACTAAGGCTCCGTGGGGACAGCAACTGGCACTCATGTCTCTTTCAGAGCATTGGCAACACTTTTCCCTCTCCTTATTCTTTGCGCGACCCGAGTCCTCGCCGCAGGCAACAGGCAGCGTTTCTGATCCTCTGCCTGCGACCTTGATTGGTCCGCATCAGCTCGCGCTTGGCCCGGCTCCTTTGCGGATGTCCTTCTCTGAGAGGGTAGATCGGGACCTCGAGGCTGCGAGAGAACTTGCTGTTGCTCTTGACCGTGTTCGTGGCTTGACCTCATGCTTTGATGTCGATAGCCCTGAACTGGGACTGCCAACCCCTATCGCTAAACTGAACTTTGTTCTGGACTATCTCACGCGTGTGCATCATTATTGCTATTACTCGGGACGCCAGTACATGAATTATGATGAAATCCTGACACTCTCAGGAGAAGTTTTCACTCGCATGCCATTTGAAAGTCGTCTTGCTCGTGCAACTCCTCCGGGCTCAGTGCGGCTGATGTTGCCGCTCACAACCGTTGCGGAGACAACGCCTCGAAACACATCGGACTCAATGATCGCAAGCGAGTCACACTCAGATCCCATCTTGGAGTGGCCAGAACAGCGTGCCCGCGCATATATCATGGCGGTCGAGCAGTCCCGTCTGGGTCCAAAGGCAATCACGAACACTACTGTGCCACCACCACAGCCGCTCATTTTGGAATTCCGCAACCCAGTTGCATTACCAACTGGTGCACCTGCCCTGTCGGATGCAGAAGCGATCCTCCAGGCAGCCGAGGATGATTTCATCAAGCGAAACGGAGCCGAGTTGAAGGCCAAAGTTCGTGGAGAGCTCCGTACAGTATATCAATGCGAGTTGTGCAAGAAGCCCTTCGAATCCTTTGACTTCCTTAAGGCGCATATCACCTCGAAGCACGGAGATGAACTTCGAAGTGTACGAAGAGCTGCGTACAAGACGGTATATTACTCACGCTATGTTAATGATCCAGTCTTCCCTACCTTCCCATTGAGCCAAGCCCCACCACGCACTGCAAACGCTGGTCGCAACGTCGATGTCGGTGCTGTATCAGATGAAGGTCTCACCACGAACGGTGACAATCCTTTTGTCGCAACAGTCAACGCTGCCGAAGCTGTTGCTAAGTCCCTTGCCGATACTTTGGAATCAAAAGTTCCGAAGGTGTCAGAGGGCTGGACAGTAGATAAAGACGTCGTAGGCGATTTGCCTATTCCCAAAGCAGCCGCCGATTCGGCAAGCTCACCAGATGATTTGCTAGCGCTGAAGTTCAGCGGCTCTCTCAGCAAGGTAGCTACTGCGATCGCTTCCGCCCGAGCTCGAAATGCTTTGGCTCGCACTGCTCAGACCAAGAAGGCGCGAATTTCTGAAGTCAAGTCGTCTGACCCCACAAAGGTTTTGCCTAATTATAATGGTTTCCTGATGCGAGACTTATGCTCTTACTCAGATATGCCAATTACAGCTGACGTTCCTCAGCTCGAGTTGGTCAAACTTCAAACCATCACGGGTCCGTTGTAGATTCGGACATAAAGTACTTGCACTGTGTTTATTTTTTCAATTATTCTTAATGTGCAGCTGGCATAACTGTTCGCGCGGCAGTAGGCGCAACAGTGTACTACTGTTCAGTTGTTGAGGTGACTGCCCTTTCAACTTCGCTGAATGCTTTGACATATCGGACGAATGCCAACCGAAAGGGAGGTAAGATCGCATTTTTAATTGCCGCAACAGTCGCAGCTGAGTTCTTCGTCGAGAACACTCGAAACAGGCGGAAGTATGCAAGCACAGTTAGATTCGCAAGAGCCTGAATAGCATGTGGATTCGATGCCTTGGAAAGACAATTCTGAAGGTTCAGAATGGCCTCGAATGACGCGGAGAGCGCAGTCCGAATTGAGTCGAGATACACTTCTGGATTTCGAGCTTGCAATAAGCTGGCAATTGCATTCCAGAGCTCTCCGGAGTACGACAGGATATCACCCGCTTCATTCAGCCCTAGCAACACAGGCTCCGCAAACTCGTTGATAAGTTTCGCATTCTCAGGTTCATTGCCTAATCGCCGACCAATATCTCGCATAAGCTGTGCGTGTAATGACCAGAGCTCAGGAAGAATGAGTGTTCCTGGGTAGATGATATCGTTCAAAAGCCAATCCGGAGTTCCCGGTGTTGCGATCATTTGCTGAAACTCCTGGGAAAGCAGAAGGGTGCAGCCTGTGCTAATCCTCAAGATAGCTTGTGAAAGCGCTTGCAGCGCGTGAAGCGTGTCAAGAGTTTCACGAGATGAAGTCAACTTCATATCGGTCAAGGGATAGTAGGTGGATACGAAGTACGCTCGAATGCGGCCTAGGGCACACAACAGGCTTGATAATAGCGCACACACTAGCGAGTTTGATAGCGGTCGATCCGAAAATTCTCGAATCTGATCCAATTGACTCCGCTGAACTCGTTCAAAGAACTCATTTTCACGGCCACTCACGAGTGTCATCCATTTCTTAGCTTCCGCCGCCGCAGGGCCTACTCGTGCGAATTTCGCCAATGGAATTCCTCCATTACGTAGTATGTTGTCTGACACAACACCAGAAGATTGACCGGACTCCTGTGCAGTCGCCTCTGCCAGGATCTGAAGTCCACTCCACTCGAGCCCAATCGCTCCAATAAGATAGGATGACGCGTTGTGGACAAAGCGGTTCTGCTCCCTTCCCAATTGCTCGAGGAATGGAGCGACGTAGCTGCAAAATAGGTAGTTTGAACCACTCTGATAGAAATCAAAGCTGAGGACAGGGTTGGTTCCTGGTTTCCATTTTGCATCACTCGAACTGACTTGAGGCGTAAATCTCCTGATTAGCAGCCGTATGGCGTCACGAATCATAACGTGCTTCACCACAGACATCGCTGGCTCGACTCGAGGATCCTTGGGAGGTAAGTCACCGAGCATGACAATGCCCTGCTTGTAGCCATGAAACAGACCATGCGCAATGAGAAATGACGCGGTTCCTTCTATCGCGTCTTTCAACTTGCGAATCATTGCTATGAAGTCTCTAACGACTTCTCCTTCGAGTATGGTCAGCAAGAATCCACATGCGCTGGTGACAATGGCCATTTCGGTCATATCTACTTGCGTAACTGTGCCCATCAAAAGCCACCTATCAACAAATTCCGCCAGGAGTTGCATCCAGGGTGTCATAAATGCGGCGTCATCAGCAGCTGCGATTCTAGGAAGCAGGGTAAGCACTGACTTGACTACGAATTCCTCAAGAACTCCTGGCCGCATAGAGTTAATGCATGCTGAAAGCGTATGAATGGCTTCACTAGAAGGGATGGCAAAGTAATGCGCACTGCGACATAGGGCAATCTGCTGCCCAATTGTGCAGGCTTCTTGGAGCGTTGCGTTGCCGCTTGCGAAGGGGGATGTGACCTCCAACGTACGAGTATTTTGAAAGATTTCCGCACTCCATCGCAACCGATCCATGTTAGTCACGCTTAACCCCTCAGGAATCGGCTCAACAAATTGGCTGACAAGCTCTTCGGTCTCGACGAGTGCCGAAATGAGGTTCGCCTCGGTCTTGGCCAAAGCATCCCAAGCGCCTGCAGCGTTGTCACTATTGTCAATAGCATTCATTCGCGAGCGGAGATCAATATAGCTAAATTCTTTCGAAAACAAACATTCTTGGAAGAGTGCTTCTGTCATGGCCATATAGTGGTCAAACGAATCCTGGTCCTGCACACGCGCACGGATGTTGGTTAAGGTTCCAACCAGCTCGTCAACTCTTCGTATGCATTCTTCGGGGCTATGCGAGGTGCGAAGGTCCTGCCATATGGAGTTGGATGCGGCCTTCCAGGCCAGCAGCGCCTGTCGGGTCCAGGGATTGTGCAAGACCGCAGCGAGCAAGTCGGTTCGGTCCTCAAGACTCTGACTGACCCTCCATCGTTCGAGAACTAAGGTCAGGGCAGTTTGATCAGCGACTACCTCAGCCGTATCGCTCATGAAATAGTGCAGATAACCTTAACTGTGGTTTCTCTTTTGATCACACCAGTACGGTCTGTGCCGGATCGGTGGTTTACCCGAACAAATGTCCCGACTGAATGGCTTCGAGCAGGCTTCTGCGAATTACTTGAAATATGCGGTCTTCAGTTGCTCGAAGGAGGATGTAACCTGTGCACTGGGCCCTTAAGACGATAAAAGTTACCGTTATGTCGAATCCAGCCCGAGATCGATGCTGCAAGCGCTTATTTCAAAATCGCGACTGTGTGCTTTTTCAAGTTTCCCGGGGTTGTATACAAGGCTCGTTGTAGGGCTGAGCCTTTGCAAATGCAGGCATATACAAACGCGTTTATGCTGTGAAGTTGAGCTTTACTATTATTCACCCTTAAGTTCTTAGGGTTGCTTGTACGGCATCTCCTTTTCAGTCGACATCCAGTACATTGAGGCAGAGATTTTCAACAGACAACCACTGTTCTTCGACAGATCGCGTTTGGTTGGAATACACAATCCTGACCCAAGTCCACAGTATTCTGCATGCACCGGTTATCGACTTTAATATGCATCTAGAGCCTGTACAGACTCCAAAGATCCGAGAAACTGCAGTGCTTCAGACGAGAATTCTGCGGTTATTCAGGTTGTTTAGTTGGTACATGCGTGCGCCAAGCCCTATCTCATGCTTACCGGTATCAGTCGCGATGAAATACCTTCCCACGTCCGCGCTGATGTAAGGCCTCATAGCGGGTCCACCAATCACACATTCTGCAGTAGTCTATGGAAAGTCAACCATCACCATTTGCTTGAAGTGGAAATAGTGATGTACGCGATGCATACTGTGTGGGAAACAATCGGTCTGATTTCCTCTTTGTACTTCACGACTATATGTTGCATTTAATCTCTAGGCGCTCACCAGGCATCCACGCAATTCCAACTTGCACCCCCTAGAAGCTCGATTCAGGTGAGCTAGGCGAGTTCTAGGGTACCGAGGCGCAACAACCTACGACCTTACCGGCCTGGTGATACAATGGCCGGCTCGAACACACTGTGCTCGTTGTGTCTGCGCCCAGGTCGCGGTGTGCTGCAGGTGTTTCTCCTCGTCCTGGCTCTAGGATGCCTCCATCTGAGCAACGTCATCGCCTTCTTGCCAGGTGAAACGCCGACATTGTACCGTGAAGGGCAGGTCGTGGAGATTCAGGTAGGTCACGTAGAGTCGCAGGCTGATTCAATATCCATCCCGTTCTATGACGCCATTCCTATCTGTAAGCCCCGCAAGCTCAGGGTGTTGGCCCAGACTGCGAGCGATATCTTCAATCCGAGATGGCAGCAGGCGTCGCTGTTTCGCATGCACATGAAGGAGGACCAGAAATGCAAAATCCTTTGCCAGCGCACATATACCACTGCGCAACTGCGAACCCTGGCAGCAATGATTGAGGGCGGATATCGAGCAAACTTTCTAGTGGATTCGATGCCAGCGTTGATGGAGGAACACGATCCGTCTCTCCAAGGCGAGCCACCAGGCGCGGCAGGGCACGCACAGGGACCTGCCCAGGATGGAGCGAGGCACCTTGGCGCAGCCACAGGTGTTCGCATGAATTATGGTATTCCTTTGGGCTACAGGATTTCTTCGGGGCCGAATGGCGAGACCTCAACCCAGATTTGGAGTCGGACTCAAGCTCCAAGCAGGCGACTTCTTGCTGTTGGCGAAGGCCGAAGTTCCGGCCCATCGTGGTCAGACTTAGCCGCGAGAGCCGCGATCCCCGCCTTCAACGACTTGCAAGCATTGCGTGCACAGCGTGAACGAGGAAAGATGGCACGCACCGAAAGAGAGGTACAACCTGAACGGACAGAGTCGAATGAGAGCTCATTTTACGACAGTTTGCTAACGCGCTTTAGTATCACCGAGTACTTACCAGGGTGGCTTGGAAAATTGTCGGAGATGGTCTCTAACAAGACATCTGGAGCTGAGCCCCAACCTCAGGCAAGTCAAACGACGCCGTCAGGTTCTCAATCGTGGTTTGAGCTGTTCTCTCGAAGGCTTGAGTCTGACACAGCTTCCACACTGGCAGGCAATGCGCTTTGGAACGATCCAGCAGTAGTCGCTGCAGTCGCAGCGGAAGCAGATGCTCTATTAAGTATCTCGCCAAGAACTTCACATCTGCTGCGCACACCTTTGCCACCCAATACGAAGTATTATCTCAATAACCACATCCGTTTTATTGTTCACTACTCAGAAGAATCATTAACCCCAGGAGGACCCATTAACCGGTACGGTATCGTATCTGTTGAGGCCTACCCGGTAACAATCGCCCACAACGTTCTCGAACCAGCAAAGCCTTACGACAACTCGCAATCAGAGGACGCATCAGCCGACGCCGAGGAGGCTCAAGATGTATTCACGGGTGAAGATTCTCCTGAGCATCAAGATCCAGTAGAGGAGGACTCTGAGTATGGCGAGACAATTTCGTCAAGCTCAGAGACTGCGAGCCCTGATGGGTTGACACCACTAACGAACCCCAAGACACCCACCACTCAAGATGCTTCCTACACATCTGGCTCTAAGAACACATACTCTCCGGTGTCTCGATCCAAAAAGCGACCACCGGTCCTAGAGGCTTGCCAACCTCCAGGACCACTCTCAAATTCACCTGCTCCGATTTCGGAGTCCCATTCCATCACCCCGATGCTAATCTGGGACACTGCGTATGAGGACCAATTGATGCAATCTCTTGGACGTGCAGATGCATTTATTCAACATAGTACCGCCAAGTCAGCCATTCCTTGGTCAAGTTCGCCCTCTTCGTCCACGACTCTCCCTGCGACACCACTCAAGCTTGACTCCACAAACGAAGACTTGCCCCCATTTGCGCGTCTTGATGGGTTGCACGAGATCGTTTGGACGTACGAAGTGCGTTTCCAACCATCCCCTCTTCGAGCTACTGCACGTTGGGGATTATATGGCGCTCTAGATCTACCAGCGAATGTCCATTGGACTAGGTTCTATCTCTCTTTGAGCCTGGTGCTATCGCTCACGATCATTGTTGGTGTCCTCTTCCGCAGGGCATACTACCGTGATGTCCTTTGGAAGCTGCGCTATGGTGATAACAGCGCAGTTCAGAGAGCGCTCGCTCGAGCGAGTGCCGAAGTGACCGCAGCCGCTTTGAGAAAGCACCGAAATCTACAGCACCACCGTATAAGCGAAGAGGAATACGATACCGAGGACGAGAGCCCGAACATCACATCGTCTACTAAATCGGGCGCTCAGCTTCTCAAAGAAGCAGATCCCAAACTCCAGATTAGTCAACAAACCAATGAGTTAGTGCCAGATCTCGATCCGTTTAAAACTGTCGAGCGAGCATTGGAAGTAGAGGCTGAAGCGGATGTAGATCGTGACGGCGTCTTTAACCAGCTCTTCGCAGAGATCTATACAATGCAGAACAAGGAGAACCGTGCTGGATCATCAACAACACCGCTCTCAAAAGGCTCCCCACAACGTCCCGTCACCACGTATAGTCCCGTGGCAACGAAAGCAGATTCGCGTCGTGAACAGGTGGTGGTTAATCTGACCATGCCAACATCCCGCGAGGATAGCCCGAGTGGACTCAGTGGCAATGAAAGCGATACTGATAATGGTAGCCCCGTGAATCTACACTCCGGATCCCTGCTTCGGCCTTTCGTGTCATCAGGACGTTCTGAGCAGCGTCAGCCACACTCACTGCAAGGACTTTCCCGTTTTGGAGCATGCGGCAGAATGATTCTTGTGCTCATCTCATGTTTAATCAACATCATTCTACTTACGTTGACACTCATAAGCCAAGTACTAAAATTGATGTCGCGACCTTTCGGATCACGCAGCCTACTGTTCCGTTGTTCGACATCCTTGGATCTCCTTGCCCGTCGGTGGAAACTACAGTTTATTTATTCGAACGAATCCACGAGGGCGGGTTTAATGGAAGCGTCTTCTGACATCGAGCTCATCTCTTCGCACAATGAACCCGAGGGTCATCGTCCGGAGGTTCTGGATGATGCGGATGTAAATGAACTTGTCCAGGCTGCAATTGCTTCCAATGAGAACGAGCTGGTTGATGGATGGAGAAATGTTGCGGGTGACGTGTTTAGAGCACCGCCACACCCCGATCTACTAGCGATTGCAACAGGATCGGGCGTTCAGTTGCTCGCCCTTGTTGCTACCACGCTGCTAGCCGCTGTTGCTGGTCTTGCTGTCCCCTCATCTAGGCCAAAAGTGCTTACCGCCGTCATGGTCCTCTTTGTCCTATCAAGTACATTAGGAGGGTATGTTACGACTCAACTGGCCATTTTCTTTGATACACCTCGTCCCAAGAACGAAAAAATGTTGAAGCAAATGAAACACGAGGAGCAGCTTCTAGCTTCGGGTGAAATCCCAACAGCAGGCACTCGTATGCTGCCCGTGCTACAATACTCCCCCAGATACGCAAAATTGGCTGCCGCCACTTCTGTAGGTTTCCCAACCTTTGTCATGTTCCTGTTGGGTGCCTTGTACGCATTGGTTTCCATGACAGGTGCCAACCGCTCGGATAAAGTGCTGATCCTACCTCCGACGCTAGTCCACCTAGCAGTTCTCTGGCTACTTGTCGCCCTTCCCTTGGGCCAGTTAGGCTGCTACCAGGCTCTGAAGCGGCCTCTCTATCGAGTGCCCCCGAGACCCGTACATACGATTCCTCGCCGGATCCCAAGGCTAGTCACAACGAAGGAGGAACGCGAGCTTGTCATTGAGCGAATCAAGCAGAGGAAGGCTGAGCGACGAGCCGGTAACAGACCCACGCAAGGTAACATTATGGCAGAGCTGCCAGTCCGGAGGTGGAAGTGGTATCGAGATCATCGGGTCACCTGGTTGTTGGGCGCATTGCTGACTTTCGCTCCGTGCGTCGTTGAGCTGCGTTACATCATGCACTGTGCGTTGCTTCATCAATACTATTCCGCATTCGGATTTGCACTCGTGCTATGCGCAGTTCTCATTCTCACGGCAGCCGAGGCTAGCGCAATGACCAGCTATCTGCACCTTTCTGCTGAGGACTACAGGTGGTGGTGGCGTTCGTTCAAAACCTGTGGATCGTCTGCAGGCTTCTTGTTTTTCGTCGCAGTGATCCATTTCATCAAATTCAGAGGAACAGCGACGTTTGTCGCGGGGGTACTATACTTTGCCTTTATTTCCATCCTCGGTATGAGTTTCTTCTTCATGACGGGTGCAATTGGATTTATCGCCTCGTTCTTGCTTGTCCATGCCGCATACTCGAGAATCGATACATGAAGCAAGGGACGATTGGAGGCTGCGAAGAACTTTGTATGTTCGTCGCTTCCATTAATCAAATGTTATTTCAAGTGTGCTTTCCAACCGGCTTGACCACGCTCGGCGAGACAAGAGACTTTTATGACTCTGAGGTTGGAATGGGCTGGGTTCCCGAGTACCAGTCGTTTCACACAAGTGTATTTTAGACGTATGGACATAATTGTCATAGGTTCATAAAGGAGTTTTAATGGTCGTTTATGTTGCGTAGACGTCCTCAATCCGTAGTCATCATTGCCAATCCCAGTCCCTCAAGAGTAAGCGGAGTAACGGACACTTTCTTGAGCCGGGGGTGTCGGAATAAATCATTTTTTTCAAAGTGGTTGGGAGCGGAAGAGGTTGGATATAGCACGGGTAAAGACTCAAAGTAGTATATAACACTTCGAATCGTATAGGTACTAAAGGTTCTAGCCGTTCTAGCTTATTGAACATCTGAAGGGAGGCAGTGAAGTCAGTCAAAATTGCAACCTTAGCCTGACTGAGTAACGAACCCACCGAGACCTAGTTTGGAGCGCGGGCAAACGGCATAGTCACAAAGAACAATCAACTGCGACATGGAGTTCTCTTATTCCGCGTCGCCGCAGCCCATTCTCGCGGCGACCGTCGCTGCGAAGCCCATATACCGTGATAGAAAGCCTGTCAACATTCACTGGGACAGGCGAGTCGTTCGAGGCAACACACATGCAGCGGCTATCTCTACGTTGAGCCAACTTCAGGCCCACGCGGCTGCGCAGACTGCTATGCGGACTATGGCACGCGCAAAGACCCTGAAACGGCCCCAGAGTAAACAGAGTAAAGCAGACGAAGCAAGGTACGTTCATGGCTCGAAACCGGTTGGTTGATTGGTCATCGCGGTACGGACCTGTAATACCCCTGTCCATACGCGTCACATTGATATTCTCTTTTTCGTTTTACCCACTTCTATAGTATGCAATCAAACGTCGCTCACGTGGCGGTACAAACAGATGCAGATTTGGAAGAGCTGGTTGATCAGACCCAGACTAAAACACAGGCTACGCAAACTGATGACTTCGGTGAAGAGGATGAAAAGCCGATCCCCGTTATGTATGTACCAAGGGCCCGTGGTGTCGACCAGTACACCTCCATTGAACCCCACGAACTATTTGACTTTGATCTCGCCGTGCAACCCTTGATTGAGGTGCTGATTGGCAAGTGCACGGACCAAGGTCTCACAGAGGTGCAAGAAGAGGAGGAGCTTAAGACAGTTGCGGCACGTATACGGAGATTCGAGCAAGAGCGTGATCTTATGGTTGCAGAGTCGAGACGCCTCGAGCAAGCGCATCTTCGAAGACACGAGGAGAAGCTTCGGCGACTGGCTCAGGCAAGAGAAATGGCCCAGAAGGAGGAATCAACCAAGCTCAAGCTCGCCGCACGACAGCTCGCCCATCAGTATCTCTCAGGGCTACAAGAGAACGTATTCCAACAGCTCGAGGCAGGCGGCGCCTTCTACGATCCTGCCGAGCGGGAGGTCCGAGAAACATTCCTTCCTTGGCTCACCAGTCAGGTCTCTGCCAAGCTTTCAGCTGCGGCTGACGCACAGATTACGGTTGACAATATGATCGCTGATGCAATTAGCATCGTTGTCCAGGAAAAGGCTGAGATTCTTCGTCAGCAGAAGGAAGCAGAGGCTCGGGAGCTGGCACGCCAGCGGGAGGAGGAGCTTCGGCGTCTTGAAGAGATCGAACGACAGAAGCGTGAGCTTGCAGAGGCTCAGCGACAGGCAGAGGAGGCCCAGAAGTTGCTTGCAGAGCAGATGGCAGCGGAGGGCGCAGCACTTGATGATTCGCTCGCCGATCTGGGAGAGTACGGTCAGCCGAGCGACTACTAATCTTGGCTGAGAGAGATAACGTTGCAACATCACGGCACTACGTGCAATCAATACACATGTACATGTTCAACATTGGATATGATATTTTCTCGCTCCTTTATCGCCTTGGACACCGGGCTTGGGTAAAATGGTGGTTTCGAAAACTTCGCTGCTGTATTGTAGCACACTGAATACTGTGAAAACATCTTGGGTGGATAATGTAGTGTAAAAGTGAGGCTGCTTCCAATACAGTGCACAGTAGCTGAACGTATTGCTTCAGGTCCAGAGGAAATTGAGTTAGTAGGGTAGTTAAAGCTAATGTTGCTGCGAGATGTACTCGTAGTCCTGATTCGATTCGCACTGACATCAAGTCAAGAAGACGCAAAGAAGGCCTTGCATTTTGTCCTTCGAAGCAAATCAAATCGTGCTATTGGTGCGGGGGTGATTCTTTGTCAGTAATAATGTACAGTAAGTGGGCGCGCATGTTCATTTCGGATCAAACCGATTAAGTTGCGTTGCAGACTCCTACAAGAGGCCGACGGGGCAAGCCATCAGAATATATCTGGGCGGCAAGATTCAACGGAACTATATACAATGAATATCATGCTGGGAGAAACGTATCTCTCCGACATGCTATGAGTGCTAGTCAGGTTACACAAGTGTTGCTTTTTCAGAGCAGTCGGACTTTGACACATCCAAGTCGGACCGAAAGGTCTCTTGGACTGTCATTAGGCCCCATCTAGTAGAGGGTCCACCTTATTACTCCTCCTTTTTCGCGCTTCGTGCCTTCTTACGCTCCTGCTCCCTCGTGTAGTTAGGGTCTGATCGTGCCGTAGGGTAGAGCAGGTTCTTAGCTTCGTTGATCTTGGCAGAGATAAGAGGTGAACCGCCCATATCTGGGTGGTTGAGGCGAATCAAAACGCGATACCGATCATTGATCTTTTCTTTGGATGCGGACTCGCGGCAGCCAAGGATTAGCGCAGCCTCACGCTTCGACATTGGATCCTCAAAACCACCTTCGTAGAATCGCTTTGAAAAGAGGCTCTGCTTATCCGTCGTAGTGGTGGTCTTGTTCAGCGCCTCGCGTTCAGCCTTCGCGGCTTCGCGCCCAGCATCGACTGCGCGGCCAATATACTTGCTTCCCATGACCATCGTGGCCAGACCAACGGTCAAGATTGTCAATCCAAGGCTCCTCTGAGGTGCCGTCGACCGAAAGACCGAAAGGGACATCTAGCGCGGTTCAGGCACTATATTTGGGGAAAGACGCAGATTGGAGCATAATGAAACGCTGATACCTATCATGACAAACCATAATATATACAAAATCCTTACTTCATCGTCCAATTTTCACGATGTAGTTATGTAGCCCTTCTCACTCTTTTTTTCGCTCATTTTGCTGGCGTCGGGTGGATAGGGTCAAGGTGGCCAGCCTTTACTGCGCGTTCCAGCCACCTTGCATGATGAAGTACACATGATTTCGCAAAATGCGAGGGGGAATGGACTTGTTACTCGACACCACATTTATGTTTGCCATAGTAGCGGAACAAGTGTATATTTTCCTCATTCTTCGCAGCGCAATCCTACACTGCCAAGTTCGCAACCACTACTGTAACAACTGCACGTGCAAAACGTTGCAATGCAACAAATCGCATTCTATAACATACTACGACCTTGATTCGGATTGGAAGCCATCTGTTTCTCTTTGTTCCTCCCGAAAAAGGTGTCACTAGTGGACAGCTTCTGACTGGGCTCACCCCCTGGCTGAATTAGCACATTTAGGAGGACTGGCAAGCTCGATTCCTGGGCACATCTCAGGGCAATCGAGAAGGTTTGACGGAGCTCCCGGAGACGCAACACGGGTCGCGAGAAGCTGTGACAACCAAGCCCTTGTGCAACGACGTCGTAACGAGCAACTGGAGAGAGTGCAGTAGGGCTGATTGTCGTACCTAGGACTGCAGCAGGTTCGTAAGGAATGCATTTAGGGACCTTAGCAAGTTGTTCGGCCGTAAGAGCAGGCCGTACGGACGCGCGTAAGGCAGGTTCTTCCAGATCATCGTCGCCTTCAAACTTGTTCGCAATCACGTTTTCGCCTGAATAAATGCCATTGTTATTGATAACCACCACCACAATCGCGAGACGATATCGCGCTGCTGTTTCAAGTTCTTGTAGTGAGAATCCAATCGAGCTATCACCTACAATGCAAACCACAGGTGCTGTGGGTGGAGTCGCAATCCTTGCTGCGATGGCATAGCCCAGAGCCGGTCCCATACAGGCGAATGTCCCAGCATCCAAGCGATGTTTAGGATAGTGGGATTGCACTACTAATCGAGTTTGATTCATAGTGTTTGCGCCCTCTGATATCAGGACTGTGCTTCTTGGGACGGTGTCTTCGATAACGCTTAGGGCAGAGAGATACGTCAGCGATGGTTCAATCTGGCCTGGGGCAGATGATGCCTTTTGCTCTGAGGCTTCGGTACCTCCCTGGGATGATGAAGCAGCTGAAGGGCTTAATGAGCCCTCAATAGCCGCAGCGGACTCGCATGCGGCTCGAATAGAGGCTTGAAGCTTGCGACGTGACTCTGCGGCTCGGTTCTGGACCTCGCGCGTCCATTTTGACCACAATAAACCTCTTCTTCCTTCATTGAATTGTGTCAGGGATTGCTCCATCGCTGCAACAATCTCAGCCGAATCACCCTGCAGGAGGTGAACCAAGGCACTAGGAGTTTCCTTTGCTGATGTATCCTCAGTACTTTCAGTGGTTTTAGAGTAGTGACACTTGAAGCCAACCTGGGACAGAATGTACGGCAATCGCAAGAGCTCTTCTCCGGAGATATCGATTTGGATGAAGGTTGTCACACGGGTCTTTGCTGACATGAATACTCGACCAAAATCGTACATCCAATTCAATCTTACACCGACAAGGAGAATAGCATCCGACTCTTTCAGAACATAACTTCGAACTGGTCCAGCACACATCGGGGAGGTATCCGATACCAGTCCCTTGGCCATGGGTGAAGGGAGGAATGGAATACCAAAGTCATCGATCAGTCTCAACAGTGGAGCTTCAATTCGTCCACTAGCAGCCACGGCTCCCTTGCCTAGAATAATCAGTGGCTTCGTCATTTGACGGAGCGCCTTTACGGCTTCGGAGATCGCATCGCAAGGTGCTGTCGTTCGTACCGATGCGTGCAGTACAGGCAGTGAAAGAGGTAACCCAGGGATTGTAGGTACCTCAGCAGTTAGGACGCTTTCTGACAACTCGAGATACGCTGGACCCGGCCGCCCACCACTTGCGGCAGATAGACAGTGGGCTAGAGCAGCAGGAACCTGGTCGAGCGACACAGGAGTGGCCGATGCCTTGACAAACGGTGCCACCATCTGCTGGTGACTTGAAACAGCCTCTTGGAAGGCGCCCCGGTAGTTCTCGTCGAATTTGTGCGACCCTCCAATCAACAACATGGGCCAGTGGTTAATCTGCGAGTTGACCAGACCAGGAAGTGAATGAACGAGGCCCGGCCCCGAGACACAGAGGCAGACCCCAGGCTTTCCAGTAAGGTAACCGTACGCGGAGGCAGCATATGCCGCAGACTGCTCATGTCGGAAGGCATAGAAGGTGATACCCGCTCTCTACAATGTATATTATTCAGGATCGACAGGTGACGACAGTGAGCGAAGTGGATATGAGGGCGTCCTTTCGAGTAGTTCCAGCAGGAATCCTCGCTAGCCAGCATGCGCAAACAGATCTGATACAACGAAGTAGCCTATATCACAAGTTAATGAACACGTACCTGGCAAGCCGCAGCGAAATCAACCACAGGTATACCCACAAGGCCGAAGATGGCCTCAACACCGGCTTGAGCGAGCCAGTGCGCGATGATCTCGGCGCCCCTGGGCATTGTTTCACTAGATACAGGTTTATACAAGTGTAAAAACGAGAAATAAGTCGTTAGGTTCCACGCCGCGTGTAGACAACTGTCTCAATGACTGCATGTAGTACTGTGCTATTCAGCAAAGTTCAGGCCAGGACGGTTAAGCATCTGGGCCAGGACGCATAATGATAACTCGAAATGCGACAGGGGGTGCGAAAAAAGCAACCTGAAGGGTCAAAGTTGAGCGAACTGCCCAAGGTTAGGCACGCAATATCGGCTCACCCAGCGGGCTATATTTCACGCAACTTAGGTTTTAGGATGCTTAGGTGTGTCGCGCATTTAAGCAAAGCCGTTTTGAACGGTATCTCCAAGGCTAAGCCCGCGCAATGGCGGTTTTTCCACTCAGCATCGCAACGAGTGAGCCTTTTGGGCATGGATAGGGCCCTACTTCAGAGCACGACGCCACTGTGGAGCACAGGCCTTGCTGCCGTAACACAAACAACCCGAGCTTCGGCTGCTGTGCAGGTCCCAGCTCTAGGTATGACGTCTATCCGAGAGTTCCACATCAAAAAGCAAAAGTCGAAGCGAGTCCGAAGGAACAAGATGAAGTCACATCGTGCGACTTTGAAGCGATTCAGTGTAACCGGCACAGGCCTTATCATGCGATGGAAGAATGGTAAGCGCCACCTTTTGCGAAAGAAGTCACCACGCCAGCTTCGACGACTAGACCACAAGGTTGAGATTCCTAAGCAGTACTACCAGCGATATCGCCGATCCATGCCCTACAGCTTCTAAACCGTTGGCCATCGGTCTGGACTTATGAGATTCGGCATGCGTAGAGAATGGCGCACCCGCCGGTCCCGATCTATGAAGTTCTAAACTCGATCTCAATGCCATCAACCACGCTACCGCTTACGACATCGATAGCCGCGATTACACTAGAACTTATACCATCGACCAATCTGGTCTTGCTGTGAATCACACGTTCACTTGTGTCGTCTCACTGTCTAGTAGTCGCGACGAGACGAAACCTTGTAAAGCACGCACGAGGTCTATGGGCATGCGTCGCGAGTGGATTGAATCCATTCTACCAAATCACGACCATAGCACCCACTGCAATATTACTATAAACTACCATTGAATACATTAGTCTACTTGTATCAAGTTTGTATTAACAATGACGGTTGCGTTGGAAATGAGCTCACTCACGGTCCTCATTCACTCGGAATTCCGTAAAGTATCGATCCTCACACCTAACAAGCTTGTTAATCAACAGCAAACACACCTTCTGCTGAGGATTGCCCGCCAGCAACTCATTGATCTTAGCTTCCTCTCTTTCTGCTTCCGATCCCTCTTCGGCATTTTGGAGAGCACGGACATAAAAGTAAACCTTCCTAAAGAGTGTCTCTCCGAGTTGAGTCTTGCAATATTTTCTTAATGAAACAATGGTCTCCTCCAGCTCTCGCTGATGTCTCAATAGGGCAAGCTCCGGGTCCTCATCAGCTTGGGTTTCCTCGACAGTAGACGCGGGATTCGCCTGAGAAGGCTGCTGAGATGTACTTCCACCTTGTTCCCCTTTCGCGATGGGCGAGCCTAGAGATTGTCTCCTAGCCTCGGCCAATGCGGATTGGGCTGAAGACATTGTTTGGGTTCGAGGAGGTGATCGTGCTGTGTGGGTCGGAGATAACGAGCTTCTGCGACCTAGAAGCAACGGGAGTGCTTCGTGTATGGAGTCGCGGCGGGATGGGTCATGTTCGCCAGAAGCCTTTTCAGGGCTATCCTCGAGAAGCGAAGGCACATCGCCGCCTTGTAATGCCCTTCCGTGGGCAAATTGAGAAGGCGTGTTCGCAGACGAAGGCGTTGCTGTGGATGCCGCAGCATTTGCAGCCGCACGTTCAGCAAGTTTGCGCTCTTGCTCGGGAGAGATGACAAGTTCAATTTCGAGGGAATTCTTTCGACCAACCTTGGCTTCGGCTTTTGCTGCTGCAATTCTTTCCCGCAGTCCCGATCGTGGAGGCTTCGAATCAGCTGACGATGGCGTTGATGCCTCTCCTCCAGCACCCACATCCTTTTTGCCTGAGGTTTCTGCGTTGGTCGACATCTTGCTTTCTGATGAAGCTTGTGGCTGTGGTGGCTTTGATGGCACAGCAATCTCGAAAGCATCAAGAGACGAGCTGCGTGCGTGGCTCCTCTTCTGTTCTTGAATCATCTTCAGGAAGGCTTCGCGCTCGCGCCGTCGCTTTTCGGCAGCCTCAGCACGAGCGCGCTCGGCTTCTGAGTCGTCTGACTTATCCTTCTCAGTCCCTCGATTAACCGCTCCCTGACCCCGACGGAGGAAGTGACCCGAAGGCGGATTACTGGCACCTTGAGCCGGCGAAGCAGCCGCAGCCGGTGTAGCAGAGGCTGGCTCATTTGGAGTAGTGCCGTCGCGGTGGAACCTGCCTTGGGCATTCTTGATCCGACGCTTGAATTCGCGAATTCTTTCTTGCTCTTCTGCTTTCTTGGCGGCACGCTCAAGCGCATGCTGACGTTTGAATTCTCGTTGCCTCTGCGCGATATCACTACCTCGTCCAACACCTGCTGCGCCCGCATTCGCAGCGAGAATCTTACGTTTAATAGCTTCATCGTCAGACTCGTCATAGTCCTCCTGGGGTGGCAGAACCGGCGTGAACGCGCTACCAGGATGCTTCAAGTGGGATTTAGGAGTGCCCCCCACTGAGCCTGATGGACGATGGTGTGGGCGACCTGCGATATCTCCCGCCCGGACCGGCACCCTGGGCGACATCTGCATTGCACTGCCGGCACGGGCGTGTCCACGGGCCCTATTCACGTTGCCAATGCGGTTCGCAGCAGGTGATATTGACCGAGGAGTTGTACTCGGACACTGCACAGAGGGCGGTGGTGGAGGCACGATAAACGCACCTCTTTTCGGTGTTTGCTGGATAGCTCCGCCTTGAGACGCTGCTACACTGCCGATAACATCTGTGTCTTCATCATCATCGTCGAGTTCGCTCAGCCCAGCAAAGGCAGATGCAACTGCTGCATCGATATCGCCAACGCGGGATGAGAGGTGACTCGCATCGAGATCGCTAGTGCCTGAGTCCTCCCGATCGGGTGACTCTCCTGCTTTTCGTTCTGGTGATTCACCCTTACGCGGTGACTTCGATACTGCTCTGAGTCGCATCTGCTCGCTCTCCTTAAGAAGGCTTTCAAACAGACCTTCATGGTCTTCATGCCAGTGCCTTTGTAGCGTCTTCATATTATTCTTCAGCGTTGTTGCACCACTTGCGGCGACCTTTGGACTAGCATTCGTGCTCGGGAACAGATTGATCGGGTTCGTACCTTTACCGGCGGCGGGACCCTTGCCTTGCCCAGAAGAACTGGGTGGCTTAGCTGCCCGGGCCACTGGCACACTAGAGATTGCCGAACTACCCCCTGATCCTAACCGAGGTCGCGGTACACTACCGGACGCACTGCTAGTCGGAGCTCTGCTGGATGCTGAGCTTGCCATGCCACCTTTGGGACCAGATGATACTTGTGGGAACGAGCCACGAACGCCAGCGCTGCTGGACGACGTGTTTGTTGCAGACACAGGAGGCTTCGAGCTGGCCTGGGCCACACCTTTCATTGCGGATGCAAACGCGGATGAGAATGCCGATTCACCAGAGCTGCGAGCTGAAGGTGTCTTATTCGTGCCCAGAACACGAGCCGAACTTGCTTCCAAGTCCTGCTGAGTTTCTTCTTCAATTGGATCACAGTTTGAGTTCCTGCGTCCTGGTTTAAATGACAACGGCTGCTTGTCTGGTCCAGGATTAATTCCCTCAAACACCTCTTCAATTTCGTCCGGAACGTCAACAGTAGACTCATCAAGATCCTTCCACACATCATCCCACAGAGCTTTCGAAATGAGAACATCCAAGGCATTGCTAGCTCCTTCGGGCTTCGAGCCACCCTGTGATTTGTTTGCCCTCTCGAGTGATGCCAATAGCGCGGGGTCTGGCTGATCAGTCACGTTGACAATACCAGCTGCTGACATTGTTACGCGAATACTCTTCAGACCGTCGAAATTGGGAGCTGAAGTGGTCTTGAGCGTCGTACTTCCAGCACTGTTGCGATCAGTTTCGGCTCCCTCTTGGACCGTGAATGGATTCAACACCGACTTAGTAAATGGATGCGGCTCGCTAGCAGCGGCTCCTTCGGGCACTGTCTTTTCCCTGCGCTCCTGCAACTGGGCGTTGTACAAAACTGAGGCCTGCGCTAAGGCTCGCAACACCCAGGGCTTAAGAAGAGGATGCTCAATGATGGCACGAGTGCTTGGTCTACGGTCAGGGTCCTGCTGCAGCATGGAAGCTACGAGCTCACGCAAAGGAGCAGAATAAAGTGTAGGGAGTGGAGGGTAGACACCCGATAGAATCTTCATCACGAGGGCTGGAAGTGTCTTGCCATCAAAGGCATGACGCAGGGTTAGAACTTCGTACAGGACACACCCTAACGACCAGATGTCACTCTTTGTTCCATAGTTGCGGCCTTCGCATAGTTCTGGAGAGAGATAATAGGGTGTACCAACGACGGTCTGTGCTAGAGCAGTTTCACTTTGCACAACTTTAGAGATGCCTAGGTCGCCAATTTTTGCGACAACTATCGTGCCAATGCAGGGTGGCAATGTTGCTTGGTTGGGATCGGTAGGCTGGTCGTAAAGTGGCATTTGAGTGAGAAACACGTTCTGTGTCTTGAGATCTCGGTGGAGAATTCTGCTCTGGTGTAGTCTATGCAGAGCAAGGGCCAGTTGAGCAAACCATTCTAACACTTGCTCTTCGGGCCATAGAATGTGCCGAAGGGCCGAGTCAATTGAAGCATACCCACCGAGTGGAGGCTTGGGTACCTGCAGGCATGAAGGCATGGATGCATTCTTTGCAGCGATGGCTGCTGGGTCCTTTAATTCGTCCTCTGGGCCGTCATCATCATCATCATCATCATCATCGCTGTCCATGGAGCGCGATGCTACGAGATTAGCGTACATCTCCATTGCGTGCTTGTCCGTCGGAAGGATGAGGTTGTTCTTCTTTAATGTACGTAAGGCCTCCTGCAGCGCCTTGTTCCTGCGTCTGATCGCTTGAGCCAGATCGCCCTCGGTACACAGTTCCATTACCACATGCAGCCTGTGTGGCAGAGCGATAGATTCCTTGTACGCGACAATGTACGGGTGATGCAGCAACTGCAGGAGCCTAGCCTCTTGCAGAGCGCTCTTGACCTCATTATCATCCAACCCTTGCAGAACGATGTCTTTCATGACATATTCCTTGCCATCAGTGTTGTCCTTAACAACATACACAGTACCATAATGCCCTCTTCCGAGAACACGCTGAATGGGATATCGCACCCCTTGTTGCTGCAGTTGCATCTTGGCATCCTGTTCAGCTTGATCAAAGTCGTCCAGTGGTTCTTGGCCTCCTAGTTGGGGGATTGCGGCACTCATCTCTGATCTGTCGCCTCAACTCGTGCTGCCTCGGTACGTAGGGGAGGTGGAGCCTGACTGCCTTACGAGTGGGATACCGTGCTACAGCGGCCACTCTGTCTCTCCGAAACCAGCAGAGTGCTCGTGGTCGTGCGCCAGAGCCAAGGGGCAGTTGCAGCTGGGTGACCCTGAGGCAAGTGAGAGTTGCGGGCGAAGCACTAGTGCTACAGAGGGGGATCGAGGCACCGGAAGAATCGTAATTGCAACTCAGATATGGCTAAGTCCAGCTCAGTGTTTGTATATGGGCCACTCGACGGTCAGGGAGAAACGCATTCTCACCGGGTTGGTCTTTCGAGAGATATTTTGGAGGATGCGCCAAATGAATCACTATCCTAGACAAATAAACATTCATTTATCATTATTACACGCTAAACGAAACAATTAGATCGACATAAATACCAGAGCTAGTGCTGTTTTCCCAATTTGCATATTTCCTCCAATCCAGCTTCCAGCCTGCCTCCAGCTGCCCGCGAAGCGTATACAGAGGTATCCGTGATGGCGAGACATATATACACGCGCCTCCAGTGATAATGTATCAAACGCAGCGTGTTACCATGAGGTCGGTCTCAAAGGCTGTGGTCTAGCTGCGGCATCATATGCGGGGAGGAGCTGCTCCAGGGGTCATCAAAGTGACTCCCAGTGATATTCCAGCGTTGCTTTTGCTGGGACAACAGTATTCCGCCTAACCGCGACTGGGGCGCGTATGTAACCCTTATACATATCTGTCCACAGCAGTAGAGCCGATGTAGCCTCGCCCTGATTGCTCCTGGGTCGCTTCAACTCTCCCCGCATGCCGACCAGCTGAGCGAAGAATGAAAAATGAGTCGTTGAGGTAGAATTTCCGCAATTGAACAACGCTCGGTGGGGCAAGGCATTTCCAAGGACCATACCACAGGTACATTGGGCTCATCAACGAGGGTTTGTTTGTCCCGATAGAAATCATCCACGCCACTGAATTCTCCCGCAAACCGCAACTCTACGTGGTTTGCTAGAACGAGAGCTAACGAAACATCCTTTTTCACCTTCATTCGGAAGAACTACGTGCGTCGAGGGACCACTCACACCGTCAAACAAGAAAGCTGTCGAATATACACACAATAACACACCATGAGTGCCTATCACGGCCGCGAACATGGCAGTAAGATTGGCTCAGGAGGCATGGCCTCAGCCGACCTTCTCAACCTCCAGCGCAAGGAGCGTCTACGGCAGGTTGTTACAGAAGTTTATGACCTGAAGAACGATCCATACTTGTTTAAGAACCACGTTGGCCTTCCTGAGTGCCGTCTGTGCGGTACTGTTCATCGCGATGAGCAGAATTACGTTGATCACACAAAGGGTAAGAGGCACCAGGAGGAGTTGGCAAAGCGTCAAGCAAAGCTGAAGAAGGAGAAGCAGCAGGCTGCTGCTATCGCACAGAAACGCGAAGCAAGCCGGCCAAAGCCGCCAAGGTGTGGCCGACCCGCGTATCGGATCATCAAGCTGGTTGACCGGACTTCGTTCGCGCACGGCCTTCTCTTTCGACTTGAATACCCTCAGATCGCCGCGGATCAACGGCCCCGTTTCCGATTTATGTCCGCCTATGAGCAGCATGTAGAACCAACGAACGACAAGTTCCAATATCTTCTCTTTGCAGCCGAACCATACGGTACGTCTAGTTGATGGCTTACTCTTGGCTTAGTCTTGCATTTTGAATGTGCATGCCGTGAGATTCCTTTTTTGTGAGCTGCTTGTTCGGTAACTTCACTTCATTTCTTACATATCGTCCGTGCATTTATTCTCTCCCACCTGGTATAGAAGTCGTTGCTTTCAAGATCCCGAATATCGACATCGACCGAAGCGCCAACAGATTCCTAACGCACTGGAATGAGGAGACCAATGTTTTCACCTTACAACTGTTTTTCAAGGATTGTGCGCAAGAGTTGAAACGTGCTGTCGAGGCTGAAGTTGCATCAGCGTCTCATAACGCTTCCGACGTCAACGCAGATGCAATGGGCGTGTAATCTCTGCAGCAAGACGCCAATATACACAATTTTTTTTCGTTGTATTCTCACTGAGCAAGATTTGGAGTAGCATTCACAGTCTCTATTTCTTGTTATGATGGCTCAGTTTGACGCTTCCTGCTGCTCGTGCTTTCGACTGCACCAATCTCGGGCTTCTTACGGGCAATTCGTTAGACATAGCGCTTGCATGAAACGCATTCACCGTTGGGCTATCTGCCTGAGGAGTACTGGGAGAGAATTCAGACTCTCGAGTGACCGAACCATCATCCTCGTCTCCGCTGCCAACATCATCCTCAAACAACGACCGCAAATAGTCATCAACTGCACGTGACTCGCGGCGTAGTTGTACCTGAGCAGCCTTTCCCAGTAACAATTCGTTTTCGCGTATAGCGTTCGCGGTTGCTTCTGCCAGTTTCTGTGTATCGTACTTCAATGCCTCTCGGATCATCTTTGGTCTGTTTCTCATCTTTGCCACGCGTGGGTCGGTGATCTTAGTTCTTCTGGGTCTGTCAGCAGCGGAAAGTGAACCACCAGATCGCCATGGAGGACGTTCCGACCCCTTCACCGGTACCTCATCTTCATCGCTGTCACTCCAAAGCTCGATGTCATCTTCGTAATCCATGAGATTAGGACGCCATTGCACTGGAGCAGCTTGTTTCGTGTCATCGAGTTCACGTTCAAGTGCTAAATTTGTGGTGACAGGGATGGTAGTCGCACCTGCGCGCCAAACATCAGCTGATTTCGTGACCGACCCAAGGTCGGTCGGCTCTAGTTCTGAGAGCAAACGACTTGACGCTTTGGATGCTGAATCTTCCAAGGGCCGTCGAGGAATGAAGCCCGATGTAAATAAACGATGGTGTGGGGCAGAATCTACGCCAGGAACAGGAGGCCATCCGACACCATACGCAGGAGTTGGAACAAAGCGCTCGGTTTGGACAGAGGAATCATAATCGCCAGTGCTTGGCCGTGGAACATCGCTCGGCTGTGACTTCGTATTACGCCGCTTCTCACTTTGTTCACCAGGGGAGCCCCTTTGAGCTTGAGCGGGGTTTGGCGCATTGTGCGCCTGGAGTTCTGGACTTCGTAAGCGGGCTTCTCGCTCTTCTTCCCTCCGGAAGATTTCTATTGTGCGAAGCACAGTTGCTTCTGCTGCTGGAGTCATGCGCAGTCTCCTTGATCTGATGATGTCAGCGAGTGTTTCAGAGTAGCGGGGGACTCCGTTCAGAGTACTAGGTAATTTGACTGTATCATTTGATTTGGCATTCAGCAAACTGGCTATGGTCTGCGCTTGTCCACCAGAGTTTACCACATCCAATTTTGAGAGTCCACTCGTTGTTCCATAAACAACGCTTAATGGGACTTCATTATCGGGCGGAAGATTGAAGGAGAAGACTCGACTCGTGGATACAGTTGTATCATCCTTTGAGGACCCTGACCACTCTGCACTTACAAGCTGGGATGCGAGTGCAGAATTATCAAGCTCGGTCCCCGTCGCACGACCATGAACCAACTTATGTTGGGCTTCTTGAAGTGCCAAGTCCAGGCGGAGATTCATTCTTTGCACTTTCTGCTTTCTTCTCAAGTCATGGAAAGCCTTGAGGACTGTGGCAATTGAGCTGTCTGGTGTTGATGCTAGCCAAGCCATTGGTGCCTCGAGTTCTCCATTGTGTGGCTGTAAGCCAGCAAACTTTCGGATAGAATCGTAGCCCTGAGGTGTGTGACAGAGGTGGAAGAGAATTCGCAGCGCGGCGAGCACTCGAGAGTCTTCTCGCGAGCCATCGAAGCGGCCGAATGACTTGCTTAATTCGTGGGCATACTCTGATCTCAGCAAGTCGAAACTTCTGAGCTCGGTCTGCAGGCGCGTTCTGGGCTCACTAGATGATGCCTCCCAAGTAAGCGGAAAACTGTGACTTGCGAGCATCTCATGGAGCGAGTCTAGAGTACGAGGTGTGTTGGCGAGCTCGACAAATGGTAGTGCGGAGCATAGTAGCTTTGAACCGGATGGGCTTCCCGTTCCGTCTTTGGTCCAATCTCGCGACTGGACTTGAGCGTTATTCTTTAGAGATACACGAGAAATGGAGGTGTGGTCGGCGAATAGAGCATATGAAAAGCAGTGCTGCAGGAGATTTCGAAGGCCAGGCGCACCAAAGCCTTTTGACCTTGTAAACAATCCTCCTCGAATCGTACGAGTGGAATGTCCCAAAGCTATTGATTCGTACGGCGCATGCGCAGTGATAAACATTTCGAGCCATGGAAGGTACAAAGTCGTTTTGTTTGGGCAACTGCGAGATGATCCTGCTGCTCGCTGACCCCCATCCTCGTGAGGGAAACTGGCATTGGTCGTTGCATAACCTGTGACCTCGTTGGCTTTCCTTTCACTACTAGGTTGAGTACCATGTCGATGAGTTGCGTGAATGAGGCGATCAAAGATAAGTCGAGATTGCAGGGCACGGGAAGCCTGCAGCACAAGAGCAAGCGCGAGCAAATGACGCCCTTCGACTGCTGTCTGAGTTGCGCGGGCATCCAGAACCCTGAAAGGTGCAAAAGCTGTACTGCTCGCAGTACTCCGCAGCAGCCTTAGTAGTGAGCTGTTCTTAGCTGTGGAACCTGTCATGTCCGTGCATCCAAATTGAGACGTTATCAGCTGTGGAGATAGAGCCTTTAGAATACCGTCATAAGTTTTCGCCCTATGGACCAAACCCCGGTGCTCGTCGATAAGAGCTGATGCTTCTTCGAGCACGTCGTCTAATTTGGATTCTCCTATCAACAACTGTTCAAGCCCTTGGAGTTTCAGCTCCAGCCAGGTTGAGGACTTAGTTGGTGGTCGTCGTTCGTCCGTGAGATGTGTGATAACCCTTGAGAGATACGACTTTGGAAGGGTGCTTGCAGGGATGAGGGCACGAAGACTTGCTGCTACGGTGTTCGAGTCAATGCTTGAGTCATTCCCAAGTGTGGGAATATCTACCAAAAGTGTGGTGCCAGAATTGGTTATTGTAGGCGACGACTCATCACTCTGTGCCGGATCTGGAGCAGCATCCTGATCGTTTTGCTGCTTCTTTTTCTGGAGCTCAGCGAGCAATAATTCTCGCTTTACGGCCTCGCGATGGATAATTTCTCGTTCCTGCTCCGTGAGTTGAAGCGATAACTCTTCTCCTAATTCGCGTTCCAAATCGACATCCAGGAACAGCGTGATGACTGAACTCGTCGACGAAACTGTAGTCGTAGTCTTCGAAAAGGCACTTAACGCTGCCCGGCGTGCGTCATCCGGACCATCTGCGTTGGATCGTTCAGCCTCCCCTATGTTGTCACTTGCTGCTTCCCGAGAACCCTGCGCATTCTTGGAATTCCGAGAATTCCCACCTCCAGCCTTGGCATTGTGCCTAAACATGGCCTCGGCGAGGTAAAAAATCCCTGGGACAGGCGCTGAAAGATATCGTGTCGTGGTGACAGTCGTTGCCACACTAAGCCGAGTCTTTCTAGGGACAGTCGTATGTGCGACTACCTCCAGTGCTAGCTGAGCAATGGGGGGATAAGGATGACCTAGGAGACCGAGAGCAGCATCAAAATGACCTGAGTCAAGAAGTTCTGGCCCCGAAACCAGGCGGGCCAATCCTTCTGTTGATGCCATGGGTCGAGCAACGATTCGGAGGGCTGAGAGTTGCAAGGCACGAGCAATGCTCCAATATGATTGTGTCGTCATACACAGCCAGAAACTCGCATCGGAGATCGAATTCGACGCAGGAAGTGACGAGAGGTCATCCAGACGTTGGACTGCTAGGCGTTCTAGCATGCGAAAAGTTGCGAGGTTTGCGCCAACTCGGGGCAGCGACTCAATCAGCCCTAATGCTTCGTCGGGTTTCAGATCTCCTATTTCGATACCGGTGGAGCTGTGGAAGCTCGATATCATGGTTGGAATGGAGGCGGCTGCCGGCTGTCGCACGGACGGGGTCGCCACACCAAGCAGAGGGTTCGTGATCAGACTCGCTGTTGTCGCGAAGTCTGCAGATATGCCAGTTCGAAGCCAATCAAGAAGTACGCGTTGGAAAAGCTGCTTCCGCGTTCCAATTCCCGCTGGAGCAGCATCTAGCTCCGTTTCCTGCCCACTGGGTCCCTCATTTCGCGAGGTTCGACGTAGCGCTGAGTCATCTAGTATACGCTGTAGCCACACATGATTTGCGCCAAGAACACCAACCAAAGACAATGTTACCGTCGCAGCAACACAGGCGTCAGGCGCTGGGATCGCAATGCTGGTACTGGCATGCAGCCAAGACGCTTGCTCGGTTAGAACAGACTGATATAAGGGACTGCCGGACGCACAAAAGATACTGGCGACAGTGTGCTGAGCACGTTGGACATCCGCTCCCACCCTATTCGCATCAGATTTTTCACTATTCCGAGCAAATGCGGTAGCTAAGCTGTGGTCAAGAGCCCCTACAATCAGGCTCTTTCCAGGCCTCATACTCCCTAGCGGACTAGAATTATCAGCGAGCTGGGGTGTTTGGTTCTCAGCCTCGAACAAATTGTGGAGTTTGGCATGAAGCTGACCCGTTCGGAAGTGATGCCACGTTCCTTCCACGAGATCCAGCACTGGAGTGACATTTTCATGGTCGTGACCTCCCGCCAGAACTTCAATAATGTCAGTAGGGGCGGAGCCCTTACGATGACCAAAGTTTGAGTCTGTGGTGGGCGGGAAAAGTATGAGGGCATGACGCCAGCGTGAGATATCAAACGAAGTCATTTCCCGTGTTGGTAGGAATGCCGGCAAACGATGTTGAAGCCCCAACCTCGCCATGGCTGCATGCGATGCTTTAGTCATGGGGTTGGTCCTCAGAAGGGCCTTATACAGCAAATTAAATTGTGACGAAGAATAGAGCGCAGAGCTAAGTGGAACATCGGTACATTGATCTGATCGCAGCAGTGCGAGTAACTGGATGGGAGCGAGACTCAACGAGTCACATGCAGGCTCCGCTACTGTCGATGCTAGGTCGGCGCTTGCACGGGGACGCACTAGGGACAGATGCGCGAGATGCGGCGGTGCGCCCCTCTGGAGCGACAGGAGCAACATGCATATGCTGGCATGTACCAATGCTCGTCCTGTGGTCACGCGGTTATATAATTGAGGTGAAGTGAGGGGGACTTGTGATGCTGATACGTTCTGTCCTTGACTGGACTGCAATGAGCCCAGAAGTAACCTCGCTGGATCGATATTCAGCGACGAATTCGCTCTTCGCTGGTTCGGCATCATTCCGTTTGTTAGCCACTCCCCCGTCTGTTTAATCAGATCATCCATCAGCGGCTGTACTTGATAGGTGGACGCAAGAGATTCACGTGCATAAAGCGCGAGGATGGCTGACAATTCAACTAGCACGCCTCGTTCGAGAAGGACAGACCAAGCAGGGCAGGGCGCGTCTGCGCCATCTTCGAAGATCGCCGCAGCGATGTCTTCGTGCAGTGAGTCATCAGCTGTATCACTGCTGCTGTCTAGATCTTTGCTAGACTCTTCACTGTACTGGCTTCCGGAATCGAGTAGCTGTGCAAGGGTTATTCCTGACCCGGCAGCGCCAAGATCGGCTTTCGGTAGCTGGCGTTTGCGTCTGGCAACGTTAACCCCCTCTAGATCTTCGGAAGAAACAAGGGAGCGCGGTAACCGCCGCTCCGCTCCCGAGGCTATGGCATCAGCGCTCAGGATTCCGAATGAATCCTTAGGTCCTCCGATTTTTATCGCTCGCGCTCGACGGGCGGCCTCTGCTACCATGGCTCTCAGCTTCTTTTCGGTCTCTGCAGCTGAGCTAAAGGAGTCCAGGTCTTGTGGCGTTATCCATAGCCTTTTTGCTCTTAATGCACGTAGCTTATCAAAGTTTGCCATGGAGCCAGTCAGACATGCTCGATAGGCCTTTAGCCGGTAACGCCGTTCGGAGAGACGAATCTTCAATGTTGAGACAACAAGTTGAAGCGCAAACAGGATTCGCTGAGATACTTCACAGCTCATAGCCGCAAACTGGCGGCGAAGGACGTTGAGGAACTCCAACATCTGGAATGATTTAGTAACCGTTTCTAGATACGTCGAGTTCGTTGGAGACCCAAGTATCTTTGTCGCGATTAATGCCAAACGCAGATTCGTAGGTCCTTGTGATTCTGCCCAAGCGCCCTCCGAGTTTAGTAACGCCAGCGCTCGCTCCATCAATTCACCTGTTTCTGACCCCGCAGACAAATCAGATGATCGAAGCTGATCCAGAATCTTGAGGAGGTTCTGCTGTTCCGCAGCAACCTCTTGTAAGACATCCATCGATCCAGAATCACTGCAAGTCTCATGTGAAGTTAGACTTGATGTATCATCTGCATTCGCATTTGAGGCATGCGGTGAGACGGCCTGCGAGGGGGAACTTACTGAGAGGCCTTGCGAGCTACTCTCCGGATTCAGCGCGTTCTGCTCCGCGTCAGGGGCTCCATAATCTCGTATGCTGAGATGTGAAGGCTCACACAGAAGCTGTTCGAGACGTTTAATCCCTCGGAGATGCGCCAATGCCGAGGCTAGCTGCTTTTCATCTGTACTCAGGTCATCGTGGCTCGCATCTGTAAGCAGATTTCCATCTGCATCGATGCCCAAATCACCCAGAATGGCTGAACGAAGGACCTTCAGCGAGCGATGCGAGGGCCTCTTACGATAATCACGTAGGGCCATAGAAATCCCGAGGCTATCTCTACGGGATCGGTCTTGTAACTCTGAGTCCCTCTCAAGCTCGACCGCTAGCCGTCGAATTTCGGGAGGTGAAATCGAATGATCATCTCCTCCCCTTTCAAGCCAGGTCACAATAAAGCCCGGTAATAAGGACAGGAGGCGGCTCCTGATTCTAGAGGCAGCCTCTTTAATGGACTGCGCAAGCACATGGACTTCAGGATCTGAAACGAGGACCGGTGTACTCTCGGATCCTGCTGGGGGGCGGCGGACAACGCTTAGCCAGGTACTGAGGCTTCCCAAGGAACCGATATCCCCTTCCGATGCCCGTCGCAAAGAGTGCCAGGTATCATGAAGCGAGCGCTCTGCCTTACATTCTTTGTCTGTCTCGAAAGATCGAGACTGTATCTGCGTCATAAGCGTGGTCAATGCGATTTGTGTCTCAGTATGCCTTTCGCTGACACGGTCTCCGAAATCAATGAGACTCTTCAACTGACGTGAGAGACTTAGTGAGGCTGTGAGAGCGTGTGCGCTCGTAAGCTTGCCGCCAAACGGAGTTACGCTCTCGATGGTGACAATCCAAGGGGCGTCCATATGCAGCGCAATCCACACCAGCGCCATCACTGGAGAGGTGGAACGAAGCGTGAATAACAGGCGCCCCCGGACCTCTGAGAGGAGCGCTTGTGCCCTGAGAGAAGACATAGCTTCCATGTCTTCTTGCACGAGGCCTAGCTCGCCACTGGCAAGGTAGTGAGCAATAGGTGAGTTCTCGAACGCAACAGTGGATGAGTTGTCTGCCGTTTGTAAGCTCTCATCCAGGTTCTTGTCCAAACCAAGGCAAATTCGCGTAGCAGCAGAGGTCACAAGCCGGTTCAGGAGACAAATGAGTGTGAGAACAGGGGTCGGCTGTAGAGGAGACTGACGTTGGGTCGATCGAGACTCGATGGAGATAGTTGCATCTTCGTGTTCTGATGCCAGCCAACTACCCTCGACCATGAGTGCACGAACCGCAGCCATCCTTCGTGATAAGTTCCATCGATTTGCTGATAATGACTTAGACGAAGCGCCTGCGTGAGGAGCTGCTGACAACGGTCTCCTGCCGGTTGTCGAGGCCTGGCGCAACCTATCGTGACTACCTGGAGCTGCCGTACTTGGTCGCACATGCGCCCGCACGAAGCTGCCAGTGGATTTGGAGTGTGAGCCAGTGCCAAGCTGGTCGATTTCATCAGAAGACTCGTCGAACTCTGACAATTCGTTTAGTTCGGCATCACTATCTGTTGATCCGTGTACAGGCCTGCGTCCCTGCATCTGCCGCATCGGTGTTGATCCCATGGTATGTAGATCAATGCTAGATTCATCAGGTGAGGCTATCGTCAGCGAGAATGATATGACACCAATCAAACAGACTACGTAACTTGCAGATTCGATCGATCGACGCAACTCTCTCTGCGCTAAACCCGCCAAGCGAAAGTTGTCTGGTGTGCGTAACCTCATACATCGCTCCTTTGCATGCTTCCAAAGTCCTATCGAATAACGCAAATCCGTGAGAACAGTCGTGGCAAAGTAGTTTAAAAGATTTGACTTGGCGAGTGGTCCTCGAATCGTTTGTGAGATCCGATCCGAGGCGCTTTTGGCGAGAAATGCTGGGGCCCTGGCCTCAGCTAACGTTAAGGCGTTCATCGGGTGCGACATCAGCGACGTTAGTGTAGAAAGCATGGAGAGACGGAGTGCATGAGGAAGAGTTTCATACAATGGTCTCTGTGGAAATGGACTTGAGGATAAGTCCGACCCAGCAAGGAGCGCCAGGTAGCGTACTAGGAATGCTGGTGGCACTTGTTGAGGAAGCACGGGATGCAAACTTAACATATTCCGATCCCTTTCCTCTGACGCACAGTAGTCTCTCAGAGTCTGGTTTAAGGACTTGAGTTCTGATAGCAGTTCCACAGGAGCCGTACGAGAGGAAGGTAGTATCATGGCAAGCAGCTCATTGGCTCTCTGCAGTAATGCCGGGGGAATAGTGGATTTAACGCTATTACTGAGCCCGTATGCCCAGAATGACCATGGACGCGCAATCTTTCGAGTCTGAAGAAGTTTAACAATCGTGGGAGCCTGTTGCTCTGGAAGCGTCTCAGCGGTTGATGAGGAAACCAAGGACGCAAATTGGGCGATGTGAACAAGTTCGGACAGGGCAAATCCATCTTCATCTGACGAATCCGGTTTAACAACTCCTGCTAGCGTTTCAAGGTTACTCCATTTTTCGATCTCGCTCCATGCCAATTGTCTCTGCTTGTTTGCAACAATGAGGGCCTCACGTGGCAGGGCGCCTAGATCAACATAATAACGAAGCTCCTCATACTTTTCGACGTCTTTGAGGAATTGCGTGCCTGACGCGACTTCCTCTTCGTTCACTTGATAGATTGGTGCGGAATGAGACTTGGCAGTTTTCAAGACCCATCGTTCATACCAATCTCGTAGATGTCTTGGTAAAGCAGGCTGGTGAGTAAACGGGAGTGGAAGCTCTGCGACCGTTCCATGTAGAGTGAATACGGGAAGCTGACGTTTGAGTAGGTATAGTACATTCGTTAACTGTGCCGTCAGAGCACCTTCACGGATAGTTGGCGCACCCTGCTGGGTGCTAGATGCTAGAGCACACAGCAGCTCCGTCATCGTGTTTAGCATCTGTCCTAGTTGCTCACTCTGCGTGCCCGGTGTGGATCGGCGCGAGAGCGAAGCCAGAAGTTGTGAGCATGCTTGCTGAACGAGCGAAACCGCAACGGAAGCGGAGGGATTCTGACTCGCAGTCTCCTCTTCCAGGGAGGGTTGGCTTGCGTCTTGTGGAGAAGCCAATACAACTTTAGTGGCACTTGTCCAGCTGCTTATTACTGTACTGGGCGTTGGGAATATCGCTCCTCCAGAGGCAGCGTTGGGTTGCGTAGGCCGGTCTGTCGGACGGCTAGGCGCGAGCTTTCCGCTAAGCCAATTTTGAATAGACTCCGGAGAGGCCCAGACAATAACTTCACGAATCAACCGATCGACGTCCGTGAGGGCCAAGCCACTCATGTTAGTTCGGCCAGTGGCCTGGACCAACCCATTGAGCGGTTCGAGGGGATCCGCTCCGGCCGAGAGGAGTATGGCCAAGGTCGAGATTGCATCGGTTGGATCTTGCTGCTGTCGCAGTTTAGAGATAGCAATCTGCATTGCCAATGCGCTGAATGACTGCCCCGTTAGTGCGTCTATCCCATGAAGCGTGGTTTTCACCCTTTCTGCAGCTTGAGATGCATGCTGGATAAGGATTGCCGTTTGAGTAAGCCAGCTACTCCTGGACGGAGAGCTGGGCAACTTCGTCTTTACCTGTTCCGCAGCGGCTCTCAATCGATCAGCTGCTTTGGTAAGCGCACTTGCATCTAGCAGCGCGTCCAAGGGAATATAGCGATGAGATAGCCTTGCCAGCCGAGAGCGAACTTCAGTCAGTTCAGACGGGTCTTCATGGGCTGCAGAGCATAGGCCTCGGTAGTAAGCTGGTTGTTTGGAAAGGACACGCATCACATCCTGGCCCTGTGATGGACCGCTCTCGTTCGCATACGCAGTAATGACTGGTGCGTCGTATGCATCCTGAAGTATGTGTGCCAGCTGGAGTTCAACATCTCTGCGTAGGGTTTGTGTGGTGTCCAAAGTAATAGGAGCAGTAGTTGGGGCAGGACGTCCACGACGCAAACTTGACTGTGGTCTAGCCGTGCCGTTGCCAAACGTGGAGGGGTCCGCAGATCTCGCATGGCTTGAGGGTGCTGCAGTCACTAGAGCGGGTGCTGCTGCCGAAGGTGGACGAACATGTGTCGCTTGTTCGGGTATACTGATCGAAAGGCTTTTATATAGTTTGGATATAAAGGCACGCAGTCCACTTCGAAGCGCGTTGGATAGATCTGCTTGATCAGCACCAATGCTCCTGGCACTAGACTGCCGCTGCTGTTGTTGGACGTCTTGCATACTGATCTCTGGAGCTCGGCTGGCATCTTTTCGCTCAGTGGCCGAGGATCGAAGATTTACGGAAACAGATCGTGGGGTTGGGGACGCTATCGAGTTAGACATGCAATCAATTGCTGCCCTACCAAACGAGTCACTTGTAATCTTCATTCCTTGTCTTCTTTGTGTGGCCTGTTCTGGAGCCTCCGCTGTTGTTGGTATGTCTAGAGAGCGCTCGGCCTGAATTGCCTGGGATACCGTGAGATTCCGGGGCAAATTCCTGGAGTTCAGTTGGCGTCTGTGGTCTAGTGACACCCTGCGTAGCAGCGCGTTCATCTGCCTCATAGATGTGCTGGAAACCGCAACATCTTCCGTGATGGAACTCGGTGAGGGCAAGTCTGCCCCCTGTCTGTGCATCGTGCACCTAGTGCGGAGCGGTTGAGACGATACCACTCAGGAGGGACCAAACTGAATGGCTGAGATATCTAAGTAGCTTGACACAAGATCACCTCCATGTGCGGGTATCGCATACACGGAATTCTAAATTTTAAACTGCAAACTGCAAACAAGTGTTTTCCATTCACCTGGCACTAACACGTGCGCTACGTGTGCTACGAATTCTGTGAGATCATATGATAATCGCGCAGATAGAACTCTAAATACGCTTCATCTTGTGCTAGTACGCGTTAGAAAGCCGATGTCTCTCTCATTAACCGCAGCATGAGTGAGAAATCCGCTGCGCTAGAAGGTGAGCTAAGTTTATGAATGAACAGCAAAACGTTCCTACATTACTTTACAAGAGACATACCTTAGGCATGCTAATTATGGGTTATAGTGCCTCAGCGTGAACGTCGTGGATGTGGTGGATGTCAGCGTCCGCTGATCCATGCGAGTGGCTATGGCAAGTCTCGACTTTGCGACTCTGCCATTTTTTCAAGTTCTGAGATGCGAGTTGATGCGCTTCTGAGATTGAGTTGACAATAGGCTCGGTGATGCACCCAAAGAACATGCCGAAATTGAACATGGTACCGAAGTCAAATGGATTAACGATGTAGCCCTTAGCCCAGAAGTGCTTGTACTTCATAAGGTTAATCCTCTCGTTCGTGGTGAAGTTGTCCTTGATGAGGGGAACATGCTGATACAAGAGCATACCTGTAAGGAGGAAGCCAATAGCGTGCGAAACTGGAAGGATGATCGGCCACAAGTCAAAGTAGCCGTGTGAGCCTAAGCATGGAACTTCACCGGGCGCTGGCTTTGAAATAGCGGCGACAAGGACGATGGCACTTGCTATCACGCCACCAAGCAGAGCACAGATTAAGAAGAAGATGAAATTGAGGTAGTTACCCGCTCCAATATCGACATCTAAGAATGGACAGTGGTGATCAAACTTTAAGACACAGTGTCCACAGATCGAGCAATGCTTGCTGCGAAGGGGTTTGACAATGCGGCAGGTTGTGCATGCTTGGGATTCCTGTAATGTTCCTTCGTTCAACAGTCGCTTATACTCAAAGTGGACTTCTGCGTATTCTGGATACCCAGGAATGGCCTTTGCACCAGGACGAAGTGCCCCTGGCTCGGCCCATACTGTCGTCAACCAGAAGTAGGTGACTCCAGTGACGAAAACGAAAAATGGCTGGTAGAGATACCAATATACCTCCGAATAGCCTGGGCACTGACGCTGCACCGACAGCACGCCCAACAGTGTAATAAGAATCCAAAACCCTGTAGCAATTACAGGTGGGCCGCGTAGAGTCGCAGACCACCAGTCCGACAGTGTGCCATATGCGTTGCAGCACCGTCGGTAACGTTTTTCTTGTCGGTGTGTCGCGTTGAACTCTCGAAGTATAGCCAAGAACTTCAGTCGACCCTCGTCGCGCCCAAGGCCGACGTCACGCACAAGAAACTCACTATCCTGCATTGGGATGTCGTCAGGAAGCGATAATGCCGCTTGCTCCTCAGAACTCGGCATGAAAGCTCTCCCTTCATTTTCGACAATTAGCTTGCGCCGGCGTACAGCTTCAGCTGCCATTTTCAACAATTTGATATTATACTTGTTCAGATGATAGTCGAGGAGGTGCTCCACTGTTCGATTCTCGCTCATGGGTGTCATCAACTGTTTGTAGAACTTTTCATGGCCGAGCAAGCGTTTGATAGTCCGTACGACTTCAAAATGGCCTCGAATAGTGGCCCAATGGAGAGGATAGGCCTGTTCATCGTCGCGAACCCACATGTCGCATCCATTTCGCACCAGCCATTCAAGCGTCTGAACCTGCCCACCCCAAGCGGCCCAATGCAGCGCAGACTTGCCCTTCTCGTCCCTTATGTTAATAGAGACTCCATGTGAAACACAATAGTCCACCAATAGTGTGCAACCTCGATCAGCAAGAGTGTGAATTGGCTCTTGTCCCAAACTGTTGCGAGCACTTAACCGTGCTCCTCGACGATGAAGCAGAACACCTACAGCCAGACTCTGAGCGCAGTGCATCGGGGTCTGAAGGTCATGTCCAACGGCGTTAGGATCGGCGCCAGCATCTAACAGTGCTTCGACAAAATAATACATATCACGGTGGACGGCAAAGTGCAGGGCTGGGTAGGTCCGTGCGTCATCGGTTTGATTCGGTGACACTCCTGCACGGAGCAGAGCTAAGAGTTCATTCAAGTCGCTTCGGAAGATTGCACCAACAAGGTTTGCCTGCCTAGCAAATGACTCATGTTCAGCCAAGTCGGCAGGATGCATTGGCTTCAGGCCTAATGGGGTCTCTTTGGGCATCTGTGCAGCCTGTGCTGGTACTGGTGCAGGGTATGGGGATGGCGCTGCAGCAGCAGGAGCGGGATATGGCGCACCGACATGTGCCGGCATCGATGCAGATACGGGAGCTGGGATTGGCGCGCTAGGCCTCACATTTACATCAGGCACGGGCGTAGTAGGCACGACCTGGCCGGGTGCTGGGGAGAAGTGCGTCAACTCTCGAACTGGACCGTGAGGGGTAACGTGTGTCGCTGCTACGTCTACATCAAGCTCGAGTGAACCAAGCGCTTTGGCAAGCTCACGCTCGAGCTCCGCCTTCTGTGCGTCGACGCGTTGTGTGCTCTGCACCGCCTGGACAGAGAAGCGGCCCGGGAACTGACCACCCGCAAGGCCACTCTGAGTCAGGCTGATAAGCGTGTCCGCAGTGAGTGGAGCGAATGCTCCGGGTTTGGGAATAGTAAACTGAACACGTTTCATCCCTGACCAAGCTTGAAAATAATTGTTTTCAAGATTATTCTCCAACACCTACTACCCGATCCGTTGTAGCTCTCACAGTAATCGATGGTGATCATTCGAATCAGAACCGCTATCCGTCCTGGCCCGGATTTCCACCCAGAAATCTTCTCAGCCAGTGAAAGAAACGCGACGAGACACAATGTTCTGGGCTGTGTTTGCAGGTTATAGCGCGAGTGCTGCGCTTTCATAATAATTTAGTTGCGTGCATCGATGATGTAAAAACTTGAATGTATATTGATATGAACGATCTGTCCGCGGATGCGGAGGAAATACGACGCAGAAACTGAAGCTGTGCAAGATCACAGCTCTTGCCCTCACTGGTTTCGAGAAGACAATCCGCTCGAGACCCCCGGCATCTTTGCGTGCACCTTGAAGTCCCTAACGACGGTCTGAGATCTCTAATATCCGCGCTTTTCTACTCGCGCCTCGCACGCCCAATGACTAATCCATCGGTAACGCCGTTCTCCGCTCGACTCGACTCTAGCTCGAATCCTTTGATCATGTGCAACACTGCTCGCTGCGGTCACCCAGTAGCACCGGTCACAGCGCTCACTGCAGGCGTTGAAGGCCATCCTCTTGCTGCCAAGCTTACTCGTCCCGATCCTTCTTCCTTTGCCAACCACGATCAGGCAAAGGTCACTGACGTTAAGCTCGATATGCGCGTCAATTTTGACAAGCATGTGATCTCTGGTGTCATGACTGCCACGATCCAAACGCTGACTGAGAATGCACCAGCTGTGGTATTCGATATCAACAAGCTCACTGTTGACTTGCCCAATGTCAAGCTCTATGGTGCCGATGGTATTGAGTTCAAGACCAACGCAGCAATCACCAACGAGAATGGTCCCCTCGGTCAGGCGCTGGTTGTTCCTCTCCCTGAGACCAGTCCAGCACAGTCCACCTTCTGCGTTGCCGTGCCGTACTCGACCCACCCTGAATCGTCGGCGCTTCAGTGGCTAACCAAGGAGCAAACCGCGGGTAAGCGACATCCATACCTCTTCACACAGTCCCAGGCAATTCATGGCCGTGCGTTCTTTCCATGCCAGGATACACCCGGTGTCAAGGCTCCTTACACTGCTTCCGTGACTACGCCTGCTCCTCTTCAGGCACTCATGAGTGCAATCATCGAAAATGAGGTCCCCGACAAGACTCCCTCTGGCGACTACATTTGGCGATTCAAGCAGGCTGTCCCTGTTCCCTCGTACCTTGTGGCGCTCACTGTAGGTGATCTCGTTAAGAAGGATATCGGTCCTCGTTCCTGCGTTTGGGCAGAGAAGGAGCAGGTTGAGGCGGCTGCGTACGAATTCGCGGAGACTGAGCAGTTCTTGGCAGCTGCAGAGAGCATCTGCGGACCCTACGATTGGGGCCGTTACGACATCAACCTCATGCCTCCTTCTTACAACTACGGTGGTATGGAACATCCATGCCTTACGAATGTGACCCCCACGCTCTTGGCTGGCGACCGATCCCTCGCAAACGTTGTCGCACATGAAATTGCGCATTCTTGGATGGGTAACCTGGTGACCAACAGCACGTGGGAGTCGTTCTTCTTGAATGAAGGCTTCACTGTCTTTGTCGAGCGCAAGATCATTGGCCTCATCCGCGGTAAGCAGTATCAGAGCCTGCATGCAATGATTGGATGGGAGGACCTGAAGGCCTCCGTCCAGCTCTACGGCGAGGATCATCCATTCACCTGCTTGCAGGTCACCTTGGGTGACGCCGATCCCGACGACGCATTCTCCTCTGTTCCATATGAGAAGGGTTTCACCTTCCTCTGCTACCTCGAAAAACTCATTGGTGGTCCCCAAATCATGGAGGAGTACCTGAAGGCCCACTGCCGTCAGTTCCGCTTCAAGTCGATCTCCACGAATGACTTCAAATCATTCTTCCTCTCCTGGTGCAAGGAGAAGGGTGTCTCTGATGAGATCTTAAACACCATTGATTGGGATACATGGCTGTACAAGCCCGGCATGCCACCCACTCCTGAGTTTGATACGTCGCTTGCGGACGAAGTCACCAAGGCAGCCGCGACAGTTGCAGAGGCGCCTGAGGCCAAGTTCCCTGCAGAGGTCGTTACACCGCGCAATTGGAGTGCATCCCAGACTATTGTCTTCTTGGACGCACTTCTTGACCGCGTTGATACTGCACTTGCTGCGGTCAAGAACGACGAGTCGAAGTCAGGTGAGAAGGAGGAGATATTCAAGAAGTGGACTGCAATTTGGAAGCGTCTTGCTGAGAATGAGTTCTTCAACTCTACTCGCAACTCCGAAATCCGTTTCCGCTGGCTCACTCTCGGAGTTCGCTCAGGTGTTGCTGGTCTTGAGGAGGATCTCACCCAGTTCCTAAGCTCATTGGGACGTATGAAATTCGTTCGCCCACTCTATCGCGATCTCTTCGCATCCGCTCGATACCGAGAATTCGCACAGACACTTTTCAGCAAGGTTAAGTCTTCTTACCACAATGTCTGCGCGAAGATGGTTGAGAACGATCGCGCGCAGACCGTTGCAAAGCCGACACTTTACGCTTAATCGTGAAACCATAAAGGATCCGGGTTAACTTGTGATTCGTTTATGTTCTGGCATCCAAGCGTTTTAATTATCATCGGACACATCACCCAGCGCCGCCATGAGTTCGTTAGGAAGTTCCACATCATCATCTCCCTCCTCTGCAATGAAGTCTTCTAGGTCTGAAAAATTATCATCAAGATCGCTATCGTCATCATCGTCATCATCGTAGCTGCCATCATCGACATCCGAACCGGATAGACCAAAGGCTGACGAGACCTCATCTTGCTTTTCCTGTGAACGTGACACTGTTGGCTTTGTGCGGCGCCGCCGACGTGACCCTAAGCCATATTCTTCACGCAGCCATGCATCGACATAAACATTTTTGCTTCGAGGGGCCCCAATGTCGTGACGACGTGCTGCACGAGATCTGGTCATACCTGGTTTCTCAGTTACTTTCTCACTGTGCAACGATCGTGGAATTGGCAGGATGCCTAGTGCTGCCTGTGCATGGCCTAAAGGATCGGCCCCACACGCCCACGCCAGTATATTGCGGAGCGTGGTCAGCTCAAGCGGCAACGTTTTCTGCGAAGTCAAATCACCGCATAATAAAAACGGTGTTAGAAGTGATACGACCTTGCATTTGAAAGCGCCTGCAGACTGCGCATAGGTGTGGTTCCCACATACTACCTCGATCTGGGTCCAGGTGGAGCTGATTCTCGAAAGCCGTCGCTCGAAGGACATCAAACAGCCACCTATTCCCTCGAGTGCCTGCGTGAGGCTTGACAGGGCTACAAATCGCGGATAAGGGTGTTTCGCAAAAGTTACACATTGTGTAAGAAACAGAAAGTTTAGTGTAGCTTTTCCAGCTCGTGGTAAGCTCGTTAGGATTGGGTTGATCACTTTGCATATCGTATCATCAAGTTGTCTTACGACGTCAATTCTACCTTCTGCAGGAATCGATCCAGCCATCGAGAAGGAATGTGCCACAAGTGAGAGGTCTTCAGCAAGCATGAAGAACGACATAATTTGGTCAGCGATGGCTCGCAAGAAGCGGATGAATAGCAGGGCGTGCTGCATAAGACCTCGCCCTTTAGAATCCCCTGCCCCCATCAACGCTGCCTCTGGGAGGCCCCACGTCACGAGAGCGTCTAGAACATTCTTGAGATTCGTTGGAATCCCAACATTTGGCTGAGAACCAAGTCCGCTGCTTCGTGAGGAGTCCTGAACGAGAGTCTCCAAGAGGCGCACCTTTTTTCCATGCACATTACTGTACTGGGCTCCGAGATTTGAACTCGAACGTTTGACTCCGGTCGTGGCCTCGGATGAATTCTCGCCATCGTTCTCCAATCCCCCAATCAAGAAATCCCAAGTCAGCCCAGCCCGAAGCACCGTAGCAGACTCACTATGTCGACACTCAGCTGGGAGATCTTGATGTTTCGCGCCGTATGCAACAGCGATGAATGTTCCAATAGCCAAAAGCAAGAGGTCTATCTCAGTCTGGAGGAAATGGTCAATTTGTTGGAGTGTGCTAATTACCGACATGCATTCGTCAATAGTGCAAATTACGGGCAGTGGAGTTTCCAGCAACGCGGCACCCTCAGTTGATCCTAGTGCATTCACAAGGTCTATCAACTCACGGCGCTGCATCATGACCCGCACTCTGCTGGAGCGGCATTCTCGAGTTAGCTCGGCAAGCGATCTTCGGAACAGATGCTTGCGAACTCGCAGTGTTGAGCTTGAGGGTACGAGCCAAGCGGGTTGAGGGGGTGCAAGTAAGGAACGCAGATACTCGAGCTCGTCTTTCTCGGAGGTAAGTGTTGGGGGTCGTGCATTATGGTGTAAAGATGGCGGGCAGACATTAAGGCTCAAGACAACCTGGAACTGTCTTAGAAGTGCTTCGGCTCCAAACATGACGTCCGACCAAGGAGCAGGTCTACTACGGTCGAATACGGGGTGTTCAACCTCCGCTACAACGGCAGCAAGATTCTCATCCACATTAAGAGACTCACACTTGTGCCGATGATCGAGTTTGGTATGGCAAACCATATTTTCCATCAGTGAGGCTAGAACGACACGCAGTGCCGTACGAGATCGCACGATGGCATAGCGAGATGCTCTCTTATAGGTGTCTTGTTCACAATCGCGGGTGTGTCGACTTCCGACCTCGCTGAGTGCTTCACCAACAAGAGAGACAACTTGGTGCGAAGGGCTAGGGAACTTAACGAGGGCCTCAAGCAAGTTAGTGAATGCGACTACTCTTGCTTCCGACATTACTCGGGGAGGGACGCGCGTATAGGCCGCAGCGCAAGCAGCAGCCAGCCCATGCCCAGTCAATAACTTGACATATTCGATTAGAATCGAGAGCGGGACAGATTCGCGCAATTCGCGACAAACGTGTCTTGCGAGAAAGAAGGAAGGGGCCAGTGCTAACGGAATAGCTGCACTATTCATACTCGATTTCAATTTTTCGAAGTCACTGAGATGGATTGATACCATCGACTGATCCGCCAGCAGACGCTCAAGCGCAAAGTGGACAGTAAAATCTTCCGTCCTTATGTCCTTAGCTGACTCCTCTGTCTGCCCCCGCTTACGAGCGTCGTCAAAACACCCTCTAACTGCAATGAGCACAGCCCAGGCCCTGTCAAGCAGCTTTGCCAAGCGTTCACGGGCGATATCTATCAAAGACAGATATTGAGCGCTGCCTGGGGAGTATCTCTCGACAATGTGGTTTCGAGCGCTTCCCATGGATCTAGATGTGTGAGGAACATTGTTCAGTCTACCTAAAAACGCACCTCGTGGGCTATCGACAGAGCACCCACGAGATATGACTTCCCATGGTAATGTTGAGGAGGGTATGGGATTTCGCGTTGCTGAAGCACAGTTCTTACCCTCTGACGTAGGTCCTGAGGCTTCACCAGTCAAAAAGAGTTGTGAGAAGTCTTGCAGGAGGTGCTCTTGTAATGTAGGGCCCTCAAGTTTCCTAACCGACGAGAGAAGTGCCCGAATTGTACCACTGCACAGGAAGTCAGTTAGAGCAGGAGGAAGTCCTGGAACACTCTCAACTATTACTGAGTTACTCCTCCCGGTAGGATGCCCCGTTGAGTTCACTCTCGACACTAGCTGCTCCATTAGTTGGGAGGAAAGTGTAATGACACTGCTGAGGAATCTGGTGGTTTCCTCCATGTCAGACTGGCCGAGGACATGGCCTGCCTCAGTATTAGCATTCCAGAGTGACAACACAGCATGTAGATGTTGCTCAACAAGCGAGAGAAGAGCATTCAAGCCAGCTGGGGACAGTAGTGAAATCAATACGCAAGCGGGTTGAGATGCGGGCTTTTGCAACTGTTCTTGAATAGTGAGGGCAATGCCAGAGTGCAAGCTTGCAGTGAAAGCCGACAGCACATCGATGCAATCTTCCTTTGTGATCATCGTAGCAAAGGGGAAGACTAGTCCCCTAAGTCGAGCGATACGCCAGGATGTTGGAATTCCATCAACAACTTCATAGCTCTGGGCCCCACTAAGATGGGTCCGTGAGAGCTTTGACTTCGCGCCGGGCTCTGCCTTAACGCGGCCACGCGATCGAGGGAGCTGCATTTGGTGTGTGCAATACGGCAATGTCGCGTCAGCTACGGCAAGATTTAGCGATAATCCAAATAGCTCCAAGCTGACGACTGCTGAGACAGGAATCGGTCCGTTAAGCTTCTGCTCGCAGCTACAATAAAGTTTAGAAAGAGGAACGTGGAATGTTCCGAATAGTTTTGCGTCGCTGTCGTGGTTGGTATCTTCTGACGGTGAGCTTACCGATAATGACATTTCTTCCCGTAGTGGTCGATGAAACTTCGTTACAGGAATGACTGCCTCGGTTAACTCAGGGAGCACACAATTCCTGTCCGATGACAAGCTGGAGTAGTCACGCGCAGAAAGGCATGGGACGTTGTCATGTATCCACTGAAGTGCCATGTACAGAGAACGCTCAGATGAGAAACGCGATGTGGAGCGTGCTTGTTGAAGGGAACCCGCGGCGATAGCAAGGAAAGCTGGAAGACAGAGCTGAAGTCTCGCACTGGTCGACACGCACCAGGCATTTCCAAGTAGCCTGTGTCTAAGTTGCAGATCTTTGCTATGCGATGGATGATCTGGTGAAGTCAATGCCTCCAAATCTAGACAATCAGAAGTCACAGCTGAAACGATTGCATCACACATCTCGCTTGGATTGAGAGTGTCAGCACCCTCGGTCGCCACTTCAACAGCCTTTCGTGAGAACGATGAATAAACGAGCGAGTAAAATAGATTCGATGAAGCTTGCGTGTGAAGCGGTCTCAGGATTGTCGGTGCTGGTGGAGGGATCACTGTTGCAACGAATGAGCCTGGGTCAAGTAACTGTTGTACCAGTGTATCAAGTTGAATTTGGGCAAGCTGGTGAAGATAGGAGAGGTGTTTCAGAAGACATCGAACTGCTGCGAGCGAGTACGATCCAGTCGAGTCTCCTGCAGTGTGCTTCTCCTCATGTTCCTCCTCTTCCTCTTCCTCCTCGTCATGCTGCCCGAAAGCCTTTCGAGACGAAGTCGCTGGCTCGGGTGATACGCGAAAGGACATCTGCCATCTTTCGAGGGAGTCAAACCAGTCGCTCGAAAGAGATTCTTCAGAGTCAGAGCAGGGCAAACTGATGAGCTCTCGGAAATGCGAAAGCAACATTTCAAGTTCTCTGCAGTTCCTTGACATCGTTAGAAACAGTAGCGCTAGATTATCCACAGGTGAGGAAGCCAAGTACTTTTTCTCATCGTCAGCCGCCTCTCCATCGTCCTCGTGGACGTCTTCATCCCAATGCAATACGAGTTCCGGCATAAAGCGTAGCTTAAAGGACGTCGCAGAGTGGTTTTCCGTCCCCTGGTCTACAACAACTCTCATGTATGTCGCAAACCTCCGTGTGAGAGTGAGCAATGTTGTGATTGTGCCACTGTAACCGCACAATGCGGTTCGGATGTGTCCGGCATATTCTTCATTAGGAAGCTTGTTGCAGGATGGAAACGATCGTTGCAGACGTGGGCTTGATGCTGCTAGCAACATAAGATAGAGCGAAGACCGTAACGGCAGGCCACAGTGTTGCAGGATTTGACAGCAAATTCGCATCACTTCGCTTCGAGAGGAAAGCACAGGGTAGCGTATGCTCTCAGCACTTGAGTCCAGGATCCGATGGAGGTGGAATGAAATAACTGTTGCGAGATACAGGAAGTGTTGCTGATGTGATGCACCTGTTCGTGCTGTCGTGCTAAAGTTGGTAATTGCACTTGAAAGCTTTCTCAGCGTGATCATCAGCATGTCTAAAGCCATCATGCCTGTCCCTCCTTGAGTGGCTACTACCTCGGTGCGTGCGGCCGTAGCAACAATAGCTATATAGCGAAGAGCAACGCTCCATGGGACGAGGGTAAGCACTTCGAATGGTCCAGCAAGCTGCGACCAATGCAACCGCAACAGAGATAATCCCCTCCGAACAAATTCATTGCCCAAATCATGTGGACAATCCGGCAGAAGTGAGGAGACATCGAATATTGCTTGGAGAGATCTTGTCCAAACAAGAACGGTATCAATTGGGCGTTCAATTAACTCATTGCCCGAGACATGCTGGAAATCATGCTCTTCCGGTGTAGGCGGAGTAGCTCGAGCGGTAAGCATGGCCAATGGCTCAATAGTGAAAGGGTCTGTAGAGAAACCAACAAGAATCGGGCGCATAGATGAGGCTGAACTTGACGTGGATTGGGTCAGTGCAAGAGAACTGGGAAAGAAGATTCTGTGATTCGCTTGCGGGAGCCAAAGCCACTCTCTTACCACGCTCACGCCTGAACATGGCGCTAGGTTGTCACCAAGCCCCAGCCAAACATCATCGGATGGTCGTGGAGACTCCACCGACAGCGCTAATTGTTTAAATGCCGGATTTGCCGCACCGAAAAGGGTCGTTGACTCAGCGTCAGCGCGATGAACGGTCCTGGAAATCCATGGTCGCAATACGTCCCTTCCACAGAGAAGCAACCATTGACAGGTCAGACCCCCAGATGCGGGGCTAGACAAAACAAGATCGAGCCCGGAACCTAGCAGCGCATTCGCCTGGTGAGCTCGCTGATCAATCAGATCCGAATGACTCACAATGCGGAATGTCGCAACGTCAGATTGGAAATATGATTGTTGAAAGTTTTGATAAGCCCTGGGTGCAGTAAATGCATCCCTTGCGTCGCCCCACACATCATTCGTTGTGAAAGAGAAATCTGATGTCGAAACGATTTGTCCCCTCTGCCCTAGTTGGTTGGGCATATGCTCAATACCAGAACCTACAAGCATGATATGGCCATAAGTCTCGTCATTTGTCTTCTCCTCTTCTTCTTCTTCTTCTTCTTCTTCTTCTTCTTCTTCTTCTTCTTCTTCTTCTTCTTCTTCTTCTTCTTCTTCTTCTTCTTCTTCTTCTTCTTCTTCTTCTTCTTCTTCTTCTTCTTC
>Ga0180217_1000117_pt1 | contig 167784 bp, 151 predicted proteins | sample eDN3rd37CBELigOP_FD_128521 | JGI IMG/M metagenome (GOLD analysis project Ga0180217, IMG submission 128521) | Enriched Organic Plus compost microbial communities from Emeryville, California, USA - eDNA 3rd pass 37_C BE-Lig OP (version 2) (version 2) ... | reverse complement strand
CGACCTGGCGCAGCTTCGCGACGATCTCTTCGGGCTTATGCTTCTTCTGGGGCATTCAAACGTCCTCTCCAACGGCTCAATAGCCTACTTCAGGGAGGACCACTTTTCAGGGGGCAGACCACTCGCAGCGTGCCGGAGCAAAGCAGCTATCGACACATCTGATGAACACGCGCGACAACGATCATGTGACGGTGTTGGAGGTGCGCGGGTTCATCGCCCGTGATCTTCACGGGGCCTTGGCTGAAGCCTACGCGATCTCCAAGGGGACGAAATGCACGCAATTCATGTTTTCATTGAGCCTCAATCCGCCGATTCAGGTCATCGCGGGTGAAGATGATTTTCGGAAAGCAGCCGACAGGGCTGAAAAGAAGCTCGGCCTTGAAGGACAACCGCGCGCCATCGTCATGCACGAAAAAGAAGGACGGCGGCACGCGCATGTCGTGTGGTCACGAATTGATCCCGAAACCATGAAGGCGATCAACCTGCCATTCTTTAAGCAAAGGCTGAACGAGCTGGCCCGCGAATTATACCTTGAACATGAATGGACCCTGCCGGACGGCCTTCGGCGCGACGGCGGCAAATCGCCGCTCAATTTCACCCTGGCCGAATGGCAGCAGGCAAAGCGCCTTAATCTCGATCCTCGCGAAATCCGCCAGAGCTTCATAGAGGCGTGGCAACGGTCGGACGATGCCAAGTCCTTCGATGCCGCCTTGCGCGAACGCGGATACTTCCTCGCCAAAGGGGACAGGCGGGGTTTCGTTGCCCTCGATGTTCAGGGCGAGGTCTTCGCCATATCTCGATGGACGGGCCTGCGGACGAAGGACGTGCGGGACAAGCTGGGCGATCCCGAAAACCTGCGGCCGCTCGATGAGGTCCGGCAGCACGTCAAAGGGCTGGTGTCCGACAAGGTGCTCAGTTTCATCAAAGACGTTGACCAACGCCACGATGATGAATTGCGACCCCTGAACGGTCAACGCAAGACCATGATCGACGCGCACCGCGAGGAACGGGAGACGGTGCGTGCCAAACAGGAAGAACGGTGGAAGCAGGAACAGCGCGAGCGTTCGCAGCGATATAGTAAGGGATTGCGCGGCCTGTGGGATCGGCTCACTGGCACGGCATCGAATATTCGCAGCCAGAACGAACGGGAAGCCATGCAATGCCTGATCCGCGACCGCGAACAACGTGACGATCTGGTGCGGGTGCAGACGGCGGAACGGCGGGAATTGCAAAAGCAGATCGAAACCGTGCGGCGGCGTCACGCGATGAACCGCCGATTGCTTGCCCGCGAAATGGCCCAAGCCCTCGACCGTCTGGAACAGGCAAAAACGCAGGAGTCAGCGGAGCGCACCCGGCAAACCCGGACCCGCACGTTGTCACGATAGCCGGAACTGCCGCGCATTCCGCCGAAGAAAGGCCGTGCGGCGGGACATTAGGACTCTGTCCGTTTTCAACACAAACGGAGGGTTCGCATAATGCCCCGCAAGGTTTTGAACAAAATCCGCCAAGCCCATGCCGACCTGATCGCGTCGGTACAATCGGCCAAGCTGCCGGATTTCAGCGAGGCCGTTGCCGTCGCCAAAGAAAGTCCCGTGCTGGCGGGCGGCGTGGCAGGTGCAGGGTTGACCCTGCTGCTTGGCAGCGTCGGCCTTCTCGACGGTTACTATCTTCCCGGCGGATATCTGCCGCACGACACGACGGCCCTGCGCATCGGGAGCGTGTTGCTGTCCGGCGTGTCGGGCTTTGCGCTCGGCTGGTTGTTTTCCGACCGTGCCAAGGTCTTCCGTGCCTTCGCGCTCGGCGGCGCGGCGGGCATTGCGACCATCGCCACCGTTGCCGATCACGGCGTCATCGGTTGGGCTTCGGCTTCGACATTGAGCATCGGTTGTTTTCTGGCCGGGTTGGTCGCAAGCTCAACTCGACCGACGTCATCGACGTTCTGTCGGACCTGTTCATTCTGCGCGGCGTGCCGGGCCATGTTCGTTCCGACAATGGCCCGGAGTTCATCGCCAAGGCCGTGCGGGAGTGGATCGTGGCCGTCGGCGCAAAGACCGCGTTCATCGAGCCGGGCAGCCCTTGGGAGAACGGCTATTGCGAGAGCTTCAACTCGAAGCTTCGCGACGAACTGCTCAACGGTGAGATCTTCTACAGCCTCGCCGAGGCCAAGGTCATCATTGAGGCATGGCGGCGCTACTATAACACCGAGCGGCCGCACTCATCGCTCGGATATAAACCGCCGGCACCAGAGGCCACTATCTGGCCTGCGCCACCACGCGGGTCAGCGCCATCATCTGCCCAGACAATGGCCCAAAAGCCCATCATGCATTAAGACTGAAACCGGACCACCCCATGGGGTCAGGCCAGCCGGTTTGGGTTAGACGGCCGCCTGTCCCCAAGAGGTGGCTTTCGTCGATGGGATGGTGCCGGATGAGGGGATTGAACCCCCGACCTTCGGTTTACAAAACCGCTGCTCTACCGCTGAGCTAATCCGGCCCCTGCGGACACCGTTTCCGGTGCCTATTCGGTACTCGTCCGGACCGCACGCCGCCTAAGCGCATGATCCGATTCGCATTCTCGCCTTCAGGCCCTCCGATTACAAATCAGGTGCTCTACCGACTGAGCTACAAGGGCATTACGGCGGCGATAGCACATTTACCGGGCGAGTAAAATGTCTTCGCCGACCGTTCGGCTCCCAACGGCGCACCACCCCTCGCCCCCGCCTCGCGCTCATGCTACCTGACGCCGGTGCCACATGCCGGGAGGGCCCATGAGCGACCAGCTTCCGCAATCCATTGCCTTCATCGCCGCCGACAGCGATGACGCGAAGGCGGCCGCCGCGCGGCTGTCCGCGCTTTACGGGCAGACCCGCATCGAGGAGGCCGAGGTCATCGTTCCGCTCGGCGGCGACGGCTTCATGCTCCAGACCCTGCATGAGAACATGAGCACGGGGCGCGCGATCTACGGCATGAACCGCGGCACGATCGGCTTCCTCATGAACGAATACAGCGAGGACGGCCTGCGCGAGCGCATCGCCGCCGCCATCGCGGAAACGATCCGTCCGCTCGAAATGGAGGCCGAGGACGTGGAGGGCACACGCCACCACGCCATCGCGATCAACGAGGTCTCGCTGTTCCGGCAGGCGGCGCAGGCGGCGCGGCTGCGCATCCTCATCGACGGGCATCTGCGCCTCGAAGAGCTGGTCTGCGACGGCGTGATGGTGGCGACGCCAGCCGGCTCGACGGCCTACAACCTTTCCGCCCACGGGCCGATCCTGCCGCTCGACGCGCCGCTTCTGGCGCTGACGCCGGTCAGCCCGTTCCGCCCGCGCAGATGGCGCGGCGCGCTGCTTCCAAATCGCGCCGAAGTGACCTTCGAGGTGCTGGAGCACGCCAAGCGCCCGGTGAATGCGGTGGCCGACAATCTGGAAGTGCGCTCGGTGCGGACCGTCACCGTGCGGGAGTCGCGCAGCCGCACCGCCACCATCCTTTTCGACGCCAGCCACCCCTGGGAGGAGCGAATCCTGACGGAACAGTTCCGTTACTGACAATTCTGCGTGAAAATCAGCGAAAATGCGTGATTCAGCGCGCTGCGCCCCATGATCTTGTTGACATCCGCACATTGAGGCCATAGCGAGCACTTGTGCCCCGGCGCTGTCGCCGGCTGCGATCTCGTGATGCTGCCTCCGGCGCGTCCCAACTGCGAAGACAACCACACAAGTGTCATCTGACGATCAGATTGCTGAAACCGCGCCAACATTCGCGGATCTCGGCCTTTCAGCCAAAGTTCTCGGCGCCGTGACCGACGCCGGCTACACCACGCCGACGCCGATCCAGGCGGGCGCCATCCCCCATGCGCTTCAGGGCAAGGATGTCCTCGGCATCGCCCAGACGGGCACCGGCAAGACCGCCGCCTTCGTGCTGCCGATGATCACGCGGCTCGAAAAGGGCCGTGCCCGGGCACGCATGCCGCGCACGCTCATCCTCGAGCCGACCCGCGAGCTCGCGGCACAGGTCGAGGAGAACTTCGTCAAATACGGCAAGAACCACCGGCTCAACATCGCCCTGCTGATCGGCGGCGTTTCCTTCGACGAGCAGGAGAAGAAGCTGGAGCGCGGCGCCGACGTGCTGATCGCGACGCCGGGCCGCCTGCTCGACCATTTCGAGCGCGGCAAGCTGCTTTTGTCGGCGGTCGAGATTCTCGTCATCGACGAGGCCGACCGCATGCTCGACATGGGCTTCATCCCCGACATCGAACGCATCGCCAAGCTCATCCCCTTCACCCGCCAGACGCTGTTCTTCTCCGCCACCATGCCGTCGGAGATCACCAAGCTCACCGAGCAGTTCCTGCAGGCGCCGGTGCGCGTCGAGGTCTCGCGCGCCGCGACGACGGGCGAGAACATCGTCCAGCGCCTGGTGAAGTCGGGCTCCAGGAGCTGGGAGAAGCGCGAGACCCTGCGCAACCTCATCCGTGCCGAGGAAGACAGCCTCAAGAACGCTATCATCTTCTGCAACCGCAAGGTGGATGTGTCCGAGCTGTTCCGCTCGCTGGTGAAGCACGATTTCGACGCCGGCGCCCTGCATGGCGACATGGACCAGCGCGCCCGCATGGCGATGCTGGCGGCCTTCCGCGACGGCAAGCTCAAGCTGCTGGTGGCATCCGACGTCGCCGCGCGCGGTCTCGACATTCCCGATGTCAGCCACGTCTTCAATTTCGACGTGCCGATCCATGCCGAGGACTATGTCCACCGCATCGGCCGTACCGGCCGCGCCGGCCGCTCGGGCAAGGCGTTCACGATCGTAACGAAATCGGACACGAAATATCTCGACGCGATCCTGAAGCTGACCGGCCAGCAGATCGAATGGCTCGACGGCGATCTTTCCACCGTAGTGACCGACGATTCCGCCGAGGAGCCGCCGCGTCGCGGACGGGGCGCGCCCCAGCGTGCCGGCCGTGGCGGACGCGCAGACCGCGAGCGCAAGCCGCGCGACGGCGCGGAACGCCGCAGCCGCCGCCCGCGCGAGGAAGCGCCTGCCGAAGCGGAAGAGACGGTGGAAGCCGCCGCTCCGGCACCGGCCCGCGAGACCGGAAAGCGCGAGCGCCGCGACGCAATCCGCGCCCAGAATGCGGCGCGAAGCGAGCCCCGCGAACAACGCGACAGCGGTGACCGCACCGTGGGCTTCGGCGATGACCTGCCCGATTTCATGAAGATCGTCGTGAAGGTCTGATATCGTCGGGCTCGGCTCTCCGCCGGGTGCGTCCTTCGAGGCTCGCTGCGCTCGCACCTCAGCATGAGGAGGTGGGTTGATCGAGCCCACGACGTGATGGGCTCGACGCGCGATGGGCTCGATCTACGACGGTCTTATGAGAAGAGCCTTCGAGCCCCGGCTTAGCCAACCCTAATGCACCTACGCCCCTCATCCTGAGGTGCGAGCCCGCAGACGGCTTCAGTCGCGCATCTATCCTTCGACGGGTGAGCCTCGAAGGACGCACGACAGCGGTGAACTGTCAGCCTCCGCTCCGCCGCGCGGCGGACAGCGCCTTGCGGGCCAGATCCGTCATCTCGTCGGGATCGTCCAGCGCGCTTTCGGGAGCGGTCCAGTAGGGCATCGCCACCTGCTTGCCGTGCCGCTTGCCGACATATTGCCAGCGCACCATGCCGGCCGCCTCATAATCTTCGGCAACCTCTGCATCGCCCTTGAGAAGAAGCTGGTCCCGCAGCACGACCGCGAAGATCATGCCGTCCTGATAGATCCCGTATCCGCCGAACATGCGGCGAAGCGAGATCGGGCCGATGCCCGCGAAGAGGTCGTGCAGATAATCCTGATCCATGCGGCGACTATGGCGCGGGCCGCGCGGATTGTCACCAAGCAGCCCGGAAAGCTAGGCCCCTGCCCGCGCTTCCGCCAGCGCCTTGAGGTCCGCCGGCTTCAGCTCGACGGACTCGCCGCAGCCGCAGGCCGACGACTGGTTGGGATTGTTGAAGACGAAGCCGGTCCTGAGCGTCGTGACCTCGAAGTCCATCTGCGTGCCGAGCAGGTAGAGCGCGGCTTCCGGCGCCACCCACACATGCGCGCCGGCATGTTCGACATGATCGTCCTTCGCCTCGGGCTCGGTCACGAGCTGGATCGTATATTCCATGCCCGCGCAGCCGCCCTTCTTGATGCCGACGCGGATTCCCTTTGCGCCGTCACGATCCGATACGATCTCGCGGATGCGCTCGGCCGCCGCGTCGGTCAGCGAAATGACCTGAAATCTTCCCATGCCATGCTCCATTTCCGCCGGGTTCAAGGCCCGGGGATCGAACCACCTTCTACCTGAAAATGGTGGGATTGCCCACCGGCTTCAATTCACCCAAACGCAAGAACGCGCGCGGACGAACCCGCAACGCCTGCACCATCGCCGAAATCGGCAACGGGATAGCGCGCCAGCTCGCGCAATCGAACTAGCGGCAGATGCGCCCGCCCCGGATCACCGACAAGAACGCGCACGCCTTGCGTCACGCATCGGTCGAAGAAGCCGGAGACAGCGCCTGCAAGCGCGGCATCATAGAACACGTCTCCCGCGAGGACGACATCCACCTTCGGCACCGGCCCGCGCGTGACGTCGTCCGCGACCACATCGATCCTGACCGCATTCGCCGCGGCGTTCAGGCCGATTGCCACCACGCCCACCGGATCGGTTTCGGCTGCTGTCACCGCATATGCGCCCGCTTTCGCGGCCGCGATGCCGACAAGGCCAGAGCCTGCCCCGAAATCCAGCACGCACAAACCTGCCACGCAGCCGGGGTGATCATCTATGTATCGCGTCAGCGCCAGTCCGCCGGCCCATGCGAAGGCCCAGTACGGCGCGGGAGCGGCGTCGCCGAGCAGCCGGTTCAGCCCGCTGGACGGGTTCGCCATGTGAATCCGGACGCCGGGAGAAGCCGCGACCAGCGGCATGTTGCGCGCAATGAAGGTCGCGGGATCGCGATGGGATCGCATGCGTGGCTCCGTCCTGCCGTTCGGCAGAGTCAGTACCAGCCGACCGCCACTCGCGCCTCTTCCGACATGCGGTCGGGTGTCCATGGCGGGTCGAAGACCATCTTCACATCGACATCGGAAATGCCCTCGACGGCGCTCACCGCATTCTGCACCCAGCCCGGCATCTCGCCGGCGACGGGGCAGCCGGGCGCGGTCAGCGTCATGTCGATCTTCACCGAGCGGTCGTCCTCGATGTCGATGCGGTAGACGAGGCCCAGCTCGTAGATATCGGCCGGGATTTCCGGGTCGTAGACGGTCTTCAGCGCGCCGATGATGTCGTCCGTCAACCGCGCAAGCTCCTCGGCGGGAATCGCCGATTCACCCGGATTGCGCATCGCCGCTTCATTGGCCTGCGGCTCGGCCGCGATGTCGTTGGTCATCTCGCTCATCCGAAGAAACTGCGCGCCTTTTCCAGCGCCTCTGCCAGGGCATCTACCTCGGCGCGCGTATTATACATGGCGAAGGAGGCGCGGCATGTCGAGGTCACGCCGTAGCGCTTGAGCAGCGGCTGCGCGCAATGCGTGCCCGCCCGCACCGCGACGCCGGCCCGGTCGATCACCATCGACACGTCATGCGCATGGATTCCCTCCATCTCGAAGGAAACGATCGCGCCCTTGCCCGGCGCCGTGCCGAAGATGCGCAGCGAATTGATGCGCGACAGCCGCTCATCGGCATAGGCCAGCAGATCGGCCTCATGCGCCGCGATGCGCTCCCGGCCGATCGAATCCATATAGTCGAGCGCCGCGCCGAGCCCGATCGCCTGCACGATCGGCGGCGTGCCCGCCTCGAAACGGTGCGGCGGCTCGTTGTAGCTGATGGCGTCCTCCGAGACGTCGAGGATCATCTCGCCGCCCCCCTGGAAGGGCCGCATGGTCTCCAGCGCTTCCTTGCGGCCGTAGAGCACGCCGATGCCCGACGGCCCGTAGACCTTGTGGCCGGTGAAGACATACCAGTCGCAGCCCAGCGCCTGCACGTCCACCGGCATGTGCACGGCCGCCTGGCTGCCGTCGACCAGCACCTTGATGCCGCGCGCATGCGCGATCTCCACGATCTTATGGATCGGCGTCACAGTTCCCAGCACGTTCGACATATGGGTGATCGCGACGAGCTTCGTGCGCGGCGTCAGCCGCTTCTCGAATTCGGCGATGTCGAAGCTGCCGTCATCGGCCACCGGCACCCAGACGAGCTTCGCGCCCTGCCACTCGCGGATGAAATGCCACGGCACGATGTTGGAGTGGTGCTCCATGATCGAGATGACGATCTCGTCGCCTTCGCCGATATTGGGCATGCCCCAGCCATAGGCGACGGTGTTGATCGATTCGGTCGTGGACTTGGTGAAGACGATCTCATCCGCGCTTGCCGCGTTCAGGAAGCGCCGCACCTTCTCGCGCGCCGCCTCATAGGCATCCGTCGCGGCATTGGAGAGGAAATGCAGGCCGCGATGCACATTGGCATATTCGTGGGCATAGGCATGCGTGACCGCATCGATCATCGCCTGCGGCTTCTGCGCCGATGCGCCGTTGTCGAGATAGACGAGCGGCTTGCCGTAGACTTCGCGCGACAGGATCGGGAAATCGCGGCGGATCGCCTCGACGTCATAGGGCTTGTGTTCGACTTTCTGGTCCATTCTATACGCCTTCAGCGTTGTGCGTCCTTCGAGGCTCGCTGCGCTCGCCCCTCAGGATGAGGGAGGTTGGCGCATGGAGGCCGCATGCCGGGGGCTCGATGAACCAATTCAGAATGAGAAACTGGCTTATATCGAGCCCACCACGTGGTGGGTTCTACCACCCTACGTCCCTCATCCTGAGGTGCGAGCGCAGCGAGCCTCGAAAGGCGCACCGCACACTCACACCTGCGCCGCGAACCAGCCGTCCAGCTTCTCTTCCAGCGCCGCCACCAGCGCCTCGTCTTCCAGTTCCTCGATCACCTCGGCGAGGAATGCCTTGACGAGCAGCGAACGCGCCTCGACCTCGGGCACGCCCCGCGCCATCAGATAGAAGAGGTGGTCGCGGTCGATCTCCGTCACTGTCGCGCCGTGGCCGCAGGCCACGTCGTCGGCGAAGATCTCCAGTTCCGGCTTGGTGGAGAATTCCGCGTCGTCGGACAGGATGAGCGCGTTGCACGCCATCTTCGCGTCGGTCTTCTGCGCTTCCTGCGCCACGCGGATCTGACCCTGGAAGACGCCGTGCGCCCTGCCCGACAGCACGTTGCGGATGATCTCGGTGGACTGCGCGCCATAGCCGATATGGTCGAGCAGCATGGTGACGTCGCAATGGGTCTGGCCGCCGAGCAGGTTGACGCCGCGCAGGGTGAAGGTGCTGGATTCGCCCTCGGCAGCGACCTTGACCTCCTGCCGCACGAGACGGCCGCCGGCATTGAGCAGGAAGAGCGTCAGCTTCGCGTCCTTGCCGAGCTCCGCCTCGACCCGGCCGAGATAGCTCGCGTCGACCGGCTGCTCCTGCACGACGATCCAAACGATTTCAGCGCCCTCCGCGAGGTCGAGCGCCGAGATGGACGAGACCAGCGCACTGCCCTCGCCCGCCTGCCGCTCGATGAAGGTCGCCTTCGCACCGGCGCCGATCGCGACGTCGAAGCGCGCATGGGCCTGCCCGCCGGCATGGATGTTCTGGAGCTCGATCGGCGCCTCGACCGTGGCGCCGGCCTCCAGTGACAGCACATAGCCGTCGCTCACCAGCGCGGCGTTGATCGTGCCGACCGCATCTTCCGGCCCGGTCAGGGGAATGCTCGCCGTGCCGTCATGCAGCTTCTGCGCAAGCGCCGCCACCGCGAGGCTGTCCACGGCCGGAGCGGGTGCGGCGATGCCGTTCAGCACCGGCAGGACGGTCGAGCCGGCCAGCAGCGAAGGCAGCGCCTTGGCCCTGGCGGCCGGATCGAAGTCCGGCACGATCGTCAGCAGGCGGCGAAGGTCGGTATAGTGCCAAGCCTCGATCCGGCGCGTCGGCAGGCCGGACTTGACCTGTTCGACCGCCTCGTCGCGCAGCACCGTCGTCTCGGCATTGCCCGGCAGATCGGACATCCGCGCCAGGAAACCGTCGACCAGCGCCGCTTCCGCAGGCGTCATCTGAGGCTGTGCGTGCATGTTCATCGCCGTCACCTCACGCGGCCTCGCCGATCACGCCGGCATAGCCATTGCTTTCGAGCTCGAGGGCGAGCGACTTGTCGCCCGACTTCACCACGCGGCCACGATAGAGCACGTGCACGCTGTCCGGCACGATATATTCCAGCAGGCGCTGGTAGTGCGTGATGACGACCATCGAGCGATCCGGCGCGCGCAGCGCGTTCACGCCGTCGGCCACGATCTTCAGCGCGTCGATGTCGAGGCCCGAATCGGTCTCGTCGAGCACGCAGAGGGAGGGTTCCAGCAGCTTCATCTGCAGGATCTCGGCGCGCTTCTTCTCGCCGCCGGAAAAGCCGACGTTGAGCGGCCGCTTCAGCATGTCCGTGTTCATGTGCAGGCTGCCGGCGGCTTCCTTCACCCGCTTCAGCAGTTCCGGGATCTTCAGCGGCTCCTCGCCGCGCGCCTTGCGCTGCGCGTTGAGCGCGACCTTGAGGAACTCCATCGTCGCCACGCCGGGTATTTCCATCGGGTACTGGAAGGCGAGGAAGATGCCCGCGGCCGCGCGCTCGGCAGGGTCCATGTCGAGGATGGATTCACCGTTGAACAGGATCTCGCCCTCGGTGACCTCATAGTCCTCGCGGCCGGCGAGGATGTAGGAAAGCGTCGATTTGCCCGATCCGTTCGGGCCCATGATGGCGGCGACCTCGCCGTCCTTCACCGTGAGGTTCAGCCCGCGGATGATCTCCGTGCCGTCTTCGGCGATGCGGGCGTGCAGGTTCTTGATCTCAAGCATTGTTCTTGTCCGTATGCGTTTGGGCGGTCAGCCGACCGAGCCTTCGAGCGAAATCCCGATGAGCTTCTGCGCCTCGACGGCGAACTCCATCGGCAGTTCCTGGATGACGTCCTTGACGAAGCCGTTGACGATGAGCGCGATGGCCTCCTCCTCGGGAATGCCGCGCTGCATCACGTAGAACTTCTGGTCTTCCGAGATCTTCGAGGTCGTGGCCTCGTGCTCGATCTGGGCCGACGCGTTCTTCGCCTCGATATAGGGCACCGTATGCGCGCCGCAGTCGTTGCCGATCAGCAGCGAGTCGCAATTGGTGAAATTGCGCGCATTCGTCGCCTTGCGGTGCACCGACACCTGGCCGCGATAGGTGTTGTTCGAATTGCCGGCCGAAATGCCCTTGGAGATGATGCGGCTCGACGTGTTCTTGCCGAGATGGATCATCTTGGTGCCGCTGTCGATCTGCTGGTGGCCGTTCGATACGGCGATCGAATAGAACTCGCCGCGCGAATCGTCGCCGCGCAGGATGCAGGACGGATATTTCCAGGTGATCGCCGAGCCGGTCTCCACCTGCGTCCACGAGATCTTCGAGCGGTCGCCGCGGCAGTCGCCGCGCTTGGTGACGAAATTGTAGATGCCGCCCTTGCCCTGCGCATCGCCCGGATACCAGTTCTGCACGGTCGAATATTTGATCTCCGCATCGTCCAGCGCGATCAGCTCGACAACGGCGGCGTGAAGCTGGTTCTCGTCGCGCTGCGGCGCCGTGCACCCTTCGAGATAGGAGACGTAAGCCCTCTCCTCGGCGATGATCAGCGTGCGCTCGAACTGGCCGGTGTTCTTCTCGTTGATGCGGAAATAGGTCGACAGTTCCATCGGGCAGCGGACGCCCTTGGGCACGAAGACGAAGGAGCCGTCGGTGAAGACCGCCGAATTCAGCGTCGCATAGAAATTGTCCGTCGTCGGCACGACCGAGCCGAGATATTTCTTCACGATCTCGGGATGCTCGCGGATCGCCTCCGAAATGGAGCAGAAGATGACGCCGGCCTTGGCCAGCTCTTCCTTGAAGGTCGTCACTACGGAGACGGAATCGAAGACCGCATCCACGGCCACGCGGCCCGACGCATAGACATTGTCGTTCGCTTCGCCATCGCCGTTCACGGCGGGCTTCTGCACGCCCGCGAGGATTTCCTGCTCCTTCAGCGGGATGCCGAGCTTCTCATAGACCTTGAGCAATTCGGGATCGACCTCGTCCAGCGAGGTCGGCCCGGTCTGCCCCTTGGGCGCGGCGTAGTAGTGGATGTCCTGAAAATCGATCTTCGGATAGGACACGCGCGCCCAGGTCGGCTCTTCGAGCGTCAGCCACCGGCGATAGGCGCCGAGACGCCATTCCAGCATCCATTCCGGCTCGTTCTTCTTGGCCGAAATGAAGCGGATAATGTCTTCGCTGAGCCCCTTGGGAGCCTTGTCGGTCTCGATCGTGGTCTCGAAACCATACTTGTACTGGTCCACATCGATCTTGCGGACCTGCTCGATCGTTTCCTGCACAGCAGGCATCGGCACTCTCCATCCATGCCGGATTCAAGGTCCGGCCGTTTTCGACTGCATCGCCAACACGGCGACCAGCCTCATGTAGTGTGCCACGCGGGAAAATGCACCCGTCATGGCATATTTGGTCCAATCGTCAGGCGGCCCTGTCGCCGCCGGCCAGACGATCGGCAAAAGCCGCCAGCGCGGCGGCGAAGCGATCCACGTCCTCTGCGGTCGTGGCATGGCCCACCGAGACGCGAATCGCGCTCGCATTGTCGCCCGCGCCCATCGCCGCGAGCACATGGCTCGGGCCGACCCGCCCGGAGGAACAGGCCGAACCCGCCGAGGTCGAGACACCGGCGAGGTCGAGCGCGATCTGCAAGGTCTCGGCCTTGACGCCCGGTATGCTGAAAAACAGCGTATTGGCAAGGCGCGGCGCGGCGGCGCCGTGGATGACCGCCTCGGGAAACACCGCGGAGACGGCGGCCTCGGCGCGGTCGCGCAGCGAAGACAGGCCATCAGCCTCCGCAACGCCGGCGGCCGCGACCGCCGCAGCGGCGCCGAAACCCGCGATGGCCGCGACATTCTCCGTCCCGGCGCGATGGCCCTTTTCCTGCCCGCCGCCGCGCATCAGCGGCACAGGCATCATCAGGTCGGATACGCCGACGACCGCACCGGCGCCCTGCGGCCCACCGATCTTGTGCGAGGACAGAATGAGGAAGTCGCCACAAGCACCTGAAATATCGAGCTGGACGCGCCCGGCCGCCTGAACCGCATCGACGACCAGCACCCCGCCAGCCGCCTTCACGATTGCCGCAATGGCCGCCACCGGCTGGATCACCCCGGTCTCGTTGTTAGCCAGTTGCACGGCGACGAGCGGAAGCCCCGCCGACGTATCGTGTCCGGCGAGCGCAGCGCCAAGCGCATCGCGGTCGAGCAATCCGTCGGCATGGACAGGAAGGACGGTGACGTTCCCGGGCGCGAAACGTCCGCCGGACAGGATGCAGGGATGCTCCGTCGCACTCACATAGAGCCGCGACATGTGGAGCGGCGCCCGTCCAATCCGCCATTCGGGCGAAAGCAGAAAGTTCGCCGCCTCGGTCGCGCCGGAGGTGAAGATGACATGTTCCCCGCGCGCACCGCAGAGCGCCGCGACTCTCCTCCGCGCGTGCTCGACCAGCCGGCGCGCGCCGCGCCCGTCGGCATGCACGGAGGAAGCATTCGCGCCAAGCCCCAGCACAGACAACATAGCGTCGCGCGCGTGCGGCAAAAGCGGCGCGCTTGCATTGTAGTCGAGATAGACGCGCTGGGCTGTCATCGCGGAACCGTAAACCTCACTTGCGGCACGGATGCCGCCGACGGCGTTATTTCCTTGAAATCCAAGGTCGGGACGTCCTATCTACCGGCCTTGCCGGCAACGAGGCCCGTCGGCTTACTTTTGAATCATTCTAAACTGTTGTAGAAAACATGCTGGCCGACGTCAAGTTTAGTCTGGCGTGCATGTTGAAGCGAGCGCCTCTCTCGCGACGGAGTTATCATGCCCGAGGTCATCTTCACCGGTCCGGCCGGTCGTCTCGAAGGACGCTATCAGCCTTCGAAGGAAAAGAACGCGCCGATCGCGATAGTGCTTCATCCGCACCCGCAATTCGGCGGGACGATGAACAACAAGATCGTCTATGATCTCTTCTACATGTTCCAGAAGCGCGATTTCACCACGCTGCGCTTCAATTTCCGCGGCATCGGGCGCAGCCAGGGCGAATTCGACCACGGCACGGGCGAACTGTCGGACGCGGCCGCCGCGCTCGACTGGGTGCAGTCGCTGCATCCCGATTCCAAGAACTGCTGGGTCGCCGGCTATTCCTTCGGCGCCTGGATCGGCATGCAGCTCCTGATGCGCCGGCCGGAGATCGAGGGTTTCATCTCGATCGCGCCGCAGCCCAACATCTACGACTTCTCCTTCCTGGCGCCCTGCCCGTCCTCCGGCCTCATCATCCACGGCGATGCCGACAAGGTCGCGCCGCCGAAGGATGTGCAGGGGCTGGTCGACAAGCTGCAGTCGCAGAAGGGCATCACCATCACCCAGAAGACGCTGCCCGGCGCCAACCATTTCTTCTCCAGCGACGCCGACACGCTGATCGAGGAATGCGCCGACTACCTCGACCGCCGCCTCGCCGGCGAATTGTCGGACCCGCGCCCGAAGCGCATCCGCTGAGAGCAGCTCAGGGAAGCGAAACGACCCCGCCGCCGGTTGGCGCGCGGCAGCCGGTCGTGCCCGGCCACGTGATCGGCAGGCCGCGCCGGGCGCGCACGGCGAGATAGGCCCAGGCTTCCGCCTCCATGGAATCGCCGTTCAGGCCGGCATCCTCCGCGAGGATCACCTCCGCGCCGTATTGCGTGGCGCCATCGGCGAGATCGCGCATGATATAGGGATTCTTGCGCCCGCCGCCGCAGACGATCCAGAGTTTCGGCGGTGCCGGCATATGGCGCGCCGCATCGAGGATCGCGCCGGCCGAGACAGCCGCCAGCGTGCGTGCGCCATCGGAAAGCTCGAGCCCGCTTGCTTCCTCAAGCGTGAAATCGTTGCGATCGAGCGATTTCGGCCCGGCCCGGCGAAAGAACGGCTTGTCCAGATAGCGCCGCAGCACGGCATCCACCACGCCGCCTTCCGAAGCGATCATCCCGTCGGCATCGTAGGGCACGCCGCCCTCGGCCTGCACCCACTGGTCGATCAGCGCATTGCCCGGCCCGCTGTCGAAGGCGACGGGATCGCCGCTCTCACCGACCCATGTGATGTTCGAGATACCGCCGATATTCACGAAACAGACGGGCCAGCGCCGCAGGGCATCGGGCAGCATCTTCGCCAGCGCGGCGTGGTAGGCCGGCACCAGAGGCGCGCCCTGCCCGCCCGCGACCATATCGGCGGCGCGCAAATCGTGGACCACCGGCAGCCCGGTTTCCCGCGCCAGAAGCGCACCGTCCCCGAGCTGCACGGTCAATGCCTGTTCGGGCCGGTGCAGCACGGTCTGCCCATGGAACCCGATCAGTTCCGGCCGCCACTCCGGCGGCAGCTTGCCGCGGAATTCATCGACCGCCGCCGCATGGCGCAGCGTGATCTCGCGCTCCAGTCCGGCCAGCCCGCCCGGCCGCTCGGTGCGCTTGACCATTGTCTTGGCATCCGCAAGCCCGGCCTCGATCGCCTTCCGGAAGGCTGCTTCGTAGGGAATGAAATGCGAGGGGCCCCGCTCGACGAAATCCTCGCCGTCGGTGCGCAGCACCGCAAGGTCGATGCCGTCCATCGACGTGCCGCTCATCAGGCCGATTGCTGTCGTAACGTTCATGGCCCCGGAAGTAAGTAAACACTGACTGACTCTTTTTATGTGATTCTCGCGCCGCCGCCTGCTAAAGGCGCGCCATGCGCGTTGCATGCAACGCGGCTGAATTCCCAAGAGAGCCGACGATGACCGCCTTCAAGTCCGATTTCCTGCGCACGCTTTCCGAGCGCGGCTTCATTCACCAGATCTCCGACGAGACGGGTCTGGACGCTCTGTTCAGGAAGGAAAAGGTTACCGCCTATATCGGCTACGATCCGACGGCCTCCAGCCTGCATGTCGGCCACCTCACCCAGATCATGATGCTGCACTGGCTGCAGGCGACCGGCCACCAGCCGATCTCGCTGATGGGCGGCGGCACCGGCATGGTGGGCGACCCGTCCTTCAAGGAAGAAGCGCGCAAGCTGATGACTGTGGACATGATCGAGGAGAATATCGCCTCGCTCAAACATGTCTTCTCCAGCTATCTCGACTACGACCGCCCCGGAAACCCGGCGCTGATGATCAACAATGCCGACTGGCTGCGCCCGCTCAACTATCTCGAATTCCTGCGCGATGTCGGCCGCCACTTCTCGGTCAACCGCATGCTGTCCTTCGACAGCGTGAAGTCGCGGCTCGACCGCGAGCAGTCGCTGTCCTTCCTGGAATTCAACTATATGATCCTCCAGGCCTACGACTTCGTGGAGCTGAACCGGCGCACCGGCTGCCGGCTCCAGATGGGCGGCTCGGACCAGTGGGGCAACATCGTCAACGGCATCGACCTCGGCCATCGCATGGGCACGCCGCAGCTCTACGCGCTGACCTCGCCGCTTTTGACCACCGCCTCTGGCGCGAAGATGGGCAAGTCGGCCTCCGGCGCGGTCTGGCTGAACGCCGAGCTGATGCCGGTCTACGATTTCTGGCAGTACTGGCGGAACACGGAAGACGCCGACGTGGCACGCTTCCTGAAACTGTTCACGACGCTGCCGATGGACGAGATCGCGCGGCTTTCGGCACTCGGCGGCGCGGAAATCAACGACGCCAAGAAGGTGCTCGCGACCGAAGTGACGGCGATCCTGCACGGCCGCGCGGCCGCCGAAGAAGCGGCGGAAACCGCGCGCAAGACCTTCGAGGAAGGCGCGCTGGCCGAAAGCCTGCCCACCGTCGAGGTGCCGGCGGCGGAGCTCGATGCCGGCATCGGCCTGCTCTCGCTGATGGTGAAGGCGGGCCTCGCCGGCTCCAACGGCGAGGCGCGCCGCCACGTGCAGGGCGGCGCCGTCCGCATCAACGACCGGCCCGTTTCCGACGACAAGATGTCGGTCGGCAGCGGCGAGATCGGCGATGGCGGCGTGATAAAACTCTCGCTCGGCAAGAAGAAGCACATTCTCGTGCGGCCGGCGTAGCCGGCCGTTCTATTCCGGCCCGCCGCCGTCCCTGTCGTGCCCGAACGAATCCGTCCGGGCCGCGCGGCGCCGCTCCATCTCGGCGATATATTCGGCGAGTTGCAGATAGCCCGCCTCGACCCACGCCCGCAGCATGAAATCCTCCACCGCTTCCAGCGGAAGCCTGTCAGATGTGTTCATCCGTCTCCCCGTCCCGGAGTCGGGGAGTTCAGAACTCTCTGGTAGGAGAGCGCCAGTGCCTTTAGGATTTCTCCCTGGACATGCGCAAAGGCCTCCCCGACAAGGATCGGAGAGTGCTTCACGGCCGCACTTCAGCCGCTACCAGAGGGGTTCTGACGCCCCGTTGCGCCACCCGGCGCAACCGGAAGACGATAGACTAATCACCACGCCCGTACAACGACATGCGCAGCCCGCGTTCCGGAAGGATAATGACCGGGGAAAACGGGGACGTGGCATTGCCCCCTATCGGTACTCGAAGATCGAGCGGAAGATGCCCGGCGCTACCGCGGAGAGCGGGTTGACCTGCAATTTCGGCTCCGTCGCCTTGCCGGTCAGCCGGTAGGTGATGCCGATCAGGCCGCGGTCGCGGCCGTTGCCGAGAATCTGCCCGATCAGCGGAATCTCGCCGAATATCCGGTTGAGCCCGTAGGCCGGCATGAAGGTGCCGGTGATGTTCATCTCGCCGCGGCGGTCGAACACGGTGCCCTGGAAGGTCGAGCCGATGGTCGGGCCGCGCACCACGCCCTCGGCGACATTCAGATAGCCGTCGCCCTTTTCCAGGATCGCGAAGCCGCGATCGAACTGCGTGCGGGACACGTCCACATTGGCCTGCCCTGCCGGCGCGTTCGCCACGATCGTGTTGAGGCGCTGTTCGTTGGCGACGGTGAAGTTGTGGACCTCGAGGCGGCCGCGCTTCACCCCGTCATCGGGCCCGGCAAGCGAAAGCGTCGCGCTGCCCGCGAGCACATGGGGATAGATGTCCAGAAACCGCAGGACCGCGCCGACATCGCCCGTCTGCGCCTCGATGCGCCGCGTGCCGCCGGCCTCGGCATCCACCACGGTGAAGCGTGCGCCCGACCGCGTGGCGGCGGAAGCGCGCAATCCGTCGATCGTCTTGCCTGTTCCGGAATAGGCGATCTTGACGTCGGACAGCGTTTCGCCATGGAAGCCCCCGAGCGTCTGGATATCGGCGTCCAGCGTCACGCTGACGGGTGGCGCCTCGTCCCCGCCGCCGCCGCCGCCCGACTGGGCATCGACCACCTTGATGACCGGCCGCGCGTCGAACGACTTGCCGCTGACATTGATCGCGTAGCGGCTCCCCTTGCGGTCGACCGAAACGGCCGCGCTGTCGCCGCGGTTGAGCGCGAAGGACGGGAAACGCACGGAAACGAGCCCGTTCCGGTCGAAGCTCATGCTGCCGCTGCCGCCGAAGGTCTCCCCGCGCAGCACGAAATTGCTGACGCGTGACGCGCCGTCTCTGGAGTCGAGCGCAAAGCTCGCCGTTGCCGGCACGCCCGCTCCCTTCGACCAGCCGACCCACGGCAGCGTCAGCGTCGCGCGGCCGAGATCGGCGACGATGCGCTGCGTGCTGTCGGTGCCGGTCACGTTGACGTCGAAGGTCACCGGGCCGGAAAGGACGGCCGACAGCCCGCTCAGCAGCTTCGCCCGCGTGCCGTCGTCGGTGTCGATGCGGAAATTGCGCCGGCGCGCGCCCTTGTCCTGTCCCAGCGGCTCGAACATGGAGATCGTCGCCGGCATGCCGCTGAGCCTGGCCTTGGCCTCGATCCGCGTCGAGGCCGGCTCCGCCTTGATGGTGCCGTTCGCCTCGGTCACCATCTGGCCCTCGAAGGGCTTGGCGATCGCGAGGTTTTCGTAGGCGAGATCCACCTGCCAGGTGAGATCGTCGCGGTCGATGCCCGCCTGCAGCGGGACGAGCGCCTTCACCGATCCCCTCACGGTGCCGGTAAGGTCCTCCGGCGCGAGCTCGATGAAGCGCGACACGTCAATGGGATCGTAGCTGGCGATCTCGACGATCGCGTCGGCGCTCCCCTCCAGCTCCATGTCGAGATCGCCGATCAGCGGCGTCACGTTCGCGTCGCGGATCGCCAGCGTTCCGCCCTTCGCTGCCACCGTGCGGCCGCTCGGCATGTAGACCGTGCCGCCGGCGAGCGCGATGTCGATGTCCATGCCCTTCAGCGAAAGCGTTCCGACGGCGTCACGCACCGGCGGTATCGCGCCCGCCACGTCGAAGCGCGTGCCGGACAGATGGAAGGTCGCCTCGAGGCGCTCGGCGTCGAGCGGCACGCCCCGCCCGAAGAAGCCGGGCTCCGCATCCAGCCTGATCTGCGTGTTCTCCAGCAGGCCGCCGAAGACATGCTGCATGGCCCAGCGCCGCGCGCCGGGCGCCACGAACCAGGGCCAGATCGTCTTGACGTGACCGACGGGCATGCGGTTGACGGCCAGCGACAGGTCCACGCCGGGCGCCTTTCCAGGCTCGATCGACAGCCCCGCCCGGCCGAAGATCTCGCCCTGCCCCGTCGCGATGCCGAGCTGATCGGCCATGATCCGGCGGCCGGACGGGTCGATGCCGCCGGCGATCGACATCATCGCCGGCAGGTCCGGCTCGGTCGAATCGCCTGGCGCTATCACGGAGCCGCGGCTGAGGAACTCGTAGCGATAGCCCGGCGGCTGGTCGGCCGGCTGGGGCCCGATCGCTCCGGTAAAGCGATAGCGCGAGCGCCCGGCGCGCAGCTCCACGCGGTTGAACTCGATCTTGTTCGTTCCTTGCGCCAGCGTCGCGAGCAGCGTTCCCGACACCGGCACGGCATCCGCCGCACCGATCTTGACGCCGGCCTGGTCGACGTCGAGCGACGCGACGAGCTGCCGCCCGCCCGCCGCGTTCTCGCGTCCCGACAGGCTGAGGGTGAACTCCCCCAGCGCATTTTCGAGCGGCCGCGGTTCGGCGGCCTCCGGCATCGTCCCGCGGATCGTCAGGTCGACCTCGGCGTCCGCATCGGCCGCCGCCCGCGAAAAGCTCGTCTCGATGCTGAACGCCCTGCCCGCGGCCGCGACCTCGCCCGTCAGCGCGAAAGCCCCGCCCTCCATCGCCTCCAGCCGGGCGGACGAGATGGTGACGGCCTCGGGCTTGGCCGGGTCGCCGTAGTCGATCCGGACATCCTTGATCTCCAGGACCTGCGTATCGCCCGCCTGCATCGCATCGAGAGTGGCGTGCAGGATGACGAAGAACCGCTCCAGCACCTTGTCGGGAACGATTACGCCATTGCCGTCGACCAGCGAGGGCGGGAGTTCCGCGCCGCCCTCCAGCCCGAGCCCCGACATGTCGACGACGGCATCCGCCAGCAGGGCGCTGCCGAAGGCGGTCCGGCCGGAGATCAGCGGGCTCGGACGCAGCGCGAAGCTCAGCCGGCCCGCCGTCAGCAGCGTCCGCCGCGATTCCAGCCCTGCGACCGACAGGTCGCGTATGTCCACCGCCACGAAGCGCGACCTGTCGAGCGACAGGCCGGTCGAGCCGATATTCGCCGTCACCGGAAAGCCCAGCGCCCGCGAGATGCGCGCCTGCGCCTCGGTCTGGAGCCGCCCCGAGGCGATGAAGCTGTTGCCGACGAGATAGATGGCGGCGGCGAGCAGGAACGCAAGGATGACGAGGCCGAGCGCGCCATAGGAGGCGAAGCGGACGGACGAGCGCATGCGGCGGCGGGGCAGCGGGTTGGCGCGGGCGGAAGGCAGGCTGTCGAGGGCGCAGAGATCGCGTCGCCTGAACCTGATCTTCTCGTGCCTTGGAACCTGCCCGTCCACTCTTCCGGTCACCTCCGCAGGACAATGGACGAATCGTGCTTCTCGACTATATGTCCGCCCAGACCACTGGCGGCCCGGCGGACGCACGGAAATATCCGGGCCGCCGCTCCACCAGTCCGATTTAGCATTCGTGCGATGCCGGGTGAATCCACCGGGCCGCAAGATGCTCTAGCGTCAAAGAAGGGCACCTCTATGGCTGAACTCATTCCAGGCACCGAAGCTCCGGATTTCGATCTCCCGCGCGACGGCGGCGGCACGGTCAGGCTCTCCTCGCTCAGGGGCAAACCGGTCGTCCTCTATTTCTACCCCAAGGACGATACCAGCGGCTGCACCTCCGAGGCCATCGATTTCTCCGCCCTGAAGCCGGAGTTCGACAAGATCGGCGTCGTCGTGATCGGCATGTCGCCCGACAGCGCCAGGAGCCATGACAAGTTCAAGAAGAAGCACGACCTCAAGGTCGACCTCGTCTCCGACGAGACGAAGGACATTCTTCAGGCCTACGGCGTCTGGGTCGAGAAGAGCATGTATGGCCGCAAATATATGGGCGTGGAGCGCACCACCCTGCTGATCGACGCCGACGGACGCATCGCGCAGGTCTGGCCGAAGGTGAAGGTTCCCGGCCATGCGGCCGCGGTTCTGGAGGCGGCCAAGGCGCTTTAGCACCCAAGGGACCGGGAACCATCGGCGCCCCGCCACGTTCTTTCCGCGAGACACCCGGAAGGAGAAAAAGAATGGCGAAGGGCTTGCTTCTATGGCTGATCGGAATCCCCATCCCGATCATCATCCTGATCTACCTGTTCACCTGATCGGGGACATGATGGATGATTGCAGGGCCGCCCCTCGGGCGGCCTTTTTTCATGCCCCCGCGCGGCTTTTGCAGGCGGCGGAAAGCGCGAAGGCAAACCTTTCTTAACCCTAACAATGTGTAATCGCGGCATCGCTTGAATTAACGGGTTGCGAGTCTTGAGCCAGCTTCGACAATCGGCAGTCTTCGGAAAGCGCGCCGTTCCCCACATGGTGATCATCGCGCGCGGCGATGAAATCCGCCATTTCATGGTTCGTCCATGGATGCTGGCGCTGGCCGGTTCGGTCTTTGCCGCCGTGGCCATCGGCTATCTGCTGGCGACGACCTATCTGGTGCTGCGCGACGACCTGATCGGCGCCACCATCGCCAGGCAGGCGCGCATGCAGCAGGCCTATGAGGACCGCATCTCAGCGCTGCGGGCGCAGGTCGACCGCATCACCAGCCGCCAGCTTCTCGACCAGCAATTGATGGAGACCAAGGTCTCCGAACTGCTGGAGCGCCAGTCGCAGCTCTATCTGCGCCACGGCCGGCTGCGCCCCATCCTGGAGCGCGCCGAAGGCGACATGAGCGCCCCTGCCCCGAAGACGGCGGCGCCGGACCGCCGCGCCGAGGCGACCATACCGGCACCGGCGAAAGCGGCCGCCGCATCCGCGCTTCCGGCAATGGCCTTCTGGCACACGCGCGACACCGCCGACGCGATGACGACCGCGGACAAGGCCGACCATCTGTTCCTCACCATCAACCAGTCGCTGCAGAAGATCGAGACCGAGCAGATCGACCGCATCGCCACGCTGGCCGAGGATGCCGACCGCCAGACCGACACGATCGCCCAGGCGCTGGAGGATGTCGGCCTGCGCATCGACCGCGAAGGCGACGACGGCAAGACCGGCATCGGCGGCCCCTACATCCCCGCCGACGATGCAAGCATGTTCGAAACGCGCGTGCGCGAGCTCGATGAAGCGCTGGCGCGCCTAGAAAGCGCCAAGCTCGCGGCGAACACGATGCCGATCCACAATCCCGCCCGCGGCTTCTCGATTTCCTCGCCCTTCGGCGTCCGGAGCGATCCCCTGCTCGGAAGGCCAGCCATGCATGCCGGAATGGATTTTCGCGCCCCCGCCGGCTCGGTGATCCGCGCCGCCGGCGCAGGCACCGTGGTCAAGGCCGGCTGGAACGGCGGCTACGGGCGCATGGTGGAGATCGACCATGGCGACGGCCTGACGACCCGCTACGCCCACATGTCGCAGATTTCGGTGAAGGTCGGCGACCGCCTGTCGCGCGGCGACATCGTCGGCAAGGTGGGAACGAGCGGCCGCTCGACCGGACCCCACCTGCATTACGAGGTCCGCCGCAACAACACGGCCATCGACCCGATGCGCTTCATCAAGGCCGGCCGGAAGATCGCCAAGCTCATCTGATCGGGGTTGCCCCGAACCGCCGCCTTATCCCCAACTCCAGGACACAAATGGTCACGCCCGGTTGACAGCCGGGCGCAAGCTGGCTTAGCTCTTTTCACAAGTAGAACTTGATTTCTACAGAGTAGAAAATGAAAGAGTCAGACCGGCATATCCAGGCGGTGTCCCGCGCGCTCGAAGTGCTGACGAGCTTCGACCGCGACATCCCGTTGCGGCTGAAGGAGCTGCATGCGCGCACCGGCCAGGCCCGGAGCGGCCTGATCCGGGTGCTGGGCACGCTGGAGAGCCACGGCTTCGTCCGCTTCGATCCCGCGACCGGCGCCTATGAGCTCGGCAGCGTCGTCCACCGGCTGGGCGCGCTGCTCAACGAGCGCTTCTCGCGGATCGACCAGATCGTGCGTCCGGTCCTGGCGCGCCTCGTGTCCGAGACCTCCGACACCGCCTTTCTCTCCGCGGTCGAGGGGCTTCGCCGCGTCGTCCTCATCGCCGAGGAATCGCAGGAGGCGCTGCGCTTCACCGCGCGCGAGGGCCAGTCGCGGCCGCTGCATCTCGGCGCCAGCAGCAAGATCCTGCTCGCCTGGGCCGACCCGGACACGCGTGAGAAGGCCATGGATCTCGTGGAGCCGGAAAACCGCGACGCGCTGTCGAAGGACCTGGCCGGCATCGTCGCGAAGGGTTTCGCGGTGAGCGAGGGCGAGATCACGCCCTACGGCTTCGCCATCTCGGTGCCGGTGCGGCATCGCGGCAGTTCGCGGGTCGATTCCATCAGTCTGGCCGGCGTCCTGAGCAAGCTCACACCCGCGCTCATCGACAGCCATGTCGAGCGGCTGCGCCGCGAGGCGGCCTATCTCGAAAAATCCCTTCCTTCCAATTCAGACGGCATGGACCGCTGAGAGAACCAGAGGAGCCCTAAATTGATCCACGATCGAGAACAGCTTGCACGCGAGTATGAGGAGTACAAAGAAGCCGGCCGCGTCTGGGGCCAGGTGCCGCAGGAGCGCATTTCCAGGATCAAGTTCCCGCGCCCGAGCCGCGAGGTCATCGCCGAGTTCGAGGCACTCGACGACCTGACGACGACGGTGTCGGACGTTTTGGATTCGCTCGGCATCCGCGGCGCGGTCGCGGGCTCGCACCTGCGCCCGCTGCTGCCCGGCCGCAAGATCGTCGGCACGGCCTGCACCGTCCGTTCCATCCCCGAGCGCAAGACGCCGACACAGGGCTATGTCGACAAGGACTTCATCAAGATGTCGACGCGTGAATCCTACTATCTCGGCGAGCCGGGCGACATCCTCGTCTGCGACTTCGGCGGCGAGCTCGACACCTCCAACATGGGCGGCCAGTCGATCACCGTCGCAAAGTCGATGGGCTTCGTCGGCGCCATCGTCAACGGCGCCGTGCGCGACGTCGACACGATCTGCAAGGCGGAATATCCGGTCTGGTGCAAGGGCGTCACCCCGATCACCGGCAAGTTCCGCATGCAGGCCATGGAGCTCAACGGGCCGGTGACCGTGCACGACATCATGATCGACGCCGGCGATCTGATCGTCGCCGACAGCTCGGGCGTCTGCGCAATCCCCGCCCCGCTCATCGAAACCGTGCTCGAGAAGGTCAAGGCGATCCTCGCGGAAGAGGCGACGATGCGCGACCTCATCGAATCCAGGCGGCCGCTGGACGAACTGCGCCCGCTCTACCGCAAGCGCTACTCGTGAGCGGCAGGAGCGAGGCGGCGTGCCGCCTCGCTCCGCCCCGCGACGATTCAGGAGGAGGACAAGGAGATTGCAGCGGCTTCTGTCAAATACGGATTTCCTCACCGGGATCCTGTTCATGGTTCTCGGTGGCGGGTTCGTCCTGTTGGCCCGTAACTACGAGTTCGGCTCGGCGGTCTCGATGGGTCCGGGTTTCTTCCCGGTCTTCCTCGGCTGCGGCGTCGTGGCGATCGGGCTGGTCCTCGTCGGCAAGGCCCTGCTCCGGCAGCAAGGGGGCGAGGAAGCGGCGTTCCATCTTCGTCCGGGCTTCTTCGTATTGGGCGCGATGCTGCTCTTTGCCCTTCTCCTGCGTCCCATGGGCCTGCTCGTGGCGTCGGCGGTGCTCGTCGTCGTGTCGAGTCTCGGATCCAGCGAGGGCCGCTGGAAGGAAACCGCGATCCTCGCTCTCGGCCTTGCCGTCTTCAGCGCGGTCGTCTTCGTGCAGGCGCTCGGCGTCCCGATGAATATCTGGCCGAGGGGCTTCTGATGGATATCCTGTCCAATCTGGCGCTCGGCCTGAGCGTCGCCGTCACGCCCTGGAACATCCTCTACTGCTTCGTCGGCGTGACGCTCGGCACGCTGATCGGCATCCTGCCGGGCATCGGTCCGATCGCGACCATGGCCATGCTCCTGCCCGCGACATATGCGTTCGAGCCGACCTCGGCGCTGATCATGCTGGCCGGCATCTATTACGGCGCGCAGTATGGCGGCTCCACCAGCGCGATCCTGCTGCGCCTTCCCGGCGAGGCCTCCGCCGTGGTCGCGACGCTGGACGGCTACGTCATGGCGCAAAAGGGCAAGGCGGGCATCGCGCTCGCCATCGCCGCCATCGGATCGTTCATCGCCGGCACCATCGGCACGATCATCCTCGCCGGCTTCGCCCCCGTGCTCGCCAGTCTGGCCGTCACCTTCGGCGCCTCGGAATATTTCGCCCTGATGGTGGTCGGGCTGGTCGCGGCCATCGTGCTGTCGTCGGGGCCGCTGCTCAAGTCCATGGGCATGCTGATGCTCGGCCTGCTGTTCGGCCTCGTCGGCGCCGACATCAATTCCGGCATCGACCGTTTCACCTTCAACCTGCCGCAGCTTTCGGGCGGCGTGAGCTTCGTCGTCGTGGCGCTCGGCTTGTTCGGCATCACCGAAATTCTCAGCAACCTGGAGCGGGCCGGCGAGGATCGCCGGCTCGTCTCGGAAAAGATCGGCCGCATCTGGCCACGCTGGCCGGAATTGCGGCAGGTCTTGCCGGCGATCCTGCGCGGCTCGGGCCTCGGCTCGCTGCTCGGCATCCTGCCCGGCGGCGGCGTGACCATGGCGGCCTTCGCCTCCTACACGATGGAAAAGCGCATTGCCGCCGAGCCGGAGCGCTTCGGCAACGGCGCGCCGGAGGGGCTGGCCGGTCCGGAATCGGCGAACAATTCCGCCGCGCAGACATCCTTCATCCCGCTGCTCACGCTCGGCATACCGTCCAACGGCGTCATGGCGATGATGATGAGCGCCATGCTGATCCACAATATCCAGCCCGGCCCGCAGATCATCACCAGCCAGCCCAACCTGTTCTGGGGACTGATCGCCTCGATGTGGGTCGGCAACCTGATGCTCGTCATCCTCAACCTGCCGATGATCGGCCTGTGGGTGCGGCTGCTGTTTGTTCCCTACCGGCTTCTGTATCCGGCCATCCTGCTTTTCTGCTGCATCGGACTCTACAGCGTCCAGAACAACGTCGCCGACATCTATCTCGCCGTCATCTGCGCCGTGCTCGGCTATGTGTTCGTCAAGCTGCGCTGCGATCCGGTTCCCTTCCTTCTGGCCTTCATCATCGGGCCGATGCTGGAGGAGAACTTCCGGCGGGCCATGCTGCTCGCCCGCGGCGACTTCACCGCCCTGCTCACCCGTCCGCTCACAGCCACCATGCTGCTGCTGGCTGTCGGATTGCTTGCGCTAGCCGTCCTGCCGCGTGTCCGGCGCACCAGGAAGGTCGCATTCGAGGAAGAATAACAAGGATCAACAGGAGGAAGTCATGAAATACATTCTTGCAGGTTCGGCAGCCGTGATGGCCCTGGTTCTCGGCGCAATGCCGTCTTGGGCGCAGGACTGGCGCCCGTCCCGCGCGGTGACTCTGATCGTCCCGTCGGGCGCCGGCGGCGGCCACGACAACAATGCCCGGCTGCTCGGCGCGGTCCTGGAGAAATATGCCGGCCAGCCGATCAACATCATCAACCAGCCGGCCGGCGGCGGTGTGGTCGCCTATCGCGAGATGCGCGACGCCGCACCCGACGGTCATACGATCGGGCAGGTGTCCGTCTCGATCGTATCGGACCAGTTCCGCATCCAGGGCGTCGACTACAACAAGGATTCCTACGCCTATATCGGCCAGATCTCGGCCGACCAGAACGTGCTGGTCGTCAAGGCCGACGGCCCTTATGGCAATATGGACGTCAAGCAGTTCCTCGAAGCCGCCAAGGCGGCGCCCGAGACCATCGCCTTCGGCGTTTCCGGCAACTGGACGAACCACGACTACACCCGCTATCAGATCGAGCAGGCGAGCGGCGCCAAGTTCCTGCGCGTGCCGATCAAGGGCGGCGCGCAGATCGTGCTGTCGCTGCTGTCCGGCGACGTGCAGGCCGGCGCGCTCTATCCGTCCGAGATCAAGGCGCAGGTGGATGCCGGCGCATTGAAGCCGCTGGCTCATAACGGTTCTGAAGCGCTCGCGGCATGGCCCGACGTACCGAGCTTCACCTCGCTCGGCATGCCGGTGAACCTCGCCATCTGGCGTGCGCTGGTGATCCCGAAGGAGACGCCCGAAGACGTCCGCAAGGGCTGGGAGAGCATCCTCGAGCAGGCGATGAACGATCCCGCCGTGAAGGAAGGCTACAACACCGCCGGGATCGGCTACGCCTACAGCAATGCGGCGGATACCGAGAAGCTCGTCGCCGAGGCCGAGACCGCCTATCGCGACATTTCCCGCGCGGCCGGCGTCAAGGTCGAGTAGGGAGCGGCCCTTACCACCAATGAAAAGACCCGCCTCGGCGGGTCTTTTTGTATGTGCGGCAAAGGCATCACGCCTTGGCTGAAACGTTCTAGTCCAGATCCGCCACGGGCTCCGACACGCCGCCGTCGATGCGGTGCGAGAGCGCGGCTTCCATGAACTCGTCCAGGTCGCCGTCCAGCACGGATTGCGGGCTGGTGCTTTCGGTGCCGGTGCGCAGGTCCTTCACCAACTGGTAGGGCTGCAGCACGTAGGAGCGGATCTGATGGCCCCAGCCGATGTCGGTCTTGGACGCCTCGGTCGCGTTCGCCGCCTCTTCGCGCTGCTTCAGCTCCAGTTCGTAGAGACGCGCGCGCAGCATGTCCCAGGCCTTGGCGCGGTTCTTGTGCTGCGAACGCTCCTGCTGGCAGGCGACGGCGATGCCGGTCGGGATATGGGTGATGCGCACCGCCGAGTCCGTCGTGTTGACGTGCTGCCCGCCGGCGCCCGACGAGCGATAGGTGTCGATGCGCACGTCCGATTCCGGGATCACGATCTCGATCGTGTCGTCGATGACCGGATAGACCCAGATGCTGGCGAAGGAGGTGTGGCGGCGCGCATTGCTGTCATAGGGCGAGATGCGCACCAGCCGGTGCACGCCCGACTCGGTCTTGAGCCAGCCATAGGCATTGTGGCCCTTCACATGGATGGTGGCGGATTTGATGCCGGCCTCTTCGCCGTCATGCATCTCCAGCACTTCCACCTTCATGCCGCGCCGCTCCGCCCAGCGGACATACATGCGCAGCAGCATGTTGGCCCAGTCCTGGCTCTCGGTGCCGCCTGCGCCGGCGTGCACTTCGAGATAGGCGTCGTTGGCATCGGCCTCGCCCGACAGAAGCGTCTCGACCTGGCGCGCGCGGATCTCGCCCGAAAGCGACCTGATCGCGGCCTCGGCTTCGGAAACGATGTCGGCATCGCCCTCTTCCTCCCCCATCTCGATGAGGGAGATATTGTCGTCCAGCGCCTGCGAAAGGCGGCGGATGGCGGTGATGTTGTCCTCGAGGCCCTGCCGCTCGCGCATGAGCTTCTGCGCTTCCTGCGGATCGTTCCACAGGTCGCCGTCCTCGGCGCGCATGTTGAGGTAATCGAGACGCTTTAGGGCCTGATCCCAGTCAAAGATGCCTCCTCAGCAGGCTTATGGCCTGCCTGATTTCGTCGGTGAGGCTTTCGGTCTCTGCGCGCATTTTATTCCAGCTTGTTCTTGTTTGCGTTTGCCGCCTTGGAAAGGCGGCCGGACCATAGGTAGGCCCTGCCCGCCTGTAAAGCAAAACCGGGCCGGCTGATGCCGGCCCGGTCAAAAAGAAACGGCATGGATCAGTAGAGGCCGCCGCCGCCCGAGGTGATGGCGCGGTTGGCCTGCGGCGAGATCGCATTGGCGCGCTCCTCGCCCTCCAGCCCGTCCATGCCGATCACCCAGTAGCTGTCGGCGGGTCCAGTGCCGGGCTTGAAGGCCTCGACGATCGAGCCGGGCTGTCCGGGGCCGGCGCGCATGCCGCTCTTGCGGTCCACCGCAATCAGCTTCATGCCCTCCGGAACCTTGAACTTCACCACCGGCGCGTCGGTCATCGCCGTCTGGAAGAACTCCTTGAAGATCGGCGCGGCGAGCCCGCCGCCCGTGGAGCCCTTGCCCATCGGGCTCGGCCGGTCGTAGCCCATATAGATGCCGACCACCAGATTGGGCGTATAGCCCATGAACCATGCGTCCTTCTCCTCGTTGGTCGTGCCCGTCTTGCCGGCGATCGGGCGTCCGAGGTCGTTCAGGATCGTCGCGGTGCCGCGCTGGACGACGCCCTCCATCATCGAGGTGATCTGGTAGGCGGTCATCGGGTCGAGCACCTGCTCGGAATTGTCGGTCAGCTCCGGCTCGGGCTGGTTCTCCCACTTCGTCGCCACGCAGCCTTCGCAGCCGCGCTCGTCATGCTTGAACACGGTCTTGCCGTAGCGGTCCTGGATGCGGTCGATGAGCGACGGCTTGATCGACTTGCCGCCATTCGCCATCACCGAATAGGCCGACACCATGCGCATCACGGTGGTCTCGCCGGAGCCCAGCGACATCGCCAGAACCGGCAGCATCTTGTCGTAGACACCGAAGCGCTCCGCATATTCCGCCACGAGGTTCATGCCCATGTCGTTGGCGAGGCGCACCGTCATCAGGTTGCGCGAGCGCTCGATGCCGGCGCGCAGCGTCGAGGGACCGGCGGATTCGCCGCCATAATTCTTCGGCTCCCACACCTGATTGCCGCTGACGATGCGGATCGGCGCGTCGAGCACCACCGAGGCCGGCGTATAGCCATTGTCGAGCGCCGCCGCATAGACGAACGGCTTGAAGGACGAGCCGGGCTGGCGATAGGCCTGCGTGGCGCGGTTGAACTCCGACTGCGAGTAGGAGAAGCCACCCACCAGCGCCAGCACGCGGCCGGTATGCGGGTCCATCGCCACCATCGCGCCCGAGACCTGCGGCACCTGCCGCAACGCATAGGCGCCGGGCTGGTCGGCCTTCGGCTCGACATAGACCACGTCGCCCGGCTTCAGCACGTCGGCGGGGCTCTTGGCCTTCACGCGCTTGCCGTCGACCACGTGGCGCATGGCCCATTCCATGTCGGCCTGCGCCACCCGCCCCGTCACCCGCTCCTTGTCCGGCTTGCCTGCGACGTCCGCCTGGGGACGCAGGCCGATGTCGAGGCCTTCCGCGCCGGATGCCAGCACGATCGCCACCTTCCACTCGGGAACGTCGTCCAGCGGTTTCACCTCGAACACGGCGGCGCCCCAGTCGGCGCCCATGTCGATCGTGGTGATGGGACCGCGATAGCCGCGCAGCGTGTCGTATTTCATCAGGCCGTTCTGCAGCGCCTTGCGGGCGTGAAGCTGCATTTCGGGATCGAGCGTCGTGCGCACCGAAAGCCCGCCCTCGTAAAGGGCGTCCTCGCCATAGCGCGCGATGAGCTGGCGGCGCACTTCCTCGGTGAAATATTCGCCGGCGAAGAGATAGGTGCCGCCGCGCCGCGGCGAGACGCCGAGCGGCAGCGCCTTGGCGCGCTCGGCCTCTTCCGCGTCGACATAGCCGTTCTCGCGCATCTGGTCGATCACCCAGTTGCGACGTTCGATGGCGCGCTCGGTATGGCGGAAGGGATGGTAGTTGGACGGGCCGCGCGGCAGCGCGGCGAGATAGGCCGCCTCCGCCACCGTCAGCTCGTTCACCGACTTGTCGAAATAGGTCAATGCCGCGCCCGCGATGCCGTAGGCGCCGAGGCCGAAGAAGATCTCGTTCAGATAGAGCTCGAGGATGCGGTCCTTCGAATAGGCCTGCTCGATGCGGAAGGAGAGGATCATCTCCTTCACCTTGCGCTCATAGGTCTGGTCGGAGGTGAGCAGGAAGTTCTTCGCCACCTGTTGCGTGATGGTGGAGGCGCCGACCGGCCGGCGGCCGCTGCCGAAATTGCGCGCATTGACGACCACGGCGCGCACGAGACCCGTCAGGTCGATGCCCGGATGATGGTAGAAATTCTTGTCCTCGGCCGAGAGGAACGCCGCCTTGACGCGATCGGGCACGGCCTGGATCGGCAGATAGAGGCGCCGTTCGCGGGCGAACTCGGCCATCAGCGCGCCGTCGGAGGCGTGGACGCGCGTCGTCACCGGCGGCTCATATTTGGCGAGCACTTCGTAGTCGGGCAGATCCTGGGCGAGGTTCGACACATACATGGCCACGCCCGCGGCCGCGAGCAGCGCCAGTATCGTGCCGATGCCGAAGAAATATCCAAGTAGTCTGATCATGCCCGCTCCAATGCTCCGGTCGGGGGATTGCCGAGGTCACTCAGGCAGCGCCCCGCAGAAACCCGACTGACCGGTCATATCTGTCGCGCGGTTGTGGGCAAAATGCGGCGCGTTTGCGCATCCTGTCCAACCGGCGCGATTAAACCATCACTTGTGTCCCTGCTGCAACGATTCGCTGGTCTGGCGCCATCACAAGCGCGCGACGGTTTTGCCGGGAAAGCAGGCGCATGTGCCGGGCGCGCCTCATCGCGAGGCGCCGGCCTGCACGCCGGAAAAGAGATTGATCGCGCCGGCGATCGATTCGATCGCCTTGGCCCGCCAGTCCGCATTCAGCAGCCGCTTCTCCTCGTCGGGATTGGACAGGTAGCCGAGCTCCAGCAGAACCGAAGGCACGTCCGGCGCCCTCAGCACACGGAACCCGGCGAAACGGTGCGGATTCTTGATCAGTTCCACCTTGTTCGTCAGTTCGCCGACGAGCGTCCGCGCAAAGCGGATGGAGAAGGAATGCGTCTCGCGGCGGATGAGGTCCATGAGGATATCGGACACTTCATGGTCCTTGTCCTCGATCGACAGGCCGGCAAGCTCGTCCGACAGGTTCTCGCGCGCCGCGAGTGCGGCGGCCTCGGCATCCGACGCCTGATCCGAGACCGTATAGACGGTCGCGCCGGTGACGCCGCGATATTTGATCGTGTCGGCATGGATGGAGATGAACAGGTCGGCGGAATGCTGCCTTGCGACACGCACGCGCTCGTCCAGCCTCAGGAACGTGTCGCTGTCGCGCGTCAGGATGACGGTATATTCGGTGGACTTCTCCAGCCTCGCCTTCAGTTCGCGCGCGAAATCGAGCGTGACGCGCTTTTCGAGCGTGCCGCTGACGCCTTCCGCCCCGCTGTCGATGCCGCCATGGCCGGGATCGATCACCACCGTAAAGGGCTTCGCCAGCGGCGCGGCCTTGTCGGCGCCCACCCTGTCGGTCTTGGGCGTGCTGCGCGTCGAGGCCGTCGTCAGCGCCTGATCGGCCCGCGCGCTGTCGAACGCCTTCTGTGACGTGGCGGAGATATCGAGGACGAGCCGCCAGCCGGGCGAATTCTCGTTCTTCATCGTCTCCAGTGAATCGACCGCGAAAGGCCCGTCGGCCGTCACGATGAGGCGCGACACGCCCGGCCCGAAATCGCCGAAATGGATGTCCTTGACGAGCCCCCTGCCCGCCGCATCCTCCGCCTTCACCGCGAAGCCGGTGGACGGGAGATCCAGGACGAGGCGGTGCGGCCGGTTGAGAAGAAACCAGGCGATCGCCGGTTCCTTGTCAAAATGGAGCACCATGCGCGCCCGCGAGGCATCGCCGGCGACCTTGAGATTGTGGGCTGAAAGCCGCTCGGACGCTTGGACGGGCGCGGCAGCCAGCAGCATCACGCACAGAAGGAAAAGCTGGCAAGCCAGCTTCAGAATGACCGCCGGATGCGCCGCTGGTTCCCGCAATGTCCCTTCCCGCGCAATTGATATCGGTCAAGTCGCTCCGGCGAGGAGCGTGTTAATCGTTCGTAGCTGACTATGGTTAATCAAAACTTTCCGGCGCGTGGCGGCCGGAGGGCCGGCGGGCATGCTGCCTGCGCGCGGGAAACAGGGTTGCCATCAGACACCGCAAATCATAAAAGTGACGTTGGAACACTGCAGTGCCCGAGTCAGGGCTCCCGTCAGCCGCATTGTTGCTGGCGCGTATCCCGATCCGTCCAGCGCACTGCTTCCGGTGCTTCCGAAAGATTTCTTCGAGGTTCATCCCGGTGGCGCGGAATGATCTCGGCGTAAGAAAACGGCCGGTTTGTCCGGCTGGCTCGTACGAGCACATAGCTGGTCCGGAATTGTCCGGGCTTTGTTGAAATGGCTTTGCTAGGTGACGAAGGATTTGCGCGCAACCACAGCAGACACCGGACACTCCCGCGCCATCATGGCGGCGGCCGGATCTGTCAGCGTGCGACACCCCCGACCGGCAGACCGCAATTGTCCGGCAAGATGCTGATGGTTAACCCGGTGCGAATCGCGTGGACGCGAGCGCCCTGGCCTCTGCCTGCCGGGGAGATTTCTTCGCATGCCCAACAAAATGCTTATCGATGCCTCCCACCCGGAGGAAACACGCGTCGTCGTCGTCCGCGGTAGCCGGATCGAGGAATTCGACTTCGAGTCCCAGGACAAGAAGCAGCTCAAGGGAAATATCTATCTGGCCCGCGTGACGCGGGTCGAGCCCTCGCTTCAGGCCGCCTTTGTCGAATATGGCGGCAATCGCCACGGCTTCCTGGCCTTCAGCGAAATCCATCCCGACTACTACCAGATCCCCGTCGCCGACAGGCAGGCGCTGCTGCGCGCCGAAGCCGAGGCGGCCGAAGCCGACGAGCAGGAGGAAGACGAGGAGCGCAGCGGACGCGGGCGCAACCGCCGTCGCCGTCGCGGCGCGAAGGGCCGCGCCAGGGACGAAGGACAGGCCGCCGCGCATGACGGCGAGGCGCAGGCCGGCGACGAGGAAGGCGCCGACGACGCAACCGCGGTGGGAAGCGACGAATCCGCGGCCGACGAGGACGCGTCCGAGTCGATCGCGCACGAGGCCGAGGCGGACGTCGTGTCCGAGGCGGTCGAGGATCATGACGACGACGCCAATGGTAACGGCGATCACAATGGCGGCGAGCCCGAGGTGGACACGGTCGGTGCGGAGGACGCCATCGAGGAAGCGCGCGACCGCCGCCGCCCGGTGCGCCGCCAGTACAAGATCCAGGAAGTCATCAAGCGCCGCCAGATCCTGCTGGTGCAGGTCGTCAAGGAAGAGCGCGGCAACAAGGGCGCGGCCCTGACCACCTATCTGTCGCTGGCCGGCCGCTACTCTGTGCTGATGCCCAACACCGCCCGCGGCGGCGGCATCTCGCGCAAGATCACCAATGCGCAGGATCGCAAGCGCCTCAAGGACGTGGTGAAGGATCTGGACGTGCCGCAGGGCATGGGCGTCATCCTGCGCACGGCCGGCGAGAGCCGCACCAAGGCCGAGATCAAGCGCGACTACGAATATCTGATGCGCCTGTGGGAGAATGTGCGAAGCCTCACGCTCCAGTCGGTCGCGCCCGCGCTGGTCTATGAGGAAGGCTCGCTCATCAAGCGCTCGGTGCGCGACCTCTACAACAAGGACATCGACGAGATCCTCGTCGCCGGCGACGAGGGCTATCGCGAGGCGAAGGACTTCATGCGCATGCTCATGCCGAGCCATGCAAAGGTGGTCCAGCCCTATCGGGACGACGTGCCGCTCTTCCTCCACCACGGCATCGAGGCGCAGCTCGACAAGATGGTGCAGCCGCAGGTCACGCTGAAATCGGGCGGCTATATCATCATCAACCAGACCGAGGCGCTCGTCTCCATCGACGTCAATTCGGGCCGGTCCACCCGCGAGCACTCCATCGAGGACACCGCGCTCCAGACCAATCTGGAGGCGGCGGAGGAAGTGGCCCGCCAGTTGCGCCTGCGCGACCTGGCCGGACTGATCGTCATCGACTTCATCGACATGGAGGAGAACCGCAACAACCGCGCCGTCGAGAAGCGCATGAAGGATTGCCTCAAGAACGATCGCGCGCGCATCCAGGTCGGCCGCATCTCGCATTTCGGCCTGCTGGAGATGTCGCGCCAGCGCATCCGCGCATCGGTTCTGGAATCCACCATGACGCCCTGCCCGCATTGCGGCGGCACCGGTCATGTGCGTTCTGAATCCTCGGTCGCGCTGCTGGTCGTGCGGGCGATCGAGGAATTCCTCGTCAAGGAGCATCGCTACCACATCACGGTGCGCACGCCCGCCTCGACGGCCCTCTACGTGCTGAACCACAAGCGCAGGAACCTGTCGGAACTGGAAGCGCGCTTCGGCCTCAACATCTCGATCGAGCCGGACGATCATGTCGGCGCGCAGCATTACGCGATCACCAAGGGCGCGATCGCCGAGAAGGCCGTGACGCCCGAGACGGTCGCGATCCTGCCGCCCGATGCCGACGATGCGGACGAGATCGAGATCATCGACGACGTCGGGGTCGAGGAGGACGAGACCTCGCAGCCGAGGTCGCAGCAGCGCGCGCAGGAAAATGGCGACCAGCCGCGCCGCAAGCGGCGCCGGCGGCGGCGCCGTGGCGGCGGCGAACGCGAGAATGGCGATGCCGCGGGTTCCGCGAGCGAGCGCAGCTATGTCTCCGAGGCAGCCAGCGACCTGGACGATGAGAACGCAGCCGCGGCCCCCGGGGAGGATGCCGAGGCATCCGAGGCGCCGACGTCCGAAGAGTCGGGCAAGCGGCGCCGGCGCGGCAAGCGCGGTGGCCGCCGCAATCGCCGCGAGGATGCCGAAGACAATGCGCAGGCGGTGATCGAGGGACACGAGCCCGAGCACGCCCTTTCGGAGGCTGCTCCCGAACTGGCCGGCACCGAGGAGAAGGCGGACTCGACAGCCGGTGAGACGGTTGCGACGGAGGCTCCCTCCGAACCGGCCGTGGCCGAGGAAATTGCGGAAGCGGCGGCCGAGGAAGCCCCCGCCCGCAAGCCCGCCCGGCGCAGCAGGAAGAAGGAAGCCGCGCCGGCCGAAGGCGAAGCCGAGACCGCAGCCCCGGCCAAGCCGGCACGCCGCAGCCGCAAGAAGGTGGCTGAAGCCGCTGAAGAGCCTGTCGCAGCCGCCGAGGCAGAGCCCGTCGCCGAGGCCACCGCAGCTCCCGCTGAAGCCGAAGCTGCGCCTGCCGCTACCGAGGAACCTGCCCGGAACCCGGTCGTGACATCCAGCGCCCCGCCCGCCGACAATGAGGATCGCCCGCGCAAGACCGGCTGGTGGCAGCGCAAGAGCTTCTTCTGACAAGCCATTCGGATCAAAGCAAAAAAAGGCGCTCCTACGAGCACCTTTTTTATCGGCCGTTCGGCGCCGCCCCTCATCCGGCTGCCGCCACCTTCTCCCCGTAAACGGGGAGAAGAGAACTTTCATTTCCACTTTCGCCAATCGCTGGCTTGCAGAAGAGGCGGAGAGCAAGCGGACAGCGTCTTCTCCCCGTTTACGGGGAGAAGTGCCCGGCAGGGCGATGAGGGGTGGCGCAAACGTCAAATGGCGATCTGGCTCACGCCGTCAATCGAGACAAGCTGAGCCCGCCAAGCAAAAAGGGGCGGAAACGTCGCCGTTTCCGCCCCTTGATCTCACCGCCTGTCAGGTCGGATCAGTTGCCGCCCTGCTTGGCCTTTTCCTGCTCCTCGCGCAGCTTGCGCGCAAAGTCCTCGGTGTTCTTGTTGACGAACTCCTCGAGCTGCCGCTGGCGCTCCTGGATATCCGACTGCTGCAGCGGCGGCCCGTCGAATGCGCCGGTGAAGCCCGAGAGCGTGACCTGGATCGGGTTCTGCTGGTTCTGGAAGTTGACGGAGGTCAGGGTGAGCTGCGAACCGCGCTTGAAGCGGTTCACCAGATCGTCGTTGAGGGCGATCTCGGCGATGCAACGATCCGGCAGGCAGATCATGTAGTCGATCTTCTGCGTCTGTCCGCCATCGATCTGCATGCCGATCCCGGGAGGCACCATGCGGCCCGTCGGGACCGTGATCTGGAACACGCGGCGGTTCACCTTGCCCTTGAGCTCGATCAGGCTGACGCCCGTCAGGAGCTGGCCCGAATCGGCGATCATGATGTTCTGCACGTTGCAGATATCGACATCTTCCTGTTTCGAGCAGGCCTTAAACCAGCCCTGCGGGATCTGAGGCTGTTGCGGCGCGGCGGCACCCTGTGCAAACGCGCCAGCCACGCCGCTCGCCAGAAGCGAGATGGCGCCCGCCGCGAGGATCGCGGTTCGGGTCGCGATGTTTTTCCGGCTGATCATGTCAGATCGAATCCTCTCGATGTCGGGGCGGCACGCAGGCCGCAATGTCCGCTACCTGTCGGCGAAATACGGCAACAGGATGACTCTGCGCGGCCTGTAACACGCTGCGCCCTCCCGAATCCAGTATCAACTTTCACGCTGGCGGACGCGCCGCAAATCGTGCCTTCGGGCTCACTGTGTTACACAGAGCCGATTCGTCAGGTGGAGCAGAAACATGATGCTGCGTAGGATCGGCGCCGCAGCCGCACTCTTCATATTCTCCATGGCGACGGCCTCGGCCCAGCCAGGCCACAGCATCGCGATGCACGGCGAGCCGGCCCTGCCGGCGGACTTCTCCGCCTTTCCCTACGTGAATCCCGACGCTCCCAAGGGCGGCCGCATTAATTACGGCGTGCAGGGCACCTTCGACAGCCTCAACCCCTTCATCGTCATGGGCGACGGCGCGCGCGGCCAGTTCGACACCGAAATCGGCAACACCGTCTTCGACACGCTGATGGCGCGCTCCCGCGCCGAGCCCTTCACGCTCTATCCACTGCTGGCGAAGTCGATCGAGACCGATGCCGAGCGCACCTTCGTCGAATTCACGCTGGACGAGCGCGCGCGCTTCTCCAACGGCGATCCGGTGACGCCTGGCGACGTGATCTTCTCGCTGGAACTGCTGCGCGACAAGGGACGGCCGATCTATAAGTCGTGGATCGGCGTGATCGAGAAGATGGAGATCGTCGGCGAACACGGCGTGCGCCTCACCTTCAACGAGAAGGCCGACCGCGAATCGCCGCTGCTCCTCGCCATGCTGCCGATCCTGCCGCGCAAGGCGACCGATGCTGAAAACTTCGACAAGTCCTCGCTCAAGCCGCTGATCGGCTCCGGCCCCTATGTCGTGGATTCGGTGCGCCCCGGCGAACTTCTCATCCTGAAGCGCAACCCCGACTACTGGGCCAGGGATCTGCCGTCCAAGCGCGGCTTCGACAATTACGACGAGATCCGCGTCAACTACTTCCGCGACGGCAACACCATGTTCGAGGCATTCAAGAAGGGCCTGCTCGACGTCTATCTGGAAACCGACCCGCTGCGCTGGAAGACCGGCTACGACTTTCCCGCCGCCCGCGCCGGCGACGTGATCCAGGCCGAGATCGCGCGCGGCAATCCGCCGGGCATGTACGGCTTCGTGCTGAACACGCGCCGCCCTGTCTTCAAGGACCGCGCCGTGCGTGCCGCGCTCGCCGACCTGTTCGACTTCGAATGGACGAACAAGAACCTCTTCGCCGACGCCTACAAGCGCACCGCCAGCTATTTCGACGGCTCCGTTCTGTCGTCGGCGGGCGTTCCCGCCGATGCGACCGAACGCGAGCTGCTGGCGCCCTATGCCGACAAGGTCACGCCATCGATCATGGACGGCACATGGCGGCCCGCCGTCTCGGACGGATCGGGACGCGACCGCACCTTCCTCAAGAAGGGCTTCGATGCGCTCGCCGCTGCCGGCTACAGGCTGGAAAGCGGCAGGATGGTCGGGCCGGACGGCAATCCCCTCGCCTTCGAGGTCATGCTGAACGGCAGCGCCGGGCAGAACCTTGCCATCGCCTGGCAGCGGACGCTGGAGCGGCTCGGCATCACGCTCACCCTGCGCTCCGTCGACAGCGCGCAGTTCCTGCAGCGCCAGCGTACCTACCAGTTCGACACGATGCTGATGACCTATCTCGGCACGCTTTCGCCCGGCGTCGAGCAGCAGTTCCGCTGGGGCTCGGCCTCGGCCACGCAGGACGGCACCTATAATTTCGCCGGCGTGGCCGACCCGGCCATTGACGCGATGATTTCGCGCATGGTCTCATCGCGCGACCGCGAAACCTTCGAGGCGACCGTCCGCGCCTTCGACCGCCTGCTGCTGTCGGGCGCCTATGTGGTGCCGCTCTATCACCAGCCGGCCCAGTGGGTCGCGCATTGGAAGCACATCGAACGGCCGCAGACGACGCCCGTCTACGGCATGCAGCTGCCGACATGGTGGGACCGGCGAGCCGCCAGGTAAAAGGATCGAGACAATGTCCGAACTGACGCCGATCACCGTCGACATCATATCCGACGTGGTGTGCCCGTGGTGCTATATCGGCCAGAAGCGTCTGGCGCGCGCGGTCGAGATCGCCAGTGACGTCGCCATCGAAGTGCGCTGGCGCCCCTATCAGCTCGATCCCGACGTTCCGCAAGGCGGCGTCGACCGGCGCGAATACATGATCGGCAAGTTCGGCGCGGAAGATCGCGTGAAGCAGGCCCACGCCAATGTCATGCAGGCCGCCAGCGGCGACGGCATCGACTTCCGCTTCGACGACATCAAGGTGTCGCCCAATACGCTGGACGCGCATCGCCTGATCCGCTGGGCCGGCAGCAATGGCAGCGAAATGCAGGGCCGCGTCGCCCGCCGTCTCTTCCGTGCCTTCTTCGAGGAAGGCCAGGATGTCGGCGACCCACAGGTGCTCGTTTCAATCGCGCGCGACGCCGGCATGGACGCCGCAGTGGTCGAGGCGATGCTCGCCACCGATACCGACCGGGACGCCGTCCGCGACGAGATCGCGCTGGCACAGCGCATGGGCGTCACCGGCGTCCCCTGCTTCCTCATCGAGGGCCGCTACGCGGTCGTCGGCGCCCAGGAATCCGCCACCCTCGCCGACGCCATCCGGCAGGTGGCCGGCATGAAAGCGCGTGGAGAGCTGCCGGAGGCGGGATAGCGCCTACCATCTCTCTCGGGCGCCATTGCGAATAAGATAAGTGTATGCTTATCTGTTGTCATGATCGAGAGTGAGATATTCAGAGCCCTTGCCGATCCGACACGCCGTGCGATCTTCGAGAAGCTGGCTGACGGCAGCATGAATGCCAGCGCCTTGCGCGAGGGCATGGACATAAGCCAGCCGGCCATGTCCCAGCACCTTGCTGTGCTGCGCAATGCCGGACTGGTCCGCGAAGAACGGCGGGGGCGTTTCGTGAATTACGAGGTCGATCCCGATGGGCTGGCGCTCATCGCCGGATGGCTGGCGAAGTATCGCGCCTATTGGCCGGCGCGGATCGATGCGCTGAAAGCCCTGCTGAAGGACATGGACCAATGAGCAAGATCGCGACCGGCGAACAGGCCGAGAAGCTGGTTCTCGAATATGCGCTCGACGCGTCGCCCGAAAAAGTCTGGCGCGCGATCAGCATCCCCGCCTTTCGCGAAAGATGGTTGCCCGGCGCGGAACTGGCCGACGCCGAGCCCGTCTCGACAACAGCCGGCGAAGAAGCCAGCTACAGGATTCGCGAGCCCGAGCCGCCGTTCCTCGAAAGCATCGTGACCTTTCAGGTCAGGTCGGACACGGCCGGCGGCACGATACTCAGGGTTGTTCATGGGTTGGCCGATAAGAGGCTGGCTTCACGGCCGCCAGCGGCAAACAGCAATACCTGGCTGATGCGCGCCGCCTGACGCCGCGCGCCAGTTGCCGGAAATCCCCCGACGACAGGAGTTCGCCGATGCGCGAAGCGATGCAACTCGTCCCTATGGTCATCGAGCAATCGAGCCGTGGCGAACGCTCTTTCGATATCTATTCCCGCCTGTTGCGCGAAAGGATCATCTTCCTGAACGGCGAGGTGAACGACACGGTATCCGCGCTCGTCTGCGCGCAATTGCTGTTTCTGGAGGCCGAGAACCCCGGCAAGCCGATCCAGCTCTATATCAATTCACCCGGCGGCGTCGTTTCCAGCGGCCTCGCGATGTACGACACCATGCGCTACATTAGGGCGCCGGTGCATACGCTGTGCATGGGAACGGCACGCTCCATGGGCTCGTTCCTTCTGATGGCCGGCGAACCCGGCGAACGCGCCGCCCTGCCCAACGCCAGCATCCTCATCCATCAGCCATTGGGGGGCTTCCAGGGCCAGGCATCCGACATACAGATCCATGCCGAAGAGATGCTGCGAACCAAGCAGCGCATGACGCGCCTCTATGCCGAGCATTGCGGGCGCAGCTATGAGGAGTTCGAGCGGGCGATGGACCGCGACCGTTTCATGACCGCGGAAGAAGCGCTCGAATGGGGCCTGATCGACCGCATCCTGACCGAGCGCGACATCGGCGCGGCATCCGGCGGGGCGCCGACATGAAGCGCGCGGCGAGCTGCACAAGGTAATGCCCCGCCGGCTAAGCCGCCTTCTTCTCCAGCAGCCGCACCAGTTGCGTGACGACCACGGCAGCACCCGCGAGGCGCTTCTCCGGCGTGGGCCACTCGCGCATGAAGACGACGCTCTGATCCGGCCGTATCTTCGCCAGCGATCCCTGTTCCGCGATGAAGCGCACGAGACCCGCCGGCTCGGGGAATTCGCGCTTGCGGAAATGGATGACCACGCCCTTCGGCCCGGCGTCCAGCTTCTCGATATTGGCGCGGAAGCAGAGTGCCTTGATGTAGACGATCTTGAGCAGGTGGTCGACCTCCTGCGGCAGCGGGCCGAAGCGGTCGATGAGCTCGGCGCCGAAGGCGTCGATCTCCTCGGGCTTCTCCAGCTCGCCGAGACGGCGGTAGAGGCCGAGCCGAAGCTGGAGGTCGGGCACATACTCCTCCGGGATCATCACCGCCGTGCCGACCGTGATCTGCGGCGACCAGCCGGTGTCGGACACGCTGCCCTCGCTGCGGATCTCGGCCACCGCCTCCTCCAGCATCTGCTGGTAGAGCTCGAAGCCGACTTCCTTGATGTGGCCCGACTGCTCCTCGCCCAAGAGGTTGCCCGCGCCGCGTATGTCGAGGTCGTGGCTGGCGAGCTGGAAGCCGGCGCCCAGCGTGTCGAGCGACTGCATCACCTTCAACCGCCGCTCGGCGGTCTGCGTCAGCGCGCGGTTGGCCGGCAGCGTGAACAGCGCATAGGCGCGCTGCTTGGAGCGGCCGACGCGGCCGCGCAACTGGTAGAGCTGCGCCAGCCCGAACATGTCGGCGCGGTGGATGATCATCGTGTTGGCGGTGGGGATGTCGAGGCCCGATTCCACGATGGTCGTGGACAAAAGCACGTCGTACTGGCCGTCGTAGAAGGCATTCATGATGTCGTCCAGCTCGCCGGCCGGCATCTGGCCGTGCGCGGTCGCCACCTTGAGCTCCGGCACCTGCGCGGCGAGGAAATCCCGCACCTCGGTCAGGTCGGCGATGCGTGGCACGACGTAGAAACTCTGCCCACCCCGGTATCTTTCGCGCAGCAGCGTCTCGCGGATCACCAGCGGGTCGAAGGGCGAGATGAAGGTGCGCACGGCCAGCCGGTCCACCGGTGGCGTGGCGATCAGCGACAGTTCCCGCACGCCCGTCAGGGCCATCTGCAAGGTGCGCGGGATCGGCGTGGCCGACAGCGTCAGCACATGCACGTCGCTCTTGAGCTCCTTCAGGCGCTCCTTGTGCTTGACGCCGAAATGCTGCTCCTCGTCGATGATGAGCAGGCCGAGATTCTTGAAGGTCACGCCGCTGCCGAGAAGCGCATGCGTGCCGACGACGATGTCGACCGTGCCGTCCGCCAGCCCCTTCTTCGTCTCGGCCAGCTCCTTCGCCGGCACCATGCGCGAGGCCTGCCGCACGGTGACGGGCAGGCCGGCGAAGCGCTGCGCGAAGGTCTTGAAGTGCTGGCGCGCAAGCAGCGTGGTGGGCACCACGACCGCCACCTGCATTCCGTCCATGGCGGCGAGGAAGGCGGCGCGCAGCGCAACTTCCGTCTTGCCGAAGCCGACATCGCCGCAGACCAGCCGGTCCATCGGCCGGCCGGCGGCGAGGTCCTCCATCACCGCGTCGATGGCGCCTTGCTGGTCATCGGTCTCGTCATAGGGGAAACGCGCGGCGAACTCGCCATAAAGCCCTTCCGGCGGCAGGATGACCGGCGCCGACTGCATCTGGCGCTCAGCCGCGAGGCGGATGAGCTGGCCGGCGATCTCCAGCAGGCGGCGCTTCAGCTTCGCCTTGCGCGCCTGCCATGCGCCGCCGCCGAGCTTGTCCAGCGTCGCCTCCGCCGCGTCGGAGCCGTAGCGCGACAAAAGTTCGATGTTCTCGACCGGCAGGAACAGCCGGTCCTCGCCGGCATAGTGGAGCTCCAGGCAGTCATGCGGCGCGCCGGCCGCCTCGATGGTGCGCAGGCCGACGAAACGGCCGATGCCGTGGTCGGCATGGACGACGATGTCGCCGGCCGCGAGCCCGGTCACCTCGGAGATAAAATTGGCCGCCCGCTTGCGGCGCCGGCGCACCAGCCGGTCGCCCAGCACGTCCTGCTCGGCGATGACGGAGAGGTCGCCGGCCTCGAAGCCCGTTTCCAGCGGCAGCACGGCGAAACCGACCTGCTGCGCCGGCAGTCTTTCGAGCGCGGCGAGGCTGTCCACCGTGGCCGTCCCGCCAAGCCCGTGCTCGCCAAGGATCTGGCCCAGCCGGTCGAGCGAGCCTTCGCTCCACGCGGCCACCATCACGCGCCGGCCGGACGAACGCAGCGCCGCGATATGGTCCACGGTCACGCCAAAGACGTTCACCTTCGGGTCGGCGCGCTCCTCAGCGAAGGAGCGGCCGGCGCGGGAATTGGCGTGGAAGACGGCGCGCGCGCTGCTTCCGGGCGTGTCGAAGGCGGTGAAATCCACCGACAGGCGATCGGCGGCGAGGCGATCCAGCTCGTCCGGCGCGACATACATCAGTTCGGGCGGCACCGGCTTGTAGGGCACCGAATCGCCAAGGCCCTTGCCCGACGACGACTGGTCGCGCCGCGCCTCGTAATAGTCGCGGATCAGCGTGTGGCGCTCGGCCAGCGCCTCGCGTGCGAGGTTGTCGTAGACCACGGGCACGTCGGGCAGATAGTCGAAGACCGTCTCCAGCCGCTCGTGGAACAGCGGCAGCCAATGTTCCATACCGGCGAAGCGCCGCCCCTCGCTGATCGCCGCATAGAGTGCGTCGTCGCGCGAGGGCGCGCCGAACATCTCGATATAGGCGCGGCGGAAGCGGCTGATCGTGTCGGGCGTCAGCGCGATCTCGCTCATCGCATTGAGTACCAGCGTGTTGCGCTGGCCGGTCGTGCGCTGGCTCGCCACGTCGAAGGCGCGGATGGATTCCAGCGTATCGCCGAAGAAATCGAGCCGCAGCGCTTCCTCGCCGCCGGGCGCGAAAAGGTCGAGAATGCCGCCGCGCACCGCATATTCGCCCACCTCGCGCACGGTCGCGACGCGCTCGAAGCCGCTGTTCTCCAGCCGCGCGACGAGCGCGTTCATGTCCACCTGGTTGCCGGGCTTTGCCGAAAACATCTGCGCTTCGATCGCCGCCACAGGTGACATGCGCTGCAGCAGCGCGTTGGTCGTCGTCAGCACGAAGGCGGGATGCGGCGCCTTGCGCAGCGCAGCCATGGCGGCCATCGCATCGAGCCGGCGCGCCGCCGCATCGGCGCCGGGCGAGACGCGATCATAGGGCAGGCAGTCCCAGGCGGGCAATTCCAGCACCGGCACGCCGGGCGCCGCGAAGGCGAGCGCATCGCGCATCGCCGGCATGCGTTGGCCATCGCGCAGCACGAAGAGGATCGGCCCGTCCGGCGCGATCTCCGCGCGGATCTGCGCCAGCGCGAAGGCGGCATAGCCGTCCACCACGCCGTCGACGGTGACGACGCCGGTGCGTCCCGGCTTCAGGCCGATAGGATGGATGAGCGGCATGTCAGTTCGTTTCCGAAATATCCCGGCGGGCATGCGCGACGATGCGGCGGAAGAGCGCCGTATCCTCCTCGGCGGGCACCTGCGCCTCGCCGGTGACCCAGCGCAGAAGGTCCGCATCGGGAATGTCGAGCAATGCCTCGTAGGCGTCGAGCTCCGCGTCGCTCAGCGTGCCCATATGGCGGTCGGCGAAGCCGCCGAGAATCAGATCGGCCTCGCGCATGCCGCGATGCCATGAGCGGAAGCGGGCGCGGCGGCGGCGCGCGGCGATGTCGTGTTCGGTTGTCGTGGCGTTCATGGCGCGGATATATAGCGGGCGATCGCCGCTGTCAGCATCGGCTTGCGCTGCGATGATCGATGGCGGAGCGAAGCGCCCCCCTCTGGCCTGCCGGCCATCTCCCCCACAAGGGGGGAGATCAGCAGTTTTTGCGACTTTCGCCAACCTTCGCCATTGGCGAAAGTTGAGATGAAGGCTGATCTCCCTCCTTGTGGGGGAGATGGCCGGCAGGCCAGAGGGGGGGCGACCGAGCGCCACCGCCCCAAATTAACCGCCGACCCGCCTTGCACCCGCCGGCTGTCGCAATATCCTGCCGCGTCATGCGCCCGGCCCTCCTCGATCCCCTCTTCGCTCCCGTCACCAGCCTCGAAGGCGTCGGCGACAAGGTGGCCGGCCTGCTGGCCGAAATCGTGCCCGCCGATACGAGCGGCCGGCCGGTGCGTGTCGGCGACCTGCTTTTCGTGCTGCCGCATGGGGTGATCGACCGCCGCCAGCGTCCGGGCATTGCCGAAGCGCCGCAGGGCGCGGTGGTGACGCTGGAGCTGCGCGTCGACCGCCACCAGCCTTCGCCGCGCGGCCGCGGCAATGTCCCCTATCGCGTCTTCGCCCATGACGAGACCGGCGAGATCGCGCTGACCTTCTTCCACGCGCACCGCGCCTATCTCGAAAAGCTGCTGCCCGAAGGCGAGCAGGTTCTGGTGAGCGGCCGCATGGAGTGGTTCAACGGCCGGCCGAGCATGGTCCATCCGGACCATATCGTGCCGCTGGCCGATGCCGCCTCCCTGCCGGCGATCGAGCCCGTCTACCCGCTGACGGCAGGACTTTCGGGCAAGGTGCTGCGCCGCGCCGTGGCGCAGGCCGTGGCGCGCCTGCCCGACCTGCCCGAATGGGGTGACGGCGCGCTCGCGCGGCAACACCGCTTCCCTGCCTTCGCCGATGCGCTGCGGCTGCTGCACGATCCGGCCGTGCCGGAAGACGCCGCGCCGACATCGCCCGCATGGCGCCGCCTCGCCTTCGACGAATTGCTGGCGGGCCAGCTCGCGCTGGCGCTGGTGCGCAAACGCACCATGCGCAGCACCGGCCGGGCGCTGACGGGCGACGGCCGCATCGAGGCGGCGATCCGCGCCGCCCTGCCCTACAGCCTCACCGAAGGCCAGCAGCGGGCGATCGAGGACATCCACGCCGACCTCGAAAAGCCCGAGCGCATGCTGCGGCTGCTTCAGGGCGATGTGGGCGCAGGCAAGACGGTGGTGGCACTGCTCGGTATGGCGCGGGCGGCGGAGGCCGGCGCGCAATCGGCGCTGATGGCGCCGACGGAGATCCTCGCCCGCCAGCACCTCGCCAGCATCTCGCCTCTGGTGGAGAAGGCCGGCTTGCGCGTGGCGCTGCTCACCGGCCGCAGCAAGGGCCGCGAGCGTGAGGAGGTTCTGGCGCGCATCGCGGCGGGGGACATCGACATCGTCGTCGGCACGCATGCCCTGTTCCAGGAAAGCGTGACGTTCCGCGACCTCGGTTTCGTGGTGGTGGACGAGCAGCACCGCTTCGGCGTCCACCAGCGCCTCGCCATCGCCGCCAAGGGCTATGCGCCGGACATGCTGGTGATGACCGCCACGCCGATCCCGCGCACACTGGTGCTCACCGCCTTCGGCGACATGGAGGTGACGCGGCTGACGGAAAAGCCCGCCGGCCGCAAGCCGATCCGCACCGTCACCCTCCCCGACGACCGGCTGGACGAATTGGTGGGCCGCATCGACGACGCGGTGTCCGAGGGGCAGAAGGTCTACTGGATCTGCCCGCTGGTGGAGGAATCCGAGACCGTGAAGCTCACCTCCGCCGAAGACCGTTACGCCGCGCTGCAAAAACGCTTCGGCGATAGGGTCGGCCTCGTCCACGGCCGCATGTCGGGAATGGAGAAGGACGCGGCGATGGCGGCGTTCAAGGCCGGCGACACGCGCATCCTCGTCGCCACCACCGTCATCGAGGTGGGCGTCGATGTCCCCGACGCCACCATCATCGTCATCGAGCATGCCGAGCGCTTCGGGCTGGCGCAACTGCACCAGTTGCGCGGCCGCGTCGGACGCGGCGACGCCGCCTCCACCTGCGTCCTGCTCTATGAGGGGCCGCTGGGCGAGATCGCGCGCCAGCGCCTCGCGGTGATGCGCGACACGGAAGACGGCTTCGTCATCGCGGAGGAGGATCTGCGCCTGCGCGGCGAAGGCGAATTGCTGGGCACGCGGCAATCCGGCGCGGCATCGTTCCAGGTGGCGCGGCTGGAGCACCATGCCGACCTGCTCGAGATCGCGCGCGACGATGCGCGCCTCATGCTCCAGCGCGACCCCGACCTCGCCTCCGAGCGCGGGCAGGCATTGCGCCTGCTGCTCTACCTCTTCGGCCGCGACGAGGCGGTGCGGCTGCTTCAGTCCGGCTGACCGGACTTCCTGATCTCTTCCTCGATCGTCAGCACCGCATCACGAACCGAGCCGCGGGGACCGGACGCATTCTTCTGCGGCGTCACCAGACCGGCCGAAACGAGAAAGCGCGCCGCCTCCTCGACCGAGATCGACAGCGGAATCACGTCCTTCTCGGCCACATACATGATGTAGCCGGTGGTGATGTTGGGCGTGATCGGCCGGAACACGGCGATGGTCTTGCCTTCCCGCCCTGCCAGCACCTCGTTCATCTCGGAGTGTTCCTGCTTCGAGATGAGGACGATCGACCATATGCCGCGCCGGGGCCATTCCACCAGACCGACCTTGTTGAACAATTCGGTGCGATTGGCGAGCACCGTCTGGAATATCTGCTTCAGCGCCCGGTAGATGTTGCGCACCAGCGGCATTCGCTCCAGCAGCCGCTCGCCGCTCGCCACAATGGTGCGCCCGACGAAATTCGCCGTCAGGAAGCCGACCAGCGTGATGAACAGGATCGCCACGATCAGGCCGAAGCCGGGCACGGCGAAGGGCAGATAGGAATCAGGATTGTAGCGGGCCGGGATATAGGGTTTCACCCAGCTATCCACCATGTGGATGAAATACCAGGTGAGATAGGCGGTGATCGCCAGCGGCGCGCATACGACGATGCCGGTGAGGAAGTAGTTCCGCAACCGCCCCATCGTCCACCTCGCTCAGACCCGTCACCGCACCGCAGCATTTAGTGCATGAATGTGTCGTTTTGAATAGCGAGGCCCCGTCCGGGGCCGGCGCGATCACTCCACCGTGACCGATTTGGCGAGGTTGCGCGGCTGGTCCACGTCGGTTCCCATGACCACCGCCGTGTGATAGGCCAGAAGCTGGATCGGCAGCGCATAGATGATCGGCGCGATCAGCTCCGGCACGTCCGGCAGCACGATCGTCTCCACCGTCTTGATCGCCGCGCGCGCCGCGCCCGCCGCGTCGGTGATCAGGATGATCCTGCCGCCCCGCGCCGCCACTTCCTGCATGTTCGACACGGTCTTGTCGAAGATGCGGTCGTGCGGCGCGATCACGATGACCGGCATGGCCTCGTCGATCAGCGCGATCGGCCCGTGCTTCAGCTCGCCCGCCGCATAGCCCTCGGCGTGGATGTAGGAGATTTCCTTGAGCTTCAGCGCGCCTTCCAGCGCCAGCGGATAGTTCGTGTCGCGGCCGAGATAGAGCACATGGCGCACCTGCGACAGCTCGCGCGCGACCCGCTCGATCTGGCCTTCCAGCTTCAGCACCTCGGTAGCGAAGCGCGGTGCCTCGGAAAGCTGGCGCACCAGCTTCTGCGCCTCCTCCTTCGACAGATGGCCGCGCTCCAGGCCGGCGCGCACGGCGAGCGAGGCCAGCACCGAAAGCTGGCAGGTGAACGCCTTTGTCGAGGCAACGCCGATCTCGGGGCCGGCTAGCGTCGGAAATACGCCGTCCGCCTCGCGCGCCATGGTGGATTCGCGCGCATTCACGATCGTCGCGATCGGCACGCCCTCCTTGCGGCAGTAGCGCAGCGAGGCGAGCGTGTCGGCCGTCTCGCCCGACTGCGACACGAAGATCGCCGCGCTGCGCTTCGTCAGCGGCATCTCGCGGTAGCGGAACTCGGACGCGACATCGATGTCCACCGGCAGCCGCGCATAACGCTCGAACCAGTATTTGGCGACGAGGCCGCTCAGATAGGCGGTGCCGCAGGCCGAGATGACCAGCCTGTCGAGCTCCCTGAAGTCGAAAGGCAGCGGATCGAAGCGCGGCGCGGAGGCGGCGAAGTCGATGTAGTGCGCCAGCGTGTGCGAGATCACCTCCGGCTGTTCATGGATCTCCTTCTCCATGAAGTGGCGGCGGTTGCCCTTGTCCACGAGGTAGCTGGTCGACACCGTCTTCTGGCGGCGCCGCTCGACCGGAAAGCCCGCCATATCGAAGATCGACATCTCGTTGCGGCGCAGGACCACCCAGTCGCCGTCTTCCAGATAGGTGATGGAATCGGTGAAGGGGGCCAGCGCGATAGCGTCCGAGCCGAGATACATCTCGCCGTCACCGTGCCCGACAGCGAGCGGCGGCCCGTTGCGCGCGCCGATGATAAGGTTGTCGTCGCCCTGGAACATGATGGCGAGCGCAAAGGCCCCCTCCAGCCGCGACAATGCATTGCGCGCCGCTTCGATGGGGTCCGCCCCACGCGTCTGTTCGCGCGCGATGAGGTGGGCGACGACCTCGGTGTCGGTCTGCGAGGAAAAGACGTAGCCGTCGGCGATCAGCTCGTCGCGCAGCTCGGCGAAATTCTCGATGATGCCGTTGTGAACGATGGCGACGTCGCCGGAAAAATGCGGATGCGCGTTGACCTCGTTCGGCACGCCATGGGTGGCCCAGCGCGTATGGCCGATGCCGATCATGCCGGGAAGCGGCTCCTCCCTGATCTTCTTCTCGAGGTTGACCAGCTTGCCCTCGGCCCTGCGCCGCGCCAGCGTGCCGTGATCGACGGTCGCCACGCCGGCGGAGTCGTAGCCGCGATATTCGAGCCGCTTCAGCGCATCCACGATCAGAGGCGCAACCGGCGATTGGCCGACGATTCCCACAATGCCGCACATGTCATACCCCGCCAGTCAGCGTCAGATGCCGGCGAGCATGGAAGCATGCCGGCTCGTCATTGCCCGTTTCACGCGAATGCGTCCGCATCGCGGCAACATGGCATGGTTTCGTTGAAGCGCCGTTACCGCTCACTTGCTGCCGGAAAGCCGGCCGCGCAGGAGGGTTGCGCGCCCTTCCTTGTTCACCTGGCGCGCCCGGCCGAAGGCCACGGCATCGTCGGGCACGTCCTCGGAAATCACGCTGCCGGATGCCACATAGGCCCCGTCGCCAATCCTGATCGGCGCGACGAGCGCCGAGTTCGAGCCGATGAAGGCGCCCGCGCCAATCTGCGTCAGGTGCTTGTGGAACCCGTCATAATTGCAGGTGATGGTGCCGGCGCCGATATTGGCCTTCGCGCCGATCGTCGCGTCGCCGATATAGCTGAGATGGTTCACCTTCGCGCCGGCATCGACGGTGGCGTTCTTCACCTCGCAGAAGTTGCCGACCTTGGATTTCTCGCCCAGCACCGCGCCCGGCCGCAGCCGCGCGAACGGGCCGATCTCCACGCCTTTCGCCACCGTCGCGCCTTCCAGATGCGAGAAGGCATGGATCGTCGCGCCGCCGGCGATCGTCACGCCGGGGCCGAAGACAACGTTCGGCTCCACCAGCGTATCGGGCCCGATCTCCGTGTCATGCGCGAAAAACACCGTTTCGGGCGCGACCAGCGTCACGCCCTCCAGCATGGCCCTGCGCCGCGCCCGCGCCTGCCAGATCGCTTCCGCCTCGGCCAGCTCGATGCGGTTGTTGATGCCGAGCACGCTTTCGGCGTCCGCTTCGGTGGCGACGACCTTGAGGCCGGCCTCATGCGCCAGCCCGACGATGTCGGTGAGGTAGAACTCGCCCTTGGCGTTCGCATTGCCCACCCTGTCGAGCAACGCCAGCGCATGTTCGCCCGAGATCGCCATCAGCCCGCCATTGCAGAAGGTGATGCGCCGCTCCTCCTCCGAACAGTCGCGATCCTCGCGAATCGCGATCAGGCGTCCGCCTTGCTCGATCAGCCGGCCGTAGCCTGCCGGCTTGTCGGTGTGAAAGCCCATCACCACGACATGCGCGCCCTTGGCCAGCGCGTCGCGCGCCGCCTTGAGCGCGTCGGCCTCGACCAGCGGCGTGTCGCCGAACATGACGAGAATGTCGTCATAGCCGCGCGCGATGGCCGCGCGCGCCGCCAGCACGGCATGGGCGGTGCCGAGGCGCTCGGTCTGCTCATAGGCTTCGACGCCGGCGGAAAAGGGCTCGACCGCCTTGCGCACCTGATCGCCGCCGCGCCCGGTCACCAGCGCGACATCGCCGCTTCCCGCCGCGCGCGCCGCCTTCACCGCATGGGCGACCATCGGCAGGCCGGCAATTCGGTGCAGCACCTTGGGGAGGTCGCTTTTCATGCGGGTGCCCTCGCCTGCGGCCAGCACCACGCAGAGGCAGGTTCGTTCGGTCATGTGATTTTTCCGCCAGAAGCCTTGTGTCGCCTGTCATGTAGCACCGGCGAAGCCGGGCTCCAATGGGATGGAGACTAGCCCAGGCGACCCAGTGCGGGAAAGGTTTCCAGAAGCCAGAAGGCGGCGCTCTGCATGCCGCCGGTGAGGAACAGGATGCCGGCGATCACCAGCAATCCGCCCATTGCCTTCTCGACCTTGCCGAGATGCATGCGAAAGCGGGTCAGGAAACGCATGAAGAGGCCGGAAAACAGCGCCGCGATGATGAACGGGATGCCGAGGCCGAGCGAATAGGCGGCAAGCAGCACCGCCCCGTCCCCCACCGTGCCGCGCCCGCCCGCAAGCGTCAGGATCGGCCCGAGCACCGGTCCGATGCAGGGCGTCCAGCCGAAGGCGAAGGCAAGGCCCATCACATAGGCGGCCGTCAGGCTGGCCGGCTCGCCGCGCGATTGCAGCCTCGCCTCGCGCGACAGCAGCGGAATGCGCAGCACGCCGAGGAAATTCAGCCCCATCAGGATGATGACGATGCCTGCCGCGATCGCCAGTTCCTGCTGCCACGCCCGCAGCAGGCCGCCGATGGACGACGCACCCGCGCCCAGCGCGACGAAGACCGTGGAGAAGCCGAGGACGAAGGCGATGGAGGCGGACAGCAGCGCGCCGCGGCTGCGGGCCGAGGCGGCGACATCGCCGCGGAACTCATCGACCGAGACGCCCGCCATATAGCAGAGATAAGGCGGCACGAGCGGCAGCACGCAGGGCGACAGGAAGGAGATCGCCCCTGCCCCCACCGCGCTCATCAACCCGACATCGACCGCCATTTCCGCTCCGGATATTTCGGGGCGCTTATAGGCATGCGGTCGCGTTCGGGCCAATCACCAATGCGTGGGGCAAAGGGTCGCGAAGGACACCTATCGCTTCTGGATGCGGGCCGGAGCCAGGCGATCGCCGGCCGGGCGCGTGGCAGGCGTGCGCGAGACATAGAGCGCGATCCAGTATTGGAGGACCAGCCCGGTGCCGAGCAGGATCGTGTCGGCGACGAACGCCGTCTCGAACACCTCGCCATAGAGCTGGAATGCCATCGCCATCACCGAGCCGCTCGCGAAGACGGGCAGGCTGTTGCGCCCGAACGTGTCCAGCACCGACGCGTAGCGCGAACGGCAGAACGCCTCGACGATCTCCAGATTGATCAGCACATAGGTGAGCGCCAGCACATGCAGCAGCCGCGGCCCCGGCAGGAAGGTCTTGTCGAAGCCGGCGACGAAGAACGGCAGCCGTTCGCTGCCCGGCAGCAGGCCCGGCGTCACCCACAGCCAGTAGAGCGAGAACAGCAGATAGGCGACAGCCGCCCAGAACAGCCAGCGCATCGGCGGCACGAGGCTGCGGCCCTGCTTGGCCGCCATGCCGCCTGCAAGGCCGATGACGAACAGGAACTGCCAGGAGAAGGGATTGAAGAACCAGCCGCCGTCGCCGGGGAAGTTGGGCATGTTGATGCGGTAATAGCCGGAGACGAACCAGATCGCCGCCGAGACGCCGATCATGCCCCAGAGGCTGCGGCGGCCGATCATGATGAAGACCGGCGCCGCCAGAAGCAGCATGACGTAGAGTGGCAAGATGTTGAAATAGGCCAGCTGGTGGCCGAGCGTCAGCACGCCGACGACGGTGGCGGCCGGCTCGGTGAGGATGCGCGTGAAATTGACCCGGTCGCCGAGATTGGTCGTGCCGAGGAAATTCACGCCCGCCCACAGAATCGCGATCGCCAACGCGATGATCAGCATATGCACGAAATAGAGCTTCCGCGCCCGCGCCCACATGCGGCCCGCGACCTCCGTGAATGGCAGCTTTCCGAAACCCTTCGAATAGGCAAGGCCGGCCGCGATTCCCGACATCAGCACGAAACCTTCCGCCGCATCGGAAAAGCCGAAATTGCGGCTGGTAAGATACTCGTAGGCGTTACCGGGGACGTGATTGATGAAGATCGTGATGAGGGCCATACCCCGAAGCACGTCGAGGCGCGGGTCGCGCTGGCTGCGCGTCGTCACGTTGAAACTTTTCACGGGCGGCGCTCCTTGTCAGCGGGCAAACGCCTGCTGCACCGGTTGAGTTCCTCCCTTGCGAAGGATCAGTTGCGACAGTTCGTCCTGGGGAACAAATTCAGGCTCTTCCTCCCATCGAGCCAGAATGCCCGCACGCGTCAGAATGACGGTTTCAGGCTGCTGTTCCTGCGGTGTGGTAAAAAGGGCCTCGTCGTTGCGCAAAAGAAACGGCCGCGATGAAAAGTGGATGATGAGCGGCGACACGATCATCGGGATCGCCACGGGCATCAGCCAGAACAAAAGCTCCGGCACGATCCACCAGCCCAGCGCGAAAAGAATCACGCCGGTCACGACGATCCACCATGACGCATCCCACGCCTCGCGCAACCCCACCGTACCGCCTTTGCGGTTGGAGGCCGGCCAGCCGCCGTCGGCGCCGAGCAGCACCTGCAGAACGGAGCGCGTCTGGTACATCAGCATCAGCGGGGCCAGGATGCTCGACCATGCGATCTCGGTCACCACTGCCGCGAAGGCGGTCAGGTCGCCGCCGAAGCCGCGGTTTCCCCGCGTCAATATGTTGCGCAGCACGATCAGCAGCTTTGGCCCGATGAGGATGCCGAGCACGCCCGTCAGCAGCACCAGCGCCTGCACATGCTCGACCTGCGGGAAAACGGGCGGCCGTGCCGGCACGGGAAAATAGTTCGGCTCCTCGATGAAGAACGGCGCCATGACGGTGGCGAGCAGGAACAGCGCCCAGACCGGCGACGAGACATAGGCCATGATGCCCTGCACGAAGACGAAGCGGCTCCATGGCTTCAGGCCGGGCGCCGCCACCAGCCGCCCATGCTGGAGATTGCCCTGGCACCAGCGCCGGTCGCGCTTGGCATAGTCGACGATGTTCTCCGGCCCTTCCTCGAAGGAGCCTTCGAGATCGGGATCGAGCCTGACGATCCAGCCCGAGCGCGCCAGCAGCGCCGCCTCGACATAGTCGTGGCTGAGGATATGGCCGCCGAAGGGCGGCTTGCCGCTGAGCGCCGGCAGGCCGCAACTCTCCGCGAAGGCCACCGTCCGCACGATGGCATTGTGGCCCCAGAACGGCCCCTCGCGCCCCTGCGTCTCGGCAACGCCGCGCGCGAAGGCCGGCGAATAATAGGACGCGGCGAACTGCACGGCGCGGCCGAACCAGGAGCGCGCGGCGATGATCTTCGGAAGCGTCTGCAGCAGGCCGAGACGCGGCTCCGCCTTCATCCGCAGCGCCATGGTCAGCACGGTCTCACCGGCCATCAGGCTGTCCGCGTCGAGAATGAGCATGAATTCGTAGCGCGCTCCGGACGTGCGGATGAAATCGGCGATGTTGCCCGCCTTCTTGCCGATGTTCTGCTCGCGCCGGCGATAGAATATCTGATCGGCGCGGATGCCGGGCTCGGCCCTGAGCCGCGCCAGCCAGTAGTGCTCGCGCTCGGCGATCTCGTCGCGCGTGGTGTCGGAGAGGATGACGAAGTCGAAGAGATCGCCCTTGCCGGTCCTGTCGACGCTCAGCATCATCGCCGCGATACGCGAGAAAGTGTCGCGGGGGTCCTCGTTGTAGACCGGAATCAGGACGGCGGTGCGTTCCGTCAGCTCTTCCGGGCGGGCCTGCGCCGGCTTGCGGTACGGCAGCGACAGGATCCCGTTGAGCGCGATGGTGGCGCCCCAGGCAAGCCATGCGGCGCTCAGCGAAAGCAGTCCGATCCGGACGAAGTCCACCCATTGCGTGCCGTCCGCCAGCAGCACGTTGGCGGCAAGGACTGCCGCCATGCCGGCAACGACAAGGCTGAAAAGAATGGAAAGAAGGCGGCGGATCGCAGTCATGTGTCAGAGGCGGAGCGGACCGGAGGTCAGCCCCAGGCCGGCCAGCGCACGCTGAGCCAGCGCGGCAGCCTGAAAGCCACGCGACGCTCCACCACCTGGTCGGGCATGGCCATCGGTGCGACCGGCAACCCGCACTGCTCCGCAGCGATTCGATAGGCGATCCTTACATCAGTTTGATCGTTCATCGTCGGCTCTCCACTGATACAGCCACACTTCTGACACCCGCGTTCCCCCCTGCGACAGGAAGGCGCTCAATTCCACCGGCTCGCTGCCGTCGGGCAGCACGTCCATCACCAGCCGCCAGCACCCATTGGCCTCGACGCGCGAGAGCGCAGTGCGGACGAGCTGGGCCTTGCTGACGCGGACGATGCTTTCGAGATCCTTCACATCCGCGGGGATTTGCTCGATCCCGCCACCTTCGAAGTCCACGACGAACTTCTGCTCACCATCGGTGTTCGTGGTGCCGGACACGCCGCCGTGCCCACCCCGCAACGCGCGAACGCGCGCAAGGTTCACTTCGCTCTCGTCAATATCGCCCCAGGTCATGCGATAGCGGAACTCGAGCGACTGGCCGGCCCGCACCTCCGCCTCCGGAACCCAGAACGCGACGATGTTGTCGTTCACTTCCAGATCGGTGGGAATCTCGACCAGCGCGATCGTGCCCTTGCCCCAGGCGTCGAGCGGTTCGACCAGCAGCGAGGGTCGGCGCTCGTACCAGGCGCCCGCGTCCTGATAGTTCTCGAACTCGCGGTCGCGCTGGAAAAGGCCGAAGGCGCGCGGATTCTCCTCGGCGAAGAACGACAGCGCGAGGCGGCTCGGATTGTTCAGGCTGCGCCAGACCTGCTCGCCGCTGGCCTTGATGACCTTGAGCCCGTCGCTGTCGTGCACGGCATTACGGAAATCGCGGAAGCGGCTGCGATTGTTCTCCGCGAAGAGGAACATCGACGTCAGCGGGGCCACGCCGAGGCGGCCGATGTCGCCGCGGATGAACAGGCGGGCGGTCACATCCATGCGCGTCACCCGGCCCGGCGTGATGACGAACTGATAGGCACCGGCGACGCGGGGACTGTCCAGCGAGGCCCATAGCGTGATGTTCTCGGCGTTGGCCGCCGGCGTCCTGACATAGAAGGCATCGAAACGGGGAAATTCCTCGCCGCTCTGCGTCGCCGTATCGACCGCGAGGCCACGCGCGGAAAGCCCATAGACATTGCCGCGACCCAGCGAGCGGAAATAGCTCGCGCCGAGAAAGGAAATGAGCTCGTCCATCACCCGCGGGCGATTGAGGGGATAGAGCACCCGCACACCGGCGACGCCCGGCAGCACGAGACTGTCCAGCACACCCGGCTCATTCGGGTTATGATAGAGAAAATCGGCAGCCTCGAAACGCTTTTCCGTCGCGATTCCATTGTCTACCGTGAATACCTTCACGGAGTCCTTGAAGAGCCAGCCGGGATAGAAGGCCTGCAATTCGAACGGCGCCTGCCCGCGCCAGACGGCGCGTTCGGGGTTGAAGGTGATCCCCCGGTGCTGGTCGTAGTTCAGCGACGCGATGGCGTCCGGCAACGGCATGCTCGGCGCGACATAGGCCGTCGCCGCCCGCGCCTTGACGGCCTCGGTCAGGATGTCGAAGCTGAACGGCGCAGGAGCCGCCGGCGCCTGCGCCTCCTGCGCGAAAGCCGGCAAAGCAAATGAGCCATACGCTGCCGCCAGCGCGCCCGCAGCCGTGCTGGAGAGGAAGTCGCGTCGGTTCATTTAGGCTCCCGCGGGGAATTCTGGATTACGGCCGCGCGCGTTCGCAACCGCAAACGATCTTGCTGCATCGCACCAATGTTTCAATCAAGCGTTTGTTCCACCGAAGGAAAAATATTTCGGTATGGGTTTTTGTCGTATTGCCAAAGTCCGGGTCAGGGGGGTGCTCGGCTGCGCCCGAGGGGCGCTCTCCTCCGTTAGAAACAATGTGTGTCGACAAAAAGACCGTCCGCCCCTGCCTGTATGCCTAGGCGGCTGACATTCCTCACTTTTCGCACAAATTGCGGCACTGCACCAGAGGCCATGATCGCGCCTGAAGGTGCGACAAAAAGGCCGTCGTCCTGAGCCTGTGATGGATAGCGTGGCATGAGGTCGTGTCCCGTTGAGCGCGGCCGAGGCGCATCCTGATCACGGCTCCCCTCATGCGGGGCAGTATCGGAAGGCGTAGGCCGGCGCTTCCGAAGGAGCGTTGCCGAGACGCCGACCCGCTATGCTCGCCCGAAGGTCCGCCGCGTCGGCATATATGCCCCGCCTGCGGCCGCGAGGGCCACTGACAAATTGCTACGATCTATTGCACCCGTGGCAACTGATCCAAGCCGCCGATGCGGAGCCTTCAACCCCGCTGTGCGACATCGAGCATTGACCCTGCGGGACCGGATCAATATGTTCCGCCCACTTTCGAACGCCAGCGCGTTGCGGGAGCGCGTAGCTCAGCCGGTAGAGCAACTGACTTTTAATCAGTAGGTCCAGGGTTCGAGCCCCTGCGCGCTCACCATTAATTCAAGGATTTAGCACATATGGCGGCCCCGCGACCTCGGCGAGAGGCAACGGTGCCGCCCCCGATCATCGCCGGATGTGCGACCCGGCGTGCTCCGCCTAACGTTCCCCGTCCGCTGCAGAAAGCCCGACGGAACATCCGGCGGCATGTCGCGTTGTAGGCTGCAAAGGGACATTCTCCAGCTCAGTCTGGTGAGGAGACGTGACATGAAGAAGATAATCACAGGTGTGTTTGCCGCAGTTCTGTCGCTGGCGACCGCCGCCCCTGTCGTTCAAGCCTACGCGCAGGCACCGGACCAGAATCCGGCCATATGGGAACACCGGCGCGGTGGCAGCGGTTTCGTCCGCGATGGACGTGACTGGCGCGACGGACGCGAATGGCGCGGCAACCGTGATCGCCGTGAGTGGCGCGAAGGTCGCCGCTGGCAGGGAGACCGTCGGGGCTGGTATAACGGTCATCGCGGTTACCGCGAGCGTCGTCCCGGCTACCGCTACCATGACGGCTGGTGGTTCCCGCCCGCAGCTTTCGCGCTCGGTGCGATCGTGGGCGGCGCCATAGCCAACCAGCCGGTGCGCCGGGTCTACGACTACAGCCAGGAGCACATCCAGTGGTGCTACAACCGCTATCGTTCCTATCGCGCTTCTGACAACACGTTCCAGCCGTATAACGGCCCGCGCCAGCAGTGCTATTCGCCCTATAGCTGATGCACTGCGATCGACAGGCCAAACGAAGGCCCGCCATCCGGCGGGCCTTTTTCATGCCGGCGTCGCAGCGCCCTGCCCGGCTTGCCGAAGCTGTGACATGAACGCCCCGACCGCCTCGCGGTCGGCTTCGGACGTCCTCAGGCCGATCTTGGTGCGCCGCCAAAGCACATCATCCGCCGTTCGCGCCCATTCCTGATCGAAGAGATAGCGCAGTTCGGCTTCATGAAGGTCCGGGGCGAGACGGGCTCCCAGATCCGCCAACTTCCCGGCGTCGCCGAGAAGCCGATAGACGCGAAGGCCATAGCTGCGGATCAGCCGTCCGGCGAGGCTGGCCGGCAAAAAGCCGTAACGATGCCGCAGCCGGGCGATTTCGGCCTCGATATCCGTATAGGCAAAGGCGCCGCCCGGCAGGGGTGCCGACGCCGTCCAGGCAGGACCACGCGTGCCGAGTTCTTTCTCGACCCGCGCGGCCATGGCCTCGGCAAGCCGGCGATAGGTGGTGATCTTTCCGCCGAACACATGAGCGATCGGCGCCGCGCCGTTACCGCCCTCGATCGTCAGCGAATAGTCGCGGGTGGCCTCCTGCGCCCGCTCCGCGCCGTCATCGTGGAGCGCGCGCACGCCGGCATAGCTCCAGATCACATCCGCGGCGCGCACCGGCTCGGCGAAATATTCGCTCGCCGCGGCGCAGAGATAGTCCACCTCCGCCCCGGTGATGGCGACCTCGTCCGGATCGCCCGCATAGTCGCGGTCGGTGGTGCCGATCAGCGTGAAATCGTTCTCATAGGGAATGGCGAAGACGATGCGCCCGTCGGCATTCTGGAAGATGAAGGCGCGCGGGTCCGCCGATTTGCGGCGCACCACGATATGGCTTCCCTGAACCAGCCGGATATCGTGGAATGTGGCCCCGGCCGCCATGGCGCGCAGCCTGTCCGCCCACGGCCCCGTGGCGTTGATTACCATGCGCGCCGTCACCGTCTCCTCGCGCCCTGCCCCGCAGCGCAGCGTCACGTTCCAGAGGTCGCCGTCGCGCCGCAGCGCCGTGACCTCCGTGCGCGTCCGGATATCGGCGCCGCGATCGGCGGCATCGCGCGCGTTGAGCACGACGAGCCGCGCGTCGTCCACCCGGCAGTCGGAATATTCGAAGGCGCGGCGGAACCCCGGCTTCAGCGCCAGCCCCGCCGGGTCGCGGCGCAGGTCGATGGTGCGTGTCGCCGGAAGCAGCCGGCGTCCGCCCAGATGATCGTAAAGGAAAAGCCCGAGGCGCAGCAGCCAGGCGGGGCGCAGGCCGGCATGGTGCGGCAGCACGAAGCGCATTGGCGCGACGACATGCGGCGCGATCCGCCACAGCACCTCGCGCTCGGCCAGCGCCTCCCGCACCAGCCGGAACTCGTACTGCTCCAGATAGCGCAGGCCGCCATGGATCAGCTTGGTGGAGGCCGATGATGTCGCAGCGGCAAGGTCGCCTTTCTCCGCCAGCAGCACGGAGAAGCCGCGGCCGGTGGCGTCGCGCGCGATGCCGCAGCCATTGATTCCGCCGCCGACGATGACAAGGTCGTATGCCGCCTCCGCGCTCAAGCTGGCTCCCCGGCACGCCGGCTCAATAGTCGAAGTCCGGCAGGCTCTTGAACGCCGTCCGCAGCGCCTGCGACCAGCCCTCCGACACTTCGCGGTAATAGGGGTCGTCGGCGACGATGCGCTTGCGGAAGCCGATGCGCAGGCTGTCGCGCTCGTAGAACAGCATGTCGAGCGGCAGGCCCACCGACAGGTTGGATTTGAGCGTCGAATCGAACGACACGATCAGCAGTTTCGCCGTTTCCGCGAAGCTCATGGCCGGGTCGTAGGCGCGCACGATGATGGGCTTCCCGTATTTCGTCTCGCCGATCTGGAAGAAGGGCGTGTCGTCGGTCGATTCGATGAAATTGCCTTCCGGATAGATCAGGAAGAGACGCGGCTGGGTTCCCTTTATCTGTCCGCCGAGGATGAAGGACGCACCGAACGAATCGGCCCGCTGTCCCTGCGGCGCCGTTTCGGCGATGACTTCCTTGACCGTCGTGCCCACCAGATGCGCGGTCTGGTACATGGACGGCGTGGCGAGAATCGTCTGCTTGCGCTCGGACGGCGCCTTGGAGCGCTCGTCGAGCAGGCTCACAACCGCCTGCGTCGTGGCGAGGTTACCGGCCGCCAGCAGCACGATCACGCGCTCGCCGGGCTTCTCCCACGCATACATCTTCTTGAAGGTGGAAATATTGTCGATGCCGGCATTGGTGCGGGTATCCGACATGAAGACGAGGCCATCATCGATCTTGAGGCCGACACAATAGGTCATTCGGGACGATCCGTGGAACGATTCCCGATTACTGCTCCACAGTGATGTCAACCGCAAGGCGTTCATTCGCCGTCCCCAGGCGAACGCCGGATACCGGCATGGCGTCGCGATAGTCCCGGCCTACCGCGATCTTCACATAGCGGTCGTCCGGCGATATGGCATTGGCCACGTCGAAGCCCACCCAGCCCAGCCCATCCACATGCGCCTCGGCCCAGGCGTGGCTCGCGGCCTGGAATACCTGCCCCTCGACCATCAGGTAGCCGCTGACATAGCGCGCCGGAAATCCGAGCTGCCGCGCCGCCGCGAGAAAGACATGCGCATGGTCCTGGCAGACACCGCTGCCGCGCGCCAGCGCTTCCTCCGCCGTCGTACCGACATCGGTCGCCCCGACCTCATAGGCTATCCTGTCGCGGATCGCATGCATCAGCCCGTGCAGCCGGTCGAGATCCTTGCCCGTGCCGAAGGCGGCGCTGATCCCGGCGATGCCCTCTCCCGCCATCGTACGCTCCGACTGCGGCAGGAAGAGCCACAGCGGCGCGAAGCCGCGATGCGGGCCGACCACGCCGGCGGTATCGCTGGTCTCCACCTCGCCAGCCGCGGTGATGACGATCGCCGCCGCCTCCGCGCCGATGCTGAGCAGGCGGGTGTCGTTGCCGAAATGGTCGGTGAAGCGGACCTCCTCCGTCGCGCCTTCGATTGTCAGGCCCCAGTTCAGGATGCGCTGGCAGCGCCCGTCCTGCGGCACGAGCCGCACGCGCTGGAGCGCATAGGGCACCGGTTCGTCGTAGAGATATTCCGTGCGATGCGAGATCTTCAGGCGCATGAGGTTCTCAATAGAAACGGTAACCTTCCGCCACCTCGTCGCCGAGACGGTTGTTCTGGCCGATGAAGTCGCCCAGAAATTCGTGTAGCCCCATCTCGAAGATTTCCTTGATCGAGCGGATGCGCAGGGTCTCCATCGTGCGGTCGGCCGTGTCGTGGCAGGCAAGCCGCGCGCCGTAGTCCTCCGAGAGGTGGCGCACGCCCTGGACGATGTTGAGGTAGCAGAAGGCGAGCGAGCGCGGCATGCGCCGGTTGAGGATCAGATAGTCGGCTATGTTGGTCGGGCTGTAGTCGGCATCGTAGACCCAGCGGTAGGAGCGGTGCGCCGAGACCGAGCGCAGGATCGATTCCCACTGGTAGTTGTCGAGCGACGATCCCACCCAGGAGATCGACGGCAGCAGCACGTAATATTTCACGTCGAGGATTCGGGCGGTATTGTCGGCGCGCTCCACGAAAGTGCCGATCTGCGAGAAATAGAAGATCTCGTTGCGTAGCATCGTGCCGTGGAAGGCGCCGCGGATAAGCGCCGTTTCGCGCTTGATGGCGTCCAGCACGGCCGGAAGGTCGCGCTCATCCACCGGCGCGGCCAGCATGCGCTTGAGCGCCATCCAAGCCTCGTTGATGCTCTCCCATGTCTCCCGGGTCAGCGCGGTGCGCACCATGCGGGCATTGTTGCGCGCCGTCTCGATGGAACTCATCACGCAAGAGGGATTGCAGCCGTCCCGCAGCAGGAAATCCGCGACGCGCGCGGTGCTGTACTCGGCGTAGCGCGAGGAAAAGGCATAGTCGGCGCCGGCGCTTTGCAGCACGGACCCCCATTCCTCGGCCGAGGTCGAGGTCCGCGTCAGCGCAAGTCGCAAGCCGGCATCGACCAGCCGCGCCATGTTCTCGGCCCGCTCGATATAGCGGCTCATCCAGTAGAGCCCGTTGGCGGTGCGTCCTAGAAGCATGGGATGGCTCCGCAACAGCGTGAATGGTGAATAGTGAATGGTGAATGGACGCCGGCAGGAGCGTCGTCACCAGATTCGGCCACGAAGGCCCGTTCGCCCGCACGAACTATTTTCAGACCATTCACCATTCACTATTCACCATTCACGCCCTCAATCATCCAGCACCCACGTGTCCTTCGTCCCGCCCCCCTGCGAGGAATTGACGACGAGCGAGCCTTCCTTCAGCGCCACGCGCGTCAGCCCGCCGGGCACGATGCGGATGCGGTCGGAGACCAGCACGAAGGGGCGCAGGTCGACATGGCGCGGAGCCAGCCCCTTCTCCGTCAGGATCGGCACGGTGGAGAGCGAAAGCGTCGGCTGGGCGATGTAGTTGGAGGGCCTGGCCTTGAGCTTGGCCGTGAAAGCCTCGCGTTCCTTCTTCGACGCGGCCGGGCCGACCAGCATGCCGTAGCCGCCGGAGCCGTGAACTTCCTTCACCACCAGCTCATGGATGTTCTCGAGCACATATTTCAGGCTGCCGGGCTCGGAGCAGCGCCATGTCGGGATATTGCCGAGGATCGCCTTGCGGCCCGTATAGAACTCGACGATCTCCGGCATGTAGGAATAGATCGCCTTGTCGTCGGCGATCCCCGTTCCCGGCGCGTTGGCGATGGTGATGTTGCCGGCGCGGTAGACGTCCATGATGCCCGGCACGCCGAGCTGCGAATCCGGCCTGAAGGTGAGCGGGTCGAGGAAGGCGTCGTCGACGCGCCGGTAAAGCACATCGATCTGCTTGTAGCCCTCGGTCGTGCGCATCGCCACGCGGCCGTCGACCACGCGCAGGTCCTGACCCTCCACAAGCTCCACGCCCATCTGGTCGGCAAGGAAGGCATGCTCGAAATAGGCCGAATTGAACAGGCCGGGCGTGAGGACCGCGATGCGCGGCGGCCCGCTGACGCCGGCCGGTTTCACTGCCGCAAGCGACTGCCGCAGCAGCGCCGGATAGTTCTCGACCGGCAGCACCTTGACCCGCTGGAACAGCTCGGGGAAGAGCTGCATCATCGTCTCGCGGTTTTCCAGCATGTAGGAGACGCCGGAGGGCGTGCGCGCATTGTCCTCCAGCACGAAGAACTCGTTCTCGCCCGTGCGCACGATATCGACGCCGATGATGTGGGTATAGACGCCGGCCGGCGGCCGCACGCCGATCATTTCCGGCAGGAACGCCTCATTGCCGGCGATGAGCTCTTTGGGGATGCGCCCTGCCCGCAGGATTTCCTGCCGGTGGTAGATATCCTCCAGAAAGGCGTTGAGCGCCTGGACGCGCTGCTCGATGCCCTGGGTAAGGCGGCGCCATTCGGTGCCGGAAATGATGCGCGGGACGATATCGAAAGGAATAAGCCGCTCGGCTGCCTCGGACTCGCCATAGACGGCAAAGGTGATGCCGGTCTTCCTGAACACGCGCTCGGCGTCGCGCATCTTTTCCGTAAGCCGCAGGGCGTCCTGATCAGCGAGCCAGCTGTCATAGGCCAGGTAGGGATGTCTCGTACCGGCGCCTTGAGGGCGCATTTCGTCAAACGCAACCAATGGCGTACTCCCCTGCACGCATTTCAACGTAACGCCCGGCGGAAAATCAAGCGATATCGACTATTTGGGCAGCAGATGCAGACGCGACCGGCCGGCTGCGCCTCTTAATGCGGCAAAGGAAAGGAGGTTGCGCGAAATGCAGGCGGTGCCTGCATTCTTGTTGGGCGTGCGCCGATCGCACGCGCGCCTGTCATCTGGCGGGGATGTCGCCCTGCGTCCAGGCCGCGCCGATCTCGGCCGCCCGATCTGCGAAGCGGCCGGCTTCGATGGCGGCGCGGATGTCGGCCATCAGCGACTGGTAGTAGGCCAGGTTGTTCCAGCTCAGCAGCATGCCGCCCAGCGCCTCGCCCGACTTGACGAGGTGATGCAGATAGGCGCGGCTGTAGTCGCGCGCGGCCGGGCAGTCGCTCTCCTCGTCCAGCGGGCGCGGGTCGTCGGCGTGGCGGGCATTCTTGAGGTTCACTTTCCCGCGCCGCGTATAGGCCAGCCCGTGGCGGCCGGCGCGCGTGGGCATGACGCAGTCGAACATGTCGATGCCCCGCGCCACGGATTTCAGGATGTCGTCCGGCGTGCCGACGCCCATCAGGTAGCGCGGCTTGTCCCGCGGCAGCAGCGGGCAGACGACCTCCAGCATTTCCAGCATCACCGCCTGCGGCTCGCCCACGGCGAGCCCGCCGACGGCATAGCCCTTGAGGTCGAGACCGGCCAGCGCCCGCGCCGAGCTTTCGCGCAGTGGTGCCACGTCGCCGCCCTGCACGATGCCGAACATGGCCCTGCCCGGCTGCTCGCCGAAGGCGGTCTTGCAGCGGTCGGCCCAGCGCAGCGACATTTCCATCGCCCGCTCGATCTCGTCGCGATCGGCCGGCAGCGCCACGCATTCGTCGAGCTGCATCTGGACGTCGCTGTCGAGCAGGCCCTGTATCTCGATCGAGCGCTCCGGCGACATTTCGTGCACCGCGCCGTCCACATGGCTGCGGAAGGTGACACCCTTCTCCGTCACCTTGCGCAGCGCCGAAAGCGACATGACCTGGAAACCGCCGGAATCGGTCAGGATCGGCCACGGCCAGCGGGCAAACTCGTGCAGGCCGCCGAGCCGCGCCACGCGCTCCGCGCCCGGCCGCAGCATCAGGTGATAGGTGTTGCCAAGGATGATGTCCGCGCCGAGTTCCCGCACCTGATCCATGTACATGGCCTTCACCGTGCCGCCGGTGCCGACCGGCATGAAGGCCGGCGTGCGCACCGTGCCGCGCGGCATCGAAATCTCGCCGCGCCGCGCCGCGCCATCGGTGGCGAGCAGGCGGAAGGTGAAGTCGGTGGTCATGGGCGGGCGGGCTCCGCGGTGTCTGCGACGCCGGCACTCCGTCGCGCCCCCCTCTGGCCTGCCGGCCATCTCCCCCACGAGGGGGGAGATCGGACGTCATCTCGCGCGGCGCTCGTTCTGAGACATGGGCGACTGGCGAAAGTCGACGTGACAGCCGATCTCCCCCCTCGTGGGGGAGATGGCCGGCAGGCCAGAGGGGGGCAACGTAGAGTGGCGTCGTTCGCCGTCATCCCTCCCTCCCCTCCAGCAGACACGCATCCCCATACGAATAGAACCGGTAGCCGGCTTCAATCGCATGCATATAGGCCGCGCGCATGGTCTCCAGTCCGCTGAAGGCCGAGACGAGCATGAAGAGCGTCGAGCGCGGCAGGTGGAAATTCGTCATCAGCACATCCACCGCGCGGAAACGGTAGCCCGGCGTGATGAAGATGTCGGTCGCGCCGGACCATTCGGCAAGCCGGCCATCCTCCCGCGCCGCGCTTTCGAGCAGCCGCAATGAGGTCGTCCCGACCGCAACGATCCGCCCGCCGCGTGCGCGGACGGCGTTGAGCGCGGCCGCCGTATCGCCGCTCACGCTCCCCTGCTCCGCATGCATGCGGTGGTCGGCCGTATCGTCCGCCTTCACCGGCAGGAAGGTGCCGGCCCCGACATGGAGCGTCACGAAATGCCGCTCGATGCCGCGCGCATCGAGCGTAGCGAACAGCTCCGGCGTGAAATGCAGGCCGGCCGTGGGCGCGGCGACGGCGCCCTCTTCCTTCGCGTAGATCGTCTGGTAGTCGGCGCGGTCGCGCTGGTCGTCGCCGCGCTTCGAGGCAATGTAGGGCGGCAGCGGGATATGACCGACCGCATGCAGCGCCTCGTCCAGCACCGGGCCCGACAGGTCGAACACAAGCAGCACCTCGCCGCCTTCATGCTTTTCCGCCACGGTCGCCTCAGGCACGCCGAGCATGCAGCTTTCGGCATCGTGGCCGAAGGAGATGCGCTCGCCCTCCTTCACCCGCTTTCCCGGCCGCAGGAAGGCGAGCCAGCGGTCGGCACCGACGCGCATGTGCAGCGTCGCCTCGACCGACGCCACCGCCTCGCCCCGCCGGCGGATGCCGCGCAATTGCGCCGGAATCACCTTCGTGTCGTTGAAGACCAGCGCATCGCCGGGCCGCAGCAGGTCGGGCAGATCGCGCACCGAGCGGTCGGAAAGCGCCCCGTCCGCGCCCACCACCAGCATGCGCGCGGCGTCGCGCGGCTGCGCGGGCCTGAGCGCGATGCGCTCCTCCGGCAGGTCGAAATCGAAGAGGTCGACACGCATCAGGTGAGGCGGATCATCAGCGCGCCGGAAAGCAGCAGCAGCACGCCGATCATGCGGCCGGCGGTGATTTCGCGCACCGCCATGCCCATGAAGCCGATCCGGTCGAGCAGCATGCCGGCGATCAGTTGCCCGGCCACGATCAGCGCCATGGTCGCCGCAGCCCCCAGCTTCGGCGTGAGGATGATGACGCTGGTGACATAGGCCGCACCCAGAAGGCCGCCGGCCACGAACAGCCAGGGCGCCGGCACGCGCCAGCCGATCGTCACGCCCTGCGCAGCGGAGAAGACGAAGGACAGCGCCGCAAGCGCCACCGCGCCCGTCAGGAAGGAGGCCGCAGCCGCGGCCACCGGCATGCCAAGCCCGCGTGCGAGCTCGGCATTGATGGGCGCCTGAACCGCGATGAACGCCCCGGCACAGACACCGAGAATGGCCCACAGCGCCGCGATCATGGCTCTGTCCTCAGGCCACCTTGACGTCGGCGGCGACCTTCATCGAGACGATCTTGTCGGGGTCCTGCACCGGCTCGCCGCGCTTGATCTTGTCGACATTGTCCATGCCTTCGATGACCTGGCCCCAGACCGTGTACTGGCGGTTCAGGAAGCCGGCATCCTCGAAGCAGATGAAGAACTGCGAATTGGCCGAGTTCGGGTTCTGCGCGCGCGCCATGGAGCAGGTGCCGCGGCCGTGGTTCATGTTGGAGAACTCGGCCTTGAGGTCCGGCTTGTCGGAGCCGCCCATGCCGGCGCGGGCCGGGTTGAAGGACGCGCCGGTCGACTTGCCGAACTTCACGTCGCCGGTCTGCGCCATGAAGCCGTCGATGACGCGATGGAAGACGACGCCGTCATAGGCGCCCTCGCGCGTCAGCTCCTTGATGCGGCCGACATGGCCGGGCGCCAGGTCGGGGAAAAGCTCGATGACGACCTTCCCCTTCGTGGTCTCCATGATGATGGTGTTCTCTGCGTCCTTGATCTCGGCCATCTGGCTTTACCTTTCTGTTATTTCGGGTCGGCGGCGATGCGCACCTTGAGCATGCGGTCGGGGTCGGCGACCGCGCCGTTCTGGCTCGCGCTGCCGCGCTTGATATTGTCGACCAGCTCCATGCCGCTCTCGACCTGTCCGACGACGGTGTATTGGCCGTCCAGCGACGGATAGGGCGCGAACATGATGAAGAACTGCGAATTGGCCGAGTTCGGATCCTGCGAGCGGGCCATGCCGACCACGCCGCGCACGAACTTCTCGCTGCTGAACTCGGCCGGCAGGTCGGGCTTGTCGGAGCCGCCGGTGCCGGCGCGGCGCAGGTCGAAACCGTCCTCCGCGTCGCCGAACTGCACGTCGCCCGTCTGCGCCATGAAGCCGTCGATCACGCGGTGGAAGACGACATTGTCATAAGCGCCCTCGCGCACCAGCGCCTTGATCTGCTCCACATGCTTCGGCGCGAGATCCGGGCGCAGCGCGACCGTCACGTCGCCGTCCTTGAGCGTGATGACCATGGTGTTCTCGGGTTCGGCGGCCAGCGCAGGGCTGCTGCCCAGAACCATCGCGGCAAGAAGGAAAGGCGCGGCAAGGCGGGAAAGTTTCATGGAACTGCTCCTCGATGATCAGGCGAACTTGGCCTTGAGCGGCGCGACCACCGCTTCCGGCACGAAGGGGCGGATATCGCCGCCCATCGCCGCGATCTGCCGCACGAGTGTGGCGGTAATCGTGCGCACGGACGGGCTCGCCGGAAGAAAGACGGTCTGCAGGTCGGGCGCCATGGTCTCGTTCATGCCGGCCATCTGCATCTCGTAATCGAGATCGGTGCCGTCGCGAAGGCCGCGGATCATGATCGCCGCGCCATGCTTGCGGGCGGCGTCGATGACCAGCCCCTTGAACGAAACCACCTTGATGCGCTTCGCGTCCGCGCCCAGCTCGGCCGCGCAGGACGCCTCGATCAGCCCGACCCGCTCCTCGAAGGAAAACAGCGGCTGCTTCGACGCCTGGATGCCGATGCCGACATAGATCTCGTCGGCAATGGCGAGCGACGCCTTGAGCACGTCGAGGTGGCCGTTGGTCAGCGGATCGAAGGAGCCGGCATAGAATGCGGTGCGCTGGGTCATGGCGGTGCTTTAGCCGTCCCGAGGGGCGAAGGCAAATCCCAAGGCGGATTCTGAACGGCAGATGAACGGGCAAGTCAGCGGTCGTTCAAGGCGCGGGAAATAAAGAAAATACGATCCGGTGAACTTTTCGCCGCCGGCGACGTTATCGGATCAAGAAAGGAGACCACGTTCATGATGATCTTCATGCTTGCCGCTGCCATGACCCTCGCGATGCTGATCGCGACTGCGCTCGGTCTTCATCAGGAAGCAGAAAAGTATCGCGCCATGCAGCGCGCGAAGGCCAATGATGCCTATCCCTTGCGTTGATAGTGCCTGTGTCAAAGAGTTTGCGTATTCACCCTCCCCGAAAAAAGGGCCGCTTCTGAAGCGGCCCTTTTTGTTTCTGCTATTCCTCCGCGACTGGCGGTTCCTGCGTGACCGCCCCGGCCGCATCAGGATCGGCCTCGTCGTCCTGCGGCTCGGTTATGCGCTCCACCGACACCACCTTCTCACCCTCGGCGGTGTTGAAGATGGTGACGCCCATGCTGGTGCGCGACTTGAAGGAAATCTGCGCCACCGGAACCCGGATCACCTGGCCACCGTCCGATACGAGCATCAACTGATCGGCGCGTTCCACCGGGAAGGCAGCAACCAGCTTTCCGATCCTGTTGAGCGCGTGTTCGGATGTATCGGTGGCACGGATTCCCTTGCCGCCGCGCCCCGCCGTGCGGAACTCGTATGACGACGAGCGCTTGCCGTAGCCCTTGGTGCTGACGGTCAGGATGAACTGCTCGCGCGCCTTGAGTTCCTCGTAGCGTTCTGCAGACAGGACGGTTTCGTCGCCGATCTCTTCGTTGGCGAGCGTGATTTCCTCGTCCTCGCCGTCTCCATTGGCGAGGCGGCGCTCTGCCGCCGCCTGCTTGAGATAGGCGGCGCGCTCCGCGGCGGAGGCATCGACGTGACCGACGATGGCCATGGAAATCGCCTGCTCGCCGGCGCCCAGCGCGATGCCCCGAACGCCGACCGAATTGCGCCCGGCGAAGACACGCACATCGGTGACCGGAAACCGGATGCACTGACCTGAGTCGGCCGTGAGAAGAACATCGTCGAACTCGGTGCAGGTCGCCACGTTGAGGATGGCGTCGCCCTCGTCCAGCTTCATCGCGATCTTGCCGTTGCGGTTGACCTGGACGAAGTCCGACAGCTTGTTGCGGCGAACGGTGCCGCGGGTCGTCGCGAACATGACGTCGAGATTCGCCCAGCTGTCCTCGTCCTCCGGCAGCGGCAGGATCGCCGTGATGCGATCGCCCTCCTCCAGCGACAGGATGTTGCGTAGGAACTTGCCGCGTGACTGCGGCGTGCCCACCGGCAGGCGCCAGACCTTTTCCTTGTAGACGATGCCGCGCGAGGTGAAGAACAGGATCGGCGTGTGCGTATTGGCCACGAACAGGCGCGTGACGTAGTCCTCGTCCTTCGTCGCCATGCCCGAGCGGCCCTTGCCGCCGCGCGCCTGCGCCCGATAGATCGAGAGCGGCACGCGCTTGATGTAGCCTTCATGCGTGACGGTGACGACCATGTCCTCGCGCTGGATGAGGTCCTCGTCGTCCATGTCCGCGCCGCCATCGGCGATCTCGGTGCGGCGGGGCGTGCCGAACTCGTTGCGCACGGCGGTCAGCTCGTCCTTGACGATCTGCTGGATGCGCGCCCGCGAGGACAGGATGTCCAGATAGTCGCTGATCTCGGCGCCGATGACGTTGAGCTCGTCGGCGATCTCGTCGCGGCCGAGCGCGGTGAGCCGCTGGAGGCGCAAGTCGAGGATGGCGCGCGCCTGCTCCTCGGAGAGGTTGTAGGTGCCGTCCTCGTTGATGCGGTGGCGCGGATCGTCGATCAGCAGGATCAGCGATTCGACATCCGCCGCCGGCCAGCGCCGCTCCATGAGCTGCGCGCGCGCCGTCGCCGGGTCCGGCGCCTGCCGGATCACCCGGATGACCTCGTCGATATTGGCGACGGCGATGGCAAGTCCCACCAGCACATGGGCGCGGTCGCGCGCCTTGCGCAGCAGGAATTTCGTGCGCCGGCCGACGACTTCCTCGCGGAAGCCGACAAAGGCCCTCAGCATGTCGAGCAGCGTCAGCACTTCCGGCTTGCCGCCGTTGAGCGCCACCATGTTGGCGCCGAACGAGGTCTGCAGCGGCGTGTAGCGGTAGAGCTGGTTCAGGATCACATCGGCGTTGGCGTCGCGCTTGAGCTCGATCACCACGCGGTAGCCCTGCCGGTCGCTCTCGTCGCGAATGTCGGAGATGCCCTCGATGCGCTTCTCGCGCACCAGCTCGGCCATCTTCTCCTGCATCGCCGCCTTGTTCACCTGATAGGGCATCTCGGTGATGACGATCGCCTCGCGGTCGCCGCGGATGGTCTCCACATGCACCTTGCCGCGCATGACGATCGAGCCGCGCCCGGTGGAATAGGCGTTGTAGATGCCGGAGCGGCCGAGGATGATGCCGCCGGTGGGGAAATCCGGGCCCGGAATGATCTCCATCAGTTCCGGCAGGTCGATCGCCGGATTGTCGATCAGCGCCATGCAGCCGTCGATGACCTCGACCAGATTGTGCGGCGGGATGTTGGTCGCCATGCCGACGGCGATGCCGCCCGAGCCGTTGACAAGCAGGTTGGGGAAGCGCGCCGGGAGCACCTTCGGCTCCTGCGCGGAATTGTCATAGGTGTCCTGCCAGTCGACGGTTTCCTTGTCGATGTCTTCCAGCAGCTCGTGCGCCACCTTGGTCAGGCGCGATTCGGTGTAGCGCATCGCCGCCGGCGGATCGCCGTCGATGGAGCCGAAATTGCCCTGCCCGTCGATATGCGGCACGCGCATCGACCAGTCCTGCGCCATGCGCACCAGGGCGTCGTAGATCGAGGCGTCGCCATGCGGATGGTATTTACCCATCACGTCGGCGACGGGACGCGCCGACTTCACATATTTGCGGTTCCAGTGATAGCCGCTCTCGAAGGAGGCGTAGAGGATGCGCCGGTGCACGGGCTTCAGGCCGTCGCGCACATCGGGCAGCGCGCGGCTGACGATGACGCTCATCGCATAGTCGAGATAGGAGCGCTGCATCTCCTCGATGATGGAGATGGGCTCGATCGATTGCGGCGAGCCGTCGCCGCGCGGAGTGGTCTGGTCGGTCAAAGTGAATCGCGATCAAATGCTGGAATCATTGCTCACTTATATAGGAAGCGAGGCCGGATTACCAAAGCCCAAACCGTCGAAACGGGCCATCTTCGGGCTTCATTTTTCCATTTTGAATCAGCCTATTGCCGCAATATCTGAAAGTTCGCGACCGGCCATCCACAGAAACACGCTGCCGCAGCGGCGATCAGGCACGCTGGATGCCGCAAAAAGCGTAGTCTAAGCTGGTCGGAGAAAGCGGATCACACCGCCTTGAGGGGGCCTTCCGGTGCCGAGCTTCGATGCCGTCTTCAACGCCTTCGTGACGCTGCTCGTCACCATCGATCCGCCGGGGCTGGCGCCGCTTTTCCTCGCCCTCACCGCCGGCATGAACCGCGCCGAGCGCATGCAGGTCGGCATCCGCGCAAGCGTGATCGGCTTTGCCGTGCTGGCCGTCTTCGCCGTGGCGGGCGCGGCGATCCTGAGCGTCTTCGGAATCACGCTTCCCGCCTTCCGCGTCGCCGGCGGGCTCTTGCTGTTCGTCATCGCCTTCGAGATGATCTTCGCGCGCCGCAACGACCGCAAGGAGGCGCAGGCCGACGTGGCCATCACCATCGACCATATCCGCAACGTGGCGGCGTTTCCGCTTGCCATCCCGCTGATCGCCGGGCCGGGCGCGATCTCCGCGACGGTGCTGCTTTCAGGCACCTTCGCCGGTCCCGCCGCGCTGGCGGCGCTGGTCGGCATCATCCTCGTGTGCCTGCTGCTGACCTATCTGGTCTTCGTGCTGGCCGAGCGCATCGACGGCTTCCTGGGCGAGACGGGCCGGTCGATCCTCACGCGGCTTCTCGGCGTCATCCTGGCCGCGCTCGCCGTCCAGTTCGTGGCGGACGGCGTGCGCGCGTTGATACAGGCGTAGAAGCTTTACTGAGCCGGCTGCGGGGCAGCCCCGGCCGGCGGCGTGGCCGGCGTGCCTACCGGTGCCTGCGGCGTCGTGTTCTGCCGGATCATCTCGTTGATCTGGCCCGCAAGCTCGGGATCCGACTGCGCATTGGCGAGGATCGTCGAATATTCCTCCACGGTGATGCCGTCCGACTTCTCCACCGCTTCCGTCATCTTCTGGGTCGCCTCTTCCTGGATCTGCGCCCGCTTGGCCTGATCGGCGCCCGCCGCCTCGAGCTGCGGCTGGTACTGCTGGCCGACCTTGTTCACCTCGAGGAAGGCGACGACGAAGGACTGCAGCTTGGCCTCGTCTACCCTGGGCCCGGCCGGCGCGGTCGGTGCGGCTTGCGGCGGCTGGGTCTGGGCCGGCGCCTGCTGGGCAAGTGCTGCGACCGCCGTGAACGGCGCGATCGCGATTCCGAGGGCCGCGGCCGCGGCGATTGTCTTGTGCTTGAGCATTGATCTCTCCTTCTGCCCTTGCCGGAAGCGGCCGGATCGGCCCCGGCCCGGCGTCCCGCTGGACGGATCGGCCGGCAGGGCGGGTTGTGAGGACGCAACGACGCGCCCGCCGGCACAGCAACAGCCGCAGACGGCCAGTATGTGGCGAGAGCTTGGGAATGATGTGGCAGGCGATCACGTTGGACCACCGGCCGAGATATCGGGTTATCCGGAAATTCCGACAGACGTTGCCGACGCTTCAGTCCCCGGTGATTTCCATCAGCAGACGCATCAGCGTGTCGGGCACGGTGATGTGCGGGTTGTGGGTGGCGTCGATCTCGTGCGCCTGCCAGGATTCGCGCCGCGCCCGCTCCAGGAACTTGCGAAACGGATCGCCGGGCATGGGCGAAGTGCAGTAGATATAGGCACGCGGCAGCGTATCGATCTTGCCCGTCAGCTTGATCGGTGTAGCGATCGTCCTGAGCGGCTGCGTGTGCCGTCGCGCCGTCAGCCAGTCCACCTCGTCGGCGGGCGTGTCGGCCGGCAGCGGGTTGGCCTTCACCTTCCAGCCCTCCCCGTCGCGCTCGGTCTCCGCGATCACCTTCTCCCTGAAGCCCGGCGCGGCGAGGTCGAGCAGCGCCTGCCCGTCCTGCGGCACGAAGGCGTCGAGATAGATCACCTGCCTGATCCGCTCCGGCACCCGGTCGGCCGCGCCGGTGGCGACCATGCCGCCATAGGAATGGCCGATCAGCCGCACATCGGTGAGGTCCTCGTAGTGAAGGAGATTGGTGATATCGGTGATATGCGTGTCGAGATCGATATCCGGTCCGGCGAGGTGCGAGCGGTCGCCGAGCCCCGTCAGGCTGGGCGTCCACAATTGATGCCCGGCAGCCGCCATGAGCGGCCGCATCTTCCGCCACGCGAAGGCCGAAGACCACGCGCCGTGCGCCAGAACGTAAGTCGCCATTCCATCCTCCCTCGAAAACTCAGTCCCGCACCACCGGAACCATCAGGCGTAGCGCCGGCGGCCCGTCCGGATCGGCATCCGGCGGGTATTCCTCCCGGTGATCGAAGACCGCGCGGTCATGCGCAAGCCCGTCCGCGCGCATCTGCATCATGATCGCGCCGTAATGCGCCGCCACATCGCCATCGTCCGGCCCGTGCCAGGAGGTGGCGAAGAGCATGCCGGGCAGGTCGAGCGTGTCGAAGCCGGATGCCGCATCCTCGTCCGCGATGCCGACGAAATGGCGGAAGCGCTCGCCGGGATCGTTCCATGTCAGCGCGATGATCGGGCTGCGGAAGAGCCCGCTTTGGCGGCCGGAGAAGGCGCGTATCTCGTCCATCACCTTGCGCAGCGCGCCCGCGCGCGCTGCCGCATAGGTGCCCTCCCAGCGCCGCCCCACGAGCCTTTGCGCCGGGCGCTCGCTCATCGCCACCACATGCTCGCGGACGCCGGGTTCGCCGCACCGATCGCACATCAGCCGGTCCTCCGCGCAGGCCAGCCCCGGAGCGCGGCCCGCCATATGTGCCACTGCCGCCTGAGCGGCGAGATGCGCGGCGGCTGCGTGAGCAGCGAAGCGCCGGCCCGCTCGGCCGCATCGAGCCGAAGCGGCGTCACGGCAACCGGCAGGAAGGTGGGGCGCAAGGCGGCAGGGATGCCGGCGGCGGCAGCGCTGAACTTGCCGAAATGCTCGCGCGCAAGCGCGATCATCATCCGCGCGGCGCGCAGGCCGCCCTCGCCCGGCCTGTCGGACAGGAACTCTTCCGCGCTGGTCCCCGCCGCAGCCAGCATCCCGGCTGGGATATGGCACTGCCCCCGCGCGCGATGCTTCGGCAGCGACCAGACGAGCCGCGTTATCGCCTCGGCGCAGCCGCCATGGCCGGCGGCTTCCGCCGCGCGTGGCGCCGCGGCCGGATCGAGCATCATCGCGGCCATCTGCATCAGCGTGGACGATGTCGCGCCGCAATAGGCCTCGAGCGTTTCGATGTCGGGCATCGGGTCATCGTAGAGATCGGCGATACGCGCGTCGAGATATTGCGCGAAGCCGGCGAGCGGCAGGCCGTGCCGGCCGATGGCGGCGATCAGTGCATCGGCCACCGGGCTGCCGGTCGGCTCGCCGGCCGCCAGCGTGTCGCGCCACCACTGGATGCGTATCTCGCCGGGCAGCGCCTCGTGCACCCGCTCCCGGATCGATGCCACCTCGGCGTCGAAGACATAGAGCGCGGCGATGTCCTCACGCACGGCCTCCGGCGCGTAGAGCAGCGAGAGATAGCGGTCCGGCTCGATCGCCTGCAACCGGCCCAGCAGTTCGGAGGCGGACATGGCTCAGTCGACCGGCAGCAGCGCCGCCGCCACCAGCCTGTCCTCTGCCAGAAGCACGTTGAAGGTGCGCACGGCGGCCCCCGTCGACATCGGGTCCGCAACGATGCCCGCTTCCTTGAGCGCGGCGCGCAGCTCCCGCGGCAATGGCCTTATGTCCGGCCCGGTGCCGATCAGCAGGACATCGATCCCGCCGGCCTCCGCGAGGACCTGCCTGAAATTCTCCACCGTGAGCGGCTCTTCGCCCGCCGTCTTCCAGCCATGGATGCCGGACGGCAGGCACAGGATCGCGCCGCGATGCGACATGTCGGCGAAGCGGAACCCGCCCTCGCCATAGGCCTCGATCGGCGCGCGGCCGGGGAAATGCGCGTCGCGGATGTTCAGCCCCGGCCCCATCACTTCGCCGGCAGCTGCTGCCCCGCCTTGGGTTGCGCGACCTCGACCTCCTCCGAGCCCGGGCTCGCGGAGACCGGACGGAGATGGAAGAAGATCAGGATCGGCGCCGCGATGAAGATCGACGACAGCGTGCCTATGGTGATGCCGAACAGCATCGAGGCGACGAAGGAGCGGATCACCTCGCCGCCCAGCAGGTACAGAGCCAACAGGGCAAGGAAGGTGGTGACGGAGGTCATGGTTGTGCGCGCCAGCATCTCGTTGTCGGAGAGATCGAGCAACTGTCCAAGCGGCATCTTCTTGTATTTTCGCAGATTCTCGCGGACGCGGTCATAGATCACCACCGTATCGTTGAGCGAGAAGCCGACGATCGTCAGCAGCGCGGCCACCGTCGAGAGATCGAACTGCAACTGCGTGACGACAAGGAATCCCAGCGTCAGCAGAATGTCGTTGATGGTCGCGATGGTCGAGCCGATGGCGAACTGCCATTCGAACCGCACCCAGATATAGATCAGGATCGCGAAGATCGCGGCGCCGACGCCCAGAATGGCCTTCCAGACCAGCTCGCCCGACACCGTCGGCCCGACCACCTCCGTGCGGCGGATTTCGTAGTCGCTCGTCAGCGCCCCTTGCGCCTTGGTCACCATCGCATTGCCTTCGGCCTCGGTGGCTCCTTCCACGATGCCGATCCGCACCATGGCGTCGGTCTCGTTGCCGAAGCCCTGGACCTGCACCTCGGGGATGCCCGCATTGATGAGCCGGCTGCGGATATCGCCGGTATCGGCATTGCCCGCCTTGGCGCGCACCTCCATCAGCGTTCCGCCAGTGAAGTCGATGCCGAGATTCGGGCCGACGAAGATCATGCCGCCGACGGACGCCGCGCACAGGACCATGGAGATGAAGAAGACCTGGATGCGGACGCGCATGAAGGGAATGCGCGTGACTTCCGGCACCAGGCGGACATAGCCGCGCGGCAGTTCCGTCGGGCGGGCCCGGCGGAACCAGAACACCACCAGCAGGCGCGTCAGCGTGTAGGCAGTGAACAGCGTCGTGAGGATGCCGAGCGCCAGCGTGACGGCAAATCCCTTCACCGGCCCCGAGCCGAGGAAGAACAGCACGACTGCGGCGATCAGCGAGGTCAGGTTGGAGTCGAGGATCGTCGCCAGCGCGCGCTGGAAGCCGAGATCGAGCGTTTGCACCATCGATCGCCCGGCTCGCCGCTCTTCCCGCATGCGCTCATAGATCAGCACGTTCGAATCGACGGCCATGCCGACCGTGAGCACGATGCCCGCAATGCCCGGCAGCGTCAGCGTCGCTCCGAGCGCCGACAGGATGGCCATCAGCAGGATGATGTTGGCGGCGAGCGCGATATTGGCGATCCAGCCGAGCAATCCGTAGGCGGCAACCATGAAGACGGCGACGAGGATCGTGCCGACGATGGCGGCCATCTTGCCGGCATCGATGGAATCCTGGCCGAGGCTCGGACCGACGGTGCGCTCCTCCACGATCGTCAGGTCGGCCGGCAAGGCGCCGGCGCGCAGCAGAACCGCGAGGTCGTTGGCCGACTGCACGCTGAAGTTGCCCGAGATCTGGCCCGTGCCCCCGAGGATCGGCTCGCGGATCTGCGGCGCCGAGATCACCTGGTTGTCGAGGATGATGGCGAAAAGCCTGCCGACATTCTGCTGCGTCGCCTGGCCGAAACGCAGCGCGCCCTGATTGTCGAAGCGGAAGGTGACCACCGGCTCGCTGGTGCGCTGGTCGAAAGACGCCTGCGCGTCGACGAGGTTTTCGCCCGAAACGATGACGCGGCTCTCGATGACATAGGGCACCGGCGGATCGTCGGTCGAATACATCACCGACGTGCCGGCAGGCGGACGGCCGTTGACCGCCTCCTGCGCCGGCATCGACTGGTCGACCATCTGGAAGGTCAGGCGCGCCGTCTGGCCGAGAATATCCTTGAGGCGCTGCGGGTCCTGGAGACCGGGCACCTGGACGAGGATGCGGTCGGCGCCCTGCCGCTGGACGATCGGCTCCGTGGTGCCGAGCTCGTTGACGCGCCGCTCCACCACTTCGACCGACTGGTCGACCGCGCTGCTGACGCGATAGTCGATGCCCGCTTCCGTCAGCGTATATCGGAAAAGTCCCGGTTCCGGCTCGGCGAATTCGACCTCGGTAATGTTGGCGGCACCGAAAACACCGCTGCTGACGGGCTGGGTCAGCGTCGAAAGCGCGGTTCGCGCCTTGTCGATCTCCTCGGCTCCGCCGCGGATGCGCACCTGCGCGGTGCGGTCCGTGCCGGTCAGCCCGGTATAGCCGATGCGCGCATCGCGCAGCAGGGCACGGATATCGTTGCGAACCGACTCGAGCCGCTCGTTGATCAGGTCCTGCCTGTCGACCTGCAACAGGATATGCGAGCCGCCCTGAAGGTCGAGGCCGAGCGTGGCCGGCTGCTTCGGCACCCAGTTCGGAAGCGAGTCGCGGAAGGAGTCGGTGTAGAAGTTCGGGATGGCGAACAGCACACCCATGGCTACGATGAGCCAGATCGTGACGGACTTCCAGGGCGAGAAGTAGAGCATGTTGCCTCGGCGCTCGGGCCAACCCGACAGGTCGGCCTTCAATGCGGTTATTTCTTGACGTTCTCGTTGGCGACCGGCTCGCCCTTGACCCGCACATCGGCGATCGTGCTGCGCAGCGCGGTCACCTTCACGCCGTTGCCGAGGTCGATCTCGAGCTCGTTGTCGTTGATCACCTTGGTCACCTTGCCGAGAAATCCGCCGCCGGTCACGACGCTGTCGCCGCGTCGGATTGCCGCGAGCAGTTCCGCGCGCTTCTTCATCTGCGTCCGCTGCGGGCGGATGATCAGGAAATACATGATCACGAAGATGAGAATGAAGGGCAGGATGCTGACCAGCATATCGGGCGCGCCGCCTGCGCCGGATTGCGCGAAAGCCGGGGTCACGAACATGGAGAACTCCTGAGGAAGGTGCGGGTCTGTCAGCCCGGGCCAAAGTTGCGCGGAATATAGTCGGTAACACCGCCAATGCAACCGCGCCTGAAGGGATACACGGCTTTGCGCTTTCCGGCGGCCGCATGCTAGAGCCGACGCCGGTTTCGCCTACGGAAAGACATGCCGATGACCCATACCCCGACCCTGCCGGACGCCACGCTGCTGGAGCGTATCGCCAGCGCGCTGGAGCGCCTCTCGCCGCCCGCCGAGCCGAAAGCCGACTTCGACGCAGCGGACTGCTTCGTGTGGACGCCGGAGACGCTGACGCTCGAGCCGGTGGCCAGGGTCAACCGCGTCGATATCGGGCTCATCCGCGGCGTCGATCGCGTCCGCGACACGCTGGTCGACAACACCACGCGCTTCGCCGCCGGCCTGCCGGCCAACAATGTCCTTCTGTGGGGCGCGCGCGGCATGGGCAAGTCCTCGCTGGTCAAGGCCTCCCATGCAAGCGTCAATGCCGGCCGTGCCGAAGGCACGCCGCCGCTGAAGCTCATCGAGATCCACCGCGAGGACATCGACAGCCTGCCGCGGCTCATGAACCTGCTGAAGGTCGCGCCCTATCGCTTCATCCTCTTCTGCGACGACCTGTCCTTCGACCACGACGACACGTCCTACAAGTCGCTCAAGGCCGCGCTTGAAGGCGGCGTCGAGGGCCGGCCGGACAACGTCATCTTCTATGCGACCTCGAACCGGAGGCACCTCCTGCCGCGCGACATGATCGACAACGAGCGCTCGACGGCGATCAACCCGTCCGAGGCGGTGGAGGAGAAGGTGTCGCTGTCGGACCGCTTCGGCCTGTGGCTGGGCTTCCACAAATGCTCGCAGGACGACTATCTCGCCATGGTGGAAGGCTATGTCGCCCATTTCGGCCTCGGCGCCTTCGACGATTCGCTGCGCGCCGACGCGCTCGAATGGGCGACCACGCGCGGCAGCCGCTCCGGCCGCGTCGCCTGGCAGTTCGTGCAGGACCTCGCCGGGCGTGTGGGCAAGAAGCTTGAGGGCAAAGGCGCATAGGGCGCGGTGCGTCCTTCGAGGCTTGCTGCGCTCGCACCTCAGGATGAGGGAGGTGGGTTGATCGAACCCACGGTTGAGGGATCGGCTGGCAATACCCTCCCTCATCCTGAGGTGCTTTGCGAAGCAAAGCCTCGAAGGACGCACGACGCCCCCGAGACCGACGAGGAGGAAGCATGAAAAAAGCCCGCCTCGGGTGAGAGGCGGGCAATATGGCGGGCCCGGACTGGAGGTGATAACGGGCCCGATGTTCTTGTTGCTTATGGCTATTCGAGGAATTTCGCCGGATCGACCGGCGTCGAGTTCTTGCGCACCTCGAAGTGAAGTTTCGGCTGCTCTGCATTGCCGCTCAGCCCAGACAGCGCGATCTCCTGGCCACGGCGCACCGTATCGCCGCGCTTCACCTTGAGCTCGCTGGCATGGCCGTAGACGGTCACGAGACCGTTCTCGTGGCGCACGAGCACGGTGTTGCCGAACTCCTTCAGCCCGTCGCCGGCATAGATGACGACGCCGTTCTCGGCCGCCTTCACCGCCGTCCCCTCGGGCAGCGAAATATCGATGCCGTCATTGCGCTTGCCGCCGGAGGACGCGCCGAAGCCGGTGACGACGCGGCCGCGCGCGGGCCAGCGCATGCGGCCGATGCCGGTGGCGTCGGGCGCGTTGGACGGATCGAGCGAAGCTTCCTGGATCACGGCTTCCGATTGCCGCGGCGGCGTGGCGGCCGGCGCGGATGGTGCCTGCGGCTTCACCGCCGCCGTCGCCGTCGGCACTGTGCCGGTGGTGCGGTTGTCGACCGCCGGCGCCTGGACCACCGCCGGCTGGGCCTGCGGCGTCTGCCCTGCGGCGGGGATCACCAGCTTCTGGCCGACGCGCAGGACACCGTCCTGAAGATTGTTGGCCTGCTTCAGCGCCGTCGTGGTCGTGCCCGTCTTGCGGGCGATGGAGGAGAGCGTATCGCCGGAAACGACCGCATAGGCGTTGCCGTTCGGCGCCGGTGCCGGCGCGGCCGGGGCGATCGCCGCCTGCTGCGGGCGCTCGCCGACGCGCGGCGTCTGCGGCAGCACGGCCAGCCGGTCCGCGGGCGCCTGGGCCGGCATCGGCGTCCTGCTTGGGTCCACATCCGTCTTCATGCCGCGCGACGACTTCGCCGCCATCACGTCGGGATTGTTGTCCGGCATGGAGACCGGCGCGTTGCGCGCATAGACATAGGTCGGGATGACGATCTGCTGGCCGGCAGCCAGTTGGCTGGCGCTGGACATGCCGTTGGCGCTCAGGATCGCATTGACCGGCACACCGAAGCGCTTCGACAGGTTGTAGACCGTCTCGCCGGAGCGGACCGTGACCTGCGTTCCGCCGGCGCGCATCCAGCCGGCATCGCCGGGCTGCTGCGGCGCCGCGGCGACGGCGGGCGCCTGCCTGGCGGGCGGCATCTGCGGCGCGGGGGCGGATCCGGTCACGGTGCCATCGACGGGCGGAGCGGACATCGGCTGGCGCGAAATGCCCGGCGCAGGCTGGCGCGTCACCTCCGGATAAGGCTGCGAAACCGGCGCGGGCGCCGAAGCCATCTGCGGCGCGGGCTGCATGCCGCCTTGCCCCACCGTGCCGCTCGGACGCGCATAGGTCACCGGCCCTGCCAGTGTATCCGAGTGCCGCGTGCGGTTGACCGATCCGGTGGCGGTGTTGTCCACCCCTGCCACATCGCCCGGATAAGGCTGCTGGCCGCCGCGCGGCGCGATGATGCTGCGCTGGTTCTGTGTCGACCCGGTGAAAAGGCCGTCGTCAAATCGCATGACGTCCGAACTGCAACCGGCCGCGGTACTCGCCAGCAGAACGACTGCGGCATTGCGCGCGACATGACTTGAAGCAAGACGCTTGATGAGTGGGAACTGCATAACTCTACCCGCACCCGAACCAGACTCTGTACCAATTAGAGCCTGTTAATCTTACTGGTCGGTTAAGCGAGAGATTCGATTGTAAGATTTTCCGCTCAAAGCGCCGCGGCGAGGCCATGGACGAGCGGCTGGAGCCGCACGTCGGCGATGTCCTCGCGCTCGAACCTGCTGCCGAGCTTGGTCAGCCGCGCGAATTTCTGCACACCGTCGCCCGGCCCGATCGGCGCGATCATGATGCCGCCCGAAGCGAGCTGGTCGACGAAGACGCGCGGCATGCTGTCGAACGCCGCCCACACGACGATGCGGTCGAACGGGCCTTCCGAGGGCAGTCCGTTGGAGCCGTCGGCATGGCGCACGATGACGTGGCTTAAGCCCAGCGTGGCCATGCGCTGCGTCGCCTCGCCCGCCAGCGTGCGATAGCGCTCGATGGTGAGCACGCGCGCCGCCAGCCGTCCCATGACGGCGGCCGTGAAGCCGCTGCCGGTGCCGATCTCCAGCACGCGGCAGCCTTCGGCGAGGTCGAGCGCGGCAAGCACACGTGTCTGCAGGTCGATGCCTTCGATGGCTTCGCCGCACGGAATGGGGATCATGCCATCCTGCCACGCCACGTCCTGCCATTGCGCGGGCACGAAGTCGCGGCGCGGCGTGGCCTCGATGGCGGAAAAGAGCTGCTGTGTCCCGACGCCGGCCGAGCGCATGCGCAGCATCAGCGCCGCGAACCCTTCCCTGTCCGCAGCCGCCGCCGTCATGCCAGCGCCCTCGCGAGGTTCGCCTTCACCTCATGCGCGGTGAGGTCGAGATGCAGCGGCGTCACCGAAATGTGCCGGTCGCGGAGCGCCGCCATGTCGGTGCCGGGTTTCACCTCGGTCTGCTCGCGGCCGAAGCGCAGCCAGAAATAGGGAAAGCCGCGCCCGTCGCGCCGCTCGTCCACCCACAGGCCGTGCACGAACTTGCCCTGGCTCGTCACCGACACGCCCTGCACTTCGTCGGGCAGGCAATTGGGGAAATTGAGGTTCAGGAACACGCCGGGCGGAAGCTGCGTGTCGATCAGCTTTTCCAGCAGCGCCGGCGCATGCGCCTCGACCACCTCCCACGGAACGACGCGCGTCTCGTCGCGGAAATTGTAGGACTGGCTGAGCGCGAAGGAGCGGATGCCGAGCAGCGTGCCTTCCATCGCGCCGGCGATGGTGCCCGAATAGGTCACATCGTCGGCCACGTTGGAGCCGGAATTGACGCCGGACAGGATCAGGTCCGGCGGCTCGAGCATCAGCTTGCGCACGCCCATGATGACGCAGTCGGTCGGCGTGCCGCGCAGCGCATAGTGGCGATCGTCCATCCGGCGCAGCCGCAGCGGCTCCGAAAGCGACAGCGAATGCGCGAAGCCGGACTGGTCGTGCTCGGGCGCCACGACCCAGACATCGTCGGTGAAGCGGCGCGCGATACGCTCCAGCGCCGCGAGGCCATCGGCATGGATGCCGTCGTCATTCGTCAGCAGGATGCGCATCGGCCTAAACTCCGATTCTTTCCAGTCCGCCCATATAGGGACGCAAGACTTGCGGAATGGTGATGGAGCCGTCCTCGTTCTGGTAATTTTCGATCACCGCGATCAGCGCGCGGCCGACGGCCACGCCCGAACCGTTGAGCGTATGCAGGAAGCGCGTCTGCTTCTCGCCCTCGGGCCGATAGCGCGCATCCATGCGGCGCGCCTGGAAGTCGCCGCAGACCGAACAGGACGAAATCTCGCGATAGGCGTTCTGGCCGGGCAGCCAGACCTCGATGTCATAGGTCTTGCGCGCACCGAAACCCATGTCGCCGGTGCACAGGACCACGGTGCGGAACGGCAGGCCGAGCCGCTTCAGCACTTCCTCCGCGCAATTCGTCATGCGCTCGTGCTCCGATATGGAGCTCTCAGCATCGGTGATCGACACCAGCTCGACCTTGTAGAACTGGTGCTGGCGCAGCATGCCGCGCGTGTCGCGCCCCGCCGAGCCCGCCTCCGAGCGGAAGCACGGCGTCAGCGCCGTGAAGCGCAGCGGCAGCGTCTTGGCGTCCACGATCTCCTCGCGCACGAGATTGGTCAGCGGCACTTCCGAGGTGGGGATGAGGTATCTGCTTTGAACTGCGCTACCACCCGCCGCAAGAAGAGCGTCCCGTTCCTCAATCGCAGATTCAATCTGCTTCTCTAGATTTTTTATATTCTCCCGACAATGCTCAGCCATCTCGATTGGATCAATACTGCCGATCAGCGATCTTTTAGGTTGGGCCGAATAGTCACGCGCTTGTTTCTCATACCGGTCGAGAAATTCCTTTTCTTGGTCTCGACGAATAGAAAGTTGGATACGGCGCTGTTCAGCGTTGACCATCGCCTCAAGACTCATTGTCGTGGTACGGAATAGATCTTCCTCGAACTTAGGCAGCTGCCCGGTCCCATACATCGCCGCTTCGCGCACCAGCAGCGGCGGGATCACCTCAGTATAGCCGTGCTCGCTCGTGTGCAGGTCGAGCATGAACTGGCCGAGTGCGCGCTCCAGCCGCGCAAGCTGGCCTTTCAGCACCGTGAAGCGCGCACCCGAAAGCTTGGCGGCGCGCTCGAAATCCATCAGACCGAGCGCCTCACCGATCTCGTAGTGCTCGCGGGCCCAGTTCGGCCGCGGCTTCACCTCGCCGACCTTGCGGACCTCCACATTGTCGTGCTCGTCATTGCCCTCCGGCACATCCGGCAGCGGCACGTTGGGCAGCACGGCAAGCGCGTCGGCCAGCGCCTTGTCCAATTCGCGCGCGCGGGATTCGCCCTCCTGCACGAAGGCCTTTATCGCGTTGACCTCGACCTTCAACTCCTCGGCGCGCGCGGAATCGCCTGCGCGCATGGCGTTGCCGATCTCCTTCGAGGCGGCATTGCGCCGCTCCTGCTTCTGTTGCAGCTCGGTCGTATGCGCGCGCCGCGCTTCGTCGCGCGCGATCACCTCATCGACGATGGATTCTGCGCTCGCCGCATAAGACGGCCGCTTGCGCAAGGCATCCACCAGCGCATTGGGGTTTTCGCGAATCCATCTGATGTCGAGCATGGCGTCTCCCCACGAAAAGCCGGCCGTAAAAGCCGGAATGGCACGCCGGGCTCAGCGCCCGGCGGGTTGTGGGTTAGAACGGCTTCGTCGTCGAAGCAAGCGCCGCGGCGCTATTCGGCCGCCTTCGGTTCGGCCTCGCCGGCCTCGGCTTCCGCCTTCTCCCGCGCGGCCGCGTCCGCCGCGCGCCGGCGCTCGATGCGCCGCGCCAGCCAGATGGAGACCTCGTAGAGAACGATGGTCGGCAGAGCGAGGCCGATCTGGCTCATCGGATCCGGCGGCGTCAGCACCGCGGCCACGATGAAGGCGATCACGATCGCCCATTTGCGCTTGTCGGCAAGCGCCGCCGCGCTCAGCAGCCCGGTGCGCACCATCAGCGTCGTCACCACAGGCAACTGGAACACCAGCCCGAAGGAGAAGATCAGCGTCATGATCAGGCCGAGATATTCCGACACGCGCGGCAGCAGCGAAATCTGGATCTCGGTATCGGGTCCCACCTGCTGCATCGACAGGAAGAACCACATGACCATGGGCGTGAAGAAGAAATAGACCAGCGCCGCGCCGATCAGGAACAGGATCGGCGAGGCGATCAGAAACGGCATGAACGCCGCGCGCTCGTTCTTGTAGAGGCCCGGCGCGACGAATTTGTAGATCTGCGTGGCGATCAGCGGAAAGGCGAGGACCATGCCGCCGAAGGCGCCGATCTTCACCTGCGTGAAGAAGAATTCCTGCGGCGCTGTGTAGATCAGGTCCACCTTGTGCGCATCGAGCCCCGCCCATGCGGTCGCCCACTGGAAGGGGATCACCAGCAGGTTGAAGATCGGCTGGGCGAAGTAGAAGCAGACCAGAAAGGCGACGAAGAAACCGCCGAGCGACCAGATGAGCCGCGTGCGCAGCTCGATCAGATGCTCGATCAGCGGCGCCGAAGATTTTTCGATCTCTTCGTCCTCTGGGCTCATTTCGAGGCTCCGCCGGTCTTGGCGCCGGTCTTGCGGGCGGATTTCGCAGCCGCGGCGGCAGGCTTGGCTGCCTTCTTCACAGCAGGCTTGGCAGCAGTCGGCTTTGCCGTCTTGGCGGCCACGGCCTTGCGCGGCGCTGTCTTGCGCGCCGCCGGTGTGGAAGCTTCCGTGGCGACCGCCTCGGCCGGCTGGGACGCTGCGGCAGGCGCGCGCGGCGCGGCCGCCTTCATATTGGCGGCTGCCGCGGCATTCACCTTCGACATGTCGCTGGCGGCGCCGTTGCCGAGCAGTTCGGCCGGCAGGTCGCTCGCGCCGTTCTTCAGCGGCTCGGCCGGCACCGGCGTCGACGGCGGCACCTTGGGCGCGGTGCCGGGGTTCAGCGCCGACTGGAGGCCGGCGCGGACATCGTCCGCCGCCTTGCGCATCGGATTCAACGCATCCTTCACCTGATTGGTGGGATTGAGCTTGCGCGCCTCGTCGATCACGCCCTTGACCTCGTCAAGCTCGGCTTCCTTGAGCGCCTCGTCGAACTGCTTGCGGAAATCGCCCGCCATGACGCGCAGCCTCGACGTCGTCTTGCCGAAGGCACGCAGCATCTTTGGCAGGTCTTTGGGCCCCACCACCACGATCATCACGATCGCGATGACGAGCATCTCGGTCCAGCCGACTTCAAACATGGCTCATATCCGCAAGGGCTTGACGAGAGGCCGTCAGGACGACTTCGTTGCTTTTTCCTTCGGCGCCCCGACCGTCTCGTCGACGCGATGCTCGACGGTCTTGGTATCGGCCTCGTCCTCTTCGGACATGCCCTTCTTGAAGCTCTTGATGCCCTTGGCCATGTCGCCCATCAGCTCGGGGATCTTGCCGCGCCCGAACAGCAGCAGCACGACGACGAGCACGATGAGCCAGTGCCAGATTGAAAAACTACCCATGACGGAAGCCTCCTGAACCGTATTCCCGAATTGACTTAGGCGTTTTCGCCGTTTCTTTCAAACACAAGCACGTCCGAATGACGCAGCGTAACCGATATGTCGCGGGCGCTGTCGGACAAGGCGCCGCACCGCACCCGCGCCCGGACCGGCGTCTCGAGGCCGGGAACCGCAAGCTCCAGCAGCTCCACCACGCCGAGGAAGCGGCGCGAAAGGATGCGCGCCGGCAGCGCATCCTGCGTCTCGCTGACATCGAAGGCGGTCAGGCGGAGCGCGACCGATACGGGCCTGCCCTCGGCGAACCCGGTTGCGGGGAAGCGGCCGAGCGGCGTCTCGACCGCGCCCGAATGCACCCGCGCCTCGAAGACGTTAATCTCGGAAAAAAATCCGGCGGCAAAAAGGCTTGCCGGCCGATTGTAGAGTTCCTGCGCGGTTCCGACCTGCACCAGCCGGCCGTCCTTCAGCAGCGCGATGCGGTCGCCCATGCGCATCGCCTCCTCGGCATCGTGGGTCACCACGATGGAGGTCACGCGACTGTGACGCAGAATGGCCAGCGTCTCGGCGCGCACGCTGTCCTTCAACCGGGAATCGAGACCGGAGAACGGCTCGTCCATCAAAAGCACCGCCGGGCGCGGCGCGATGGCGCGCGCCAGCGCCACGCGCTGCTGCTCGCCGCCCGAAAGCACATGCGGATAGCTCTTCGCATAATTGGCGAGGCCCACCCGCTCCAGCGAGATCATCGCCTCCCTGCGCGCCTCCTCCGGCGACAGGGCGGTGAGGCCGAAGCGCACATTGTCGAGGATCGTCAGATGCGGAAACAGCGCGAAATCCTGGAAGACCAGCCCGACAGAGCGCTGTTCCGGCGGCAGGAAGACGCCCGGCCCGGCAATCTCGCGCTCGTTGAGCAGCACGCGCCCGGCGGTCTGCGGCTCGATGCCGGCGGCGATCCTGAGCAGCGTCGTCTTGCCCGAGCCGGAAGGGCCGAGCAGGCACAGCACCTCGCCGGGCTCCGCGGTGAGCGTGACCCCGCGCAGCGTCACAGCCTTCAGCGAGAACTGGTGGTGGATATCCTCGAAGGCAAGCCGGGCGGCAAAGCTCACGCCTGCCGTCACACGGGCTCCACTCGTCGTCGCTGCGTTCATGCCCGGTCCACCTGCCGCCGAATGCGCCGACGGAGTGACGGGTCAATCATCCTCGACGCGGGGTGTCAACAAGCCGAGCTCCTCGAGGTCGATATCGTTCAGCGGGTCCTCGTCCTCGGTCAGCGCGTCGGGATCGGCGGGCGGCAGCGGCATGGAGAAGTTGGCCGGCATGCGCGGCGAAAGCAGCCCTGCCCCCTTCAGCTCCTCCAGGCCGGGCAGGTCGCGCACTTCCTCAAGCCCGAAATGGTCGAGGAACTCGGCGGTCGTGCCATAGGTCACCGGCCGGCCAGGGGTGCGGCGGCGCCCCCGCATGCGGATCCAGCCGGTCTCCATCAGCGTGTCCAGCGTGCCCTTGGAGGTCTCGACGCCGCGCACCTCCTCGATCTCGGCGCGGGTGACGGGCTGGTGATAGGCGATGATCGCCAGCACCTCCAGCGCCGCGCGCGACAGCTTTTTCTGCTGCACCGCGTCGCGGCTCATCAGGAAGGACAGGTCCGGCGCGGTGCGGAAGGCCCAGCCGTCGCCGATCCGCATCAGGTTCACGCCGCGCGGCAGATAGGCCGCCTGCAACTCCCGCATCACGGCGACGAGATCGATGCCGTCCGGCAGGCGGGCGGCCAGCTGCCGGTCGCTCACCGGCTCGGCCGACGCGAAGACGATCGCCTCCGCCATCCGCACGGCCTGCGCCAGATGATCGCGCGCCTCGTTGCCATCCGGCGCGGCGTCGTCCATGTCGTCGTCCATCGCGGAGGCGCGAAGCGCGCTGCTGTCGTCGATCATGTGGCGGCCTCCGCCGGAGCGGCGTCCGGCCGGCGGCGCATCCACAAGGGCTGGAACGCCGCATCCTGCCGCACTTCGAGCTGGCCTTCGCGCACGAGTTCGAGGCTCGCCGCAAATGCGCTGGCAATCGCGGTGCGGCGCTCTTCGGGGCTGGTGAGATAGCGAATGAGGAAATGGTCGAGCGCCGTCCAGTCGCTGGTGGAGCCGATCAGCCGCGTCAGGATATCGCGCGCCTCCTTGAGCGACCAGACCGACCGCTTCGCGATCTGGACATTGGTGATGGCCTGCCGCTGGCGCTGCGTCGCATAGGCCGTCAAAAGGTCGTAGAGCGAGGCGGAATATTCGTTCCGCTTCTCCACGATGGTGAGCTCGGGCATGCCGCGCCGGAAGATATCCCGGCCGAGCCGGTTGCGGTTGACGAGGCGCGAGGCCGCGTCGCGCATGGCCTCCAGCCGCCGCAGGCGGAATTGCAGCACCGCCGCCAGTTCCTCGCCGCTCTCGCCATCCTCGCCGGGCTGCTTCGGGATCAGCAGCCGCGACTTGAGATAGGCCAGCCACGCCGCCATCACGAGATAGTCGGCGGCGAGTTCGAGCCGGATCGCCCGCGCCTTCTCGATGAAGCGCAGATATTGCTCCGCCAGCGCCATGACGGAGATGCGCGCGAGATCCACCTTCTGCGCGCGAGCGAGATGCAACAGCAGGTCGAGCGGGCCTTCGAATCCGTCGACATCGACGACCAGCGCGGGATCGTCGGACGCGCGCTCCGGCTCGTCATTGGCCCACAGCTTCTCCATGGGCACCGCGGCGTTGCGATTGCTCTCGGCCAAAACCGTGCGTCTCCCGCTCAGACGGCGACGCCGTCCATCAACTGCGCGAACTCCTTGCGCGCCGCGCCCTCTTCGACCGCATCGCGCCTGCCCAGCAGCGCCAGTGCCTTTTCGGCCCGGTGGGCTGCCTTGCCCGACAGAGGCGGCGTCCGGTCGGCGACCGCCCGCATCTCCTCCATCCGGCCGTTGCAGTGAAGAACGACATCGCAGCCCGCCGCAACGATTGCATCGGTCCGCGTCGCGAAATCCCCAGAAAGCGCCTGCATCGACACGTCGTCGCTCATCAGCAGGCCGTCGAAACCGATCTCGCCGCGGATGATCTCGCCGACGATGCGCGGCGAGGTCGTCGCCGGGCGCTCCGTGTCGAGCGCGGTGTAGACCACATGCGCCGTCATTGCCATCGGCATGTCCCTGAGCGCGCGGAAAGGCGCGAAGTCGTGGCGGCGCAGTTCGTCGAGCGGCGTATCGACCACCGGCAGGTCGTGATGGCTGTCCGCGCCGGCCCGGCCATGGCCGGGAATATGCTTGACGACGGGAAGCACGCCGCCGGAAAGCAGCCCTTCCGCCACGGCGCGGCCGAGCGCGGCCACGCTGTCCGGGTCGCGCCCATAGGCGCGGTCGCCGATCACGTCATGCGCGCCCTCCACCGGCACGTCCAGCACCGGCAGGCAGTCGGCGGTGATGCCGTATTGCAGCAGGTCGAAGGCGTGCAGGCGGGATTTCAGCCACGCCGCGCGCAGGCCCGCCGCGCGGTCGCGCCGGTAAAGCTCGCCGAAGCGAGCCGCCGGCGGATAGTTCGGCGCCAGCGGCGGGCGCAGGCGCTGGACGCGGCCGCCTTCCTGATCGATGAAGACCGGCGCCTCGGGCCGTCCGACGCTGTCGCGCATCGCCGCCACGATGTCGCGGATCTGCTCCGGCGCCTCGATATTGCGGGCGAACAGGATGAATCCCCAAGGCCGCTCGTCGCGGAAGAAACGCCGCTCGTCGTCGCTCAGGGTCTTGCCGGCAACGCCGACGATCAGGGCTTTTGATTCGCTCATATGTCGAGTCTAGAGCAATTCGGGCCATGCTCCCAAAGGAAAGAGCCGCCGTGCAGGACGGCGGCTCCCTTGCTGATGGCGGCTCGCTTTACTTCGAGACGAAGCAGCTTCCGCCTGCTGCCTTGTAACGTTCGCACAGCGCAATGGCGTCGTTGCGTGTGGCGGAGGGAATACGCACGCGGTAGTAGGTGCCCTTCCCCTGGATTTCGGCGCGCACGATGTTCACGCCGTGGCCGCCGAGCACGTTGCCGTAGCGGCGGGCGAGATCCTGATAGGTCGCCTGCGCACCCTCCGCGGTCGGCTGCGAAGCGATCTGCATAGACCATTCGCCCGATGCCGCCGCCGGAGCGGCCGGTGCTTCAGGCTGCGTGCGCGGTGCCTGCGGAGCGGCCGCTACCTGCTGTTGCTGCTGCGGCGCAGGGGCCGGCGCTGCGGGCTGCGGCGCGGGTGCGGCCTGCCTCGGCGCGGGCTGCGGCTGCGCCGGCTGTTGCGGGGCAGCCTGCTGCGGGGTCGGCGCGGCCTGCTGGGGTGCGGGCGTTGCCGGCTGGCTGGTCGGAACGGCAGCACGGGGGGCCTGGCTGGGCTGCGGCGCGGCGGGCTGCGGAGCGGCTTCAGCCGGCGCGGCTGCGACTTCCTCGCGCGGCACGAGCGTCCCGTCGGGACGGACCACCATTGTCCGCACCCGGCGCGGCGTCACCGCGACGAGGTCCTCGTTCAGGCCGGTGCCGGCGGCATCCTGCTCGACCGGCACGCGGTCCTCGATCTTCTCGCCCACATTGACGCCCGGCAGCGCATTGCTGGAAATCGAAGGCGAAGGGGCCTGCGTCTCGGGAGCACTGGCCTCGGGCTGCGGCTGGGGCGGCGGTGCCTCGGCCTCGGTCTTGGCCGCCACGTTCACCGGCTCCTCGGCCGTCGTGACCAGTTCCTTCTGGGCAGGAACCGTGTCGCCGGCGCCGCCTGCGGCGCGCTGATAGGCCTGGCTGTCCTGATTGGGAACGGTGGTGCCGCCCGGATTCTCGGGCCGGACCTTCATCGGCTGCTCGTCCGCCCGCACCAGCGTGGGCGCGTCGCCGCTGTCGCCGCCGGAGAATGCGAACACGCCGACCACGCCGAGGAGCGCCAGCGCACCGACCGCACCGGCGATGACCATGTTGCGGCGCGACATGCCGCGTGAAGCCGCTATCGCCGCAGGCATTTCCGCCCCGTCGGCCATATCGTCGTCATCATAGGCATCGGCGCTTGCCGCAGCGCCATAGGAGGTCTGGGCAGCAGTCGGCGTTGCGCGGCCATAGGTCAGTCCGGCGGCCCCGGCGCCCAGCGCCTCGTTGAAATAATAGTCGTCGAGATTCTGGCTCTCATCCGCTCCGGCGGCCTGCGCGTCGGCATGCTCCGGTTCCCTGATCCGGAACATCTCCGCGAATTCGGCCTCGAGCTCGTCGAAAGGCTCGGCAGCGCTGCGCTCTTCCTCGACCGGCAATTGCGGCAGGTCGAGGTCGTCTTCCACGGCCACATGCCCTTCGGGTACGTCGACGATGTCGAGATCGAAATCCGCGGGCGCGGTTTCGACCGGAGCGGGCTCGGCGGCCGGCGTCGTGAACACATCGACGGCATCGGTCGCGACCTCGGCCTCGGCAGGTCCCTTATATTCCGCATAGGCCGGCTCGAACTGCTCCTGGTCGAGCGCCAGCTCGTCCTCGAGCCCCAGCTCCATCGCCTCTTCCCCGGCGGCGAATTCCGCCTGCGCGGCATCCGCTCCGGCATCGTCGCTCTCCGGCGCGGGCTTTTCGGCGGCCGCGGTGTAGGCGGCCGGAGCCTGCCACTGGTTTGCCGCGACCGGCGCATAGTTGGCGCGGCCATAGGCGCGCGCCGGCGTCGTGTCGCCCAGCAGCATGACAAGCTCGTCTTCCAGGCTCAGCGCCGGCTCGTCCTGAGCCTCGGCGGCCTCCGCCGCGGCAGGCAGCGACCGGCTCGCGGCCGCATCCTCGAAGGCGACCTCTGTCCGCTGCTCCTGATACCAGTCCTGCGACGCGGTTTCGAGTTCGGCGGAAAGATCGCCGAAGTCCATGTCGACGTCGGCAAGCCCGTCATCGACCGCCTCCACAGCGGCCACGACAGGCTCCTCGGCTTCGTAGAGGGCCTCGTCCTGCGGATGGAAATCCCCGGCGGCTTCGTCTTCCGCTGCTTCCAGCGGCAATTCGTCGTCCGCGGCATCGAACGCCGTGGCATCCTCTTCCCACGCGGCCTGAGCGGCACCGTCGGCCGGCGCGGAGATTCCCGCCGCCTCGGTGTTGCCGCTCAAAGGCTCATCATCGAATTCCTCGGCGAAGATGGCATCCATCTCGGCGGCAAGGTCGATCTCGCCCGTCCTGACCGGCGCAGCAGCCGCGGCAACGGCCTCGTGTTCGGGCTCGCCCTCGGCGGCGATGTCGTCGCGCTGCCATTCCGGCGCCTGTGCCTGGCCCGAATAGCGATCGTTGGCGGCAGGCGCGGCATCGTCCGGCCGCTGGAAATGCAGCCCGGCGCGCGGAGCGGCCGGCGCGGCCTCCTCCGTGAACTCGCCAAGCAGTTCGCGCTCGAGATCGAGCTGGAACGGATCCTGCTCTGCGGTGTCGTCGCGGGCGGACGCGCTCGCACCCGTGCCCATGATGCGCTCGAGTTCCGCGAAGGGATCGTTGTCGTGGAACACGCGCTTGAGGTTGTTCGACTCTGCCATGCTGTTTCCCGCACTCACTACTGGGTCGGACGCCGGCGACGTCACATGAACGGCCCCTACCAGTGTAATGTGGGCAAATATTGGCAGTTTTCGCGCATCTAGCGCATCTCGACGGGGGCCTCCGCACCGATCAGCGCCAGACCGGAGGACAATGTGTCCGCAACGGCCTGCACCAGCCCTAACCTGGCAAGGGTCAATTCTGGATCGTTAACCTTAACAAAGCGTAAGTCGGTTTCGTCATTGCCGCGGTTCCAGTGCGCATGCAGCGCGCTCGCCAGTTCGTAGAGGTAGAAAGCCAGCCGGTGCGGCTCCAGCGAGACGGCGATCTGCTCGATCACGCGCGGATATTCCGACAGCTTGCGGATTAGCCCGATCTCGCCCTCGTCCGTCAGCAGATGGCGGTGGGCGGCGAGCGTCTCGCGGGCGACCGGCATGTCGATCCCCAACTGCTCGCCAGCCTGCCGGAACACGGAATGGCAGCGCGCCGAGGCATATTGCACGTAGAAGACCGGATTGTCCTTCGACTGCTCCGTCACCTTTGCGAAGTCGAAATCGAGCGGCGCGTCGTTCTTGCGGTAGAGCATCATGAAGCGGATCGGGTCGCGCCCGACCTCGTCCACCACGTCGCGCAGGGTGACGAACTCGCCCGACCGCTTCGACATGCGCACCGGCTCGCCGTTGCGGAAGAGCTTGACGAGGTTGCACAGCAGGATGGTCACCTCGACCGCGCCGCCCGAAAGCGCCTTGCCCAGCGCCTCCATGCGCTTGACGTAGCCGCCATGGTCCGCGCCGAGGACGAAGACGAGCTGCTCGAATCCGCGTCCGATCTTGTCCTTCATATAGGCCACGTCGGCGGCGAAATAGGTGTAGGACCCGTCCGACTTGATCAGCGGACGGTCGACGTCGTCGCCCACTTCCGTGGAGCGGAACAGCGTCTGCTCGCGGTCCTCCCAGTCGTCGTTCCTCTCGCCCTTCGGCGGCGGCAGCTTGCCCTTGTAGACATGGCCGGAAAGCGTCAGGTCGTTGATGGCGGTGCGGATCGCGCCGCCATTGCCGGAATGCAGCTTGCGCTCGGAGAAGAACACCTCGTGCCGGACATTGAGCGCGGCAAGGTCCTCGCGGATCATCGCCATCATGGCGTCGATGGTGCGGTCCTTGACGATGGCGAGCGCCTCGGCCTCGTGCATGGCGAGCAGCTTCGGCCCGAACTCGTCGGCAAGCGCCCTGCCCACCGGCACGAGATAGTCGCCCGGATAGAGGCCGGCCGGAATCTCGCCGATCTCCTCGCCTAGCGCCTCGCGATAGCGCAGCAGGGCCGAGCGGGCGAGCACGTCGATCTGCGCGCCGGCGTCGTTGATGTAATATTCCTTGGTCACGTCGAAGCCGGCGAAGCCCATGATATTGGCCAGCGTGTCGCCCACCACGGCGCCGCGGCAGTGCCCCACATGCATGGGCCCGGTCGGGTTCGCCGACACATATTCGACATTGACCTTCTTGCCCGCGCCGAGCTTGGTGCGGCCGAAATCGGTGCCGGCGGCGAGCATGTCGCCGAGCCGCGCCTGCCAGAAGCGCTGCGACAGGCGCAGGTTCACGAAGCCCGGCCCGGCGATCTCCACGCTCTCGATGTCGCCGTCTGCCCGCAGCGCCGCGGCGATCTCCTCGGCCAGCGCGCGCGGATTCTTGCCCACCGACTTCGCCAGCACCATCGCCGCATTGGTGGCGAGGTCGCCATGGCTGGCGTCGCGCGGCGGCTCGACGGTGATGCGCGACGTATCCAGCACGCCCGATTGCGGCTGCAGGCCGAGGGCGTGGACGACCGAGACGATCCGATTTGTGAAATCGGCGAAGATGTTCATCGGGGATTTCCCAGGAATTGTGCGTCCTTCGAGGCTCGCTGCGCTCGCACCTCAGGATGAGGAAGGTGGTCTGTCGAACCCACGATGGTGCAGGTTCGATACGCGACATCCCTCATCCTGAGGTGCGAGGCGAAGCCGAGCCTCGAAGGACGCACGACATTACCAATCAGGCGGCAGCGCCTAGCTCAAATCCGGCGCATGGTCAAACAAGCGCAGATGTTCCTTGAGCGCATAGGTGTCGGTCATTCCGGCGAGGAAGTCCGTCACGTGCCGCGCCCGGACGCGCTCGTCGGCGCGCCCCAGCACCTCGCGCCAGCCCTCCGGCATGATGGCCGGGTCGCGCATATAGGCCTCGAAGAGGTTGACGACGACCTCCTCGGCGCGGGCGCGCACCGCCATCACGGTCGGGTGGCGATAGAGGTTCGCGTAGAGAAACGCCTTCAGCGTGCGTTCGAGTTCGGCCATCTCGGGCGAGAAGCAGACCATCATGCGCCCTGCCCCGCGCACCTCCTCGGCGCTTCGGGGCTTGAGTTCGGCAAGGTTGCGCTGCGCGGTGAGGATGACGTCCTCCACCATCGCGGTGATCTGGCGCCGCATCAGCTCGTGGCCGGTCCGCACCGCGTCCAGCCCCGGATATCGCTGCGCCACCGTCCTCAGGATCGCCGCCGGCAGCTTCGCCTGGGTCAGCATGTCGAGGTTGAGCAGGCCCGAGCGCAGGCCGTCGTCGATGTCATGGGCGTTGTAGGCGATGTCGTCGGCGATCGCCGCGCATTGCGCCTCGATACCGGCATGGCGCGACAGTTCCATGTCGTGCAGCACATTGTAGTGCAGGATCGGCTCCGGCACCGGCCCCTTCAACCCGTTGCCGGCCGCGTCGGTCAGAGGGCCGTTGTGCTTCACCAGCCCTTCCAGCGTCTCCCATGTCAGGTTCAGGCCATCGAAGGCGGCATAGCGGCGTTCCAGTTTCGTCACGATCCGCAGCGACTGTGCATTGTGGTCGAAGCCGCCCCACCGCGCCATGCAGGCGTTCAGCGCGTCCTCGCCCGTATGGCCGAACGGCGGATGGCCGAAATCGTGCACCAGCGCGATGGCCTCGGCCAGATCCTCGTCGCCCTGCAACGCACGCGCCAGCGCCCGCGCGATCTGCGCCACCTCGATCGAATGCGTCAGCCGCGTGCGGTAATGGTCGCCCTCATGGGCGATGAAGACCTGTGTCTTGTGCTTAAGCCGGCGGAAGGCGGTGGAATGGATGATCCTGTCGCGGTCGCGCTGGAACGGCGTGCGCGTCGGGCTCTCGGGCTCGTCATGGAAGCGTCCGCGCGTCGCAGCGGGGTCGGTCGCATAGGGCGCGCGCAGCCTGTAGCCGAAGCCGATCGGGCCAAGGCCGGATGGGGGGCCGCTCACGCTCAGGTCCTGGGCTGGCTTGCGAACCAGTCCACGATGGCCGGCATATTATGCTCGAACCCGCCGGGCAGGAATATGTTCAGCAGCCCCGCCGGCTCCTCCGTCATGTTGCGGAAGTCGTGCATGATGCCGGCCGGAATGCGCAGGAAGCTGCCGGCGGGCAGGCTGTTCCAGGTCGTGCCGGTGAGGATCTCGGCCGTACCGGTCAGCACGTAGAAGATTTCGTCGTTTTCCTCGTGCAGATGCGCGCCGACGCCGGCGCAGCCGGGCTCCAGCCACCATTCCGATATGCTGTAGCGCTGCGCGGTCTCGCCCTCGTCCGCCTTGAAGATGGCCTTCATCGCCGGCATCTTGTAGCTGCGGCCGCCGCGCGGCGGCAGCATGAGCACATCGCCAGTCCGGTCCCGGTCCATTGTCGCCTCCATGGCTTGGCACTGGCCGTTGACACCGCCAGTGCCGGTTCATACCTATGGAGCGGACCCGAACGCAAGGTGACGACCATGGGCGCCGAACCCGGAACATCGATGAAGAGCGTCGAATTGAGCGAGGCAGCGGCTCGCCGCATCCTGCGCATCCTCGCGAAGGAGCCCGGGAAGAACGCATTGCGCGTCTCGGTCGAGGGCGGCGGATGTTCCGGCTTCTCCTACAGGTTCGACCTCGTGGGCGAGCGCAACGACGACGACATCGTCATCGAGCGCGACGGCGCGACCGTGCTGATCGACGATCTTTCGCTGGTCTATATGGGCGGCTCCGTCATCGACTTCGTCGACGACCTGATGGGCCAGTCCTTCCAGATCCGCAATCCGAACGCGGTGGCATCCTGCGGCTGCGGCACCTCGTTCTCGATCTGAGCCGTCGCGCCGGAGCTGCCGATGAAAATCGCCACATGGAACATCAACGGCGTGCGTGCCCGCATCGACAACCTGCTCACATGGCTGCGCGAGAGCAATCCCGACATCGTCTGCCTGCAGGAGATCAAGTGCACGGACGAGAATTTTCCGCGGCTGGAGATCGAGTCGCTCGGCTATAATGTCGAGACGCATGGCCAGAAAGGCTTCAACGGCGTCGCGCTGCTATCGAAGCTCCCTTTCGACGAGGTCAATTCCGGCCTGCCCGGCAGCGACGAGGACGACCATGCGCGCTTCATCGAGGGCGTCTTCTCCACCGATCGCGGCGCGCTGCGCGTCGTCTCGCTCTACCTGCCGAACGGCAACCCGGTCAGCGAGGACCGCAAATACGGCTACAAGCTGCGCTGGATGCAGCGGCTGGAAGATTGGGCGCACAGCCGCCTCGCCTTTGAAGAGCCGCTCGTGCTGGCCGGCGACTACAACGTCATTCCGCAGCCCGAGGACGCGCGCTTTCCCGAAAACTGGGTCAATGACGCGCTGTTCCAGCCGCAAACGCGCGCAGCATTCCGCCGTCTGGCGGCGGCCGGCTTGACCGACGCCCTGCGCGCCTGCGACGACTCCCCCGGTCTCTACAGCTTCTGGGACTATCAGGCCGGCGCCTGGCAGAAGAACAACGGCATCCGCATCGACCACCTGATGCTCTCGCCCGAGGCGGCCGACCGGCTTCGCGGCGTCGCGGTCGAAAAACATGTCCGCGCATGGGAAAAGCCGTCGGACCACGTGCCCGTCGCCGCGGAACTCAGTCTCGCCGCTGCCTGAGCATGGCCGGCCAGTCCCGATTCAAATGCTTATAAAATCCGCATAACTTGCTGATTCAGCTGAGCTTGAGCGCGAATCCGGGCGGGTCCGCGTCAATGTCCCTTGGCGATGATGTCGCCGGCGAGCGCGATTGCCGTGCGGCGGTCGGCCTCGTCGGCCAGCGCGAAAGCCTGCTCGTGCAGGTCGTGGATCCAGTCGCGGTCGGCAGGCGCGGCGCGTTCGAGCGCGGCGGTCATCATCGCCAGTCCGCGCACTGTCTGCCCGCTGCGGAAAAGCAGATTGCCCAGCGTCGCCTGCGCGCCGGCATGGCCCTTTTCCGCGGCAAGCTGGAACCAGCGACCGGCCTGCCGCACATTGCGCTTCACCCCGTCGCCATCGAGGAACATCCTGCCCATCTCATACTGGGCATTGGGATTGCGGTAGGTGGCGGCGGCACGCATGTAATATTCCTGCGCGGCGGCCGGATTGGGCGCCACCGGCGTGCCGGGAATGCCCTTCCGCACATAACCGCCGAGCGCCACCAGCGCGTCCGACACATAGGACTCGTCCGCGCTGCCGGGCTCGACATCCTGCCGCGCGATGTCGGTGAAGAACTTATAGGCTTCGTAATCGTTGCGGGCGACGCCGTCGCCCTCGGCATACATGCGCGCCAGCTTCCAGCGCGCGCCGATCTGGCCGTTCTCGGCAGCATAGCGATAGGCTTCGACGGCCTGGTCCTTGTGCCCCTGCTTGTAGGCCGAGAAGCCGAAGCGGAACACGGCAAAGGGGTTGCGCTCCGGCTTGGCGACGACAGTCGTCTCGTCAAGCGCATGCGCCTCGACGGCCCCGGCGGCCAGAATCCCGGCGATGGCGGCAGCCCGCAAGCCACTCCGCATCGCACTGGAGGAAATCAACATCACCTCAACGTCCACTCATCTGCCGCGGCCATTCCGTCGCGGCACGACTGCCTGCGCTACCCGCTCGCCGGTGCCTAAATGGGTGCCCCCGGTTTATGGCGGGATGTAGGCAATCAGCCCCACGGGGCTGCTATAGCCCAGAGCTGGTTGAGTAAGTGTTGCGAAACTGCAACAAGTTGAAGAGCCCCGTCAAGGGCTCCTCAATGCCTGTCAGACGGCATCCTTCACGCGCGCCAGCGCCGTCTCCAGACGCGCCTTCTGCTCGGCGAATTCCGCCCGCTTCTCGCGTTCGGCCTCGACGATCTCGTCGGGCGCATTGGCGACGAACTTCTCGTTGGAGAGCTTCTTGTCGATGCGCGCGATCTCGTCGGCGGCCTTCGCGATCTCGCGCGACAGCCGCGCCGATTCCGCCGCGAGGTCGATCAGCGTGCCGAGCGGCAGGCAGAAGGTCGCCTCGCCCAGCACGATCTGCGCGGAGCCCCGCGGCGCCTCGCCGGCGAAGCCGACCTCGCCGATACGCGCCAGCCTGCGGATCGCCGGGTCGTGGCGGCCGATGCGCTCGCGCGTCGCGGCATCCGCGCCCACGACCACGAGCGGCGCGGTCGCCCCCGGCGGCACGTTCATCTCGGAGCGGACCGAGCGGATGCCGCCGACCAGCTCCACCAGCCAGTTGATCTCTGCGGCGGCTTCGGCGTCCTCGAAGCCCGGCCGCGGCCATTCGGCGTGGCAGAGCAGCGTCAGGCGCTCGCTTCCCTCGCCCGCGGTGCGCGCCCACAGCTCCTCGGTCATGAACGGCATCATCGGGTGCAGCAGCTTGTAGATCTCGTCCAGCACATGGGCCGTGGTCGCCTGGCTCTCGCGCTTGGCGGCCTCGTCCTGCCCGGCGAAGACCGGCTTCAGCAGCTCCAGATACCAGTCGCAGAACAGGTTCCACACGAAGCGGTAGGCCGCGCCCGCCGCCTCGTTGAAGCGGTAGGTCTCGATCGCCTCCGTCACCGCGCGCACGGTGCGCGACAGCTCCGTCAGGATCCAGCGGTTCAGCGTCAGCTTCGTCTGCGCCGGGCTGAAGGCCGGATCATGCCGCGCGCCGTTCATCTGCGCGAAACGCGTGGCGTTCCACAGCTTGGTGCCGAAGTTGCGGTAGCCGGCGATGCGCGCCGGATCGAGCTTCACGTCACGCCCCTGCGCCGCCATGATCGCCAGCGTGAAGCGCAGCGCGTCGGCGCCGTATTCGTCGATCAGCTCCAGCGGGTCGATGACGTTGCCCTTCGACTTCGACATCTTGGCGCCGTTCTTGTCGCGCACCAGCGCGTGCACGTAGACGGTGTGGAACGGCTCCTCCTCCATGAAGTGCAGCCCCATCATCATCATGCGGGCGACCCAGAAGAAGATGATGTCGAAGCCGGTCACCAGAACGTCGGTCTGGTAGTAGGTCTTCAGCTCCGGCGTCTCGCGCGGCCAGCCGAGTGTCGAGAACGGCCACAGCGCCGAGGAGAACCACGTGTCCAGCACGTCCTCGTCGCGGGTCAGGATCTCGCCCGGCGCGAAGTTCTCCAGCTTGTCCTCGACCCAGGCCTTCCACGGCCCTTCGAGCGCCAGATAATATTCCACCGCGTCGTCCAGCGCCTGCTTCTCGTCGCGGGCGACGAAGACGTGGCCGTCCGGCCCGTACCATGCCGGAATCTGGTGGCCCCACCAGAGCTGGCGCGAGATGCACCAGGGCTGGATGTTCTCCATCCAGTCGAAATAGGTCTTTTCCCAGTTCTTCGGCACGAACGTGGTGCGGCCCTCGCGCACCGAGGCGATCGCCGGCTTCGCCAGCTCGGCGGCGTTGACGTACCACTGGTCGGTCAGAAAGGGCTCGATCGGCACGCCGCCGCGGTCGCCGTGCGGCACCGTGTGGCGGTGCGGCTCGACCTTGGCGAGGAACCCGCCCTCCTCCATGATCTTGACGATCAGCCTGCGCGCCTCGAAGCGGTCGAGCCCGTGCAACTGGTCCCACACGCCCCGTCGCATCGGCGTCGCTTCAACCCCTTCGAGGAAGTCCTCGTTATCGTTGATGTTTATGCGCGCCTCGGTGGTCAGCACGTTGATCTGCCGCAGGTCGTGCCGCTTGCCGACCTCGAAGTCGTTGAAGTCGTGCGCCGGCGTGATCTTCACCGCGCCCGTGCCCTTCTCGGGGTCGGAATATTCATCCGCGACGATCGGGATGCGCCGGCCGACGATCGGCAGCACGACATGCTTGCCGACGAGATCGCCGTAGCGCGCATCGTCGGGGTGCACCGCCACGCCGGTGTCGCCCAGCATCGTCTCCGGCCGGGTGGTCGCGACGGTGATGTAGGTCGACGGGTCGAGCGGATCGTAGGTGCGGCCCTCGACCGGATAGCGGAAATGCCACAGATAGCCATCGGTCTCGATCTGCTCGACCTCGAGGTCGGAGATCGCGGTGAGCAGCTTCGGGTCCCAGTTCACCAGCCGCTTGTCGCGGTAGATCAGCCCCTGCTGATGGAGCGTGACGAAGACCTCGACGACGGCCTCCGACAGGCCCTCGTCCATGGTGAAGCGCTCGCGCTCCCAGTCGCAGGAGGCGCCGAGCCGCTTGAGCTGGTGGATGATCGAGCCGCCCGACTGCTCCTTCCACGACCAGACGCGGCTGACGAACTCGTCGCGGCCCAGATCGCGGCGTCTGATGCCGGCCTCCGCCAGTTGCCGCTCCACGACCATCTGCGTGGCAATGCCGGCATGGTCCATGCCCGGCTGCCACAGCACGTTCCTGCCGCGCATGCGCTCGAAGCGGACCAATATGTCCTGCAGCGTGTTGTTGAGCGCGTGCCCCATATGGAGCGAGCCGGTCACATTGGGCGGCGGGATCACGATGGCGAACGGCTCGGCCCCCGGCTTCGCGCCGGCGCCGGCGCGGAACGCATTCGCCTCTTCCCATGCCGCAGCGATCTTCGGTTCGACGGCCTTCGCGTCATAGGTCTTGTCGAGCATGCGGGGCACCCGTTCGGCTTTGGATTTGCCGCCGTCCTATGACGGCGCTTCGACACGAGTCAACTGCGCGGCCCGTTCCGGCGCGGGAGAGATGTTCCGGCGGAACCGAAGCGACCCCGCGGACGTTGCTTCGTCCCGAACAAAGACAGACCCATGAACGGCCCGAAAACACCATCTGAGGATGCGGCCCAGCCGCCGCCCGAACCAGACCCTTCCGACGCTCTGGCCGGGCCTGATCAGCCTGCCGGAACGACCGATAATCCGGTCGACGCAGGCGTTTCGCGGGATGCGATGATCGACAATCCGGGCGGCGAGAATCCGCCTGAGGGGGAAAAACCCGCGGAATCGCCGGACGACGCCGAAGATGAGGCGATCTCGCGCACGATGAACCAGCTTTATCGGGAGGACTAAAGCGTGTTGCGTCCTGTGCTCCGCTGCCGAAGACGCGACACGCTTTAGCCAAGGCACAGGGACTTAGGGCGGCCCGTTCCGTCTATGCCGCCTCAGCGAAGGCCGCCTCAGCGAAGCCGGTCAGCGGGAGCCGCCGCGCGCGACCCGCTCGATTTCCTCGCGCACGAGGCGCTCCACCAGCGTGGGAAGGTTGTTGTCCAGCCAATCCTGAAGCATCGGCCGCAGCATTTCCTCCGCGATCTCGTCGAAGCTGCGGCGGCGGCTTGCCGAGAAGGCGTCCGACAATTCGCCGAAGGACGCCGCCACCTGCCGCGACGCGGCGTCCGACAATATCCCGGTCCGTGAGGCCCCTTCCTCGGTGGTGGTCGTCTCCTCGGCCGCGGCAGGCTCATGCTCCGGCTCGATCGGCTCCACCGTGGCGAAAACGGAATGGCTGGCGGCCGAAGGCTGAGTTGGCCGCGGCGCGGCGCCGATCTCCGGCAGAGGCGTGGCCGGCTCGTGCCTGCGCCCGGCATCGAAGCTGAGCCGCGGGCTGCGGCCCGGAATGTCGGTCGCGGGCGTCAGTTCCGCAGTGGCGCGGGGCAACGGCGCGGTGGTGCCGGCGTCGCGTGCCAGATCGGCGCGAAACGTCGCCAGATCCGCATCCGCCTCGTCCGTTCCGAGCGGCGGCGCGGCGGCAGCGTTGTCGGTACGGCCGCCGTCGCTGTCCTCGATGATGCGGCGGATGGAAGCCAGTATCTCTTCCATCGAAGGTTCGCGCTGCGCGCTGCTTGGTTGTGGCATGTTCACGATCGCCGCCCATCAGTATTTCGTCGCCGTGGCCAGCGACACGAATCACATTGCAAGCGTAACCCAAGGCCTGTCGTGAAAGAATCCCTCCGCATGAATGCGGCTGGCTTTCTCACAGATTACCTTGAGGAAAGGCGGAATTCAGCGGCCGTCCGGCGTGCGCAGGCCGAACCATTTGTCCTTGACGGCCTTGTAGTGATCTTCCGGCTGGTAGATCTTCACGCCGAGGTTGAGCCGCGCGGCGCTGAGCCGTCCGATCGCCGAGGCGACCGCATAGCTCGCCACCACCACGTCACGCTCGGCGCTTGCCAGCGTGATCCGCGCATCGATGACGTCCGCCTGCGCGTTCAGCACGTCCAGCGTGGTCCGCTGGCCGACATTGCGTTCCTCGATCACGCCGTTGAGGGCGAGTTGGGCGGCCGAGATGAGCTGGCGCGTCGCCGCCACCGTCTCCTGCGCGGCGACATATTGCGTCCAGGCAGCGGCGACCGCCTGGCGCACCGTGTCGCGGGCGACATCCACTTCGATGCGCGCCTGGCCGAGCGATTCCTTCGACTGCCGCACCGTCGCCGATGCCCGGCCGCCCTGATAGATCGGCACGGTCAGCGTCGCGCCGATCTGCGCGGAGGTGGACCAGCCGTTCGGGCTCGCGCCCGTGGGCGCGGTCGAATCGCGATAGTTGCGCGACACGCCGGCGCTCGCCGTCACGCCCGGCAGCATCGCGCCCTCGGCGGATTTGACGGAAAAGCCCGCCGCGTCCACGAGGTGCTGCGTGGCGATGATGGCCGGATGCTCGGAGGCCGCGATGGCGAAGCCCTGCTCCAGCGAAGCGGGCAGGAGGCGCGCGATCGGCGCCGCGCCGGAGAGCTTGCCCGGATTTTCGCCGACGATCTGGCGATACTGCGCCGAGGCGGCGAGCACGGCCGCGCGCGCGGCCGCAAGCTGAGCCTCGGCCGTCGCCCGCGCGGCCTGCGCCTGCGCCACATCGGTGCGCGTCCCCTCGCCCACGTCGAGGCGCGACTGGGCGGCGCGGATCTGCTCGTCCAGCGCCTCGATGTTACGGGCGCGCAGGTCGGCGATCTGCCGGTTGAGGATCACGTCCATATAGGCAGCGGCGGCGTTGAACAGCGTATCCTGCTCGGTATTGCGCAGGCTCTCGTTGGAGGCCCGCACCCGCGCTTCCGCGCCCCGCACATTGTTCTTGGTCTGGAAGCCGTCGAAGAGCGACTGCTGGATCTGCACGCCGAAGGAGCCCGTCGTCAGCCCCACGCCGAGGCCCGCCGCGCTGGTGTGGCTGTGCGTGATGCTCGACGAGCCGGCGATCGTCGGCCGGTAGCCCGATTTCGCGATGGCGACGCCCTCGTCCGTGACGCGGACGCCGGCGCGTGCCGAATTGAAGCTCGCATTGTTCTGATAGGCCTTGGCGAGCGCGCCCTGAATCGTCTCGGCCATGGCCGGCATCGCGGTGACGAGGGCAGCGGAGAACAGCAACGCGCCAGCCAGACGAGTACGAACCGATTTCACAACGCACCTCACTTGATATCGCGTCGAGGGCCTGGAATCGGGCACAGAAATCCGCCACGGTTCCAAGGCATGCTCGAACCAGTTAAGATATGGCTAAACGTCGCGACGCCGCAGTGCAACAAACAATGCGCCAATTCACACAGGCCAGAGATTAACCTTTGGCAATGTGTTGCGCCTGTACCGCAGATGCGGTTCAGAATTGAAAGGCCGGTGCGCGCAGGAAGCCCGGCAGGGGCTGCACGGCGGCATTGAAGCCGCGCCGCGACGAGATCACCTCGCCCGAGCGGGTGAAGACCCGCGCCACGCCGGCGTTTCCGCGCCCCACGACGGCAACCAGGCGGCCGCCGTCCTTCAACTGGGAAAGAAGCGCGTCCGGCACCTCGTCCACCGCGCCGCCCACGAAGATCACGTCATAGGGCGCTTCGGAAGGGTAGCCCTGTTCGAGCGGGCCTTCGACCACGGCCACATTGTCGTGCCCGAGGCGCGACAGGGTCTCGCCGGCCGACGCCGCCAGGGCGGGATCGCATTCGAGCGCCACGACCGAGCTGGCGAGCCTGGACAGGATGGCGGCCGAATAGCCGGTCGCGCAGCCGACATCGAGAACGACGTCGCCGGAACCGACCTCGGCGAGCTGGACGATCTTGGCGAAGGGCGACGGCTCCATCAGGTAGCGCCCCGGCGCCACCTCGATATCCTCGTCGATATAGGCGAGCGGCTGGCGCGCGGGCGGCACGAAGGCCTCGCGGGGAACCGTCAGCATCGCCTCCAGGATGGCGCTGTCGGTGACGTCGGTGGTGCGGATCTGGCCGTCGACCATCTTGGTTCGCAACACGGAAAAGTCTGTGCTCGTCATGTCGTCCCGCCATGCTGCGGCGCATCGCGCCGGTCTGGCGATTGCATAGGTGAGGCTCGCTGGACGGTCAAGCTGAGCAGGAGTCGCACCGGACGCATCGTCATGACTACATTGTCGACATAGGTCTTGAAGATTCCTCATGCGATGTGGGAAATTCGCCGGACCAGATGGCGGGGGAGTTGATCGCATGGGCGAAACCATTGCGAAACATGGCGATGTCGTACGGCTGACGCCGGCCAATGTGGATACGCACACGCGCGATCTGCCGGCGCGCGCGCGCATGATGCTGCGCATGTCGACCACGATCGCCAAGGGATCGCTGCTGGTCACGCTGCCGGACGGACGCGCCTTCCTGACAGGCGGCAACGCGCCCGGCCCCGATGCCGAGCTGACGCTGCACAACTGGAACCTGCTCGGGCGCGCCTTCTCCGGCGCCACCATCGGCGTGGCGGAGTCCTATATCGACGGCGACTGGTCGAGCCCGGACGTGACCACCTTCCTCGAACTCTTCGTCGTCAATGTCGAGGCGGGCGAGAAGCTGGCCGGCGGCGCGAGCTGGCTGATCGGCACGATCCAGCGCGTCCGCCACTGGCTCAACGAGAACACGAAAGGCAAGGCGAGGAAGAACATCTCGGCCCATTACGACCTGGGCAACGCCTTCTACCGCGAGTGGCTCGACCCCTCCATGACCTATTCCTCGGCGCTCTACCAGAACGGCGCCAACGATCTCGAAGGCGCGCAGGCCGCCAAATACCGCGCGCTGGCCCGCGACACCGGCATCGGTCCCGACGACCATGTGCTGGAGATCGGCTGCGGCTGGGGCGGTTTCGCCGAATTCGCCGCGCGCGAGATCGGCTGCCGGGTCACTGGCCTCACCATCAGCCGCGAGCAGTATGATTTCGCCCGCGAGCGCATCGCCAAGGCCGGCCTGTCGGACAAGGTGGACATCAAGTTCCAGGACTATCGCGACGAGACCGGCAAATATGACCGCATCGCCTCGATCGAGATGTTCGAGGCGGTCGGCGAAAAATACTGGCCGGTCTTCTTCGGCAAGGTGCGCGATTGCCTGAAGCCCGGCGGCACCGCCGGCATGCAGATCATCACCATCAACGAGGCCGCCTATCCGCTCTACCGCAAGCGGCCTGACTTCATCCAGCGCTACGTGTTTCCGGGCGGCATGCTGCCGACGCCCAACCTGCTGCGCAGCCTCGGCGCCGATCAGGGCCTTTCCTTCCTGCGCGAACGCGTCTTCGCGCAGGACTACGCCCGCACGCTCGCCGAATGGCGGCACCGCTTTCGCGATTCCTGGGAGCGCATCATCCCCCTCGGCTTCGACGAGCGCTTCAGGAAGCTGTGGGAATTCTACCTGCACTACTGCGAGGCCGGCTTCCGCGCCGAATATATCGACGTGCGGCAGGTGGTCTACAAAGCGTAGACGCCCGGCTGCCGCGCGGGGCTGATATTTGCCCTTCACCACGGTCCTGCGTCCTTCGAGGCTCGGCTTCGCCTCGCACCTCAGGATGAGGGAGGATATCGCCAATCGCCCCCCGGCCGTGGGCTCGATCAAACCACCTCCCTCATCCTGACAAACCACCTCCCTCATCCTGAGGTGCGAGCGCAGCGAGCCTCGAAGGACGCACCACGGCCCCGCACCCCCCGCGGTTCATCCCCTCACAGCGTGATCCGGTAGCGCGCAAAACCCTCCGCGCCCTCGCCGGCCTTCTCGATCTTCACGCCCTTCACATCGGCCATGAAGCCTTCGCCCTTCGGCCCTGTGTCGAACAGCACCGTCGCGCCCGCGAGCGGCGCGAAGCTCCAGTTGTCGTCCGCCGTCGGATTGATCGTGCCCTGGTCGATGATGTAGCGCACGATCACGTCGCGATTGGTGTCCGGCGCCTCGAAGATCACCTTCGATCCGTTGATTTCCGGGAAATTGCCGCCGCCGCCGGCGCGGTAATTGTTGGTCGCCACCACGAAGCGCTCCGCCGGATCGATCGGCTTGCCGTCGAACATCAGGTCCTTGATGCGGTTGGCGCCGGCATTCAGCACCTCGCCTTTCAGGCCGTATTTAGCCGGCTGCGAAAGGTCGATCTTGTAGGTGACCCCGTCGATCACGTCGAAATTGTAGGATGGGAAGTCGGGATTGATCAGCGGCTGGTCGGCCTTGCCGGCCTCGACCTGCCTGAACATGCCGGCCGACATCTCCAGCCATTCCTTCACCTGCGCGCCGGTGATCGCCACCGCCTGCACGGTGTTGGGATAGAGGTAGAGGTCGGCGACGTTCTTGATGGCGATGTCGCCCACCGGCACGTCGGTATAATAGTCCGGCCCGCCGCGCCCGCCCGCCTTGAAGGGCGCGGCCGCCGAAAGCACGGGCAGGTCCCTGTACTCCGTGTCCTTCAGCATGTCGGTGATGTACCAGGTCTGCGCCTTGCTGACGATCTGCACCGACGGATCGTCGGCCACCAGCGCGAAATAGGATTGCAGCGGCGCGGAGGTCTTGCCCACCGGCGTGCGCACATAGGCGAGCGTCGCCTCGTGCTCCTCCTTCGCGGCCGCCTCCACCTCCGGCTTGCTCTCGACGGTAGCGGTCGTCTTGCCGTCCACGCGCTTGGAGATCGGCCGCGCCTCGCTGGTGGAGGAAACCACGCGCCATTCGTTGCCGTCGCGCTCGAGCAGAAGGTCGATCAGGCCGAGATGCGAGCCCCAGAAGCCGCCCATCACGCCCGGCTTGCCGCCGATGGTGCCCGCCTTGTTGTCGAGCCCCTCGACGCCGTCGAACTTGGAGCCGGGGAAATCGAGATGGCTGTGGCCGGTCACGATCGCATCGACGCCTTCCACCGCCGCGACCAGCAGCGAGGCGTTTTCCAGATTCTCCTCATATTTCGGCGTGCCCATGCCGGAATGCGACAGGGCGATCACGATGTCGGCGCCCTCCTCGCGCATTTGCGGCACCCACGCCTCTGCGGCCTTCACGATGTCGCGCGCGTCGGCCTTGCCGTGCAGGTGGCGCGAATCCCACGTCATGACCTGCGGCGGCACGAAGCCGATCAGCCCGATCCTGATCGGATGCTCGTTGCCCGCGCCGTCCTTCACCGTCCTGTCGAGGATCACATAGGGCTTCAGGAACAGTTCGTCCTGCCGCGCATCGGCGGCGAGCGCGCCCTTGGTCAGATTGGCGCAGACCACCGGGAAATTCGCCCCGGCGATCGTGTTCATCATGAAGTCGAGCCCGTAGTTGAACTCGTGATTGCCGAGCGTCGATGCCTCGTAGCCCAGCGTGTTCATCGCCTTGATGACCGGATGGACGTCGCCCGCCTTCATCCCGCGCTCATAGGCGATATAGTCGCCCATTGGGTTGCCCTGCAGGAAATCGCCATTGTCCACGAGGATCGCATTGGTCGCCTCGGCGCGGATCCGGTCGATGATCGAGGCCGTGCGGGCAAGCCCCATCGTGTCGTTGGGGCGGTCTGCATAATAGTCGTACGGGTAGACGTGCACGTGGAGATCGGTCGTCTCCATGATGCGCAGATGGGCCTGGTTGGCCTGTGCGCGCGCCGAGAAGGGATGGAGCATCACCAGCGCGCCGGTGGCGGCTGCGCCTGCGAGAAAGCCCCTGCGGGACAGGGAAATGCTGTTATGCGCGGACATCATGCGTTCTCCCGGAACAGGTCAGTCTGGCATCGGAGGCGAGCAACTGTCGCGCCGAACCCGATCCGAGTCCAGCGCGATTCGCTGACGCCGCGATGACGGCTGTTCCGGGAAAAAACCTGCCGCCGGAAGCAATTCCAGCAAAAGTGCGCAGCGGTTTTGCGTCCGGAATTGCGTAAAAAGCAAGCGGCAGGCGGGACTTGTTACCTGACGAATTCGTCGATGCGCCGGATCGTGACGCGGCGATTGCGCCAGTCCTCGTTCTGCGTGTTGATAAGAAGATATTCCTCGCCATAGCCGACAGTTTCGAGGATGCGCGACGGCACGCCGAACTCGCGCACCAGCACGCGCTTCAGCGAGTCCGCGCGGCGCTCCGACAGGATCTGGTTCGACTGCGCCGAGCCGACCGCGTCGGTGTGTCCCTCGATGAGGAAGCGCGCCCCGCGCCGGCGGCGCGAAAGCTGGTCGAAGGCGCTGGCGATCTCACGCACCTTGCGGAATTCCGAACGCGGGATCTCGGCCGAGCCGAACGCGAAATTGATCGCCTGGATGTCGATCGAAGGTGCTGCGCGGCGCAGCTCGGGCCGGCGACGGAACTCCTGGATCGTCACGCGATCCTCGGGGCGCACGCGCCGGCGCGGCGCGGCTTCGAGTTGCTGGAGTATCTGACCGGCCGAGGGTGCTGCGCGATCCTGCGCGAAACCTGTCGTGGGCAGGACCAGGCAGGCGGCGGCTCCGGCCAGAAAGAAACGTCGATCCATCTCATGGCTCCTTCTCTGATTCGACTGGCCCGCAGACTGCCAGCCCGTATCTGAAAGGAGGATGAACGCGGCCGCCGGTCGCTGTTCATGCGCTACAGCCAGGGCTCGACCTCTTCCTGCGACCACGCCACCGGGCTGAAGCCGAGCTTCTGATAGAGCTGCAATGCGCGCGGGCTGTCGAGCGTGTTCGTGTGGATGGTCACCACCTCGGGCTCATGCGCCCAGGCCGCGAGGATTGCCGACGACAGGAAGAAGCGCGAAAGCCCCCTGCCCTGGAATTCCGGCACGAGGCCGAAATAGAGGATCTCGACCGCATCCGGCAGTTGCGACAGTTCGAGCTCGAAGAAGCCCGCCGGCACGCCCTCGCAATAGAGCACCTCGATCTGCACCGTCTCGGCATTGACCTGCGCCGCCAGTTCCGCGTCGTCCAGATGGCGTCGCATCGCCCAGTGATGCGGCTTGCCCACCTGCTCGTAGAGGTAGCGGTAGAAATGCGCCGGAATGTCCCGCGCCGCCATCAGCGCCAGCCGATGCCCGCTCGGCATCGGCACGTGGTGCGCCGGGGGCGCGCGCATCTCCAGATGGGTGACGCGCGCGACGAGCTTTTTACCCGCGTCCGCCATCAGGCCGGGTCGGCGGGTCCGGTCACCACAGGCGTATCGCTGCGACCGCCCCACTCCGTCCATGAGCCGTCATAAAGCTTGTTGTCGGTATGGCCGAGCGATTCCAGCGCCAGCGTCACCACCGCCGCCGTCACGCCCGAGCCGCAGGAGGTCACCACAGGACGCGAGAGATCGACGCCCTGCGCGGCGAACTTCGCCCGCAGCTCATCCAGCGACAGGAACTTGCCATCCTTCGAAAGCTCGGCCGCCGGCACGTTGCGCGCACCCGGCATGTGGCCCGAGCGCATGCCCGCGCGCGGCTCCGGATCCGACCCGGTGAAGCGGCCGCCCGGACGCGCGTCGGCGATCTGGCCCGAACCGCTGTCGATCACCTTGCGCACATCGTCGATCCAGGCGACGCGATCCGCCTGGAAATCGACATCGAAGACGCTCGGCGCGATCTTCGTCGGCTCGGCGGTCACCGGCCGCCCCTCGGCTTTCCAGCCGTCGAGGCCGCCTTCCAGCACATAGACGTCCTTGGCGCCCATGACGCGGAAGAGCCACCATGCACGGGGCGCGGAGAAGAAGCCCGGCCCGTCATGGACCACGATCGTGTCGTCGGCCGAGATCCCCATCGCGCCCGCATAGCGCGCAAAAACCTCCGCCGGCGGCAGCGTGTGGGGCAGGTCGGCGGCCGGGTCCACCACCTGGTCCTGGTCGAAGAATTTCGCGCCGGGAATGTGCCCCGCCTCGTATTCGGCGCGGCCGTCGCGCTTCTGCGCCGGCAGATACCAGGCCGCGTCGACGATCGACAGGCCCGGCTGTCCAAGCCGTTCCTGCAGCCAGTCAGCACTCACCACGAAACGACTTTTCTCGCTCATCTGCCCTGTTCCTCAGTTGCCGGGCATGGGACCGAAACGGATGCGGAAACGCCGGTTCTCCCGGCCCTTCTTTTCGATCTTGCCGATATGTATCTCCCCCACCTCGCCGGTGGTGCGCACGTGCGTACCACCGCAGGGCTGGCTGTCAACAGCACCGTTTTCGCCGATGCAGACCAGCCTGATGCGCCCGGTGCCGGAGGGCGGCCGCACGTTCCTGGATTTCACCAGGCCGGGATTGGCGGCAAGGTCCTCGTCGGTGATCCAGCGGGTGAAGACCGGATGGTCGGCCCGCACCAGCTCCGTCAGCCGCGCGGTGACCTCTTCCTTGTCGAAGCCGGCGTCGGGAATGTCGAAATCGATGCGGCTGTCCTCCTCGCCGACCGCCGCGCCGGTGACCGGATAGGGACAGACCACCGTCAGCAGATGGCAGGCCGTGTGCATGCGCATCAGCCGCAAGCGCCGCGGCCAGTCGATCTCCAGCCGCAGCGTCTCGCCCATCGCGGGAGCCGCCGCGCCCGCGGCCGGCACATGGACGATCTCGTCCTTGCTTTCGCCGGTCACTGTCGTGGCGATGGCGACCGCGGAGCCGTCCGGGCGCACCAGCCGCCCGCTGTCGCCCGGCTGGCCGCCGGACGTGGCGTAGAAGATCGTGCGGTCGAGCAAGATGCCGCCGCGCTCGTTGACCGCGACGACCTGCGCATCCAGCGTCGCCAGATAGGCGTCCTCACGGAAAACGGCTTCCGTGTGAGGCATCAGGCGGCATCCTCGAAAGGTATGCTGATGGTCGGTTTCGCATCCATCCATCCCGGCACCGGCAGGTCCTTGCCGCGCAGGAATTCCGGGTTGAACAGCTTCGACTGGTAGCGGGTGCCGTAGTCGCACAGGATCGTCACGATCCGGTGGCCCGGCCCGAGCTCGCGCGCCAGCCTTATTGCGCCGGCGATGTTGATGCCGGTCGAGCCGCCGAGGCACATGCCCTCTTCCTGCACAAGGTCGAAGATGATCGGCAGCGCTTCCTCGTCGGGGATCTGGTAGGAGAAGTCCGGCGCGAAACCTTCGAGGTTGGCGGTGATGCGTCCCTGCCCGATCCCCTCGGTGATGGAGCTTCCTTCCGCCTTGAGCACGCCTTCGGTGTAGAAGGAATAGAGCGAGGCGCCGAGCGGGTCGGCCAGCGCGATCTTGACCGCCGGATCGTGCGCCTTCAGGCCCATCGCCGTGCCGGCCAGCGTGCCGCCGGTGCCGACGGCCGAGACGAAGCCGTCGACCTTGCCGCCCGTCTGCTCCCATATTTCCTGTGCGGTGGTCTCGATATGGCCGTCGCGATTGGCGACATTGTCGAACTGGTTGGCCCAGATCGCGCCATTGGGCTCGCTGCGCGCCAGTTGCTCGGCGAGACGGCCCGACACTTTCACGTAATTGTTCGGGTTCTTGTAGGCGACCGCCGGCACTTCGAGCAGCTCGGCGCCGAGCACGCGCAGCGCGTCCTTCTTCTCCTGGCTCTGCGTCTCGGGAATGACGATCACCGTCCGGTAGCCGAGCGCCTTGGCGACGACGGTCAGGCCGATGCCGGTATTGCCGGCCGTGCCCTCAACGATCACGCCGCCCGGCTGCAGCAGCCCCTTCTTCTCCGCGTCGCGGATGATGAAAAGGCCGGCGCGGTCCTTCACCGACTGGCCGGGATTCATGAATTCGGCCTTGCCGTAGATCTCGCAGCCGGTTTCTTCCGAGGCGCGCCTGAGGCGGATCAATGGGGTGTTGCCGATGGCGTCGATCACGGAGCGATGCATTTTTCGTCCTTCTTTCTGGGTGCATGACAGTAGAAACGCAGCGATCCGCTTTCAAGGACGGATATTCCGGCGTCACAGCGAAACAACGGCAAATTCGTCCGCGGCCACTTGCACGATGGCCCCGGATTGCCACCAAATCGCGCCCTGTCTACACAGCATTCACCGTTCATGGTGAGGGTGATTCATGAAACGCGGCCTCCTTCGGGCAATTCTGGCAGCAATCATGCTCGGCCTGCTCCTCTACATGCTGGGGCCGCGCACGACAGCCGACACCGAAATCGTCTTCGACGCCGCGGCGATCGGCGATGACCCGGCGGCGTATCTCGCGCAGCGGGAGGCGCAGGTTCCGGGCATCCGCGACGGGCTGCAGAAGGAGATCGTCTGGGCCTATCCAAATTCGCGCGCCCGCACGCCGCTCGCCATCGTCTATGTCCACGGCTTCTCGGCGTCCAAGGGCGAGGTCCGTCCTCTGCCCGACCTCGTTGCGGCTGAACTCGGCGCAAACCTGTTCTACACGCGCTTCACCGGCCATGGGCAGGACGGCGCCGCGCTCGGCGCCGCCACGGCCAGCCAATGGATCGAGGATTTCGCCGAAGCGCTCGCCATCGGCCGCGCCATCGGCGAGCGCGTCGTCATCATGGCGACCTCGACGGGCGGCGGCCTCGCCGTCTGGGCGGCCACGCGTCCCGATCTAATGGAGAATATCGCGGCGATGGTGCTGGTGTCGCCCAACCTGCGCATTCAGGATACCGGCTCCTCCCTGCTCACCGGCCCGTGGGGACGCGAGATCGCCGGGCTCGTCGCGGGTGCCGAGCAGCGTGCTGACCCCGAAAACGAGCTGCACGGCCGTTTCTGGACCCTGACCTATCCCACCGGCGTCGCGGCGGAAGTGGCGGCAATCGCCGAGCTCGGGCGCGAGGCGCCCGTCGAGCAGGCCAAAGTGCCCGCGCTCTTCATCATTTCGGATGCCGATCCGGTGGTTGACCCAAAAACCACGCGCGAGATCGCCGCGCGCTGGGGCGGGCCGCACCGGCTGGAGGTCGTCACCGACGCCGGAAACGATCATGTGCTCGCCGGCGACGCGCGCTCGCCCGCGACCACGCAACGTCTCGCCGAGCAGTCGGTCGCCTTCATCCGGGCCGAGGCGCGCTGACCGGCACGCCCGGCTTCGCATCCCGCGCGAAAAGATAGATCACCAGCGCTATCGCCAGCAGCCCCGCATAATAGGCAAAGAGCGTGCCATAGGCGGCGGCCGGCTCTCCCGGAACGACCCAGCCGGCAAACAGCCCGCCGATGACGAACTGCATCACGCCCGCCACGCCGATGGCGAAGAAGTTGAGCAATGTCACGCCGCGCCCGATCAGGTGCCGGGGCACGAAAGCGCCGCCATGCGCCATCAGCAGGCCATAGGAGCCGCCGAGCAGCCCGATCAGCATGAAGGCGACGGTCGCCCATTCGATGCCCGGCGCGGGCCGGATCGCCAGCGCCACGATCACCGCCAGCGCGAGCAGCCCGCCGGCCATCGCCACCCGTTTGCGCGTGCGGAAGAACGTGTCCAGCGGGCCGTAGAGGAAGCTTCCCGTCACCATGGCGATCGCCATGAACAGCGTCACGCGGCCGATGGTCAGCATGTCGGCGCCATAGACCTCGGCGAGATAGGGCCCCGCCCACAGTCCGCGTATGCCGGCCGGGGCGACATAGCCGATGCCGAGCAGCGGCAGGATGAACCAGAGCGGCCTGATGCGCAGCAATTCGAGATAGCCGCCGAAGCCGGACGATGCGCCCGCACCTTCATGCCGCGCCGGATCGCGCACGAACAGGATTATGGCGAGCGCGACGATCAGCGTGATCACCCCGAGCGCCGCCATCACCTCGCGCCAGCCGAACATCTCCGCCGCATTGGCGAGCGGCGACGCACCGATGACGTTGCCGGCCGAGCCGAAGGCCACCATCCACGAGGTCAGCATCGCCATGCGCGCGGGCGGAAACTCGCGCGCAAAGATGAAGACGGACGCCATCAGCACCGGCGAGCAGCCGATGCCCATCAGCGCCATGGCGATGGTGATGACGAAAGGATTGGGCGCGAGCGCGAAGAGGAACGCGCCACCGCCGCCGCCCACGGCGAGGATCACGGCGGCCGTCTTGCGCGGCCCGTAGCGGTCGAGCGAGACACCGACCACGAACTGCATCAGCGCGAAGGTGAAGAACCAGGCGCCCGAGGCGATGGAGAGATCCGCCTTGGTCGCAGCAAGGTCGGTCTCCAGCGCGGTGGTGAGAACGGCCAGGAAGGAGCGGTAGAACTGCGACAGCATGTAAGCGAACGCCAGCGCAGCAATTCCCGCCATGATGCCTGCCCTCCCCGCGCCCGAGCTCCCAAGGCGCAGAGCCCGCCTAAACGATTGTCCGGGCGGACGCAATTGAGCCAGCCGGCCGCCTCGCGGCGGCCAGCCATATCATATCAGGCAGGTCAGGCGGCGCGGGCCGCCGGCTTGCGGCCGCCGAAGCGGCGCTTGCGGAAGGGGCGCTTGCCCGCAGGCTTGCCCGAAGACGCCTGCTCCTCGGGCCGGCGGTTGCGCTGTGCTTCCGCCGCATGCGGCGCGGCGCCCGGCTTCTTGCGGTCGCCCTGCCTGCGTCCTCCCCCCGAGCGGCTCGCGGCCTCGCGGTCGCGGCGCTCGTCATTGGCCGCGATGGCGCGGTCGGCGGGCGAGCGCACGGGGTCGGGCTGGTCGAGCAGGTCCGCCGTCACCGGCAGCTTCATGCGGATGATCTTCTCCACCTGCCGCAGCTTGGAGGACTCGGACGGATCGCACATGGTGATGGCGATGCCCGAACGACCGTTGCGGCCGGTGCGGCCGATGCGGTGGACGTAGCTTTCGGCCTCGTCCGGCAGGTCGAAATTGACCACATGGCTGATGCCGGTCACGTCGATGCCGCGCGCGGCGATATCCGTCGCCACGAGGATGCGGGACGAGCCGTCGCGGAAATTGTTGAGCGCCTTCTGGCGGGCGTTCTGGCTCTTGTTGCCGTGGATGACGCCGGCCTCGAAGCCGTCGCGCTCCAGGTCGCGCGCCACGCGGTCGGCGCCATGCTTGGTGCGCGCGAAGATGATGACCGAGCTCATCGCCGGATCGGCGAGCATGTCGGCAAGCACCTTACGCTTCTGCTTGGTGCGCGCCATGATGACCGACTGGACGATCTCGGCCGCCGTGGTGCCCTGCGGCGAAACCTCGACCCGCGCCGGCTCGCGCAGCAGGCTGTGCGCCAGCTTCTCGATCTCGGCCGGCATGGTGGCGGAGAAGAGCGCCGTCTGGCGCGCCGGATGGACGGCCTTGGCGATGCGCTTCACATCGTTGATGAAGCCCATGTCGAGCATGCGGTCGGCCTCGTCCAGAACGAGCCACGTCGTCTCGGACAGCACCACGTCGCCCTCGCGCACGAGGTCGGTCAGCCGTCCTGGCGTAGCGATCAGCACGTCCACGCCCGGCTGGATGCGCTTCACCTGGCTGTTGCGCGACACGCCGCCGAGCACCAGCGCGGTGGCGATGTGCATGCCCTTGGCGAGCGCCTTGAACGTGTCCTCGATCTGCACGGCGAGTTCGCGCGTCGGCACCAGGACGAGCGCGCGCGTGGTGCGCGGCCGGCGCTTGGAGCCGAGCGCGGCGATGCGCGACAGGATCGGCAGCGCGAAGGCCGCCGTCTTGCCGGAGCCGGTCTGCGCGATGCCCAGCACGTCGCGGCCGGCCAGGAACGGCGGCAATGCCGCGACCTGGATCGGCTTGGGGTCGGTATAGCCGGCGGCGAGCGTCGTCTTCAGGAGCTGCCCGGTGATGCCGAGTTCTGCGAAGCCTTCGGCATTCGCGGGAATTTCATTCGTCAATTCTTCAATCTTTCAATGTCGGCGCTTCGATGCGACGGGCCGAAAGTCTATCGCCCGGTGCGCGACCGGCGATCATATGTCTGTGTGAACGACAAGGCGGCGGAGCCAAGTGCTCCCACCGGTTGCGCTGTCGTGCCCGCACCTCTTGCGCGGGACTTGCCGGCTATCCCCGATGGGGCGGCCGGTAGACGCAACCAGTTCCGTTGGAAAAGCCGGCAGCCGCCGGCTCATGCGCCTCTGCGCTGCATATGGGGCAGTTCGGCCGCCGACGCAACAATTATTTGTGCGCTGCAAAAATCAGCCGGCCGCCTTGTCTGCCAGTTCGAGCAGCTTTCGGGCGCTGTTCCAGTTGCGCGCCGTCGTCGGCATGCCGAGCAGCCGGTCGATCAGCGGCGGCGTCTTCGACACGCCGAAGCCGGCCGGCGTGTGCATGTACATCGTGTCGCCTTCGACGTGGATGCGCTCGCCGGGCGACAGCCTTGCGCGCAGAGCCTCGACCGCCGATCCGGCCGGCGCGCGCTCCAGCGCGAAGATATGCACCGATGTCGGCTTCTCGTCGGCTTCGGGATAGGGATTGCCCTCGACGGCCGCGCGCCACTGCTGGCGCGAGCGCAGGAAGACGTCCTTCTCGAAGCCGAACAGGCCGCGCGCCAGCGACACGATCGCCTTGTGGCTGCGTCCCGCCGCCCATGGCGAGCGCACGACCGCATTGCCGCTGTTGATATAGGTCGCGACATTCTCGAAGCCGGCATCCGCCAGCGCCGTGCGCAGCGGTCCGGTGGGCAGCTGCGTGGCGCCTCCGACGCCGCGGAAGAGCACGATGAATACCGTCTTCATCGGGCTGCTATTGCATAACGCGGCGCGCAAAGCCACTGTCCCGCCGGATGACCGGCGCGGATCGTGCGCCGAATCTTACGGGGCCGATTGTCCGTGCAGTATCTCGCTATCCGCGCCGCGATCCACGTCGCTTCGGTCTTCAGCATCTACATGTCGTTCGCCATGCTGATCCCGGCCGCGGTGGACCTCTATGCCGGCAATCCCGACTGGCAGGTCTTCGCCATGTCCGCCTTCTTCACCGGCGGGCTGGCGCTGGCCGTCGCGCTGGCGACGCGGGGACGCGCGCCGGTGCTGTCGGCCCGTTTCGGCTTCCTGATGATAAACCTGCTCTGGCTGAGCACCTGCGCGATCGGCGCGGTGCCGCTGCTCGCCTCCTCCCTCGGCATCAGCGCAGCCGACGCCTTCTTCGAAGCCGTCTCCGGCCTGACCGCCACCGGTGGAACCGTGCTCGTGGGACTGGACGACATGCCCCCCGGCATACTGATGTGGCGGGCGCTGCTCAACTGGATGGGCGGCGTCGGCGTCATCGCCTTCGGCATCTTCGTGCTTCCCGTCCTCAACATCGGCGGCGTGTCCTATTTCAACATCGAATCCTCCAGCACCGACGACCGGCCGTTCGAGCGCTTCTCGACCTTCGCCTATGCGCTGCTCGGCGTATACGCCTTCAGTACGCTGGTCTGCATGATCCTCTATGCCTCGGCCGGCATGGACGGTTTCGACGCCGTCACCCATGCCATGTCCACCATGGCGACCGGCGGCTTCGCCAATTACGACACCTCCTTCGCCCGCTATGCCGACAATCCCGCGATCCTGTGGATCGGCACGGTGTTCATGGTCATCGGCGCCCTTCCCTTCACGATCCTGATCCTGTTCGCGCTTCGCGGACGGCTGGATGCGCTGGCCGATCCCCAGATCAAGGTCTTCATCGGCTATGTGCTGGCCTTCGTGTTCGGCGTCGCCATCTATCTGCGCCTCAGCCAGGGCGTGCCCTTCTTCGACGCGCTGACGGCGTCGGCCTTCAACTTCACCTCGATCATCACCACCACCGGCTTCGCCAGCGAGGACTATTCGTTGTGGGGGCCATTCGCGGTCGCCTGCGCCTTCATCGCCACCTTCCTCGGCGGCTGTTCCGGCTCAACGACCGGCGGCATCAAGGCCTACCGCTTCCTCATCCTGTTCGAGCTGATCCATAACGGCCTGCGCCGCCTCGTCTATCCGCACACCGTGCAATCGGTGCACTATGGCGACCGCACCGTGGACGACGACACGCAGCGCGCCGTGGTTCTGTTCATCTGCGCGCTGTTCATGATCTGGCTCGCTTTGTGCCTGGCCGTCGCCGCCACCGGCGTCGACCTCGTGACCGCCATCACCGGCTCCATCACCTGCCTGACCAATGTGGGACCGGGCCTCGGCCCGGTCATCGGTCCCGCGGGCAATTTCGCGCCGCTGCCCGACAGCGCGAAATGGATCCTCTCGCTCGCCATGCTGATGGGGCGGCTCGAGCTTCTGGCGGTGCTGGTGATCTTCACGCCCACCTTCTGGCGGCGCTGAACTGTCTGATCGGTAGGGTGGTTGGAGGTCCCGCCTGGATTTGAACCAGGATATCAGGATTTGCAGTCCTGCGCGTTCGCCGCTCCGCCACGGGACCTCACTGCGACGCGATCCTGAAACACAAAGGCTTAACATTCCGTGTGCCGCCCATGTGCCATTTCCGGACGGTAGCGGGGCATTTCGCAGCCGGACGGGTTCGCCCGGCGTCGCATAAATGCGACTGGAGCGAAAAAGATGAGGCGCGCCCGGATGCATCGGGGCGCGCACTTCATTTACCTGTCGCGCCCGGCAGGCTAAGCCTGCCTCTCACATGGCCTGAGAAGGACAGGGCTCTCCTCAAGATGCTGCCGCCGCCGTCACGCCCCCGGACCGCTGCCTGCGCGATGCTGCTGGCGGTTGCGCTCCTGTCCGGATGCGCCGGGCCGCATGCCGACCGGCTGCTCCAGGAGGTCGCCACCGCGCCGGCCGTCACGGCCTCGACCGCCCACAAGCTCTATATCGTCACGACGCGGGGGCGCGGATCCGACCCGTCGGTCCTGTTCGACCGCACCCGCTCCGAACAGGTCACCCCGCTGACCGTCACCGTCGAGGTGCCGCCCGCGCATGTTACCGGCAGGGTCGAGCGGCCCCGCGGCGGCGCGGCCGATCCGGCGAAGCACTTCGTCGCCTCGGAGATCGGCATGTTCACCAGCAATGCGGCGGCCTCGGCGGCGCTGCGGGCCGACCTCAGGCGCAATGGCGGCCGCGCGCTGGTCTTCGTGCACGGCTATCGCACCCATTTCGACTCCGCCGTCTATCGCATGGCGCAGATCGTCCATGACGGGCAATATACGGGGACGCCGGTCCTGTTCAGCTGGGCATCGGCCGGCAAGACGCTGGACTATGTCTACGACAAGGACAGCGCCACGGTCGCGCGCGACGCGCTGGAGGCCACGCTGCGCCAGATCGCCGCGAGCGGCGCCACGCGCATCGACCTCGTCGCGCATTCCATGGGCGGCTGGCTCGCCATGGAAGCACTGCGCCAGCTCGCCATGACCGGCGATCGCGACCTCGGCGGCCGGCTGAGCGACGTGGTGCTCGCCTCGCCGGATATCGACGTCGATATCTTCCGCGCTCAGATGCGCCGCATCGGCGTGCCGAAGCGCCCCTATTTCCTCCTCTATTCCGGCGACGACAGGGCGCTGCGCCTGTCCTCCCTCATCGCCGGCAACCGGCCGCGCGTCGGCGATTATTCCGACGCGGATTCACTCGCCCGGCTGGGCGTGATCACCGTGGACGTTTCGGGCGTGAAGGCCGGCGACGGCCTCAACCATACCCGCTTCGCCGACAATCCCGTGCTGATCCGCATGCTCGGCGAACGCCTCACCGACCCGAGCGCCTTCGAAGGCAATGACGACCAGATCGCCGACGGCATCGACACGCTGGCAAGCGGCGTGCTGAACGCGGGCGAACTGGTCGTGACCACCCCCTTCCGCGTCCTGCGCATCGCCTTCGGCCGCTGAATTCTTGGCAAGGACCGGCCCCGGTCAACGGCCGCGCCGGGAGCGCCCGCGATGCCGGATGCCGTTCCAGGAAACGTCGTCGGCCAGCCGGACGCATTGCACCGGCGGCAGGTACTGGCTATCCAGGTCCTACCATGCGGGCGTGGCGGAACTGGTAGACGCAAGGGACTTAAAATCCCTCGGCCTCTGGCTATGCGGGTTCGATCCCCGCCGCCCGCACCAGAAGACCCTCTCCGGCCGTGCGGAGCGTATGCGCATTCACCGCGGGTCAAAGACTTCGTGTTCGGCCTCACGAACAGGCCACCCTTCCAAAAGGTTTGGTTGGACAAGAACGCCTGAGTTTCTCAACAATGCAGGATCCGCTCCCCCAGCTGAGTGGGTCCTGCCGTCACTTTGCCCTGAACCAGTTCCAAGGAAGACAGCATCGAAGCTTCCGGGAGAATAAGTATCTCCGTCTTGCCCATCGCTCGGATTTCCGCGCTTTCAGCCTGAAAAGTGGCTCGCCGGGGCGGGGCAAACCACCCACGACAACTATTCATTCGTGATTCCCCTACGATCCGCTACGCAAAAGCGCGATAGAGTACGATCTTCTACGATTGAGCACGCTACAGTACGCAAGCGTGACCGTGACCGCGCAGAAGCACTCCGCTTGGCCGGTGGCCTGAAACCGAGCCTCAGGGAACGCGCCGTTGCGTTGACCCACGCCGAGAGGAAAAGTCCGATGGCGATCGTCGGCGCTACGCTTACGAAGCTCTCCAGCACGAAGCGCACCGTCTGCTGGGCCTTCTCCGGCCAGAGAACCACGACGGCGATTGTGGCAATGGCCGCCGTCGCCCACATGACCGGCTTTTGCAGATTCGGAAGCGCAATGTTCATGACCACCATCCTGTTGAGGGGCAGTCTAAGGTGTGCGCTTCCATTGATGAAACGAATAGTATAAATACTTGATATGAGCCAAGACGATACCTTGTTTCCACAACTCGATAGCGATCTGCTGCGTAGCTTTCTGGCGGTCGCCAAGGCCGGCAGCGTCAGCGGCGGCGCGGCGCGTCTGCTCCGCACGCAATCCGCTGTCAGCCTTCAGGTGCAAAAGCTCGAAGAGATTGTTGCGCAGCAATTGTTCGATCGGCATGGGCGCGGCGTTTCCCTCACGGCACGCGGCGAACAATTGCTGCCGATCGCGCGTCAGGTCGTTGAATCACTCGACCAGGCCGTCATTGCCATGCGGGGACCGGGCGACAAGGTTGAAATCCGCCTCGGCATGCCCGAAGAGTACAGCGACACCCTGCTTCCTTCGATCTTGTCCGGATTCTCGCAAGAGCAACCCGGCGCTCGCATCCTCTTGCGGTGCGGTGCGAGTGTGGAGTTTCCCGCTGCGCTCGCGGCGGGCGATCTGGATATTGCACTTCACGCGCCCGAAAATGTCGCGGCTGACGACATTGTCGTTCACCGTGAAGCCGCCATTTGGGCCGGTTCGGCTTTTCACGAAGTCGAGCACCGTCGCCCGCTGCCCGTGGCCCTGTTCGATCGGGCGTGCTGGTGGCGGGAACGCTGCCTCGATCTGCTGCAACGGGCGGGAGTGAGCTATGAGATCATCTGCACAAGCGAAAGTGTCGCCGGAGTTCGGGCCGCTATCTCGGCCGGCATCGCTGTCGGCGTCCTGCCGCAAGGGGCATTCACCGATCGAGTCAGGCGACTTTCCGATGCCACCCTTCCGCAGCTCGGGGAAACCGCCCTCGTCCTTACCCGATCAGCCGCCGCACCAACTCGCCTTGCAGATAGCCTAGCCGCGATCGTGTCGAAGACGGTTCGAGCGATCGAACCAACAGCCTAGCCGCAACAAGGCGTTTGTGCCGCTGGCCCACAACATCCCGCGTCGGCCGCCGCGTGAGCTGCCCGATGCCTCGGTTTGCAGATGGCGGGGCGGGGGGCGAGGCGCAAAACAGCCCTGTCGGCGTCAAGACGCAGGGTGTCAACATCGAACACCTGCATCGGCAGCTCTGGCGGGCCAACCTCGAAGGTCAGCCGGGCGTCGGGGTCGAGCGTGACGCGTTCGGCCACCTTGGCGAGTATCCCCCGGAACTTGCCAACCGCCATGAACTCCTGCTCGCCCTCGGGGCCAAGGTCTTCCACCTGCAAAATCGTCTCGCGCCATGCGTCGGGATTGCCGCCGCAATCGAGCGTGACGAACGAACCGGCCTTGACCTCTGTAACGTGATAGCCTGGGCGGATCGTTCGGCCGCCATAGTTGAGCACAAGCGGCTTCTCGCCATAGGATTCCAGCGCGGCCAGGATCGCGCCGAGCGAGGCGTCACCATCAAATTCGATAACTGCGGGGGTAGCGGGAGCGTTCATGTTGATGTATCCATGATTCAATAACTCTTGAGATATTGAGACGATCATGGATGAAAAGCAAGCCCTCTCCGCCTTCGCTGCGCTCTCGCAGGAAACCAGGCTGCGCATCGTGCGCCTGCTGGTGACGGCCGGCCCCGAAGGGATGCCGGCCGGCGCGATCGGGGAAGCGATGGAAAGCGCATCGTCGTCGCGCATGTCCTTCCACCTAAGCCACCTTGAACAAGCCGGCCTCGTAGAGTCGCGCCGCGACGGGCGTTCGATTATCTACAACGCCTCCTATCCGGCGCTTTCCGGCCTGCTCGACTTTCTCATGCGCGACTGCTGCCAGGGCCACCCGGCCGTGTGCAACCCGGTCGCGAGCAAGCTCATCGCCTGTTGTGAACCCACCACGGAAACCGCCCATGCCTGAAAACACCACGCCCGAACGCATCTTCAATGTCCTGTTCCTCTGCACCGGGAACTCGGCCCGCTCGATCCTGGCCGAAAGCATCTTGACCAAGGATGGCGCGGGCCGCTTCCGCGCCTACTCGGCCGGAAGCCAGCCCAAGGGGGCGGTCAATCCGCTCGCCATCACGACCCTCGCCAATTTCGACTATCCCACCGAGGGCCTGCGCTCGAAGGCATGGGACGAATTTGCGGCCCCTGACGCCCCGGTCATGGATTTCGTGTTCACCGTCTGCGACAACGCAGCCGGCGAAGCCTGCCCGGTCTGGCCGGGCCAGCCGATGACGGCGCACTGGGGGATCGAAGACCCCGCCGCCGTCGAAGGTCCAGAGATTGCCCGGCAAACGGCCTTCGTAACCGCGTTCCGCTATCTGAGGAACCGCATCGCGATCTTTGCCGCACTCCCCTTCGCCAGCCTCGACAAATCGACGCTGCGCACCCGCCTTGTCGAAATCGGCCAGTCCGAAGGCGCAAGCTCGCCGCGCGGCAGCGCGGCATGAGGCGGCAATGAGCGTCGTCATCTACCACAACCCCGATTGCGGAACCTCCCGCAACACGCTCGCCCTGATCCGGCATTACGGCCTTGCGCCCCAAGTGGTCGAATATCTCAAGACGCCGCCGACGCGCGCGGAGCTGGCCGACCTCATCGCGCGCGCCGGGCTGACCGTGCGGGCGGTCCTCCGCAAGAAGGGGACACCCTATGCCGAACTCGGCCTGGACGATCCCGGCTTAGGCGACGGCGACCTTATCGACGCGATGATGGCGCATCCCATCCTTATCAATCGGCCTCTTGTCGTGACGCCCAAGGGTGTTGCCCTCTGCCGACCCTCCGATGTTGCCGCCGATCTGCTGCCGGATACGTCCGTCGCGAATTTGCTCAAGGAGGAAGGCGTGCCCTTCCTCAAGGGCCGGCCCGTCGCCGCCAATGACGCGGGCCTCGCCGGCGCACTGGCGGCCGAAGGCTTGCCGGTGGACGATCTCACCGACGCGGGGCGAGTCTTCTACACCTTCTCGACCCTCGACGGTGCGACCGTGGGATATGGCGGCCTCGAACCCTTGGGCGAGCATGTGTTGCTGCGCTCGATCGCGGTTCTGCCAGCGTTTCGCGGCAAGGGCCTCGGCCACAACATCGTTCCGCTGCTGCTCTATCGCGCCTATCGAGAAGGCGCGCGCACCGCATGGCTACTGACGGACACGGCCGCGCCCTTCTTCGAGAAGATCGGATTCAAGGTGGTGGACCGGCAAGCCGCGCCGGCCGCCGTGCTGGCGACCAGGCAAGCGGCGAGCCTGTGCCCGGCGAGCGCGCCGCTGCTCTCCCGCAGCATTGGTTTCTGAGGATTTCCCATGTCCACCTTTGAACGCTATCTCACCCTTTGGGTAGCCCTCTGCATCGTCGTCGGCATCGCGCTCGGGCATCTGTTTCCCGGCATCTTCCAAGCTGTCGGCGCGCTCGAAATCGCCAAGGTCAACCTGCCCGTCGCGGTCCTGATCTGGCTCATGGTTATTCCCATGCTGCTCAAGATCGACTTCGCCGCCCTCGGGCAAGTCGGCCGGCATTGGCGCGGCATCGGCGTGACCCTGTTCATCAATTGGGCGATCAAGCCCTTTTCGATGGCGCTGCTCGGCTGGCTGTTCATCGGCTGGCTGTTCCGGCCCTATCTGCCGGCCGACCAGATCGACAGCTATATCGCCGGCCTCATCATCCTGGCGGCCGCACCCTGCACCGCAATGGTGTTCGTTTGGTCCAATCTCACCAAAGGCGAGCCGCATTTCACGCTGAGCCAGGTCGCGCTCAACGACGCGATCATGGTGGTGGCCTTCGCCCCCATCGTCGGCTTGCTGCTCGGCCTCTCGGCCATCATCGTGCCGTGGGGAACGCTGGTCCTGTCGGTCCTGCTCTACATCGTCATTCCGGTGATCGTCGCGCAGCTCATCCGGCGACGGCTGCTCGCCACCAGCGGCCCGGCGGCGCTCGCTGCGCTGCTGGCGAAGCTCGGGCCAGTATCGCTGGCCGCCCTGCTGCTGACGCTCGTGCTGCTGTTCGGCTTCCAGGGCAACCAGATCGTTGCGCAACCGCTCATCATCGCCCTGCTGGCGGTGCCCATTCTGATACAGGTCTATTTCAACTCGGGGCTGGCCTATCTGCTCAACCGAGCCGTGGGCGAACAGCATAGTGTGGCCGGCCCCTCGGCCCTGATCGGTGCATCCAACTTCTTCGAGCTGGCAGTTGCCGCCGCCATAAGCCTGTTCGGATTCCACTCCGGGGCCGCGCTCGCAACCGTGGTCGGGGTGCTGATCGAAGTGCCGGTCATGCTCTCGGTCGTCTGGATCGTAAACCGCTCCAAGAGCTGGTATGAGCGCGGCGGCCGCCGCGCCGCGCCCGTCGAAGCGGAGCGATAGGCTGTGAGGCTCCCGCGTGAATAGTCCTGTTTCGGAGCCGGTCGCGACCGCATCGCCTGCGCCACGCCTGCTGTTCGTTATTCCGGTTCTCGGCGTGACGCAAATCCTCGCATGGGGATCGTCCTACTACCTGCTGGCGGTTCTCGCGCAGCCGATCGCGAACGATACCGGCTGGCCGTTTGCCTGGGTCGTCGGCGGGCTGTCGCTCGGCCTGCTGGTCGCCGGCATAGTCTCGCCGCGTGTAGGCGACACCATCCAGCAGTTCGGCGGCCGCCTGGTCCTTGCCGCAAGCGCCGTCTTTCTCGCCCTCGGCCTGGCCGGCCTCGCGCTGTCTCCCAATCTGCCGCTCTACGTGATTTCGTGGCTGGTGCTCGGGATCGGCATGGGTGCGGGCCTATATGATGCGGCGTTCGCGACCCTTGGCAGGCTCTACGGCCAGCGCGCCCGCACGGCCATCGCCACGCTGACATTGTTCGGCGGCTTTGCCAGCACCGTTTGCTGGCCGCTCTCGGCCCTTTTCGTATCCGAATTTGGCTGGCGCAACGCCTGCCTGATCTATGCCGGCATTCATATCGCCGTGCTGCTGCCGCTCTACGTCTTCGCCCTACCGAAAGAGCCGAAGCGTGATTTCAAGATCGTTGCGGCAGTCGAGAGGGGCGAAATCACGACGCGCGTGCGGCTGATACCAGCGGAATCGCGCCTGGTGTTCGCGCTCGTGGCATTGGTCATCACTATTGCCTCGGTAATTTCCGCGACGCTTTCCGTTCATCTGCTTGCCATCCTGCAAGCCCGCGAGATCGCCCTTGCGGCCGCTGTCGCGCTCGGCGCGATCGTGGGGCCTGCACAGGTTGGCGCTCGCGCTATCGAAATGCTCATAAGCCGCTTCCACCATCCCATATGGACCAAGTTCGCATCCGCCGTTTTTGTCGCGATCGGCGTCGGTCTTCTTTGGGGTGGCTTTCCAGTCGTGGCCGCTGCGCTCATCTTCTACGGCGCGGGCATCGGCATCGAGTCGATTGCGCGCGGCACGCTCCCGCTCGCCATCTTCGGAGAAGATCGCTATGCCTCGATCATGGGCCGTATCGCCATGCCGAGCCTTATCATGCAGGCGGCGGCCCCGTCTCTCGGTGCGTTGCTGATCGACGGCTTTGGGGCCGATGGCGCTCTTGCCGTGCTTTTCGTCGTTGCCATCGCGAACGTGCTGCTGGTGCTGGTCCTCTTTGCCCTGCTCAAGCGAAATTGACATGCACCGCCCTTACCGCGAGCGGCTCTCTCGGATGAAATGCCCGCAAGCTGCGGTGTCGAGAATCTGGCCCAACCGCATTTCTTGACGCGAGGAGAATGGTTCATTACTTTATTCCTTACACAAGGTAAGGATTTAAGTTATGCCAACGGCTACCATCACCTCCAAGGGGCAGATTACGATTCCTCAGCAGGTCCGGTCCGATATGGGCCTAGCTGCCGGAGATCGAGTCGATTTCATCCGGATGGAGGACGGCCACTACGCGGTCGTGCCGGCCTCGCACTCGATCAAGTCGCTGAAGGGGATCATTCCCCGTCCGGATCGGCCCGTCAGCCTTGAGGACATGCAGGCGGGGATCGAGGCCGGAGCAACCGGAGAATGATCGGCGTCGATACCAATCTGCTCGTGCGCTATCTTGCACAGGACGATGCCGTGCAATCGCCCGTCGCTTCGCAGATCATCGACGGCTTCACGCCGGATGAACCCGGATACATCTCGCAGGTAGTCCTTGTCGAAACCGCTTGGGTTTTGACGCGGACCTACAAGATGTCACGCGAAGCCATTGCTGACATTATTGAATCCCTCCTTCGCGCGCGTGAAATCGTGGTCGACCGAGCCGATGCCGGCTATCTGGCGCTCTCCACCTATCGGGCGACCAAAGCGGACTTCTCCGATGCCTTGATTGCTCACGGCGGGCGTTTGGCCGGCTGTAGCGAAACCCTGACCTTCGACAAACCGGCAGCCAGCCATGCCGGGATGCGCCTCGTGAGCACATAACCACCCGCCGACGTCGTGATGCCGGGACACAGGCGCAAAAGCAGAAAGCGTAAACCGATGAAGAACCCGCCGAATGCTCGCTCCGCTATCCGCCGCTTTGCTGACTACGCTACAGCGCGATATTCTACGCTTTGGCTCCATATCGCCGCACAGAGCCCAAAAGCGCGGAGCTTCGCGGGCGGTTCGGGGGATCGCGCTGTTGCGAAGATTTCGATCCCTCCCGGCGCAGCCGCCTTCGGCAAGATGGCGGAATGGCGCACCGTCCTTGTCCGCAACGAAAGACCTCCGGCAATGTGGTCGATCTCCTCGACTACAAGACCAAGCCTGTTCGTGCGGCAAGACCGGCGAAGCCAAGGCCAGCAAAGCAAACGAAGAAGGAGTGGCGACCGATCGTCACTGACGACTTTCCAGACGAAATACCGATCACGGACGCCGAACTTGATATCTTCGAGGTGCATTTCGCAGACCTTCTGGACGAGCTTTTCGGCCCCCGTCGCTGAACTGCGAGGTGCATCATGACGACTACCGAAAGCGCAACGGACGCTCGCGGGCGTACGCGCGTTGCCCTCTACCTTCGCGTTTCGACCGGGCGTCAGGCGGAGCATGACCTCTCTATACCCGATCAACGCCGGCAGGCTCTTGCTTTCAGCGAGGGGAAGGGCTGGCAGGTCGTTTCGGAATATGTTGAGCCCGGCGCGTCCGCAACCGATGATCGGCGGCCGGAATTTCAACGCATGATGGACGCCGCCGCTGCGCGGCCGCCTCTGTTCGACGTGATCGTTGTTCATTCATTCTCGCGTTTCTTCCGCGATCAGTTCCAGCTTGAGTTCTACGTTCGGCGGCTCGCCAAGAATGGCGTCAGGCTGGTGTCGATCACGCAGGATCTCGGCGAAGATCCGATGAGCGTCATGATGCGGCAGATCATGGCCCTGTTCGATGAATATCAGTCCAAGGAAAACGCCAAGCACACATTGCGAGCGATGCGGGAAAATGCCCGGCAGGGTTATTGGAATGGATCGCGGCCGCCTCTTGGCTATCGTGTCGTCGAAGCCGAACAACGCGGTACGAGGACGAAAAAGAAGCTGGAGATCGATCCGGTTCGCGCCGATCAGGTCCGGCTTATTTTCCGCTTGGCGCGTATCGGCACGGAGGATACCGGCCCGATGGGAACGCGCCGGATCGCCGGCTATCTCAACGACAAGGGTATCCGGACTCCCACCGGAGGTCGATGGGGCGTCGGCAGAATCCATGAGGTGCTGACACGCACCACGTACATCGGCGTCCATCGTTTCAACGTCTATAGCTGGCGCAAGAAGCAGGCGAAGCCCGAAGACGAGGTGATCGAGGTTCCGGTTCCGCCCCTGATCGACAAGGACGAATTCGACGAGGTGCAGCGAATCCTGCGCGAGCGCAGCCCGCAATTGAAAGCCCCGCGCTTCGTAAGCGGGCCAACCCTTTTAGGCGGCATATGCTTCTGCGCGAATTGCGGAGGTGCGATGACCCTTCGTACCTCGGGCAAGAAGGGGAACTACCGATATTACACCTGCTGCACTAAGGCCCGGCAGGGAGAAACCGGCTGCTCCGGTCGCACGGTTCCGATGGACCTACTCAATGATTTGGTCGTCGAGCATATCGAGGATCGCATCCTTGTGGGGAAAAGGCTGACCGGCATCTTGTCTGGACTTCTGGAGCGCCGATCGGACGAGGATCACCGTGTCCGCGAAAGGATTGCCCAGCTCAGGCGGCAGGCCAGCGACGCCGATGCCCGCCTCACACGGCTCTATGAGGCCATTGCAGACGGCATCGTGGACAGGACCGACGAGAACCTGAAGGGGCGCCTCGCGGAACTGAAAGCGATTCGTGATTCGGCGAGGGCTGATGTCGAGCGTTCGGAGGCCAATGACAAGGACCGACCGATTGAGATCACCCCGGATATGGTATCTCGGCTCGCCGAGGACGCATCCCGCAAGCTGCGCAAGCCGAACGGAACCTACTCGCGTCACTATGTTCAGTCGATTGCCCAGAGGGTGGAGGTCCGTGACGACGAGGTTCATATCGTCGTTTCGCAACGACTACTCCTCCGCGCGCTGATGGCCGCTGGAGGAGTAGTGTTAAATCGTACGAATGCGGAAATTCGCAGTTTTGAACCGAAGTGGCTCCCCGGGCCGGATTCGAACCAGCGACCAACCGGTTAACAGCCGGTTGCTCTACCACTGAGCTACCGGGGAACAGCGCTCGCGTAAGTGGCGCAGCCTATAGCAAAGAGCGTTCCGGTTTGCCAAGCGGGAAAACAACCAAATCGGCCCGCCGCGCCGCGCGCCTGTTGGAAATCATTCCGACAGGCATCATATGCGTGCAAATTCGCGCCCTGCGCGCCATAGAATGGCGGCATGCAGACCACACGCGATTTCGGCCGCCAGCGACCTGAGCTCGATAAATCTCGGTAAAAATGATGACTTGTCAGAAATCCCCGATCCAGAAAGCAAGCAGGCGACCGTCGGGAACGACAGCCACGCGAGAGCGGTGGGAGGACTGATGGACGGGAAGGATCCGCCGCGGACAATCCGCCTGCTCGGACGGGAATTCGCGATGCCCCGCTCGCGCCCGGCCCGAATCGGCATCGGCAGCGGGCTGGTCGTGCTCGGCTGCTTCGGCTTCCTGCCGATACTGGGTTTCTGGATGATTCCGCTCGGCCTGTTGATCCTGTCCTATGAATTCGCCTCCGTCCGCCGCAAGCGTCGCGAATTCGCGCTCTGGTGGGCCGGCAGGAAGCGCCGCCGCTGAATGGGCCGGCGAACGCCGATCCGCCAATGAACCCTCGCCCGGAATGGCGGAAAAGAAGGCTTTTCAGAACCATCGGTGCCGCTTGACTGGGGAAACGCCGCAACCTATTGAGGCGCAACCGAAAGCTCTCACGATATGGCCTCGTGGCGGAGTGGTTACGCAGAGGACTGCAAATCCTTGCACCCCGGTTCGATTCCGGGCGAGGCCTCCACTTTTTCAGCCCCGCAACCGAGAATCCCGCTTCAGCGCGCCTGTCACGTTTCGCGTGCGGCCCAGATTTTAACAACGGGCGACGGGCGATTGCGGAGCGGAGATCGCGTCCTCGGAGGCGGGCGGAACTGATGACCATATCTCCCCATATCCTCGTCGATGCCGATGCCTGCCCGGTCAAGGAAGAGGTGACGAAGGTCGCCGCGCGGCACGGGCTCGTCGTCACCTTCGTCTCCAACGGCGGGCTGCGCCCTTCTCGCGATCCCATGGTGCGGCATGTCGTCGTTGCGAAGAGCGCCGACGCGGCCGATGACTGGATCGTGGAGAATACGCGCGGCAACGACATCGTGGTGACGGCCGACATCCCGCTGGCGGCCCGCACGGTCGCCATCGGCGCGCATGTGCTGGGACCGACCGGCCGCCCCTTCACGCCGGAATCGATCGGCATGGCGGTCGCCATGCGCGACCTCAAGCAGCATCTGCGCGAGACCGGCGAGAGCAAGGGCTACAATGCCAGCTTCGCGCCGCGCGACCGTTCCGCCTTCCTGTCGGCGCTCGACCAGACGGTGCGGCGGGCATTGAAGGTTTCAGCTGGCAACGAATTGTGATATCAGCATGATATCAACAAGGTGGAACCCATGGCCAGCATGGTTATCAGGAACATTCCGGACGATGTGATGGAGCGTTTCAAGGCGCGCGCCAGGGCCAGCGGCAAATCGGCCGAGGAACTGGGGCGCGAAGCCGTCTTCGAGAAGGCGGGGCCTTCCCGCGAGGATATCATCCGCCGCATGGAAGAGATCAGGGCGCAGTCGAAGCCGGTCGATGCGGAAACAATGCGCCGCATCATGCGCGAGGCCCGTGCAGAGAGGGATGCGAGACCATTTTCTTCGGACGACGAACAGTGATCGTCGATGCCAATGTCGCGGTCTATTGGGCCATTCCCGGCCCGCATGCCATCCCCGCCACAGCCGTCATGAGCCGCGCCGATCTGGCGGCACCGAGCCTCATTCTCCCTGAAACGGCCAATGCGCTGATCAATCACGCTCGTGCGGGGAACATCCCGGCGGCGCAGATCGGAGAGATCGTGGCAATGATCCGCACAGCGATCAAGGTCATGGTCTCCGACGCGGAATTGGTACAAGGGGCGCTGGAGATCGCCATTGCGCATAATCACAAGGTCGATGATTGCCTCTATCTCGCGCTCGCCCTGCAGCGTCGCGAGCCGCTCGCAACCGCCGACCGCCGCCTCGCCGCGCTGGCCGAAACGCTTTCCATCCCGACCGAACTGATCGAGCCTGCCTTATGAAGATCTTATCCACCGCGAAATCCCATGGCGGCGTGCAGGGCGTTTATGCCCATGCGTCGCAAGCCTGCAATTGCGAGATGACCTTCGCCGTCTTCGTGCCGCCGCAGGCCGTGGAGCGCCCCTGCCCCGTGCTCTGGTACCTGTCGGGCCTCACCTGCACCCACCAGAACGTGATGGATAAGGGCGAGTACCGCCGCATGGCGGCGGAGCTCGGCCTGATCGTGGTCTGTCCCGACACCTCGCCGCGCGGCGAGGGCGTGCCGGATGAGAAGGACAACTGGCAGTTCGGCTCGGGCGCCGGCTTCTATCTCGACGCCACGCAGGCGCCCTTCGCGCGCAACTACCGTATGTACAGCTATGTCACCCAGGAGCTGCCGGCGCTGATCGCGGCGAATTTCCCGGCCGACATGAGCCGCCAGTCCATCTTCGGCCACTCCATGGGCGGCCATGGCGCGCTGACCATCGCCCTGAAGCATCCGGACCGTTTCCGAAGCTGCTCGGCCTTCGCGCCGATCGTGCAGCCCTCCACCGCCGACTGGTCGCGCACGGCCTTCGAAAAATATCTCGGACCGGACCAGTCTTCATGGCGTGCTTATGATGCCGTCGCGCTGGTCGAGGACGGCCACCGCTTCCCCGAACTGCTGATCGACCAGGGCACCGCCGACGGCTTCCTGAACGACGGGCTGCGGCCGTGGCTGTTCGCGGACGCGGTGAAGAACACGGAGATCGCGCTCACCCTGCGCATGCAGGAGGGCTACGACCACTCCTATTTCTTCATCTCGACCTTCATGGACGATCATCTGCGCTGGCACGCCGAACGGCTGGCGCGCTGAGGCCGCGCCTCGAGTTCTACGCAATTCCGGACGCAAAACCGCTGCGCACTTTTGCTGGAATTGCTCTCAGCTCACCAGCCGCCACTCGCCGGTTTCGATGCGGTTGCGGCCGTTGCGCTTGGCCTGGTAGAGGGCGCGGTCGGCGCGCGCCAGCACATCGTCGAGGCTCGGCCTGTTGGCGTCGCCGAAGGCGATGCCGGCGCTCACCGTGCAGAAGAACGCTTCCCCCGTATCGTTCATCATCTCGGCCTTGGCGAAGCCGACGACGACACGCTCGGCGACCTTGCGCACCTGCTCCGGCGTGACCGCGTCGAGCACCATGACGAACTCCTCGCCGCCCAGCCGCACCAGATGGTCGCCGGCGCGCCCGTTCTGGCGCGCCACTTCTGCGAACCGGCGGATCACGCCGTCGCCCACGGCATGGCCGTGCCTGTCGTTGACCTGCTTGAAGTGGTCGATGTCGAACAGCACCAACGCCTTGCGCGCATTGAAGGGCGCGCCATGCGCGGCCAGCAGCGCGCGGCGGTTCATCAGGCCGGTCATCGGATCGGTCAGCGCCTCGACATGGTGCCGGTCGGCAAGGCGGGTCTGGTCGAGCGAGAGCGTAAGCGCGCCGATGCCGGTCGTGGCGATGGTGGCGACAACGACATTCAGCCTTTCGGCCCAGTTGTCCGGCGGATAGCCGATCGACCAGGCGCCGTCCAGCAGCAGCACCACGCCGCACAGCGCGAAGGAAAGGCCGACCGCCACATGGAGGAAGGACAGCGCGCCGATCGACAGCGGCGCCTCGGCGCGGCGGCGCAGATAGGCGGCAGCCATCAGGATGAACAGCAGCCCCACCAGACCGTTCGCCGCGATCAGCACGATGCCGTCATAGCCGAGCGCGAACACCGGCGGCATCAGCAGCAGGTAAGGCAGCGACAGCGGCAGGATGGTCGCGAACGGCTTCTTTCCCGATTCGAACTGGCGCGCCGCCGCATAGATGGAGATCGAGCCGACCAGCAGCAGGGCATTTGCCAGTATCCCGAGCGCCGGCAGGCCGGTATCGGCATAGAAATAGAGGGCGAGCGCATGGGTGACGAGCACGATCACGCCGCAGGCCCATGTGACCATGAAGGCGCTGCCGCGATTTGACATCCAGAAAGCGAACACGGTGAGGCTGAGGCACAGCCCCGATATCGCCGTTCCCAGCAGGATCGAGTTGGTATCGAACAATGCAGTCCCCATGCCGCAGTGCCTGTCCCATGAGCAGGCGCTTGTCCAGCCCATTGGCGCGCCATCATAGCGTGAATGGTTGCGCCCGGTGTTAATACACGGGCCGCGGTTCGCCTATGGTTTGTGGATTGTTAAAGATGCCGATTCAAAATCGCCGCCGGCCCCGCCAAATGAACATAACGGGAATATCACCGCGCAAAGCCCGTCTGTGGCATTCTGCGCCTGATTCGAATCGAGACAGCCAAGCGGATGAAACAGGACGAAGACCTCTTTGCGGCTCTGGAGACGAGCCCGGCGCAACCCGCTCCCTCGCGTCGGGCCGATCCGCTGGTCGAGGCCGCGCGGCGCGCCAGGGCATCCGCGCCGCGCGACGCCAGCGACGCCTACAGCGCCGCCGACATCGAGGTGCTGGAGGGCCTTGAGCCCGTGCGCCGGCGGCCGGGCATGTATATCGGCGGCACCGACGAGAAGGCGCTGCACCACCTCTTCGCCGAGGTCATCGACAATTCGATGGACGAGGCCGTGGCCGGCCACGCCACCTTCATCGAGGTGGAGCTGGATGCCGAGGGCTTCCTGACCGTGACCGACAACGGGCGCGGCATCCCGGTCGACCCGCATCCCAAGTTCAAGGACAAGTCGGCGCTCGAGGTCATCATGACCACGCTGCATGCCGGCGGAAAGTTCGACTCCAAGGTCTACGAGACCTCCGGCGGCCTGCACGGCGTCGGCGTCTCGGTCGTCAACGCGCTGTCGGACTGGCTCGAAGTCGAAGTCGCGCGCGGGCGAAAACTCTACCGGCAACGCTTCTCGCGCGGCATCCCGCAGGGGCCGCTGGAGAACCTCGGCGAGGTGCACAACCGGCGCGGCACCCGCACCCGCTTCCATCCCGACGCGGACATCTTCGGCAAAGGCGCGAAGTTCGAGCCCGCCCGCATCTACAAGATGGCGCGCTCCAAGGCCTATCTGTTCGGCGGCGTGGAGATCCGCTGGTCGTGCGATCCATCCCTGATAAAGGAGAAAGACCCGACCCCGCCCAAGGCCACCTTCCACTTCCCCGGCGGCTTGAAGGACTATCTGGCCGCCTCGCTCGACGGCGAGTTCCAGGTCACGCGCGATGCCTTCGCCGGCAAGAGCGACAAGCAGGGCGGCCATGGCGCGCTCGAATGGGCGGTGACATGGTTCGGCGGCGACGGCTTCATCAATTCCTACTGCAACACCATCCCCACCGCGGAGGGCGGCACGCATGAAGCCGGCTTCCGCAACGCGCTGACGCGGGGCCTGCGCGCCTATGCCGAGTTGACCGGCAACAAGCGTGCCTCGATCGTCACCACCGAGGACGTGATGATCTCGGCCGCCGGCATGCTCTCGGTCTTCATCCGCGAGCCGGAATTCGTCGGCCAGACCAAGGACCGGCTCGCCACGGTCGAGGCTCAGCGCATCGTCGAGAACGCCATCCGCGATCCCTTCGACCACTGGCTGGCCGACAATCCGCAGGAAGCATCCAAGCTGCTCGAATGGGTGATTGCGCGGGCCGACGAGCGCGTGCGCCGCCGGCAGGAGAAGGAGGTCAGCCGCAAGACCGCCGTGCGCAAGCTGCGCCTGCCCGGCAAGCTGGCCGACTGCACGCAGAACGCGGCGGCAGGCGCGGAAATCTTCATCGTGGAGGGCGACTCGGCCGGCGGCTCGGCCAAGCAGGCGCGCGACCGCGCCATGCAGGCGGTGCTGCCGCTGCGCGGCAAGATCCTCAACGTCGCCAGCGCCGGCACCGACAAGCTCGCCGCCAACCAGACCATCGGCGACCTCGTGCAGGCGCTGGGCTGCGGCACCCGCACGAAATACCGTGAGGAGGACCTGCGCTACGACCGCGTGATCATCATGACCGACGCGGATGTGGACGGCGCGCATATCGCCTCGCTGCTCATCACCTTCTTCTATCAGGAAATGCCGCGCCTCATCGAAGGCGGCCATCTCTACATGGCCGTGCCGCCGCTCTATCGCATCAGCCAGGGCGGCAAGGTGATGTATGCGCGTGACGACGCCCACAAGGACCAGCTCCTCGCCACCGAGTTCACCGGCCGCGGCAAGGTCGAGATCGGCCGCTTCAAGGGTCTTGGCGAGATGATGGCCGCCCAGCTCAAGGAGACCACGATGGACCCGCGGAAGCGCACGCTGCTGCGCGTCGAGATCGTCGCCGAGCCCGACGCCACCCGCGCCAGCGTCGACGCGCTCATGGGCACCAAGCCGGAGGCACGCTTCCGTTTCATTCAGGAAAACGCCGAGTTCGCGCCGGAGCTGGATATCTAGGTGGTGCTAGCGGTACGTCCTTCGAGGCTCGCCCGTCGAAGGATATGGCATGACTGAAGCGACTATGCGGGCTCGCACCTCAGGATGAGGGATGTAGTGCATTGAGCACGCTACATTGTCGGCTCGACAAACCACCTCCCTCATCGGAGATAGCTGCATCGAGCCCCCGGTGTGCGCATCCCACGCACAACCCTCCCTCATCCTGAGGTGCGAGCCCGCACGAGGTTTCAGCAGATATCTATCCTTCGGCGGGCGAGCCTCGAAGGACGCACCGAAACACAGGTCCGAACGATCAGGCTGCCGCGATGGCCAGTGCGTGGCCGCGCGCATTGGCGCGCAGCTCGTCGAGATGGATCGATCTGAGCAGGCCGGCAAGCTCGCGGTGCGCCTCGGATGGCCCGGCTTGCCCCGGCGTGGCGCCGATCGCCTTCAGCATCAGCCAGCTCACCTCCTGCACCCCGGCCACCCGCCGCCCGTTGGCGACGTCGCGCCACAGTTTCAGCGCCACGCGCAGCACGTCATCCATGGAAGCGGACAGGCCGGCGGCACGGAAGAGCGCGGCAAGCGCGCCGTCGCGTCCGTTTGATAGAAGCGCGCCGACCCGCCCTGCCGACTGCCCGGTCAATGCCACCAGCACGGCGCCGAAGAAGTCGATCTTGCCATGCGTCACCACGCGCAGGATGAAGCCCGGCGTCAGTTCGCCGCGCTGCCGCAGATGCTCCACCAGCGCCGCATATTCGTCCGGCGCGGTCCCCTCCACCAGCGAGACCGACGCCTTGACGCAGGCTTCGCGCGTGATGCGTTGCGCCCGCGTCTCGCCCATCAGCGCCACCACCAGCGGCGACAGGCTGAGCGCGGAGCCGACCATGAACAAAAGCGTGTGGCGGCAGCTCGCAGGCAGGCGCTCGTCGGCCAGCATCGCCTCGCGCAGATGAGGCAGGTGCCCGTGACGCTCGGCCATGCGCGCGAAGCTCAGCGCGGCGATGTCGGCGGATCCGTTGGCAAGCAGTTCCAGGCAGGCTTCCGGCTCGCCGACCTCGGCGATCGCGGCCGCCAGCGCCATGGACACATTGGCCCGCATGGCGATGAGCCGCTGGATCGTGCCGTCGCCGGCCGCCGCGCGGTCGATGAGGTCGCCGTCGGAAAGCAGCGGCGAGCGCGCCAGCACCATGGCGGCCACTTCCGGCTGGTCGGCGGCAAGGGCTGAAATAACCTGCGGCGGGGCCGCATGGCTGAGCGAGAGCGCTTCGGCGAGCGCCAGCCGCACCTTCCACGACGGATCGTCCAGCAGCAATGTCAGCGCCGCTTCCGCCGCGCAGCGGTCCTCGAAGGCCAGTTCGGCATTGATATAGGCCCGCGCCAAGGCGCTCGCCGCCGCGGCCCTTTCCGCAACGCGCGCCGTCTCGATCCATTTGAGGAAATGCGCGACGACCATGAACGCTACCTGCCCTGCCCCATTTCCCCGACCCTAGGGCGCAATGGTTTACGAACGGTTCACCATGTCCGTTAACGCTTGTGAGGCGCCCTGCCGACCACTATCAAATTGGACGTGAGCAAAGGAGGCGACGATGCCGGGGCGCTATTTCGAGGAATTCGTGCCGGGCGAGGTCATCTGCCACGTCCTGACGCGCTCGGTCACGGAGGCGGACAATATTCTCTTCTCCTCCATGACGATGAACCCGCAGCCGCTCCATGTCGATTTCGACTTCGCCGCCCGCAGCGAATGGGGCAAGCCGCTGGTCAATTCCATCTTCACGCTCGGCCTGATGATCGGCATATCGGTGCATGAAACCACGCTCGGCACCACCATCGGTAATCTCGGCATGACCGAGACCGTGTTTCCGCACCCCCTCTTCCACGGCGACACGATCCGCGTCGAGACTGAAGTCCGCTCGGCGCGCGAGTCGCGTTCGAAGCCTGACCGCGGCGTGGTCGAGTTCGAGCACCGGGCCTACAATCAGCACGGCGTGCTGGTGGCGCGCTGCGTGCGGCAGGCCATGATGCTGAAAAGGCCGGCCTGATGCGCTCGCTGCTTTTCGTGCCGGCCGATTCCGAGCGGAAGCTGGAAAAGGCGCTCGCCAGCGGCGCCGACGCGCTGATCCTCGACCTTGAGGACTCGGTGTCGGCCGACGCGAAACCCCGCGCGCGCGAAATCGCGGCCGCCTTCCTGCGCGCCAATGGCAGCGCCGCGCCAAGCCTTTTCGTGCGTGTCAACGACCTGCGCAGCGGCCTTGCCGATGCCGATCTCGACGCGGTGATGGCCGGCGGTCCGGCCGGCATCATGCTGCCCAAATGCGAGGGGCCGGACGATGTCATGGCGCTCGCCATGCGCCTGCGCGTGCGCGAGGCCGACAACGGGCTGGAAGACGGCGCGACACGCATCCTGCCGATCATCACGGAAACCGCGCGCGGCGTTCTCCACGCCGCCCGCTTCGACCGGCCGCTGCCGCGCCTCGCCGGCCTCACCTGGGGCGCGGAGGATCTCTCGGCCGCAATCGGCGCGCGTGCCGCGCGTGACGAAGCCGGCCGCTTCACCCATCTCTTCGACATGGCGCGCAGCCTGACACTGCTTGCCGCATCCGCCAGCGATACGGCCGCCATCGACACTGTCTATCCGGATTTCCGCGACGAGGCCGGCTTCCGGCGCTCCTGCGAGGACGGCGAGCGCGACGGCTTCACCGCGCGCATGGCCATCCACCCCGCGCAGGTGGAAGTCATCAACCGCGTCTTCACGCCCTCGCCCGAGGCGATCGCGGCAGCACAGGCGGTCGTGGACGCCTTCGCCGCACGCGACGATGCCGGCGTGGTGGCGATCGACGGCAAGATGTATGACAGGCCGCATCTGCGCTCGGCCCGGCGTCTGCTCGCGCGCGCCCGCGCCGTCTGAGGCTATTCGTCCTTCCAGACCGGCCGCGTGCGCTGGAACACGGCTTCGAGGGTGGAATAATCCATGTAGCCCAGCCGCGAGACATTGCCCGCGCGCACGGTGTCGAAGTAGCCGTCCACCAGATAGTCGTCGTCGATATGGACCCCGACGACCTGCCCGGTCACGACAAACTGGCGCGTCGACCGTCCGTCGATGTCCTTGAGCTGCCGCACGTCGGCGACCTTGCATTCCAGCGCCGCATGCGCCTCCGCCACGCGCGGCGCGCCGATCACGCGGCATGGCGCCTTCGTCAACCCTGTATAGGCGAATTCATCCACCTCCGGCGGGGCGTCCACGCTGCTGCGATGCATCTGCTCGAACAGGTCGCGGCTCGCGAGGTTGACGGCAAACTCGCCTGTGTCCCGCGCATTCGTCATGCTGTGCTTCTCGCCGTCCGACGAGAAGCAGACGAAGAACGGGTTGGAACCAAGCATGGTAAAGAAGGAATAGGGCGACAGGTTCGCGATTCCCGCGCGGCTCAGCGTCGAGATCCAGCCGATCGGGCGCGGCGAGACGATCGCCTTGCCCGGATCGTGCGGCAATCCGTGTCCGTTGCGCGGCTCGTAGAACATCGCTCAGCCTTCCAGCGGACCGGAATATTCGGTCACAAGCTGCGCCACGTCGGGGCGCGGCCGCTCCGGCACCTCGCTCGTCGGCGTTCCGATATGGACGAAGCCGACCACCCGCTCGTCCGGCGCGAGGCCGAGGATGCGCCGGCCTTCCGCGTCATCGGAATACCAGTTGGTGATCCAGTTCGTCCCGTATCCCAGCGCGTTGGCCGCAAGCACCAGCTTCATCGCCGCCGCGCCGCCCGACAGGAACATCTCCCATTTGGGTACCTTGGGATGGTCCTTCGGCACATGGACGACGCCGATCACCAGCGGCGCGCGCGAGAAACGCGTCCGCTCCTGTTCCAGCCGGCCTTCCGAAAGCGGGCCTTCCAGTTCCGCTGCACGCCGTGCCAGAAGCTCGCCGGCGCGGATGCGCGCATCGCCCCGGTAGAGGATGAAGCGCCACGGCGCGAGCTTGCCATGGTCGGGCACGCGAGTCGCGACCTTCAGGATCGTCGCGATCTCGTCGTCCGACGGACCCGGCTCCTTCAGGTCGGCGATGGGCGGGGATTTGCGCGCAAGCAGGAAATCGATGACAGGCGACGTCATATATTCACTTTCGAAATGACTTTGAGGTCTTGGCGCGGCCATGCGTGGCCCATGCCTGGATGTGTCGGAACGTTGGTCTTGAAATTGCCACCGCATTGGGCTTGATGGCAAGCATGTTCGCAGGCATCTCCCGACATCTCGCAGCGCTGGCGCTCGCCCTGTCCACGGGCGTCGCCGCGCCGCAAGTCGCGATCGCGCAAGGGGGTGGCCTGGGAGGAGGTCCCGGCGGCCCCGGCCCGGGCGGCGGCGGACCTGGCGGCTTGGGCGGTCCCGGCATGCCGATGGGACCGGGCGCCTTCTCCGGTCCCGGCAGCGCCTTGCCCGGCTTCGCCCCGTCCGGCGTCCTGCCGGAGGTTCCGGTCCGCCGCGAAAGCGAGCCGAAGCCGCTCCCCTCGGCGCCGGCCGCCCTGCCCGACCTGAAGCTGCCGCCGCTCACCGGCTACGCGCCGCCCGCGGCCAGCCATGGCCCGCTCGCCACCCAGGGCACAGGCAATATCACGCTCGCGGCGCAACTGACGGAGAAAGGCGCCGATATCCCGCGCGGCCTCGTCTGGCGCGTCTTCAGCCCCCAGCCCGACGAGAACGGCGCCCTGCCGCTCGTCGCCTCTGCCAAGGGCGGCACCATGCATTTCGACCTGGACCCCGGCAGCTACCTCGTCCACGCCACCTTCGGCCGCGCCGGCGCCACAAAGCGCATCACGGTCGGCCGGGAGAACAAACGCGAGAATCTGGTGCTCGATGCCGGCGGCCTCAAGCTCGACGCGGTCCTGTCCGGCGGCGTGCGCATCCCCGCTGACAAGCTGCGCTTCTCCATCTATGAAAGCGATCCCGACATTGGCGGCGACCGCGCGCTGATCCTGCCCGACGTGAAGCCCAACACCGTCGTGCGGCTCAATTCCGGCACCTACCACGTCGTGTCCAACTACGGCTCCGTCAACGCCGTCATCCGCGCCGACATCAGGGTCGAGGCAGGCAAGGTGACGGAGGCGCAGGTGGAGCACCGTGCCGCGCAGCTTACGATGAAGCTGGTGCGCGAGAAGGGCGGCGAGGCCATCGCCGACACCGCCTGGTCCGTGCTCACCGATGCCGGCGACATCGTCAAGGAAAGCGTCGGCGCTTATGCCTCGATGGTGCTGTCCGAGGGCAACTATACGGTTGTCGCGAAGAACCGGGACCGCATCTACCAGCGCGACTTCACCGTGGAGGCCGGCCGCAATCAGGAGGTCGAGGTGGTCGCGGGCGAAAACAGCACACCCGCCCAAGTCGACCCCACCGCCATGGTCGATCCCGACTGACGTTCTATACCTCCGGAAACGAAAGAGGCGGGCATCGAACGGCCCCGCCTCTTTCGTTTCAACTCAGGCCGCGTCGCGCTGCCGCTTGATGTCGGGCGGCGTCGCCTCCTCGACCAGCGCCGCCACCGCCTCCTCCAACGCCATCGACTGCTGGTCGCGCGAGCCGAGGCGGCGTATGTTGACCGTGCCCTCCTCCGCCTCGCGCTTGCCGCACACCAGCATCACCGGCACCTTGGCAAGGCTGTGCTCGCGCACCTTGTAGTTGATCTTCTCGTTGCGAAGATCGGCTTCCGCCGCCAGCCCGGCCTTCTTCAGCCGCGCCACGACACCTAGCGCATAATCGTCCGCATCGGAGGTGATCGTCGCCACCACGACCTGCAGCGGCGCGAACCAGAGCGGCATCTGGCCGGCATGGCTCTCGATCAGGATGCCGAGGAAGCGTTCCAGCGAGCCGCAGATGGCGCGATGCACCATCACCGGCTGCTTCTTCTCCGAATCCGCGCCGATATAGAAGGCGCCGAAGCGCTCCGGCAGGTTGAAGTCCACCTGCGTGGTGCCGCACTGCCATTCGCGGCCGATGGCGTCCCGCAGCGTATATTCGAACTTCGGCCCGTAGAACGTGCCCTCGCCCTCGTTGATGCCGGTCTTGATGCGGTTGTCCTCGCGCGCCATGCGGGCAAGCGCGCGCTTGAGGATATCCTCAGCATGATCCCACATGGCATCGGTGCCGACGCGCTTTTCCGGCCGCGTGGCGAGCTTCACCACCACCTCGTCGAAGCCAAAATCCTTGTAGACTGACATCATCAGGTCGTTGATCTTGAGGATTTCCGCCTCGAGCTGGTCCTCGGTGCAGAAGATATGCGCGTCGTCCTGCGTGAACGCGCGCACCCGCATGAGACCATGCAAGGCCCCTGACGCCTCGTAGCGGTGCACATTGCCGAATTCTGCAAGCCGGATCGGCAGATCGCGGTAAGACTTCAAGCCATGCTTGAAGATCTGCACATGGCCGGGGCAATTCATCGGCTTGAGCGCGAAGATGCGCTGGTCGGCGTCGGGGTCTTCGGGATGGGTGAAAGCGTGCGCGGATTTCACCGCGAACATGTTCTCCTGATACCAGCCCCAGTGCCCCGACGTCTCCCACAGGCTCTTGTCGAGCACCTGCGGCGCATTGACCTCCTGATAGTCGTCTTCCAGCCGGCGGCGCATATAGGCGATCAGGTTCTGGAACATCTTCCAGCCCTTGGCGTGCCAGAAGACGACGCCCGGCCCCTCCTCCTGGAAATGGAACAGGTCCATCTCGCGGCCGAGGCGGCGATGGTCGCGCTTCTCCGCTTCCTCCAGCACATGGAGATAGTGGTCGAGCTGCCCCTGGTCCGCCCAGGCCGTGCCGTAGATGCGCGTCAGCATCGGATTGTTGGAATCGCCGCGCCAATAGGCCCCGGCCACCTTCATCAGCTTGAAGGCATTGCCGATCTGGCCGGTCGAGGCCATGTGCGGGCCGCGGCACAGGTCGAACCAGTCACCCTGAAAGTAGATTTTCAGGTCCTGATCCTCGGGGATCGCGTCGATCAACTGGACCTTGTAGGCCTCGCCCTTGTCGCGAAAAACCTGCTTGGCGCGGTCGCGGTCCCACACTTCCTTGGTGAACGGCCTGTTGCGCGCGATGATCTCGCGCATCTTCTTCTCGATCGCCGGAAAATCTTCCGGCGTGAAGGGCTGGTTGCGCGCGAAGTCGTAATAGAAGCCGTTCTCGATCACGGGGCCGATCGTCACCTGGGTCCCCGGCCACAATTCCTGCACCGCCTCGGCCAGGACATGCGCCGCATCGTGACGGATCAGCTCGAGCGCGCGCGGATCGTCGCGGGTGACGATCTCCACCTTGCCGGAGGTGCCCAGCGGGTCGGAAAGGTCGCGCAAGGTGCCGTCGAGCGTATAGGCAACCGCCTTCTTGGCGAGCGACCTGGAAATGGATTCCGCGAGCGCGGCGCCGGTCGTGGCGGCGTCGAACGCGCGCACGGAACCGTCGGGGAATGTGAGGGAAACGTCAGCCATCTGTATCTCCTGTCCAGTCCTGCAAACGAGCGCAGGTGGGAATGCGCCGGACCAGCCCGACGCGGGCGGACTTCTAGATCATTTTGCGGTTGAACGGAAAGGGCGAAAGCGCGCACAGCGACAATGGCGACCGGCGCCATGCATGAAGCGGAGCCGGCCCGCAAGTAAGATCAGCCTTGCACCGGCACCTGCCGCCGGAGACAAACGGACAGCCGCCACTCGCCAAACGAGCGACTGACCTGAGACATCGAGGAATGTCGGCGGCGCCTCGATAGCGCTGCCGACGGTATCAGTGAATGTGGCGCCGGTCAGCGCCAGATTCGCCGATCAGCTATTGTCTTCGACCTCGGCGCCGGGACCGTTCTTCTTGATGGAGTCGATCGCGTTCTGCGCGCTGGACTTCGAGGCATAGCCCTCCGTCGAAAACATGACCTCGCTATTATACTTGAAGCGGACGCGGTACTCGCCCTTCTTGTCCTTCCAGATCTCGAACTTGTGAGCCATGGTGTCTCCCCTCAGGCATCAATATCCCTACGTTGTTTAGCCTGCCACCTGCGCATGGCATCGGCAACCGTAACGTTCAGTTTTTAACAGAAGGCGTGTCTTGTCCGGCGCCGCCCACCCGCCAGTAGCGCCAAGGCGTATACCAGTGCTTATCTGCCGGAAGCGCCTCCGGGACGGGATCGAGCCCATGCGTGCCGCCGGGGCCGCAGCGCATGAAACGGAAGAGCCCCATGAACCCGCCGGCCCACAGGCCATGGCGGGCGACCGCCTCATAGGCATATTCCGAACATGTGGGAATGTGCCGGCACGAATTGCCGACGAAGCCCGACAAGGTGAGTTGATAGAACCGCACCAGCGCCGTGCCGAGCACCCGGCCCGGCGTGCGCCGCCATGGGCCGGTATAGTTGCGGGAGCGGAACCTCGTGTCGACAGGACGATCACGCATGCAGGATGCTTCTGGCCATCATCGCCATCCTTGGAGCGGCAACGCTCGCGGATGCCCAAACCGTCTCGATAGAAACGGAACCATAACCGTGCGCGGTTCTGTTGCGCGCGCGATATGCTTGCCTGAACTCGAATTCGGGACGACGCGTCTGAAATTCGGGATAAAGGCGGAGTATCTGGCCCGCGGCCTCTCCAATTACCTCAAGGCATCGCATGACGGCATCCTGCGTGCGGACATCGGATGCGAAGCTTTCGAAGTCCATGCCCTCGATGTGCCGCCTTGCCCGGTCCGACCAGAAGACGATATCGGTAAGCAGATTTTCGATCGTCGGCTGCGTCGACATCTAGAGCAATTTCAGATCGTTCTCGATTCGGGCTGCCACGTCGCCGGACAGGTCACCGCGCACACGGACATCGACATCTGACCGCAGCAGTTGTTCAAGCTCAAGTTCAAGGCCCGCGAGGTCGAAAGTGGACGCGAAGCCGTTCGAGCCATGGTCGACCAATATGTCGATATCGCTGCCTTCGACATCTTCACCCCGCGCGACCGAGCCGAAGAGGCGCGGATTGCTGACCGGATATTTCGCGATGATCGCGAGAACCGCGTCACGGTGCCGGGCGAGCGCTTCGGAGGGACGCATGGTCAGGCAGCCTTTTCCTGCGCCCGCTTGCGCTCGATCTGGCCGATCGCATCGACCACGGCGTCGAAGGTGAGCATGGTGGAGGCGTGGCGCGCCTTGTAGTCGCGCACCGGTTCCAGATAGCGCAGGTCGGCGAAACGGCCTTCCGGCGGCGCGCCGTTTTCCTTCAGCATGCGCAGCATGGTCTCGCGGACGGCGCGCAGCTCCGCCGCGGTCGCGCCCACCACATGCTCCGCCATGATGGCCGAGGAGGCCTGCCCGAGCGCGCAGGCCTTCACGTCATGGGCGAAATCCGTCACGACGTCGCCATCCATCTTGATATCCACGGTCACGGTGGAACCGCAAAGTTTCGAGTGCGCCCTCGCCGAGGCGTCCGCATCCGGCAGGCGGCCAATGCGGCCGATATTGCCGGCGAAGCCCAGAATTTTCGCATTGTAGACGTCGTTGATCATGCTTTCCCGCCTTGTGCCGCAGCCAAAGCAATCCATGCTTCCGGCGCATCTTTCAATTGGCGTTGCGCTCCATATATAATGGTGGCGCCCGCTCGCCGACAAGGAAGCATCCGGCCAGGGGCGAACTTCACATGCGGCTTGCGGGATCGGACCACCGGTTTCGTGAAGGGCTGTGATCCGTTTAACTCGTCCCTTCTTCGAAAGGGACTACGGGAGACGCCATTCATGGACGCCGTTCTCAAGCCTCTCAACGCCAATATTCCCAATCAGCAGCATTCCAAGAAGCCGAGCGAGCTCGAGGTCCAGGCCGCCGTGCGCACCCTGCTGCGCTGGATCGGCGAGGACCCCTCGCGCGAGGGCCTGCTCGATACGCCCGCGCGCGTCGCCAAGGCCTATGGCGAGATGTTCAGCGGCTATGAGCAGGACCCGGCGGACGAGCTCGGCCGCACTTTCGAGGAAGTGGCCGGCTATGACGACATGGTGTTGGTCAGGGACATCGGCTTCCATTCCCATTGCGAGCATCACATGGTGCCGATCATCGGCAAGGCGCATGTCGCCTACCTGCCGGACCGCCGCGTCGTGGGCCTGTCCAAGATCGCCCGCGTGGTCGACATCTTCGCCCACCGCCTCCAGACGCAGGAAGCGATGACGGCGCAGATCGCCGGCACCATCCAGGACGTGCTCAATCCGCGCGGCGTCGCCGTCATGCTGGAGGCCGAGCATATGTGCATGGCCATGCGCGGCATCCGCAAGCAGGGCTCCAGCACGCTGACCTCGACCTTCACCGGCGCCTTCCGCGACCATCCGGAAGAGCAGGTCCGCTTCATGACCATGCTGCGCGCCGGCCGCTGAGCCGCCGCGCCGGGAACCCGCCATGACCGAGATCGTGTTTTCCGCGCCGCCCGCCGACAAGGCCGAGCTCGAGGACGGCGCCGGCTTCACCCCGCGCTTCGACGAAAAGGGCCTCGTCACCGCCGTCGTCACCGACGCCGACCGCGGCGACGTGCTCATGGTCGCGCATATGAATGCGCAGGCGCTGGCGCTCACCCTGGAGACCGGCATCGCGCATTACTGGTCGCGCTCGCGCAACACGCTGTGGAAGAAGGGCGAGACCTCCGGCAACGTCCAGTCGGTCGTGGAGCTGCGCACCGACTGCGATCAGGATGCGCTCTGGCTGCGCGTTCGAGTCGCAGGCGACAATGCAACCTGCCATACCGGCAGGCGTTCCTGCTTCTACCGAACGGTAGTCAGCAAGCAGGGCAATGTCTCACTCATCCATACCGGCGGCTGACGGCGAATGCGCCGGCGCAGCCTCCACTTCCATCTCTGACGATTCATCATTTCGACACCACCCCGACGCGATAATGCTGCCGGGACATGGAGACACGCATGCTTGACTGGGCGACTTTGCGTGGCGGGAAGGACGTCGGAACGGCTTCCTTGGCAGGCTTGGACACACCTGCGGACATCATCGCGCCGGTGATCGAAAAGCCGAAGGCCGGCATCGCGCTGGCGCTCGGCGGCGGCGCCGCGCGCGGATGGGCGCATATCGGCGTTCTGCGCGCGCTCGACGAGGCCGGCATCCGCATCGACATGATCGCCGGAACCTCCATCGGCGCGCTGGTCGGCGGCTGCTATCTCGCCGGCAAGCTGGACGAGTTGGAAGAGTTCGCCCGCTCGCTCACCAAGCGGCGCATGTTCGGCCTTCTCGACTTTCATTTCGGCGGCAACGGCCTGTTCGGCGGCATGAAGCTCGACGCGCGCATGCAGGAGCATCTGGCCGGCATCACCTTCGCCGACCTCAGCAAGCCGTTCGTCTGCGTGGCGGCGGAAATCAGCACCGGCCACGAGATCTGGCTGTCCAGCGGCTCGCTCATCACCGCCATGCGCGCCTCCTATGCGCTGCCGGGCGTCTTCGAGCCGGTCTTCTGCAACAGGCGCGTGCTGGTCGACGGCGCGCTGGTCAACCCGGTTCCCGTCTCCGTCTGCCGCGCCCATGAGCAGCGGCTGGTGGTGGCGGTGAACCTGCATTACGACCTGTTCGGGCGCGCGGCCGTCATCAAGCACAGCGCCGACCTGCCGCTGGACATAAGCGAGCCCGCGCGCATGCAGAAGAACACCGGCGAGCGCGAGGTGCGCCTCGGCATAACCGGCGTGATGGTCGAAGCCTTCAACATCATCCAGGACCGTATTTCGCGGGCGCGGCTGGCCGGCGACCCGCCGGACCTCTCGCTCCAGCCGAAGCTCGGCCACATCGGCCTCACCGAGTTCCACCGCGCCGACGAGGCGATCCGCCTCGGCTACGAGGCCACCCGCGCCCAGCTCGCCGAGATGGAGCGCCTTCAGACGACGCTGGCCTGAAGCGGGCCTACTGCGCGATATCCGCCGCGTCGGTGACGCGAAACTGCGCCGTGCGCGTGCCGTTCCAGTGATTCGCCGAAAGCGACCCCGCGAGGTGCGCGGCCTGGCCGCGCCGCGCGAAGAGGAAGCGGCCGAGGTCGCTTTCCGCGGCGCGGAAGGCGATGCCCGTCAGGCGGCCGCCCATCTCCGATTGCAGCTCCAGCCGCACATGGCCGCCCGCGCCCACCGTCCGCGCATCGAGGATGCGGTGGCGCGGCAGGGCCAGCACCGGCGCCGGATGGCCTGAGCCGAAAGGCCCCGCCCGCTCCAGCGCGTCGTGAAGTGTCGTCGTCGCGCCGTCGGCGGACAGCGCCGCGTCGATCAGCAGGCATTCCGCATGCCTGAGGTCGAAGACGCTGTTGCCGGCCTCCTGCTCGAAGAAGGCCCGCAGCGCGCCGAGCTTGTCGCGCTCCACGGTGATGCCCGCCGCCATGGCATGGCCGCCGCCCTTGACGATCAGCCCGCGCTCATGCGCCGCCCGTACCAGCCGGCCGAGGTCGAATCCGGGGATCGAACGCCCGGAGCCCGTGCCCACGCCGTTCGGGTTGAAGGCGATCGCGAAGGCCGGCCGGCGTGCATGGTCCTTCAGCCGCGAGGCGAGCAGGCCGACGACGCCCGGATGCCAATCATTGCTGGCGGTCACCAGAACGGCGGGCCCGTCGCCCACTGCGAGCTCCGCATCGGCCTCGTCGCGTGCTTTCGCGAGCATGGCCTGCTCCATGGCCTGCCGCTCCTGGTTCAGCGCTTCGAGCTTTTCCGCGATCTGCGTCGCCTCGACCGGATCGTCGCAGGTCAGCAGCCTTGCGCCAAGTGCGGCATCGCCGATGCGCCCGCCGGCATTGATGCGCGGCCCGAGCAGGAAGCCGAGATGGAACGCCGCCAGCGGCTCGCCGATGCGCGCGCTGCGCGCCAGCGCCGCGATGCCGGCATTTTCCATGCGCCGCATGGCGAGAATGCCCTTCACCACGAAGGCGCGGTTGACCCCGATCAGCGGAACGACATCGCACACCGTGCCCAGTGCCGCGAGGTCCAGCAGGGAAAGCAGGTCGATGCCCACGGTGACGCCGGCTGCGCGTAGCTGCCGCGCGGTCTCCACCAGCGTCAGGAAGGTCACGCCGGCGGCGCACAGATGCCCCTGCCCCGAAAGGTCGTCCTCGCGGTTGGGATTGACCACCGCCACGGCATCGGGCAGCGCCCCGCCGACCTGATGATGGTCGAGCACGACCACATCGGCGCCGACCTGACATGCCGCATCGATCGCGGTCGCGCTATTGGTGCCGCAATCGACCGTGACGATCAGCGAGGCGCCGCGCGCGACCAGCTCGCGCATCGCCTCGGGATTGGGCCCGTAGCCCTCGAAGATGCGGTCGGGAATGTAGATCTCGGCGCTGATGCCGAAAGCGCGCAGGAAGCGGTAGAGCATCGCCGAGGACGAGGCGCCGTCGACATCGTAGTCGCCGAAGATCGCCACCCGCTCGCGGCGGCGTATGGCGGATACCAGCCGCGCGGCGGCGATCTGCATGTCCGTCAGCGAACCGGGATCGGGCAGCAGGTTCCTGATCGTAGGGTCGAGGAAGGCTGGCGCGTCCTCCACGCCCACTCCCCTGCCCGCCAGCACGCGGGCCACGAGGTCGGGCAGGCCGTGCTGCTGGGCGATGGCGAGCGCGACGTTCTCCTGCCGCGGTCCCAGCCGGTGCTCCCACGCCACCCCGCAGGCCGAGCGCCGCACGCCGAGAAAGAGGCGCCTGTCGCCGCTCATATCGTCAACCGGTTCATGGGCCTCCAAAGCGTTCCGCGCCGATGCCTCGCTTCAATATCGTCGTGGTGCGTCCTTCGAGGCTCGCCCACATGGGACATCTGCCAGACGCATGCCGTCCTGCGGGCTCGCACCTCAGGATGAGGGAGGTTGTGCACCGAGCCGCTACCTGATGGGCTCGATCACCCTACGTCTCTCATCCCGAAGTATTCATCGAACCCGCCATGCAGCAGGCTCGATCACCCTACGCTCTTCCCTGAGGAGCTCGTCGAACCCACCGTGTAGCGGGCTCGATCACCCCACCTCCCTCATCCTGAGGTGCGAGCGCAGCGAGCCTCGAAGGACGCACCACGCCAAACGCACGCTCAGAACTTGTCCAGATCCTGATGCCGCGCCTTGATCTCGCGGACGGTCTTCGAGGACGAGCGCATGACGATCGTGTGGGTCTGGATGGAATCGCGGCCGAACTTGACGCCGGCCAGCATGTTGCCGTCGGTCACGCCGGTGGCGGCGAAGAGCACGTCGCCGCGCGCCATCTCCTCCATCGTGTAGACCTTGTTCGGGTCGGAGATGCCCATCTTGGCGGCGCGGGCGATCTTCTCCTCGGTGTTGAGCTGGAGCCGCCCCTGCATCTGGCCGCCGATGCAGCGCAGCGCGGCCGCTGCCAGAACGCCCTCGGGCGCGCCGCCGGTGCCCATGTAGATGTCGATGCCGGTCTCGTCCGGATCGGTCGTGTGGATCACGCCGGCCACGTCGCCGTCGCCGATCAGGCGGATGGCGGCGCCTGTCGCGCGAACCGACTCGATCAGCCGCGCATGGCGCGGCCGGTCGAGGATGCAGGCGGTGATCTCCGACACCGGCACGCCCTTGGCCTTGGCGAGGTTCTCGATGTTCTCGATCGCGGGCGCGTCGATGTCCACCACGCCCGCAGGATAGCCCGGTCCGATCGCCAGCTTGTCCATGTAGACGTCCGGCGCATAGAGCAGGCTGCCCTTCTCGGCGATGGCGATGACGGCCAGCGAGTTCGGCAGGTTCTTGGCGCAGATCGTGGTGCCTTCCAGCGGGTCGAGCGCGATATCGACTTCCGGCCCGTCGCCCAGCCCCACTTCCTCGCCGATATAGAGCATCGGCGCCTCGTCGCGCTCGCCCTCGCCGATCACCACCGTGCCCTTGATCGGCAGCCGGTTGAGCTCCGAACGCATGGCGTCGACCGCCGCCTGGTCCGCAGCCTTCTCGTCGCCGCGGCCGCGCAGGCGCGCGGCGGCCACTGCCGCACGCTCCGTCACGCGCACGAGTTCGAGGGTGAGAATGCGATCGAGGCCCGAATGCGCCGTCTTTGCCATTGAACTGTTCCCTGATGTCCTTCGCATGGGCGCTCGCGCCCGGTCGCGCATCTTCTGTCAAAGACGCGGTGCCGCGGCAAGTCCGCTCCCGGCCCCCGCGACAGAAGAATCGATTTAAATTCCTTGAGCCGCCCGCCGCTCAGGCGGCCCGCTCGATGCGGATCACCTGCGGCTTGGTTACCGCATGCCCGTCGCGCGTGATGCCGTCTACCGCCTTGCGCACGGCCGCTTCGGTCGTCTCGTGCGTCACGAGGATCACCGTCTTCTGGTCTGCATCATCATCGCGATTGGCGTGCTGCACGATCGATTCCAGCGAAATCTCGTTCTCCGCCATGCGCTTGGCGACCGCGGCGAAGACGCCGGTGCGGTCGTGCACCGTCAGGCGGATGAAATAGCCGCCCTCATGGCTGCGCATCCTGGCCTTGCGATAGGGCTTGAGCTCCTTCGCCGGCCAGCCGAACACCGGCCCGTGCTGGAAGCCCGGCCGGCTCTTGGCGATGTCGGCGATGTCGCCCACCACGGCCGAGGCAGTCGCGTTGCCGCCCGCCCCCGGTCCGGAGAGAAGCAGTTCGCCCAGAATGTCGGTCTCGATCGCCACCGCATTGGTCACGCCGTTCACCTGCGCGATCACGCTCGCCGTCGGCACCATGGTCGGGTGCACGCGCTGCTCGATGCCGCTGTCGGTGCGCTGCGCCACGCCCAGCAGCTTGATGCGGTAGCCGAGGTCGCGCGCGGCGCGGATATCGGCCTGCGTGATGTTGGAAATGCCTTCGAGATAGATGTCGTCGGCCGCGATCTTCGTGCCGAAGGCAAGGCTCGTCAGGATCGACAGCTTGTGCGCCGTATCGTTGCCCTCGATGTCGAAGGTCGGGTCGGCCTCGGCATAGCCCAGCCGCTGCGCATCCTTCAGCACCTCGTCGAAGGAGATGCCCTCCGCCTCCATGCGGGTCAGGATATAGTTGCAGGTGCCGTTGAGGATGCCGAACACGCGCGTCACCGAATTGCCGGCCAGCGCCTCGCGCATCGTCTTGATGACCGGAATGCCACCCGCCACCGCCGCTTCGTAGTTGAGCAGCACGCCCTTCTTCTCGGTCACCTCGGCCAGCGACACGCCATGCCTTGAAAGCAACGCCTTGTTGGCCGTCACCACATGCCGGCCGGCCTCGAGCGCCGCCTTCACCGCCTGCAGGGCCGGGCCTTCGTCGCCGCCGATCAGCTCGACGAACACGTCGATCTCCGCATCCTTCGCCAGCTTCACCGGATCGTCGAACCAGGTCACACCGGAAAGATCGATGCCGCGGTCGCGCTTGCGGTCGCGCGCCGAGGCGGCGACCACCACGATGTCGCGCCCGCACTGGCGGGTCAGCTCGGATGCCTTTTCGGCGAGCACGCGCACCACCGATGCGCCAACCGTGCCGAGACCGGCTATTCCGATACGCAATGCTTCCGCCATGACCCCGCGGCCCCTCGACTATATAAGGATGGAAACGCTCAGCGGCGGGCGGTGAGCGGAATGACGTTGTCGAGCTGCTGCGGCGCGGTGGACAGGAACTTCTTGATGCTGCGCGCGGCCTGCCGGATGCGGTGCTCGTTCTCCACCAGCGCAAGGCGCACATAGTCGTCGCCATGCTCGCCGAAGCCGACGCCCGGCGCCACCGCCACGTCCGCCTTCTCGATGAGCAGCTTGGAGAATTCCAGCGAGCCCAGCGCCCGGAACGGCTCGGGGATCGGCGCCCAGGCGAACATCGTCGCCGCCGGCGCGGGGATTTCCCAGCCGGCGCGCGCGAAGGAATCGACCATCACGTCGCGGCGGCGGTGGTAGATGCGCCGCACTTCCTCGATCTCGCTGCCGTCCGAATTGAGCGCCGCCGTCGCCGCCACCTGGATCGGCGTGAAGGCGCCGTAGTCGAGATAGGACTTCACCCGCGTCAGCGCCGAGATCAGCCGCTCGTTGCCGACCGCGAAGCCGATGCGCCAGCCCGGCATGGAGAAGGTCTTGGACATGGAGGTGAACTCCACCGTCACGTCCATCGCGCCCGGCACCTCCAGCACGGAGGGCGGCGGCGCGCCGTCGAAATAGATCTCGGCATAGGCCAGATCCGACAGGATGATCAGCTCGTGCTTGCGCGCGAAGGCCACCACGTCCTTGTAGAAGTCGAGCGTCGCCACATAGGCGGTCGGGTTCGACGGATAGTTCAGGATCAGCGCCAGCGGCTTCGGCGTCGAGTGGCGGATCGCCCGCTCCAGCGCCGGAATGAACCTGTCGTCCGGCTCCACCTGCATGGAGCGGATCACGCCGCCCGCCATCAGGAAGCCGAAGGCGTGGATCGGATAGGTCGGGTTCGGGCACAGGATCACGTCGCCCGGCGCGGTGATGGCCTGCGCCATGTTGGCGAAGCCTTCCTTGGAGCCGAGCGTGGCGACCACCTGCGTGTCGGGATTGAGCTTCACCCCGAAGCGGCGGGCATAATAGTTGGCCTGTGCCTTGCGCAGGCCGGGAATGCCCTTGGACGAGGAATAGCGGTGCGTGCGCGGGTCGCGCACCACATCCACCAGCTTGTCGACGATCGCCTGCGGCGTCGGCAGGTCGGGGTTGCCCATCCCGAGGTCGATGATATCCGCGCCACGGGCTCGGGCACCGGCCTTCAGACGGTTGACCTGCTCGAAGACGTAAGGCGGAAGCCTGCGGACCTTGTGAAACTCTTCCATCGGGATATCCAGTGCGGATGGGCGGTTGAACGCGCCGGCTATATACCTATTTGCCTATCCGGTCGATAGCGCGCACCGGGCGCGGCCTGCTCATTCCTCGATGACGCGAAGCGCATCCTGGGCGTGATTCTGGCCGAGGCGCTTCAGTGCGGCGACGTCGCTCGGGGCCGGCGCGCCGGCCTGCGACTGGTGTGCCCGCTGCGCCGCCTGCAGCCGCGCCGTGCCGGCCGCCCGTTCGTTCTCGCTGAACTGGGTCGTCTGCCCCTTGGGGCGGATGTTCAGGTTGGGATAGGTGCCGGTATTGCGTGCGCGCGGATCGGTGTCGATCGGATCCGACGTGCAGCCGGAAAGCGCCGCGATGGACAAAAGCAGTCCCGCCGCGAAAACGGCGCCCGCGCGGCGCCTGTGGAAGTCATCAGGAAAAATCATCGCGCCCCGCCTTCGCGTCATACAACCGACGCAGTTGGACCCGTAACGGCCTCGCATGGTATTGTGTCAATAAAAAGCTGTCGGGAGGAACGTCAAGCTCATGGCGAAAGATCGCGATCCGCATCCCCGGCCCAACGAGGAAGCATCCCCGGTCGAGCAATATCTGGTCAGGGACCCGGATCGTTTCGCGCTCAACATCGCCCGCATGGTCGAGGAAGCCGGCAAGGCCGCCGCCGCATGGACCGCGCCGCGCGAAAGCGGCGAGCTGCGCGACCATGTCGCCGAACCCGCCGCCGACATGGTGCGCACCTTCTCGAAGATCACCGAATACTGGCTGTCCGAGCCCTCTCGCGCGCTGGAGGCGCAGACCCGCCTCTTCTCCGGCTACATGGACATATGGTCGAATTCGATCCGGCGCCTGTCATCGGAGAATGCCGGGGAGCCGCCCGCCGTCGCGCCTGAAAGGGGCGACAAGCGCTTCCAGGATCCCGAATGGAGCCGCAACGCCTTCTTCGACTTCCTCAAGCAGGCCTATCTTGTCACCTCGCGCTGGGCGACCGACCTCGTCGAGGAGGCTGAGGGGCTGGACGAGCACACGCAGCACAAGGCGCGCTTCTACATGCGCCAGATCAGCAGCGCGCTCTCGCCGTCCAATTTCCTCCTCACCAATCCCGAGCTTTTCCGCGAGACCATCGCCAGCGACGGCGAAAATCTCGTGCGCGGCATGCGCATGCTTGCCGAGGACATCGCCGCCGGCAAGGGCGACCTCAAGTTGCGGCAAGCCGACTCCAGCCGCTTCGAGGTCGGAAAGAATCTCGCGACCACGCCCGGCAAGGTGATCGCGCGCAGCGAGGTGGCCGAGATCATCCAGTACGAGCCCGCCACCGAGACGGTGCTGAAGCGGCCGCTGCTCATCTGCCCGCCCTGGATCAACAAGTTCTACATTCTCGACCTCAACCCGGAAAAATCCTTCATCAGATGGGCGACCGCGCAGGGTCACTCCGTTTTCGTCATCTCCTGGGTCAATCCGGACGAGCGCCACGGCCGCATGGGCTGGGGCGACTATATCCGAGAGGGAATCCTTTTCGCGCTGGATACGATCGAGAAGGAGACCGGCGAGCGGGCGGTCAATGCGATCGGCTATTGCGTCGGCGGCACCCTTCTCGCCGCCGCCCTGGCGCTGTTCGCCAGGACCGGCGAGACGCGTATCGCCAGCGCCACGCTGCTGACCACGCAGGTCGACTTCACCCACGCCGGCGACCTCAAGGTCTTCGTCGACGAGGAGCAGATCGCCGCGCTGGAGCAGGCGATGAGCGGCAAGGGCTATCTCGACGGCACGCGCATGGCGACCGCCTTCAACATGCTGCGTGCCGGCGACCTGATCTGGCCCTATGTCGTCAACAACTACATCCGCGGCAAGATGCCGATGCCGTTCGACCTGCTCTACTGGAATTCCGATTCCACCCGCATGGCGGCAGCGAACCACTCCTTCTACCTGCGCAACTGCTATCTGGAGAACAATCTCGCGCGCGGCCGCATGGAGATCGACGGTCACGCGCTCTCGCTCGGCGACGTCAAGGTTCCGATCTACAATCTGGCGACGCGCGAGGACCACATCGCCCCCGCACGGTCGGCTTTCGCCGGCTCCGCCTGCTTCGGCGGCCCGGTCCAGTTCGTGCTGACCGGCTCCGGCCATATCGCCGGTGTGGTCAATCCGCCCGCCGCGGGCAAGTATCAATACTGGACCGGCGGCGCGCCTGCGGGCGCGTTCGACCGCTGGCTGGAGCAGGCGAAGGAGACGCCCGGCTCATGGTGGCCGCACTGGCATGACTGGGTCTCGTGCCTCGATGGAGCCAGGGTTCCGGCAAGGCCAGCCGCGGGCAAGCTTCCTGCTCTAGAGGACGCTCCGGGATCTTACGTGCGCGTGCGTGTCTGACTTGCAATAACGGACAGTTTTTTAACGGATACAAATCGTGATCTGCTTGACAGTGTCAAAAGGGTGACACGAAGGGCGAAGCAGATCAATTTGCGCCACACGCGAACGCTGAGTGACCGCCAAAAGTGCTCGGCCCGGTCCTGCCTGAATGGTCGAGACTTCCTTGCCAACACGGGAAGCATAACTTCCCGCGGAAACTGAAGGGAAAAGAGTTGAGGGGACAGGCAACGCCTCGCACAGGCAGGAACCGCCTTGCACCATTTGCAATGCTTTCGGGAGTTCTGCTTGCGTCGTGCAGCATGACGGGCGATCCCGTCGAGCGCCTCGGCCTGACGCCCCAAAGCCTCGCGCTCGCTTCCGGCGCACAAGGCGACGCCGCGCAACCGTCCTCGACGCAGGCCGCCGCCGCAGATCTGCCGGCGGGAAGCCCGAATTACTTCATCGTCGCCGAGGACGATCCGGTCCTTCCCGATCAGGTCGCCGCGGTTCCCACCCTCCAGTCCGGCGAAGCCCGGGTCGTCACGGCCTTCGCGCCGACCTCGACCGAGACCCAGGCCCGTCTCCCCGCAGCGGCGCAACCGGCCGCCGAGCCGCAGACCACGGCTTCCACCGGCCCGGCCGTGCTCACCGAATCCCAGAGCGCAGCCCTCGAGCAGCGCCTTGGCGGCGAACAGCCGCAACAGGCCGCCGCCGTCGCGGAGCAGGCCCGCCCGCAGCAGGTCCTCACCAATCCTACGGTGCAGCAGGTCTCCGACGACCAGACGGCCGCCCGTCCGCAGAAGCGCGGCATCTTCGCCTCGCTCTTCGCCCGGCGTCCCCAGGCGGATGTCGGCGGCGGACAGCGTCCCGTGGCGGCGGATACGGCCGCCGCGGCACAGATGGCCTTTGCGGCGGCAAGCGCGGGCAGCGGCCTTGCCGCGCCCTCGCCCGCGCCGCGGCCAGCCCCGCAGGAGCAGGAGGTGCGGACGCGCCAGCCGCTCGTGACGCTCGCCTCCACGGGGCCCGCGGCGGAGCAGAACCGGCCGCGCGCGCTCTACAGCGATGATGCGCTGCCCGGCGTGCGCCAGGGCGCGCTTTTCGAGATCAAGCGCCGCAGCGGCCTGGATGACGACGCCGACATCGACCTCTACGAAGACGAGGAAGTGAAGGTCGCATCGGCCGCCGGCCTGGCGCGGCTGGCGCCGAACGGGCTGCTCAGGCAGACCGACAATGTGGACGTGGCCTGCCTGAAGCCCTCGCTCGTGCGCGTCCTGAAGACCATCGAATCCCATTACGGCAAGAAGCTCGTCGTGACCTCGGGCTATCGCAGCCCGCCCCGCAACCGCAGCGCGCGCGGCGCCAAGAATTCGCTCCACATGTATTGCGCCGCGGCCGACGTTCAGGTCGAGGGCGTCGGCAAGTGGGAGCTTGCGCAATTCGTCCGCTCGATGCCCGGCCGCGGCGGCGTCGGCACCTATTGCCATACCAACTCGGTCCATGTGGATGTCGGCCCCGAGCGCGACTGGAACTGGCGCTGCCGCCGCCGCAAATAAGCGGCACCCAGAAAATATCACGCCACCGCCTGCGACGGGTTGCTCCCCGCCGGGAAGCTGACTATAAGCCGCTTCGTCGCCGCGCGCCCATCGTCTAGCGGTCCAGGACGCCGCCCTTTCACGGCGGAAACACGGGTTCGATTCCCGTTGGGCGTGCCAAAAAAGGCGGCATCGATGCCGCCTTTTTTAAGGTCCCTTTCGGCCCGCCCCCCGCTGGATCAGCCGTGCAGCCTGGTGGTGATTTCGGCCACGCGCTTGCCCTGGAAGGTCGCGCCCTCCAGATCCTGGGCCGAAGGCTGGCGCGAGCCGTCCGAGTCCGAGAGCGTCGTCATGCCGTAGGGCGAGCCGCCGCGGATCTTGTCCACGCCCGACTGCCCCGCATAGGCATAGGACAGCGGCACGATGATCATGCCGTGATGCTGCAGCACGATCTGCGTGGTGACGATGGTCGTCTCCTGGCCGCCGTGCTGGGTCGCGGTGGACGCCATGACCGAGCCCACCTTGTTGACCAGCGCGCCCTTCGCCCAGAGCGGCCCCGTCTGGTCGAGGAAGTTCTTCATCTGCGCCGACATGTTGCCGAAGCGGGTCGGCACGCCGAAGATGATGCCGTCATAGTCGACCAGTTCGAGCGGATCGGCGATCGGTGCGTCCTGGTCCAGCTTGTAATGCGCGTCCTTCGCCACGCTTTCAGGCACCAGCTCGGGCACGCGCTTGACCGTCACCTCCGCGCCCGCCTGCCGCGCGCCCTCGGCCGCCGCCTTCGCCATCTGCTCCATATGGCCCCAGCTCGAATAGTAGAGCACCAGGATCTTCGCCATCGTCGTCTCCTTCATCCATGTCGATCGGCATGTATTTACCGCCCTCCGACCGGCCGGCAATCGCCCGTTCCGGCGACGCACCGTTCACCCGATAAACGCCCGCCGCCCCATCGCGATTGCGTGCCCCGGCGGGCGGGTCTATCACTTCACCACCGCCGCAAGCTGGATCCTGCCAAATGCCCGAAATCGTCACCGCAGCCATGATCGTCATCGGCGACGAGATCCTGTCGGGCCGCACCAAGGACAAGAACATCGGCCACCTCGCGGACGTGATGACGGCGATCGGCATCGACCTCCGCGAGGTCCGCATCGTCGGCGACACGCAGGACGCCATCGTCGAGGCGGTGAACGCCCTGCGGGCACGCCACACCTACGTCTTCACCACCGGCGGCATCGGCCCCACCCATGACGACATCACCGCCGACTCGATCGCGGCGGCCTTCGGCGTGCCCTGCGATTATGATCAGCGGGCCTACAGGATGCTCGCCGACAACTATGCCGCGCGCGGCCTGCCCTATACCGAGGCACGCATGCGCATGGCGCGCATGCCGGTCGGCGCCGAGCACATCGACAATCCGGTGTCGCTGGCGCCGGGCTTCCGCATCGGCAATGTCCATGTCATGGCCGGCGTGCCGGCGATCTTCCAGGCCATGCTCGACAATGTCGTGCCCACGCTGCGGACCGGCACAAAGCTCCTCTCCGCCACGGTCCACTGCCCCGTCGGCGAAGGCGTCATCGGCGGGCCGCTCGCCGAGATCCAGAAGGCCTTTCCCGAAACGATCATCGGCTCCTATCCGAAGTTCCACGACGGTTCCTTCTGGACCGAGCTCGTGGTGCGCGCCCGCGACCCGCAGGTCCTCAAGGCAGCCGCGGCGGCCGTCGAGGCCATGGTGGCCGAGCTTGCGCCGCAGCCGACATGAAGGTCGGGCCGGCGACATCATTCATGTCACACAATTCGTGCAGGCTCGGACACAAGGTCGTATAATGCCGCCGCTTCATCGGAGCGTACGCGCCTGCGGATGATTGACGTCGATCAACGCGACACCGCACGGCGTGTGCAGATTGACCGAGGCAAACGACTGCGGCTTGCGCCGCCCTGGAGGTGTGCAAATGAACTACAAGACCATCCTCGCCGTGCTTCACGGCGAAAAGGACAGCGACCGCGTTCTCGATGCCGCCCTGCCGCTGGCGCAGCGCTTCTCCGCCCATCTCATCGGCGTGCATGCCGAGGCGCTTCCGGTTCCGCTCGCCACCCCGCTCGGCTTCCCGGATGTCGAGTTCATCCAGTCCAGCGCCGACGACGCCGACAAGCGCGCCGCCGCCATGAAGGCGCATTTCGAGGCGCGCAGCAGCCGCGAGGGCCTGTCGGTCGAATGGCGCTCCATGCAGAGCCTCACCGGCGACAGCGCCCTGTCGGCGCTGCAGGTGGCCCATGCCGCCGATCTCGTCATCGTCCAGCAGTCCGATCCCGACGAGACCTATGCGCGCTCGCCCGACAATGAGGCGCTGCTGTTCGAATCCGGCCGTCCGGTCCTCTTCGTCCCCTATGCGATGGCGGTCGACACCGCCTTCGAACGCATCCTCGTCGCCTGGAATGGCACACCGGAAGCGGCCCGCGCGGCCTTCGACGCGCTTCCCTTCATCGTCAAGGCGAAATCCACCGAGATCCTGTGCGTGGACCCGCGCACCGACGCCTCGCAGGACGGCGCCGTCTCCGGCGCCGACATCGCCGAGGCGCTCGCCCGCCATGGCGCCAAGGTCACGCTGTCGCCGGTCGAATCCTCCGGCATCGAGGCGGGCAATGTCATCGAGAACCATGTCGCGGAGAACGGCGTCGGCCTGCTGGTCATGGGCGCATACAGCCAGTCCTGGCTGAAGCAGTTCTTCTTCGGCGGCACCACACGCACCCTGCTGCGCTCGATGCCGGTCGCGACGCTGATGTCGCGCTGATCCGGCCGCCGGACATGCAGGCGGCGGCATCGCTGCCGCGCCACTTGCAACCGCGCCGCCTTTGGCGTTAATCCCGGCTGCATTCCCTTGTCCGCATCGGCGGGCGCAACCTGCGGAGTGCAGCCGGCATGTCGCTTCCCGAAAAGGCCTTTCCCGTCACCTGGGATCAGTTTCACCGCGACGCCCGCGCGCTCGCCTGGCGCCTTGCCGGCGTGAACGGAAAATGGAGGGCCATCGTGTGCATCACGCGCGGCGGCCTCGTGCCGGCGGCGGTGATCTCGCGCGAGCTCGGCATCCGCCTCATCGAGACGGTCTGCATCGCCTCCTACCACGAATATACGGATCAGGGCGAGCTCAGGGTCCTCAAGGAAGTGTCGCCGGAACTGCTTGAAAACGATGGCGAAGGCGTCCTCATCGTCGACGACCTGACCGACACCGGCAAGACCGCGGCGATCGTCCGCGCCATGATGCCCAGGGCGCATTTCGCCGCGATCTATGCAAAACCCAAGGGCCGCCCCATGATCGACACCTTCGTCACCGAAGTGTCACAGGATACGTGGATTTATTTCCCCTGGGACATGGGATTCGCCTACCAGAAGCCCATCGCGGAAAACGATCACGGCTGATCGCCGGTTCGGCCCGCCGCTCGCGGGTTTCGGCATCTCACGTTTTGACCACCAAGCTTGCGCCAGTCTGAACGACCGACGCAAATACGCGATGTATTGGCAATATATGCTTGAATTATCAGTTCCTTAACCATAGCTTTGATAAGCTGGCAAACAAAAGGATTCCCCACTCTTGATCTCATACACGACGCGCAAGCAGCTCATGGAGCGGATTCGGACCTTGTTCGGTGGCACGCCGTGCCGCCTGCAAGTGGCCGCCCTGCCCTGGCGACTCGGCGCGGACGGGGTCGAGGTGATGCTCGTCACCAGCCGCGGCACCGGCCGCTGGGTGCTGCCCAAGGGCTGGCCCGAGAAGAACGAGCATCTTCACGAGGCCGCGGCCCGCGAGGCGCTTGAGGAGGCCGGCCTTTCGGGCGGCATCTCGCGCAGCGCCATCGGGCGCTTCTACTACGGCAAGATCCTGCGCTCGGGCATGGAATGGCGCTGCGAGGTCCATGTCTTCCCGCTCGAGGTCGACCATCTGGCCGACACATGGCCCGAGATAAAGAAGCGCAAGCGCCAATGGTTCCGCGCCATCGACGCCGCGAAACTGGTCGCGGAACCCGATCTTGCCGAGGTCATCGGCCGTTTCGGCGCCAATCCACGTAAAATCGCTGCCTGATCCGCAGCAGGCAAACTTTGCTTGTTGAGCCGGCTGCCTTGAGCGTCTAGGCGTCCATCGAGCATCCGCGACCTCCCCGGCGCGCGGGCAGATCGCTGGAATGATGATGGCAGTCACGACCGACCGGACGCGCAAGGAAACCCTCGACAAGGACCTCGACAAATTCATCCAGGTCGAGGAAGCGACCGTTACCCTGTCGCGCCGGCTCGTCGGGCCGGGCCTTTCGCTGCTGTTCCTCGCCGTCACGGCGATCCTGGCGAGCATCTATTTCTATGGCGAGCCGGGCGGCGTCGTCATCGTCGCGGCCGCCGCGATCGGCGGCTACATGGCGCTCAACATCGGCGCCAACGACGTCGCCAACAATGTCAGCGCGGCGGTTGGCGCGAGGGCGCTCACGCTTGCAAGCGCCCTCGTCATCGCCGCGATCTTCGAGACCGCCGGCGCGCTGCTTGCCGGCGGCGACGTGGTCGAGACCATATCCCGCGGCATCGTCGCGCCCGAGACCTTCGCCGAGCCGCGCATCTTCGTGCGCGCCATGCTGGGCGCGCTGGTGTCGTCGGCGCTGTGGGTCAATCTCGCCACATGGATCGGTGCGCCCGTCTCCACCACCCATGCGGTCGTCGGCGGCGTGCTCGGCGCCGGCGTCGCGGCGGCCGGCTTCGGCGCGGTGGACTGGTCGGTGATGGGCGCCATCGTCGCGAGCTGGATCGTTTCGCCCATCGCCGGCGCCGGCGTGGCGGCGCTTTTCCTCTTCTTCATCAAGTCCGCCATCATCTATCAGGACGACAAGATCGCTGCGGCGCGGCGCTGGGTGCCCCTGCTCATCGCCATCATGGCCGGTTCCTTCACCGCCTATCTCGTCACCAAGGGCCTGTCGCATGTGCTGCACCTCTCGACGCAGGCGGTGGCCTTGCTGGCGCTCGCGGCCTTTGTTCTGTGCTGGATCCTCGCCCACCGCTACGTGCTCGCCCAGTCGAAGGGCATGGAGAACCGCAACCAGTCGCTGCGCAGCCTCTTCCGTCTTCCGCTGGTCATTTCGGCCGCGCTGCTCTCTTTCGCCCATGGCGCCAATGACGTCGCCAACGCCGTCGGCCCGCTGGCGGCCATCGTCTCGGCCGTGCGCGAATCGGATGTGGAAGCGGCCGTCGGCATTCCCTTCTGGGTCATGCTCATCGGCGCGGCGGGTATTTCGCTCGGCCTGCTCCTGTTCGGCCCCAAGCTCATCAGGATGGTCGGCGAGCAGATCACCAAGCTCAATCCGATGCGCGCCTTCTGCGTGGCGCTGTCGGCGGCGCTCACCGTCATCATCGCCTCGGCGCTGGGAATGCCGGTGAGCTCTACCCACATCGCCGTCGGCGCGGTCTTCGGCGTCGGCTTCTTCCGCGAATGGTACACGGCCAATTCGCGCCGCCGCCGCACCTATATGGCACGCAAGGCCGACCTGCTGCGCGCGGAGCGCGAAAAGAACGGCTGGGTGTCGGCCCTGCAGGACGATGATGTCGACGACAACGGCGAATCGGCCATGCCGGCAAGCCGCGACGAGGTCATCCGCCGCAATCTCGTACGGCGCGCGCATGTGCGCACCATCGTCGCGGCCTGGGTCACGACCGTGCCGGCATCCGCCCTTCTGGCGATCGCCGTCTTCTACGCGGTCGGCCTGATCTGGTAGGCTCGGGGCAGGCGCTGCCCATCCCCGTTATTCACATGCCAACCCCACAAGATGTTGGGGTCATAAAACTCGCACAAACGAATCCTTGACGGGGTCCGCCGAGTCGATTTTGATGGGCCATGCGCGCGGTGACGTGCGCAGTCGGCGGGTTCTCAATCCGGCTCAAATCAGCGTTTTCATGCGTCCGTACAGGCGTTGCCGGTCTCGAAGGCCACGCGCCGAGAGGCGTTTTGCGTGCGTTCTTTTCGGGCTCGTTCAGTTTTCGCCTCTGGAAAAAACCTGCTATTAACGCTATATTTAGCGTTTACGGCGATAGTTGAAACTAGATATAGCGATACCCTTCTATCAAGAATGCACCAGCGGCATTGATTGAGAGAGGGTGTTCCTCCGCCCGCCGATGATCGCGTAAAGCGGCAGCAGGGCTGTGGCGGAAGGTGAGTGGGATGTGTCGCCGCGGCGTGGCCCGGCGGCATCGGAATCGGGGATCGCGGCTGATCCGGATTGTATGCGGCAATCCTGTGGACAGACGCTATATATAGAGACCAAGGACAATCACGATGCGCATCGAACGTCGCTTCACCAAGCCGGGCCAATCCGCCTATGCGGAGATCGAGTTCCGCAAGGCCACGTCGGAGATCAGGAATCCCGACGGCTCGGTCGTGTTCCGCGCCGCCGACATCGACGTGCCGGCGCAGTTCAGCCAGGTCGCGACCGACGTTCTCGCCCAAAAATATTTCCGCAAGGCCGGCGTGCCCGCGCGCCTGAAGAAGGTCGAGGAGAACGACGTCCCCTCCTTCCTGTGGCGCTCCGTGCCCGACGAGGCCGCGCTTTCCGCCCTGCCCGAGGACGAGCGCTACGGCTCCGAGAGCGACGCCCGCCAGGTCTTCGACCGTCTCGCCGGCACCTGGACCTACTGGGGCTGGAAGGGCGGCTATTTCGCCTCCGAGGACGATGCGCTCGCCTATCGCGACGAGCTCGCCTACATGCTCGCCACCCAGCGCGTGGCGCCCAACTCGCCGCAATGGTTCAACACCGGCCTTCACTGGGCCTACGGCATCGACGGCCCCGGCCAGGGCCACTATTACGTCGATCCCTTCACCGGCAAGCTGACCCGCTCCAAGTCCGCCTACGAGCATCCGCAGCCGCATGCCTGCTTCATCCAGTCCGTGCAGGATGACCTCGTCAACGAGGGCGGCATCATGGACCTGTGGGTGCGCGAGGCGCGCCTGTTCAAATACGGCTCCGGCACCGGCTCCAACTTCTCCATGCTGCGCGGCGAAGGCGAGAAGCTGTCGGGCGGCGGCCGCTCGTCCGGCCTGATGAGCTTCCTCAAGATCGGCGACCGCGCCGCCGGCGCGATCAAGTCGGGCGGCACCACCCGCCGCGCGGCCAAGATGGTCATCGTCGATGCCGACCACCCCGACATCGAGGAGTTCATCGACTGGAAGGTGCGCGAGGAGCAGAAGGTCGCCTCGCTCGTCACCGGCTCGAAGATCGTGCGCAACCACATGACCGCCGTCATGAAGGCCTGCGTCAATTGCGAGGGCGATGGCGACGACTGCTTCGACCCGGCCATGAACCCGGCGCTCAAGCGCGAGATCAAGGCCGCCAAGAAGAACGGCGTGCCGGAGAACTACATCCAGCGCGTCATCCAGTTCGCGCGGCAGGGCTACACGTCCATCGAGTTCAAGACCTACGACACCGACTGGGATTCGGAAGCCTATCTCACCGTCTCGGGCCAGAACTCCAACAATTCCGTTTCGCTGACGGACGATTTCCTGCGCGCGGTCGAGAATGACGGCGACTGGAACCTCACCGCCCGCAAGGACGGCAAGGTGATGAAGACGCTGAAAGCCCGCGACCTGTGGGAGAAGATCGGCTACGCCGCCTGGGCCTCGGCCGATCCGGGCCTGCACTTCAACACCACGATGAACGACTGGCACACCGCGCCGGAGGCCGGCCCGATCCGCGGCTCCAATCCGTGCTCGGAATACATGTTCCTCGACGACACGGCCTGCAACCTCGCCTCGATCAACCTGCTGCCCTATCGCAATGCGGACGGCAGCTTCGACATCGACGCTTACGAGCACACCGTGCGCCTGTGGACCATGGTGCTCGAGATCTCCGTCATGATGGCGCAGTTCCCGTCCAAGGAGATCGCAAAGCTCTCCTACGAGTACCGCACGCTCGGCCTCGGCTACGCCAATATCGGCGGCCTGCTGATGACCTCCGGCATTCCCTACGATTCGGCCGAGGGCCGCGCCATCTGCGCCGCGCTCACCGCCATCATGACCGGCGTCGCCTATGCCACCAGCGCCGAGATGGCCGCCGAGCTCGGCGCCTTCGCCGACTACGAGCGCAACCGCGAGCACATGCTGCGCGTCATGCGCAACCACCGCCGCGCTGCGCATGGCCAGTCCAGCGGCTATGAAAAGCTTGCCGTCAATCCGGTGCCGATCGTCCATGCCGACCTGAAGCAGGCCGAGCTCGGCACCCGCGCCAAGGCGGCGTGGGACCGCGCGCTGTCGCTGGGCGAAAAGCACGGCTACCGCAACGCGCAGGCCACCGTGATCGCGCCCACCGGCACGATCGGCCTCGTCATGGACTGCGACACGACCGGCATCGAGCCCGACTTCGCGCTGGTGAAGTTCAAGAAGCTCGCCGGCGGCGGCTATTTCAAGATCATCAACCGCGCCGT